>Ga0207667_10000836_pt1 | contig 39768 bp, 62 predicted proteins | sample KBSCornC52_FD_184301 | JGI IMG/M metagenome (GOLD analysis project Ga0207667, IMG submission 184301) | Corn rhizosphere microbial communities from Kellogg Biological Station, Michigan, USA - KBS Corn C5-2 (SPAdes) (version 2) | ecosystem: Host-associated > Plants > Roots > Rhizosphere > Soil ...
AAAACCGGCTTCGAGCATTCTTTCGCTCAAAATTTCATCGTTAATCTCACACAACATTTGATCGAAATAATCTGAAAAATGATCGAATGCAGATTCTTGAAGGGAAGAGAGAACTTCTATTTTCTCATCTTCTGTGGGATGAAGTAGAAAATCGGCGAGGTTATTGGTTGCAAGCGATGTTAAAATAACATCAATATCACAACCTAAAGCCTTAATACCAAGACCTACTAATTTGCATTTATGGATTTTATCTAAATCAGAAAAATAACTTGCACTTTTGTCTTGCAACAAATAACGCAAGTAAGAGGTTATCTCTTTGCTATACAAACTGCGGGGTACGCTTATCATGGTAACCTCCTTGTTAACCGTAAATAAGACCAGCAAAACTTAACAACTCTAAGACATCTTGTCTATTGGTTGCTCTAGCTTCTTTGGTAATTATATTCAAAAAATTATCAATAAGCTCCTGTCTTGTATCTGGATTAGTCGCTTTTCTTGCTAAATTTCGTTTACCTAAAGACTCTAAGCAATCGGCGATAATGAATCGCTCATTGCCTATCGCATATGTACTATTGCTCATTAATTGGTTCATTTTATATCTCCGTAGCAGGTTAATATTGAACACAATGTAACTATATAACACTAAGCGTTACATGTCAATATAATATGAGACATAATGATAAATAATGCTATTATTAAGTTGAAATAGGGCTTGTGGGTATATAAAATCAATGATTTAATATTCACTTAACTTGACGGAGTGGTTATGGAGATCAAAAAGTACGCAACTATAAAAGAAATGCCTAGCTATTATCCTTTTCTTACTATTCCTGGTTTACGCCACATGATTAATGAAAATCGCAATGGAATTAAAGAATGTGTTGTAAAAATGGGCAAGAGAATTTTAATTGATTTAGAGAAGTTCCAAATATGGATCGATAAACAAACACTTAATTGAGAGGATATTTATGAGTGATTATTTACTAGGACGCTGCTTTTCTTTACTCGCCATGATTAGAGGTTATTTAATTAGAACAGAAAATACAGATGGTCTCTCTATATTAGAAAACGATTATCAAGATATAAAAAACGATATAGAAAAAAATTACTACACTAATCCAGAAATTTAAAAGGAAAGAAAAATGTCTGATAAAGAAGAACATTTAAAAAATGAATTTAAGCGCATTACAAGTACCATTATTCGAACTTATCAAAGTGAAATGGAGATTTTTCTCAGAAACAATAATGGACAAGTAACCGAAGGTGACGTCACTGTGATGAATATGAATATATTGATCTCAGTAGGCACTAATATATATTATTCATTAAAAGAAATGCTACCCACCGCAAATATTGATTTTGATTTTATTAGAGCAACCGTTATTAATAATTTCGTGGATACATTTGATAAAATCAAAGACTATCATCCCAAAGAACGCATGATGCCATTAACCCCTGAACAAGTCAAAGAGATTAATGATAAGGGCTTTATAATTATAAAGTTGAATGATGGCGCAGAAAAACGTATTACAAAAGAGGATATTTTTGTTAAAAAAGAAGATGCGCAAAGTATAATTTCTGATGCTAAAAAGGAAATTATTCAACCTAATCGGTCTCGTGAAATCATTGTTCCGAATGCTCGATCATCCCGCAGGAGAAGATAATGTCTCAATCACAACAACTTCCTGATTTTTCAAAAATGACGTTTAAATGCGCTTGCTGTGATCAAGAGCGAATGGATAAGTTCATTAGAGTTATAACGCATGATATTGGACATCTTCTTGATCAGAGTCCTGGATCATTGTTTTTTAATGTTAAATATTGTGTCGATGTTTTATCATGCAAAAATAAAGCATTAGATAGAGGATGGGTTATCACTAGCCTATTGCCGGAACGATTGAGGAGGAATCAAAAAAATGCAGTTTGAGGTTTTTTTAAAAAAAAACATTCAAGATTTATCAGGTGATTTATTATTAGAAAATGGAAGGCTAAAACTTTTACCTGCCGCTTATTATAGAAATTTAAAATGGGAAGATTTTAGAATATTTTGTCATTGTCATGCTCGTTATGGCATCCCAACTATTGAATTAATAGATTATTTGAAAGATATAATTGGCAATAGAAGTGCATTAGAAATTGGAGCCGGTGCGGGTGATCTTGGGTATCATCTTAAAATACCGATGATAGATAATAAAATGCAGTCTTGGCCTGAAATATCAAAAATTTATGAAGGAATGGGTCAGCCTACTATAAAATATCCTGATGATATTGAGGAAATTGACGCATTAGAGGCTGTTAAAAAGTATAAGCCCCAAGTCGTTATTGGTAGCTGGATTACTTCATTCTCATCGGTTGAACAAAAATGGAGAAGTAGTCCTTTTGGAATTAAAGAGCCACAAATACTCGATCTCGTGGAAACATTTATCATTGTCGGCAACCTTGATGAGCATTTTGATAAGCCTATTAGACAAATAGAGCATCAAACAATTCATGCTGATTGGTTAGTTAGTCGTAAAAAAAATCAAAAAAATAATTGTATTTTTATTTGGAGTAAATAATGAAAATTAATCATATTCCTGAAAATGAAGCTCCATTTAAGAAGGCTTTATTTTTTACTTGTGCAGCATGTGGAGAAGACTTTATTGGTGATAAAAGCTTTGAAGAAAGTTATAAAGAATCAAAAAAAGATCATCCTGAATTATTGATGTGTTCTATAGAAGAAAGTTCTTCAGTTTGCGAGAATTGCTTTACAAAATTTTTAAAGTGGTACAATGGATTAACACAAGAAGAGAAAGATGAGATAAGAAATAATGTTTCATTAAAGAAGGTTCGTGTCCTAAACAAAAAAACAATACCGCCAGAAAATGAAACTATTAGCGATTCAATGAAAATCGATGATCTTTTCAAGCAACCTATATCTGATGTTGAAATATATAAACGTACAGATGGAAATATTATCGACATTTATTTTGATAATGGCGAAATTCTTTGTATAAAGCTTCCATATGAGATGAAAAAAGATCATTTTATGGCCTGGGCAAAACCATTAATCGATAAACTCGAAGAAGAAACATGTAAAGAAGGTGAATATTATTAATATTCGAACGATAATGGACTTAATTAGGAGATAAGATGGACATTAATCCGTTAAGTAAAGAACCTCTAAAAAGATATAGAACTCAAATGGCTTGTTGCCTTCAAATGAAGATTAAAAATGAATCTGTTATGGTTTTTTTTGATGATTTTGAGGCTGCCCAACAATATCGTAGTAAATATCCAAATATCGAAATGATACTTAATTATGTTCAAATATACCAAAATCACGAAATTGCACCGCAACCTTCGGAATTAACAATATGGGGAGCACGTAGGCTATGAAAATTTACAAATATTCTTTTCCTTCTTCTAGTTTTAAACACGAAATATACATGCCTTTAGAAGCTGAAATTCTATCTTTTCAAGTACAACATGAAGTATTGACGATCTGGGCATTGGTTGATCCTGAAAAAGGGAGCGTTCCACGTTATTTTTCTATTTTTGGGACAGGAGACTATGTGGATAAAAGTAATGTGAAACAATATATTGGAACTGTTCAAGTAATGGGCGGATCATTAGTATGGCACTTATTTGAAATGTTCCAGTAGTAATGATTACTGGAAATAAAAGATCTGTAGGCGGAAAATAATGTTTTATTAGTAGGAAAATTAAACAATAGAATAATCTATTTTATAATGTCTGACAATATTTTTAATTGGACTATTTATAATGGAAGAACAGTCTGACTGTCATCATTCAATGGAGAATCAAGTTATTTTCATTGGTCAAGATGGCAAGGTCTATGGTAAATGTGGTAATTGTAGCTTTATTTTTAGCTTAACACTTGATTATTTTACTCATATTTTTAAATCTTCGCGCGCTCCTACTATGCATGATTTAGAAATTTTTAATATAACAGAACTGGATGATGGAACTTTTTTATATGAAAGAAAATCCATAGAAAAAAACTGAATATCATATTTTTAATACATAAAATTAAGGAAAAGAAATGGACAATCATGATGCTGAATTACAGTGTAAAATGCTTACTATTTTCGAATTATTTAAGTCAGCAGAAGATTTCATGCCCGATGACCCTATGGTTATAAACGCATATGCTAATATAATGAAGGCCATCGCAGATTTTTCTATGGCAATGGTTAAATTCAGAATTAAAGAAGCAATTAAAAAGGAATCTGAAAATGACTGATAATTTTTGCGAAGCGCAAATGCAATTTAGGAAGAAAATCTATGATCTGGACAAAAGATCGGTAAAAATATATGCATTTTTACTAATATTCAATATTTGTTTTGTGATATTTGATTATTATGCTGATTATCATGGGTCTTCTTCTATTATAAAAATGGCAATCGGCGCAATGTGGGTCAATTTATTTTGGGGGACGACGTTTTTTATAGAATCATTAGCAAGCTGTATATCTAGTAAACAAGAATATGAGTTTTGGATGACTAACTTAATGAATATAGAATATGTCCAAGCATATAGAGGATATAAAGATGCTAGTGAGAAATGTGCTGAATCTTTACAGTCCATGCAAGATATTTTAAAAAACAGAGAAAACATTCAGCAAACAGTTGATCACCCATCTTTTACCTAAATCAAGTCAAAGAGAGGCTCTAACTATTAGAGCCTTTACCCTTGAATAGCTACTCCTTTCGTTTTGTGTTTGAATTTCTCGCTCGGTTAACCCATTTATCTTTGATAGTTAAAATCGTTTGCAAATGAGGATTGTTCAAAATATTATCTGCTTTTTCTTTATTATTGTTTAAATTTCTTTCTAATCTTTCAATAGCGTCAGAAAGCATACATCCGATGTAGAATAATTCATTATCTTTTGTTCTAATATCCATAGCCTCAATATCTCCTTGTCAGAATGTTGGGGTTAGAAACGCCTCGGCATACTCTTGTCGGGGCGTTTTGCTATCCAGCACACACATATTGACTCCGTCCGTTTAAGATGTCAAGATTTCAATGTTTCAAGAAATCTTGAAATCTTATTAACTTATAAGATAATGAATATTAAGGATGTTCAATATGATCATATCAGTATTAAATCAGAAAGGGGGATCTGGAAAGACTACCCTGTCTGTAAATTTGGCCAGAGCTTACACAAAAAGAAAGGTTAAGACAATACTTGTTGACACAGACAATCAAGGGTCAGCACAAAAATGGCATGATAAATGCAACGGTGAATTAATTGATATGACATGCATATCATTAAGAACTCTTGATAAAGATGTATTAAAATATAAACATCTTTATGATCGGATTATTATTGACGGTGTTCCCCAAATTTCCGCTATTACTATTGCCGCCATTAAATGTGCCGATTTAATTCTCATTCCGGTACAGCCATCGCCTTATGATGTGTGGGCGACAAGTGACCTCGTTCGAAATGTGCAGGATAGAATTATTTTTTCCGGGGGCAAAGTAAAGGCGCATTTTGTAGTAAGCCGAAAAATTACAGGCACGAATCTCGGGAAAGAAATTGAAGATGAGCTTAAAAAGTTTGAATTGCCAATCTTAAAAAATGGTACATCTCAACGCGTAGCATATGCTACAAGTGTTGAGAAGGGTTTAACTGTAGTTGACGGAGAATATTATGGAACGGAAGCTTGTAAAGAGATCGAAAAAATCATCGACGAAATCGAAGGTTGGGGTTCCTCGGAAACTAGTTGTGGGAGTGAAGAATAAGATGGCTTTTATTAAATCTGGCAAAGTTTTTGACAAGAGAAAGCATTACGGAAAAATGAAGCAAATGATGGAAAATATGGATATTGTACAATATCCGCTCAGAATCCCTACCCCCTTGCATCATCAAGTGAGAATGAAGTTAGCGCAAGATAAGATGAACCTAAGACAGCTTCTTATCTGCATGTTATTGAATTATGTAGAGAAATAAGAAAGATGTCTTGAAATCTTGAAATCTTGAAATCTTGAAATTCGAGATTTAACAGCTACTTATCTAAATAAGGTGGTTGACAAATAATTCAAGATAGGAGTATCTTTTTGGCTTCGGCGGTTATAATGATTAGCCGCCAAGTGGATAAAATTTAATCAACTCTCAAGGACGAGGGTCACACAATGAAGGATTTTTTTATGTTACCGGGAGGGAAGCCCGCTTACGATCTTGAACCTTTCGCAGGGAGAAAAATCGTAAGCGCGCTACAAACACAGGGCGATAATAAACAAATTGACGAAACAATTCAAGTATTGTCGGCGGGAAATCGCTGTAATCATGATAAAAATAATTTCAAATTTTTTATATCTCCTCATCATTACAAGAAGCGCCCGCATACTATTGAAGAAGCGTTACGACGGCTTAAGGAAATTGAACATACTCCCCACAAATACGGATCAGTCGTTGAATTATTTTTTCATCCAAAATCAAAAGGCGGCAGAAAACGCCGCAGCGAGCGTCGCGAAGCCAATAATAGATTAGTTCTGGCGGCATGTATTAATGCCCTGAATTTACAGAAAATGGCACTCGGATATTACAATAACCGTAATGAGTTTCACTATTCTAATTATGCTGCGCTTTCATTACTTGCGGGAATAAGTCAGATACGCTTTAAACGTTCAATGAAAGACCTACAGCAAATCGGCATATTGAAAGTATTTTCTATTCGCCAATTAAATCAGGAAGGGCATTATAGAACGAAAGAAGTCCGTATTGAGTTTACCGACAAGATTTTTGAAATGCTGCATTTAATGCGTGAATTTTTAGATGATAGAGAGAAGGCGTGCATTAAATTTACAACAAAACAACGAAATCTTGATAAAAAAGCACAAAAGAAAGAATTTTACCGTCATAAATCCTTTGCTTCTTCACGAAAGACTAAAAATCCCATCATTAAAGACCTCACAAAACGAATTATAAAGTCAATAGCGCCTGTTCAGGCGGGAAACGGTATAGAGATACGCGAAAAAATAAATGCGCTTATATCGAAAGGGATTTCGATTAAAGACGCAATTGCTATAGTGCGTCAGCAATATCCCCCACCTCTTAAGCATTAAGTGTTAATTTTTTAATCTTCTGAATTCTATTCACCACTCTTCTGTCGTCTTTTTATTCTATTTGTTCAAATTTTAAACAAAATATTGGGAGAATAGCCTTTCCGTTTGGCACATTTCATTCTCTCCCAATTCGACTTCACAAGTTATCCACATTTTTGTAGATTAAGTGTTTTAGAATAGCTAATAAGTGATACTTCAAGAGCACTAAAAGCTACACAAAGCTTATAAGTCATTTTTTTATTTTGACTGAAAGAGCAAAAAGCACTATCGAGGAGAAATAATGAAAGATTAAGGGATTTCACTTAAGGAGGGCTTATGGAAAAGCCGCCGCTAGAATGGATTGATAAACTGTTCAATTGTATGACAGAATTTTTTGGTACAAGATGGTCTAAACAATTTTCGCGAGGATTGCCCGAAGATTTATTTAAAACTGTATGGCAATCCGCTTTAACCGGACTTACTTATGACGAAATACGATCTGCTTTGGTCATTCTCAAACGACGAGCTCAATATGATGGGATACAACCCCCAAACCACGTGCAATTCTTCAAATATGCAAAAAATCAAGCCAAAACAAAAGTATCAGACATTAAAAGAAATCATGGAAAGCGATATAATCATGAGGTGTCAGCTAGAGCTATTTCTCAAATCCGTGCAGAACTTAACGGGAAGCTTGCATTAAACGAAAAAAGGGAAAGCACCCCATAACAATACTTTCCCTTTTATCTTTTAAAGTTCTATTATTCGTTTACGACGTTTTACTGGTTTCGTATCCTTCTTTTTAAAACGATTTATTACGTCTTTTAGCATTCTTTTGATTTCTTTTTTATAAATCGCAAATTCTGTTTTTGTAATGTAACTCGGTGCTTTTGCCATTATTCGTAATCCTTACTATAAGTTGTTGATAAAAACCATGCAAAAATAGCATAATGTTCCACATAGAACAATCATGTACTTCACGGATGAGGTTTATGATACAGCGAAAAAGAAGGATAGGGGCATTTCCCCGTTTTAAATTAGAAGCGCAAGAAATTGTCCCAACTGAATATGAAGAATGCAAAGCATTCTGGCAATATTGCCAAAAAGTATTAAAATTAGGAAAAAGCGTACACCATATTCCGAATGAAGGAATGCGCGAAAGCTGGTTTGCAAAAGCACTTATTAGAATTGGACTGGTTCCCGGGACATTGGATTATTTTTTCCAGCGCTCTAACAATAAGTGGCATGGACTATATATTGATATGAAACGCAAGAATCAGCGCGATAAGAAAAAAAATCTCGATCAAGAGTCTTTTATTGAAAATGCATTAAAAGATGGGTATTATGCAGCTTATGCATACGGATGTGATGATGCGATCAAAATTTATACTGATTATGTAAATAATAGAATTTAATCTTCTTCTTCCTTTCATCTCGCAAGCCGCTTACCCGCACTCCCTCACGGTGCGGGATTTTTTTATAAGGATATAAAAAAATGATAAGTCGTTGTTGCAAAGCAATGATTCATGTCGTTCACGACTATTATGTATGTGATAATTGTTTTATTGCATGTGCTATAATACCTTTTAAAGATAATTGCAATATTCTTTACAAGGACGTAGAGCATGCCAAAATTCAGCCAAGAGTCTTTTTCTAAATTATCGCCTTGCGATCATGATTTGCAGGTTTTATTCTTTGAAGTCATTCGAACAGTAGATTGCACGGTTCTTGAGGGTTATCGTAATCAAGAAGATCAAGAAAAAGCATTCAATGCAGGCAACACAAAATTACATTGGCCGCATGGCAAACATAATCATCAGCCTTCTTATGCAGTAGATGTTATTCCATGTCCGATTGATTGGAATAATACAAAAAAATTATACTGGTTTGGCGGCTATGTTTTAGGCATTGCAGCTAGATTAAAAGAAGAAGGGAAAATGACGCATGCCATTCGCTGGGGTGGAGATTGGAATTGCGATCAAGATTTATCTGATCAAACCTTTAACGATTTAGTTCATTTTGAATTAATCCTCTGAATAAGGAAATTTTATGGGGATATTAAATTGGCTAGGGATCGGAAAAGATATTGCCGAGCCTATTAAAGCGGTCGGTGATTTATATACAACGGACAAAGAACGCTTAGAATCACAAAAAGATTTGCAAGTTGAATTGAATAAACCCATTTTATCGCAATTGTCAACGAATGCTATTTTTGCATCGTCTAGCCGATTTTTTAATTCAGGATGGCAGCCTTTATTAGGGTGGGCATGTGGATTTTTAATTCTTCTTTACTATTTCCCACAGATTGTTATAGCGACGTGGATCTGGGGATCAGCTTGCGTGCATACTGGCATTGTTTCGCCATTTCCCATTAAATCTGATGATATTTTGAATCTAATTTATTTATTATTTGGGTTTGGTATTCATTCACTTGCTAATACCATACGTAGTACCACCAAATAAAAAATAGGATCATAATAAATTGTGTTTTGGTCATAAATTATCTCTTAATTAAGGTAATGAATGCATGTTTGTATGCTCCCTAAAATGACAATTGTCGTAGATACCGCCTTAACAATGAAATTTTGTAAATCTGTTTTTAAATCGATTAGATCTTTTTTGGTAGCAAGGTCTTTGGCAATCATCATTTGCATAAATGCTTTAGAGGTGGCCTTCGTAATAGCTTCGGCTTCTAAATGATGAATACCACCTCTTTTAAGTTCTTCCAAATATTCCAGCGTATCAAAATTTATATGTGATTCCATCAGAACCTCCCATCCATAGGAAATTCTATCTTAACCCGCTTCTATTTCGATTTCGACAATTTGGTAATCTTCAGGGGAGGAGAGAGTAGCGAGCCATTTTTCCGCTATTTCTTTGCTTATATATGCGGTTGAACGTCGATGACTTTCATTGAACTCTTGTTTTTTACTGATAATGGCCCATAGTTTTTTATTTTTTGTAGATGACATATTCTAGTCCTTAATTTTATCAAAAAAATCTGTTGGTGGTATATTGGGGAATCTCGCGCAGTTATATAAAACCTGTAGCGCGCGTGTAATGACTTGACTACTGTTTTCGCCTAAACGCTCCTTTAAATCTTGTAACTGCCTAAATGTCTCTTGCGTTAAGCAAATTGATGTACGTTTAACAGTAGTCTTGTCCATTATTGCCTCATTAATTAATCTTTATATTTCTCTAACGTAACATTCATAAGCTTCTTTTGCTTCTTCGATAAAGCATTGAATGGCAGCTTTTTTATAGTTTTCATCACTATTAAAACGTTTTAAATATTTTGCTGCGTTTAATCTATCGCTTTTATTTATTGCCCCTTCTGACCACCCTATAAGGGCTTCTGTTATCATTGTATCGGCACATTCTTCGGAAAAATCACCAGATCCATCTAAATAAAATGGATCAAACAATGAATGGCCGTCGTTTTCCACATATTTTTCTAAAAATTTAATAAGTGAATGCATTTTATTTCTTCCTTTCAAATTGAGTAAGAATTATTTTAAGCATAATTTTTTTTGATGTTTTCTAAAAAGTCGGCTAATTTCCCGGTGCAATATATGCGTTCTTTGATGATATAAGGCATGGAAATTAGCAGATGCGGTTGTTCATCTGTATATCCGATAAATAATCGATCATACTTTGGATTCCATATGATTTTTTCGCCCGTGCCGCTATGGGTTGTATATCCAATATAAAAACAAATTTTAAATATCCTGAGTGATTCTTCAACTTTAATGATATTTTCATCGATTATTTTTTCTTGCTTTGCTTTTAAACTTTCGCTTATGTTAATTTCTTTAAAGATTCTTTCTAGCCTCTGATCGACAAAATTATGTGCAGCTATTTCTGAATAAGTTGTCATGTCATTGCTCCTTGCTATTTTTAATTGCAGATTGAATTTTGCGGCATAAATCCAATATGTTAATGGCTACAAAATGCTTGTCCCATCCCTCATAGGGCTCCCAAATTTCAACTAAAGGATTACCATTAGCAAGCCCCTGCATGATTTGAGGAAAAATCCATTCACTTGGCCATCGGCTTAAGTAGGTATTAAGTGCAATTTGTTCGGCTGGTTTTAATGACATTTAGACCTCCTTCACAATTCGGAAATTGTAATGAGGGTTCACTTTTCGTTTAGCGACATGCTCTTGGGCTAGCGTCAAGCTTTTAAAACGGCCTGAGATCCATTGCCGCTCGAAGGGCGTGCCTTCGTATTTCTTTAAAATAGCGATTACTTTGTACATTTTTGTTCCTCCTTGTCAGTTTACACTTACATATTATTACCCCAGTAATAATTTGTCAACAGATTATTACTGTAAGCATACTTTTATTTTGACCGATTATTACTGGGATAATAAAAAAGATTGCTAGATCAAGGGTTTCTGCTATATTTATAAGCAATATCAATTATTCAAAGGAATGAATATGCTACGACATATTGGTAACTCTATTTCTTCTGCTGATCCCTTCATGAATTCTCCTAAGTGCGAAATGCCTAATCCTTATAATCGCAATGAAAAGGATGATATGAAGATTGCAATCGATGCTTTGTATGAATTCAGAAAGAAGTTGTCTGAGCTTCACCCTACATGCATTGAACTTATCGAAAATATGCTGCAGCATCGTCGCTATTAATGTGAAGCGCTAATAGATTGAGAATTTTAAATTCTAATTATAGTAAACGGCAAAAAGGATTTTACCGTGCACTTACCTGTTCTAAATATTATCAATTTACAAATTGATAAATTAATACCCTATATCAATAATGCTCGCACACACAGTCCTGAGCAAATTGCCAAGATTGCTTCGAGCATTAAAGAATTTGGCTTTAATGATCCAATTGCTATTGATGCAATCAATGGCATTATTGCCGGACACGGTCGCTATGAAGCCGCAAAACTTCTCGGATTTACCGAAGTTCCCACTATTCAGCTAGGTCATCTTACTCGCGATCAGCAAAAAGCTTATGTCATCGCGCATAATAAAATTGCCATGGAAGCGGGGTGGGATCATGAACTTTTATCTATTGAATTAAAAGAATTAAAAGAATCTGGATTTGATACTGAATTGACCGGCTTCGATGAAAAAGAAATCGATAAAATGATTAATCCTGAAATCATTAATGAGGGTTTACAAAATGAAGATTCAATCCCTAGCGTTGATCATTTTCCTGCTGTTTTGCGTGGTGATAATTGGATCTTGGGCCAGCATCGTATCCGATGTGGTGACTCAACTAATCCCTTAGATGTTACTGAATTATGCAAAGAATTTAAGCCAAACTTGATGGTCACTGATCCTCCCTATGGAGTTAATTATGAGCCTGAATGGAGAAATAAATTAGGAGAAGGAGAGCGCGCAAATGGAAAAGTTGAAAACGACGACAGGATTGATTGGACTGACGCTTACAGCCTTTTTAATGGGGATATTGTGTATGTATGGCATTCAGCATTATTCACTTCATCCGTCGCCCAGCATTTGGGAAATTGTGGTTTTGACATAGTCAGCCAGATTATATGGGTTAAGCATCATTTTGCTATAAGTCGTGGTGACTATCACTGGAAACATGAACCATGCTGGTATGCAGTGCGAAAAGGAAAAAAACATAATTGGCAAGGTGCAAGAGATCAGTCAACGACATGGGACATCATGAATAATAATTCTTTTGGTAATAAAAATACCGAAAAGACATGGGGACATGGAACCCAAAAACCACTTGAGTGCATGAGCCGTCCCATCGTTAATAATTCAATGCCAGGTGAATATATTTATGACCCCTTTGGAGGATCAGGCACAACATTGATTGCATGTGAAAAACATAATAGACGATGCCTCATGATGGAAATATCCCCGCTTTATTGTGAAGTCATCATTAAGCGATGGCAGGATTTTACCGGTAAAAAAGCAATACTCGAATCTAACGGATTAGCATTTGAGGATGTAGCAAATGGAAGATTGCAGAGGGCAACCGCCTAAGATTGCGCAGGCGGGCGTTAAGGAACGATTTCTGACAGCTATTGCAAAAGGTGCAAGCTATCAAATCGCCTGTGGGTTTGCAGGCTTTTCTTATAATACATTGCGCAGATGGATGCTTAAAGGCGAAGCGTTGCTTGATTTGCATGAAGAGACAATCGAGGCACATGAAGATAAGATTTATTATGACTTCTACTGCGAAGTTAAACGCGTTGAATCTTATGCCGCTTTAAAATGGCTGGATAAAGTTGATAAAGCTTCCGATATACATTGGCAAGCGGCGGCATGGAAGCTTGAGCGACGCTATCCCCATGATTTCGGTAAGGTGATTCAGGTAGATATTGAGAGAAATGATTCCTCAATTGAGAAGGCAAAAGAGGAAGTAGCAAAGCTCAAGGGTGATAATCATGGACGATCTACACCAACTGAGAGTTGATCTACTTTCAGACTTTCTTTTATTTACACGCTTTATGTTCAAAGAACAGACCGGGCGTGATTTCATTATGAGTCAGCCTGTCAGTAATCAATCTCACTTTATTGAGATTGCTAAGGCGTTACAAGACGTCTTTTACGGTAAGACAAAATATTTATTGATCAATTGTCCGCCTGGTTGGTCTAAAAGCGAATTGATTAAGAAGTTCATTGCCTGGACATATGCGTGGTATTCCGATTGCAACCATCTTTATATTTCATTTGCCCATGAATTAGCATCAAGCCATACGCATATTATTAAGCAAACCATGATGTTACCTATGTATAAGAGACTATTCCCTCATGTTGAAATCAGCCGCGAAACAAGTGCAAAAGATTTTTTCAAAACTACAGCAGGCGGTGCTGTTGCTGCTTTTGGTTCTAGCGGCCCTGTTACTGGGCGCGACGCAGGTCTCCCAGGTCTGCCTCGATATTCTGGAGGCGTTTTCGTTGATGATATACACAAGCCTGATGAAGTGCACTCAGACGTCATACGCGAAAAAGTTAAACGCAATTTTATTGAAACTATTGCCCCACGATGTCGTGGACATAATGTCCCAATTGTTATAATTGGACAAAGACTTCATCAGGATGATCTATTCACTTATTTGCTTAACGGTGAAGATGGGAATCAATGGACGCATGTCAATATTAAAGCATTAGATGATGCGGGAAATGCGCGTTACCCAGAGGTCATGCCGCGTGAAGTATTAGTAACGATGCGGCAACATAAGCCTTATGTATTCGCCTCACAATATCAACAAAACCCAGTCCCTGCCGGTGGCGCTTTATTCAAAGAAGAAGATTTCCCTTTACTTGAAGATATGCCTGAGATCATTTCGACTTTTATTACCGCTGATTCATCTGAAACGGAGCATGAATGGAATGATAAGACTGCTTTTTCTTTCTGGGGTATTTATCCCATAAAAGTACGCGGTGAAATAGTTCCTGATTTATACGGATTGCATTGGCTAGATTGTCGCGCAATGAATATAGAGCCAAAGGATTTAGAGAATGAATTTCTCGACTTTTGGGCGAGCTGTATGACATTTAAAGTAAAGCCTAAAGTCGCAATGATTGAAAAGAAGTCAACAGGCGTAACATTGATTTCGGTATTGAAGAAAGTCCAAGGTTTGAAAATCATTGGAATAGAGAGAACTCGTAAGTCAGGGAGCAAGTCTGATCGATTTGTGGATATGCAGCAATATATTGCCGCCAAACAAGTTTCGTTACCCGCTCTCGCTAAACATACCAAAATGTGTGTTGATCATATGATGGATATAACAGCGAATAATACCCACAAGTTTGATGATATAGCGGACACTTGTTATGACGCTATTAATGCTGCATTTATTAATAAAATAATAGTTCAACAAGCCAGCGCCCAAACGGATTATAATCAGGTAGCTAGAAATATGATGCAAGGAATGCATCAAGTCGACCTCTTAAGGAGAAGAGCATATGGCGGTAGCTAAAACCCATCAAGATGAGCTTGAGCGTATCAAGACTAATGTTAAAAAGTCCTATGAAGCATTTAAGTCGAACTATGAGCGCTTTCATGAATTCAGACGGTTTATCTTTCAAACATCGTTGACTCAAGACGATATTACTCTCTTAACCCAGTTATCTAAGCCACAAATTGAATTTAACGTTTCTGAGGCTTATATATCGCGATTAATGGGGGAATTTTCAAAGCAAGAGCCATCTATTATGGTGGGCTCAGAGGATGAATCAGAAGCAGATCCCGCTACAGTCCATGTTGTCGAAGCACATATACGACACTTGTTGCTTGATAAGAGTAATCATCACACCCGGTGGGAAATTATGAAGGATCTCTATTCCGGGGGATTCTCTAGCGCTAAATTGTGGACTGACTATGCAGCGCCGATGGGCAAAAAGGCATTTGACCAGGTGTTTAAATTCGACCGTTGCTATGATCCTACATTAGTAGGATACGATCAAATGGCGCGCTATTCACACAAAGGAGACGGTCGATTTTGTTTTGAATGTATGCCCTATGAAATTGAAGATTTCAAAACATTAAATCCTAAGATTAAAACCGACAAATTAAGCTTCACTCGCCAATTTTCTGGATTCAATTGGTCATATCTGAATGGCAATGAAAAAATTGTCATGTGTTGTGATTATTATGAAAAGAAAAAACGCGATGTTAGAATATTACAACTTGCTAATGATCAAGTTTTAACGGTGGCTGAATATGAAAAAATGCGTGAAGCGTGGGAAAGTAGCGGCACCTTTGAATTAATGCCCGCTGTTAAAGGTAAACCACGATGGACAACGCTTGAAACTATTGTGCGTTATCGCTGTATTGAAACTGAGGTTATTGAATATGTCGAAACTGATTTTACGATTCTACCTTTGGTATTTTTTGATGGTAATTCAATTGTGCTGCGTAATCCTAAAACTTCCGGTGCCGTTGAACAAGTCACGCGTCCTTATGTTTATCATGCGAAAGGCGCTCAGAAACTTAAAAACTTCGCAGGGATAACCCTAGCGAATGAAATGGAAAATATTGTACAACATAAGTTTATGGTGGCAAAAGAAGCGCTGCCCAAAGAAATGGATTGGTTAAATGCCTATAAAGATGTTCAAAAACCTTCAAATTTGGTCTTTAACGCGTTCTTTGAGCAAGACCCTGATAAACCAATACCAAACCCGATACAACCCGTTCCTCGCGTTCCTACGCCGCCAGAGGTCGTTCAGACATTTGCTTCGACTGATTCTCTCATCCAAAACATTTTGGGTAGTTATGATGCTTCTCTTGGGATTAACGATAATCAACTGAGTGGCGTTGCAATTGTGGAAGCCGCGACTCAATCTAACTCTGCCGCTATGCCTTACATTGTGGGCTTTCTCCAAGGCTTGCAACGAATTGCAGAGATAGTTGTCGATTTAATACCTAAGTATTATAAAACACCCCGAACTATTCCGGTGCTCGGCATAGATGGGAAACATGATTATGTCAAAGTAAATCAAGAACAAGGCTTCTCAATGTTTTATGATACGAATGTGCTAAATGTCAAAGTTGAGGCAGGCGTATCCTTCCAGATTCAAAAATCACGCGCATTACAGCAATTAATTGCATTACAAGGCGTTTCAGATCAATTCAAGCAATTTATGGCTGAGAAGGGATTGAATGTCTTGCTAGACAATATTGAAATCCGCGGAATTGATCAGCTTAAAATGATGGTTGAAGATTGGCAACAAGAACAAGCCAAACTTAAGCAAATGGCCATTCAACAACAACAGCAAGAAATGCAAAACAATCCTGCTGTGATTAGGAATCAAATTGAAATGGCTAAACTTCAACAAAAAGGCCAGGAAAATCAACAAAAAGCTATTGTTTCGCAAGGGCAATTACATATTGATCTTGAAAAATTGAAACAAGATCAGCTTAAAGTTTTAAGCGACATGGCAATAGCGCGTGATAATAGCATGACTCAACGTATTAAGGCGGAAGCTGAACGTTATTCAAGGCAAGTTGATTTAGCCTTGAAACGAAAAGATATGCATCATAAGCATTTTAAAGAGGCTATCGAAACGCACCATAATGTTCATCTGGCGAATAGACAGCATGAACAAAATGAGCGTCAAGCAAATACTGTACAATAACCAAAGGAGTATTATAATGCCATTAGTAAAAGGAAAATCTGCTAAGACTAAAAAAGGTTTTGGCGAAAATGTAAAGCGTGAAATGGAGGCTGGAAAGCCACAAAAGCAAGCGGTTGCTATTGCTTATAGCGAAGCGCGCAAATCTAAAAAACATGGAGGTAAAAAGAAATGAAAAAAGATTCTAAATCTTCAAAAAAAATGCCGATGGGAAAATGCGCAACAAAACCCTCTTATAAAGAGCCTATGCGTCCTATGAAACCTAATACGACTAAAAAAAAGAAATAAGTGTCTATTGGTCAAGATTGGTTTCCGACTGATGAAAATACCAAAGATCTACCAATTACTAACAAATTGGTAGAATCTTTGCTAATTGAAAATTAGTGCCAAAAGGGAAAACATCATGGGCGATTTATCTTTTAAAGCATCAAATGTATTAAAAAGCTTTATTAGCAAAAGAAAATATACGAGTGATTTTGTTAAAAAAATGCAGGCTATTGATCAAATACCTACTCATCGATTAGCATGGGATTCGCGTACTCAATATGGAAACGGAAGAACTTATATAAGAAAAATTCACGGAGAATTATCTTGAATAAACCCATATCAGATTTCCAGATTGGCTATCATAACTTTACTCCAAACAGCAAACCATTTATGTGTCCTGTTTGCATGGGTAAAGGATCATCTACACAAAACGACGATCCATCCGGAAGTCGAATTGTTCAATGTCATCCATGCAAAGGCGAGGGAATTGTGTGGGAATGATTACTCATCCCTAATCATATTTTTCTGAAACCAATCATCTGATTCTTTGACGGGATACCAAACTTTACCACCCGCTGTTAACCTCATAAAGGGTGGCCCAATCTGATCCTTTCTGCGTTTTCTAAACCATGATTCTGAATAACCATACCGTTGAGCAGCTTCCTTGTCGCTCATATATGTTGTTCCAAGAATGTCGCGCATCTTTTGATTCCCTCAAAAGTACATATTTTTGTTAAAACTTCCCAATAAATAATAAAACCTGATAAATATTTTTGCAACCTAACAAAACCTATTTTAAATTGAAATTACCGATCTATCGGGGACAAATAGACGAGACCTGTGCGTAAGCAGGGCGGGATGTGTCAGCTAACACAACCCACACCGTGGCGGGGTAATAGCCAACGCTGCTATGCGTGCCTTCGGGCAAGGTGATCAGGATGATTGCCTTAACTAGTCGAGACCCATGCGAATTTGGGGCATTACCGTGACGGGGTTAACAGTCGGAGAAGGAACTCATGGAAAATTTTGGCAATGGAGAGGCTCAAGGTTCAAACTTTGCGCCAGCACCTGTACAACCTTCGTCTACGCCTTCACCGGCGCCAGCCGAAAATAGGGAACGAGTTTTTACGCAGTCAGAGGTCAATGATCTCGTCGGACGCGCTAAAAATGAAGCAATTGAGCGGCATAGACGTGAGACAGCAATGTCATCACATGGGTCTTATGCTCAACCGCAGCAAGGCTCGCAAGGAGGCTATCAGCCAAATTATCAGCCAATGCCGCAACCTCAAGCGCCTCAACATAATGGCATGTCCGAACAAGAATTTAGACGTATTGCTGCGGAAGAAGCTAACCGCTCAAGGACTGAGCAAAATGAAGAAAACAGACGGTATGCAGAAGAGCAAAATGCTCAACGCATAGCAAATGAATTCTTCACTAAGGTTTCCGCAGGTGAAGGTGGAGTTAATGCCTTTGATAAGCTGGTCTCCGATTCAGGAGTTGATTTGCGGACAATTCCGTACCATGTCCAATTAGCTAACATGGTCGATAATACCCGCGAAGTCATGGTCGAGCTTTTAAAAAGCCCGTCCAAAATTGGTCAGCTACAAGGATTAATTGATATTGATCTACGTGCAGGCCGTCAACCCAGACTCGCACTAGCGGAAATGAAGAAGCTTTCTGATTCGATTAAATCGAACAGTCAAGCGGCTAATTTTCAATCTCCCAACGAGCCATTAAGTCAGATGAGACCTTCTAACGCCGGAACGGGTAATCAGGGGCCTTTGTCTGTAAATGACTATAAGCGCAAATACAGAGTCTAGGCACTGTAATTATCCGAACTAATCAATGACTGATAGTTAGGAGCAATTACAATGACTTTATATGCAGATAATATTTTGCAACAAGTACAGACGTATCAAAGATCGTCTTTAGGCTTGTTACAAAACTTGTGCTGCTTTGTTAGCACTGCAAACACTAAGTTTAAAGATTTCGACAAAATTCAAGCGAATCTTGGATCGAGTGTGACATTTGACACACCTCCACGCGCTACAACATCTGCCGGATTGGTCGTTGCATGGCAACCTGCTGTGCAGTTAGTAGAAACCTTAACTTGCGACCAAGCTTTCAATAGCTCATTTACTGTTACAGCTCAACAACGAATTTTCAATTTGGAAAAAGGCGAGGATGAATACATTGAAGTATTCGGTAAATCGTTCTTAACCGAATTAGCAAACGAAGTTGAAGGTAACTTAGCGCTGAATTGTATCTCAGCCGTTCCTGTTATGACTGTAAACTCACAAGGTCAATCAGTTCCAACGGGTGCATATCATACAGAATCCGGGCCATTCCGATATTTCGGGGACGGCACGACTCAATTGACCAGCTATAATCAACTGGCGCAAATGATCATGCTTTTCAAAAATTTTGGCTCCGTTTCTCACGGAATTAAAGTTTATCTTCCTGATACAGTTTATCCATCAATTGTGGGTAGCGGCTTGAATCAATTCGCACCTGAGCGCAACAATGACATTGCAATGTCATGGGAAGTCGGTGAATTTGGGACACCTCGCGTTAAATACTATCAATCGAACTTATTACCCGTTCAATTTGCGGGAAATGTCGGTGAAGATGGAACTACCTTAACATTACTTAGCACAAACGATCCGACAGGACAAAATGTTACTCAGTTAACATTTTCCGGTGCAAGTGCAAGTGACGTCGATGCTATCAAAATGGGAGATATGTTCCGTTTCTTAGATGGTGTCTCCGGTTTCCGCAATATGCGTTACTTAACTTATATCGGTCATAAAATTTCAGCTAACCCGGTACAAAACCGCGTTACAGCGGATGCTGCATCCGATGGAAGCGGCCACGTTACCGTAACTTTAGCATGGCCTTTAAATTGGGCTGGTGGCCAAAGTCAAAACTTGAACCAAGCATTGCAACCTGGCATGCAAGTTCAATTTCTCCCCTCTCACAAAGCAGGTTTAATCGTTGGCGGCGATGCATTCTATATTGCAATGCCTCAATTACCTGATCAAAGACCGTTTGATACTGCAAATGAATACGATCCCGAAACGGCCGTTTCATTGCGCATGACATATGGTTCTGTATTGGGCGCCAACCAAAAAGGGATCATCTATGATGAAACGCATGGATCGCTGGTCGTAAAACAGTATTCAATGCGTATCATTGTTCCTTTGAGCCAAGCATAAAATATAGCGCGGCTACAAATGTGGCCGCCTCTTTAATGGATTAAGGAGAAGCACATGAGCGTTCAAAGTATTCCCGTAGAGAATCTGCCTTTTTTATATATCAATGGCATGATTGTTTCAAATGATGCTACTACGCCGAACACTAAAATTGATCTTTCCGCAGGTCAGTGCCGTGATTCGAATGATGTCATGGATATCAATTTATTAACGGGTGTCGTGATTGATACCGCCGTCGTTGGTGTCAATGGCTTGGATCAAGGCACATTAACTGCAAGTAAAGTCTATGCAGTCTATGCAATTGGTGATTCAACTAATAAAAAAGTTCCCGCTGGATTAATAAGTCTTGCATCAAATAGCGTTCCATTAATGCCATTTGGTTATGACTCATATCGTCTAGTTGGTTATTCGGTTACAGATTCCAGCACACACTTCTTGCTTGCCTATATTTCTGGGAATAACAATGCAAGATTATTCACTTATGATGCGCCGCAAAGTGCATTATCAGGTGGAACGCAAACAGGCTACACTGGAGTTGCATTAACCACTCTTGTTGCACCCGTGAATAATCTACCCGTAAGAATGTATATGAATTTCACTGCAAATGCTGCTGCAGATACAGCGAATTTGCAGGGTTATACATCGACGGGGGATGCCGTGACTGTTATTGCGCCAGTAGCCGGTGGTACGGCTCATACGACTCAATCGGCGCAAGTACTAGCCCAACTTAATTCGGCAGCACCTTCTATTAAATATAAGGTCTCCGCCGGAAGCTTGGCTTTAAGTGTTCAAGGCTTTCAGTTCTACATCTAAAAGGATTTAGAAGGATGGAACTTAATGTCTTATACCGCGCGCCAGTTGGTCACAAGGTCATGGTACTTGTCAGGGATCGTCGCCCGGAGACTGCAATCAGTTACGGGTGACCAGGCCACGGATGGCCTCTTTTTATTAAATGCTCTTCTTGATTGGAAGAGCATTCAAATCGATTTAATTCCGTACTGGACTTATTACGAATTTACTGCGACGCCAGACGTTGAAACTTATTTCATTCCCAATTTATATGGGGTCGAATCATTAACTTTCAATATTGGCGATGTCCGTTATCCAACAGATCCTGCGACGCGTACCGCTTATTTTGGAACGGGTCGTATTGATAATATTGATAGCTTACCTTCTACCTGGTATTTCAATCGTTCATTGGGTGGCGGAACGATCTACCTATATTTCAAACCGCAAGGCGCTTATCCTATTAAAATAATGGGTAAGTTCGGATTACAAAATGTCACATTAGATACCGATTTAACCTCCATCTATGATCCTGCCTACTTAGAATATTTGCGCTATGCCTTAGCGCAGTATATGTGCTCAGAATATGGAATTATCTTTAATCCCGAATCTGCAAAAATTTTAATGGCTATTCAGAGACAATTAATGGACGTGAGTCCTCCGGATCTTTCCATTAGAAAATCTTCAATATTAACGGCTGGAACCGGCATTAATTTCGGTGATGTAAATATCGGGCACGGCTGGAGGCCATAATGATTACACGGCCTCAAACATTTAAACAAGAATTACTGAATATAGTAGGATCGTCCACATTTGGTCGTTATCCAAAAATTTCTATTGAAAAAACATACAATATGTTTATGTCAGATAATTGGATGGTTCCTTATGCCGGTTATCAAATTGCTATTTCATCGGAAGAATTAGGTTTCGGAAAAGAAGGCCGAGGGATACATACTAGTACCAAATTGAATAGGTTAATTGGCGTATGGGATAGTAATGTCTATCTCATTCAAATAAATTTTAATCAGCAACAACGAAAAGTAACATCTTATCAGGTCATTAAAATTGGTGAGCTTCAAACCACGACAGGGGTTGTTTATATTGCCGAAAATAATAAGCCTCAAATTTGTTTATCAGATGGGGTGGCAATTTATATTTATGATCCTAATCCACCGATGGGAGTTTCTAATTTTTCAGTAGCAACAATGGACGGCACTAATCCGATTAGTTTTATCCCCGGATTTATAGACTTTCATGATACCTATTTCTTATGTGCCGCTCGTGCTGATGGTTTTTATTCACCTTCTGCCAATAATACGTGGCGACTTTGTGAATCAAATAATGGCTTACAATGGCCAGATGATGCATCGCATATCGGTTTATTACAGACAAAACCTGACAATACCCAGGCTGTCTTACGATTTCCAAGCAAGGGAAATATGATCATGGTTTTTGGTTCGACTGTTTCTGAGCCATGGTTTGATGTGGGTTATCAATTATTTCCTTATCAGCGCAATACGTCATTCAATATAGATTATGGGTGCTTAAACCCTGCGACTATTGCGGCCTTGGATGAATTTGTCGTTTGGCTTGGGATGAATGAAAAAGCAGGCCCCGTTGTATTTTATTCTGATGGCGGCATGCCACAACAAGTTACAACAGATGGTTTTGATTATGTATTGGCAAATCTTCAAAATCCACAAGATTCACAAGGTTTTATTTATAGACAAGATGGTCACCTTTTTTACCATATCAATTTTTATTCTGATAATTTATCTTTTTTTATAGACTTTCTTAAGGATGGAACGAAAAAGATTTACCATGCCTGTGACGAAAATAATAATTATTTTATTGCATCAGAAGTGGCTTTTTTCAATAATCAATATTGGTTTGTTTCGAAAAACAACGGTAATTTATATGCATTTGACACTATATTCACGACTTACGATGGAAAAGAAATTCCGAGAATTAGAACTTGTCGAAATATTCGAAATATTCAACAAGAATCTTTCATAGCTAATGATTGCGGATTTACTATTGAATCTGGAAATACTGATTATGTACAGCAATCCTATGGTGCAATTTATTTAAAAACAGAGGATGGACAACAACTAATAACGCAAGGTAATCCAAATTTTTTCGTCACTGAAAATGGCGATCAATTAATTACAGAAGATGAAAACTTTCTAGTTTCAGAGCAAGTGAGCGAAGAAGATTATTATTTATTAATTGCAGAACAAGAGGATATTCATTATGACGTACCGCGTATTGATTTGTCGATATCTATTGATGGGGGCGAACACTTTAGTAGCTATGATGCTCAATATTTACCGGCGATTGGCCAGAGGAAAAACAAACTGGCATGGTGGCAGCTTGGCTGGGCAAATGACCTAGTATGTCAATTTAGATTTATAGGTTTAGGACGATTCGTTGCAACCGATGGATATGTGAATACACGACAATGAGCCAAAGTAGAAAACAACAAGCTGTTTTTCCGGATCTACCACGCGATAAAAGGATGGTAGATAAAAATGGGGATATAACTCCACATTGGGATTTATATTTTCAGCAATTGACAATGGCTTTACAAACCAATTTCAAGCCGGAAGGTATTGTCACGCCTCCTCAATCTGCATCTAATATTACACAATTAGGCGGGACTAGCGGATCAATTGGAAATATACTGTATGATAGTACGAATAACCAATTTAAAGGGATTATTTTGGTTTCTTTGGGCCCCCCCATTGTAACGGCTACAAAGACTTTCACTTTAACGTAAAAGGAATTACGACATGAGTGCCAGTGGTTTCAATCCAGGTATGTTAAAAGCGAGTGCCGCGGGCGGTTTAGGTGCGGGAATCGGCGGATTATTTTCTGATTGGAAAAATCCAACAGATGCTGCGTCCCCTTATTTTGATGAGATGGCGCCAGAACTCAATAGAAGCTTTTCTCCTTATATTGATGCGGGGAAAAGAGCATTGCCGACACTTGAAAGCCAATTTGGGAAAATAAGTAATAATCCGGGCGGTAGAGTGAATGAAATTGGAGCTGGCTATCATTCATCCCCCGGATTTCAATTCGCGCTCCAACAGGCTTTACAAGGCGCAGGTCATGCGGCGGCCGCTGGGGGTATGGCAGGATCACCGCAGCATGAATTTCAAAATATGCAAATTGCAACTGGGCTTGCGGATCAAGACTATAATCAATGGTTACAGCATGCACTCGGAATGTATGGTATGGGTCTCCAAGGTGAACAAGGATTATACAATACAGGTGCCGAGTCAGGGATGCGATTAGGCGAAAATTTAGCGTCTATATTAGCGCAACGCGCGAAGCTTGCCTATGAAGGGCAAAATGCTGAAAACGCACATGAAGGCGGTTTATGGGGCTCTCTGGGCAGCGGAATAGGAACTGCCGCAGGAGCCTTGGCATTTTTATAAGGATATGAACGATGCCTATACAATTTCCAGATTTCCAGCGCATTAGTTTTGATGAGGCCAACCCATGGTTAGCTGGGGCGGAGCGCGGCCAAAAATTGGCACAAAATAGCATTATGTTTCCCCAAGATTTACAGGCAAAAATGCTCGCAAATAAGATTGCACAAGTGCAGGCCAATTATGCGGAGCCCATGGCAAAAGAAAGTTTAACATCCGCACAATTAAAAAATATTTGGGACCCTAAAATCTGGCAATCTGAAATTGGATTGCGGGGTGCTCAATCGGCATTAGCTGGAGCACAAACCGGCAAAACGAATAAAGAAACGCAATGGTATGATCGTGAAGCACAATCTCGTATTGCATTACAAGGTGCTCAAAGCGCCGGGCTAAATGCCGAAGCTGGTATGAATCAGCTTAAACTTGATTATTTAAAAGGAATGATGAACCCAAATAATGGAGGAGGTGGTGGAGGGATGCCTTCTGATGGATCGCCATCTAATAGTATGTATGGCATTGATACGCCATCTCTTACACAAAGCGATATTGCCAATAAAATGTTATTGGGAATCGATACCTTTTCACCTCGCATGGAAAATGCAAAGAAACAGCAACAAGATCAATACTCACAATATCAAAAGACATTGGGTGAAACGATACAGCAAGCGAATGCAGCCCAAAAAGCTAAACAAGTTTTAGCCATTTTTAATAATGCGATGGATAAATCATTTTATAAGGGTTCACGTCTTGGAGAGATTCATAGTTCTGGATTATTTTCGCCACCCGGCGATTTAAGTAATGAACAAATAGCAGACAATGCTATTTCAAACTTATTGCCGGGTGCCATTACCGAATTGCGCGAAGCGATGAAGTCAGGCCAATTTTCTGTTGCTGATTTGCAAGCTGCATCACGCATGAAAGTAAGTCGTAGCATGACAGATGATGCACGCAAAACACAAACTCAATGGCTAAATGGAATTTATGATCGCTTCGACGAGAAAGCTAAATTTTATACAGCCATGGGAAATCCAAATACAGGCGCCCAAAAAACAAATGCCGATATGCTTTGGGAACAATATCAACGTGACTTCCCATTAATTTCATCTGACGGAAAAACTTATCAAGGTAGTAGCTTAGGAAATTGGCCGCTTTATACGACCCCGCGTGCTGTTGCATCCATTCAATCCACGGGAACTTATAAGCCAAACAAAGCTGAAAGGGAAACCTTTATGATGAAATTGCCGGATGGCAGTGTCGTGCCGATCAAAAAAGGAAAGGTTGAATCAGCATTTAGAAAAGGGGCTCGCCCATTATGATGCAACGACATGGAGATTTTAATGACGATATCGAATGGGGCGTTTATAAAAAACAACAAACTATTCCCGCCTCCGTTCAAAATGCAGAAGAGCCAGAAGATGAATCTCGCATGGACGTTCCATTAGGAAAAGGATCATCAGAGGAAGGCGAAACTGTCGATACTTTTTTGGGACGCATGCCATCGCATGATCCCTCTTTTAAAATTGGAACGCCTGAAAATAAGGAACTTTTGGGCGAAGCAATTGGTGCGGCAGCAATGGCTTTACCTGTCACGCGCGGGATCAGTAAAGTAGGCAAAGCTGCAAAGCCATTAATTAAAAAGGGTATTGATTATCTTCATCCTGAGCGCGCAGCCGAAAATTTTAGATCAATGATGGGATCTGGCACATCTAAAGAAAATATTGCAGAAATGTCGAAGCGTGCTCAATTTGCAAGCAAATCGGCTAAAGAAGAGGCTTTAATTCCGAAGGATGAGCTCTATGCGCAAGAAGGCAAATCAAATGTCTATAATGTAGGCCAGCATAATTTACCGGAAGGTAATATTGGGAAATTCGCTGAAACCATTGCGCCTGGCGAAAATTTTGGTACGTCAGAAGCCAATGCGTTATCTAAAGCGCTCTCTAAATATAGAAAAACAGGGAATATTGATCATTTCAATGAAACGGCAGAAGATATATTTAAAATTCCCGAATTAGGCGAAAAGGCCGCAAAAAAAGTTGAAGATATGCTGTCATTACCTGTTAAAAGGGATAGTGCTTATTTTGCTGATTCAGACGTTACGATGCCATATAGCAAGAAAGGCAAAATAATGACCTTGCATAATGAATATCAATCTCAACCAACTCTGAATAATTACCAAGATTTAAGATCAGCTATAACAACTCAAATGCGAAAATTGAAAAGTCGCGCTAAAACAGATGAATTGGCGTCAGAAAAATATGATCAGATGAAAATGAATTTATCTAATTTAGATAAGGATGCAAGTCAATTTATTGAAACTTTGCCAGAAAATATGCGTAATTTGGATAGTACTTTTAGACAAAAATATGCACGCTATGCTGAAACATATGCAAAAGGCGAAAAGGAAACAGGTGCATCTTTAACGCTTCGTCGATTAGCGGAAGGGCGGCATGATCTTGTCACGGACAATCAAATTGTCAGGTTATTTTCTAATCCAACAAAAGCCGATCAAAAGGCCATTCTTGATATGGGTGAAGGGGCTGCACGTAATGCTATTTATTCAGCATTACAACGTGTACCTGTCGGAGATGCGGAAGGGATGGCTAAGACAATTATTGATCTTAAGCGCACCAAAGGATTTGATAAAATCATCACGCCTCATATGGAAGAGTGGGCTGCAAATATGCTTACTCAAGTCAGACGATCCGGAATGATTAAAAAATCATTAGGATCAGCGGGCGGTATGGCATTAGGTGGCGCATTAGGAGGGCCTGTAGGCGCCGCAGTAGGTGCCGCATTACCATGGGGAAAAGAATTTGGATCTGCTTGGAGTAAAATTTTAGCGTCAAAGTTAAAAAAATGACCTATAATAAGTGACGTGTTTTAAACGGATTTAAAGCACTGGAGTCAATGGAATGGCTATTAACCCGAGTTTATTAGTCGCTGCACCTATGTTGCAGGACTACCTTGTCGATAAAGATTCTGGCAAACCATTAACGAATGGTATTGTAACGCTTTATATTGATACGTCGCGTACCTTTTTAAAAAATTGGTATTATCAAACCGGACAACCGGGTGCCTATTCATATATACAATTAGATAATCCATTAAGATTAAGCATATCTGGGACGATTCAAGATCCACAGGGCAATGATGTCATACCATTTTATTATCCTTATGATGAAGATAATGAAAATACGTCTCAAGCTTACTACATTACAGTCTATAGCGCTGATGAAAATGGTGAAGCATCTGAATTGCAGTTTACGCGAGAAAATTTCCCGTTTATGCCATCTAATGTATCGCCCACATTAGAAAATCCATGCTGGCGAAATTATATTTTAAATAATGTTTATTGGCGAAATGTTGGATCTCAGGATTTGACGAATGTGACAGAAATGGTCATTGCACCTAGTCAACATGAAGCATATACCAATGGCGACATTCGTTTCGTCAAAGATGTAATAGGCGCAGATGATATGTTGTCTTTTCCTACAATGACAACTACTCTTGCTCCGAACGACATTACGCCAGAAATTTGTTTAAACATGCAATGCGCTGAACCAATGGATGGTGAAACATTAAAAGCCATTCAATATCCTATTTCGCTGCATGTTAAGACACTCAATAGCATTGAAGGCACAATAAAAATTAGCGCGCAGAATACGGCAGGAAATCCAAATAACTATATTGACTTATATTTTTATCAATTTCTCGGGACGGGAGCAATTTCACAGCCAGAACCTATTTTAATTAAAAGGTTGGTTCTCAATAATGATTTTCAAACCTTTTTTGTTCCATTTATTACTCCAAGTTCCGATGGATTGACATTAGGAAGCGGCGGAGATGATGCTTTATTTTTATTGGTTCAATATCCGTTATCGGTTGCTTATGACATAAGCCACACAAAGCCTCAAATTTATTTTAGCACTGATGTGCCGGACAATGATTTTGATACATATGACCAAATCTTATCAATTATTAATTCTCCACGAACGGGTGATCATCGAACCAGTTTGAATTCATTTTTACCCGGCTTTGTCGGAGCTAATGATGGATCAATAGGATCATCATCATCAAGTGCGACTAATAGGGCAAATATTGATACTTGGCCACTTTATAATTTATTGTGGAATAGCATATTAAATGCATGGTGTCCTGTGTCAGGGGGGCGCGGAGTCAGCGCTATTGCCGATTTTTCTGCAAATAAAACTTTAACGTTAACGCGAAATTTGGGACGAGTTATTACAGGGTTAAATCCTATTTTCGGGAATGGGGTAACCTTCACCGCAAACACTGGCACGGATATTTTGACATTATCAAGTTCAAGGCCTTTAAGTATTGGAACGCCAGTACAAGTTTCAAATTCAGGCGGAGGTTTACCTAATCCTTTAGCGGCTAATACAGTTTATTTTATAAGCTCTAATTCATTAACCGGTACCACTGTAAAGCTTTCCACGACTATCGAGAATGCTTATGCGGGAACGGATATTAATATTACAACCGCAGGAAGTGGCACAAATACTTTATATCCGGCATTGGGCGCTTATTTGGGTGAAACTAATCACACATTGACGACACCAGAGATTCCAGGCCATACGCATACGTTACCCGGATTTACAGGGTTATCCGACAATGCAGGTGGCACTCCTGGGTCAACTGATATTGGTACAACCGTTGGTGCGACAGTTACAGGATCAACAGGAGGCGGTGGTGCTCACAATACTATGCAGCCATCAGCTTATGCGAATGTGTTCATTAAGCTTTAATTAAAAGGATGTAATTTATGCAAAAATTAAATTTATTACGAGATATACAAGGCGTTCCAACACAAGCCAATCATTTAAGACCTTTTGCGCCCGTCAGAGAATCAGTAACGTTGTCGGCAAGTACAGCGGCATCTTTTACGGTTCCGGCTAGTCATCAAAATTGGGCGTTATTTATATCGTGTTCTCCGACCGTCTCTGTATGGGTATCGATTAATTCTACGGCTGCGGTTCCGGCTGGTGCTACTTTTGCGGCAACAACGTCGGTAAAAAATCCACCGGGATTATTAGTTCAGGCAGGCGATGTCATTAGTGTCATTTCTGCAACAGCAAGCACGGATGTTGGTTTAGAACTTTATCCACTCAGTACATAAGGATATGTATTATGGCTAATGAAAAATTTACGCAATTACCTAATGTTGCAAATTCTACACTATTAGACATTATTGCGGCAGTGCAATCAGGGGTTTCTGTCCAGCAAACATTAGGGCAGGTTTTTAGTTTAATGCTAAGTAATATAATTTTGCATTATGCAGGTAATCCAAACTCTAATGTCGCAGGCACAGAATATCAATATTGTTGGGATACCTCAGACAATATTCTTTATATTTGTACGACAACGGGAAACACAAGCACTGCCGTTTGGACTAAGGTAGCCCAAGCTGCAACACAAGTTATACCACCTTCTTTAGGGGGTACAGGGGTGGCTGATCCAACAGCCCATACACTTCCTATTGCCGAAGGAAGCTCGAATTATAATTTTTTAGGGCCGCTTACCAATGGCCAATTATTAATTGGTTCAACAGGTGGTGATCCCGTTGCTGCTGCATTAACTCCTGGTACAAATATCACTATTACTAATACTCCGGGCGGTATTCAAATTGCTGCATCAGGAGCCGGTGGTTTTACTTGGAACCATGTCACCGGAACTTCCCAGGCAATGTCATCAAACAATGGTTATATTACTGACAATGCATCATTAATCACTTTAACACTTCCGACGACTTCATCTATCGGAGATGAAATAGAAATCATTGGAAATGGTGCGGGTGGTTGGTTGATAGCACAAAACTCAGGACAACAAATAAAATTTGGGAATGCATCGACAACAAGTGGTGTTTCAGGAAGTTTAGCATCAACAAATCAATATGATTCTGTTTATTTGGTTTGTACAGTTGCGAATACCCAATGGACGATTGGATCAGCGCCTCAAGGAATATTGACCATAGTTTAATAAAAGGAATTAATTATATGAGCATTCTTTCATTTAATATTCAATCCACCGGATTAGTCGGTGAAACAGTTAATCCCAGACGTGGAACAATAGTAAGTACGGCTGATTTATCTACCATTACTGCTAATGGTTACTTGAATGGTCAAAATTTATTGGGATATCCCATTTTACCCACGGATATTTTTGATGTTATATATAATTTTGACGAAGTGACTCAAGCCGGGGATTTTGGAATTTTCAAGGTTTCATATAATATTGATACTGGTTATAGTTTGGTTTATCAATATCCCGGAAATAGTAATGTCTTATTACCTGTAGTTGATGGAAATATCGCAATATTTAACGGCACATCAGGTCAGATCAAAGATAGCGGAGAAAGTCCCGCTAATATTATATTTAATAATGAAACAAATACGATGACATCGGGAAATTGTCTTTATCTCGATAAAGGAACATTAACTCTTGCAGCCGGTGCACAAGGAACTTTAAATACACAAGCAGGTATTATTACCGTAACTGGCCTTAACATAATGGCGGGAGAAAATGTTAGCATCGGAATGAGTAATAATAAGTTATTATCCAATTCAGTTTTTTTAGTGAACTATATTGATAGTGGAGGACTCGAGTCTTTAATGGAGTTTATTCCTGTCATAGATCGAGACGGTCATGTATTTATCGGAATATATAATCCAAACGATTTTACGATAACCGGCAGTCTGGCAATTCATTTTGCTATCTTTTAAAGGAATAAAGTCATGAGTATATTATCATTTAATATTCAATCCACCGGATTAGTCGGTGACTTGATAAATCCTCGTTATGGTAGCATAGTTACAACAAATGATTTATCCACTATCACTGCAGTCGGTTATCTTAATGGTCAAAACGCATCGGGAAATTTTATTTTGCCTACCGATATTTTCTACGTTATATATAATTTTGACGAAGAAAATAAAAGTGGTGATTTTGGAATATTTAATGTTATTTATAATTCAAAGACAGGCTTCACATTGTCGCTTCAACAAGATGCTGTTATTTTTCCTATTAGTGATGGGGATGTTGTTGTTTTTAACGGAACGTCCGGTCAAATTAAGGATGGTGGTAAAAGTCTTTCGAATGTTATTTTAAATAGTGCAACAAGCACTATGGAATCAGGAGAATGTTTATATTTAGGGAAGGGTACAGTTACAATTCCTACCTTATCATCGGGAACACTTGATACACAAGCAGGCGTTATTACTGTAACTGACTATACCGTTCCTGCTGGTGGAGGACTGGCTGTTACTTTAAATAATGATAAAATTTTATCTGATTCGGTTTTTCTGATTACCTTTGTTGATAGCGGAGATATTGAAGCATTTGTAAATATTTATACGGTATTAAGCACTGGACAGGCAATTATGGAAATTATCAATACAAATGATTTTTCTATTGATAATGCAACTCTTTCAATCCACTTTGCTATCTTTTAAATGGAATTAATTATTAAGGAGACAAGGAATGTCTATTTATTCTTTTAATGTGAGCACCACTGGTTTAACAGGAAATCAGGTTAATCCCCGTCGAGTGACTATGACAACCGATTCAAGTGCTGATGATATTACAACGAGTGGATTTTTAAATAATATTAATCAGTTTAGTGGAACTCCTATTTTAACGACTGATATTTTTGAAATAATATATGACTTTGATCCAAATACGAATAATGGAACTTTTGGTATTTTCACTGTTAGCTTTAATGCATCTACTGGTTTTTCATTAATTCAATGGGTGAATCCAGGAAATGTTGCTTTCCCTGTATCAGACGGACATTTGGCATCTTTTAAAGGAACAGACGGTCAAATACAAGATGCCGATTTATCGGCAAGCGAACTTGTTTTATTAAGCGCTGTAAATAGAATGTCACTTGGTGGCCAAATGGTTCTTGATAAGGGAACAGGGACAGTTAATGCAGGATCTGTAACAATTGATAGGCAATCCGGCGTCATTACTGCTGCCGTTACAACAGCAGCAGGTTCATCCACAACATTTACCCTTCATAATATAGTTGTTGAAACAACTTCTGTTTTACACGTTACATTAATGGGCGGAACGAATACAACAATTGGTGTTGAATTAAGCGCTTCTATTTCGAGTAATGGAATCGCTGTAATTACTATCAGTAATAATAATGCAAGTGCCGCACTTAATGGAAATTTAATAATTGGATTCTCAGTTTTTTAGAGAAAGCAATTATAAAAAGTCAGCAGAATAATTTTTAAAAAGGAATTTTAAAAATGACGACTAATAATGCAGTAAATAATGGATTATCTGGGGAAACAGGATCTGGATCATTCGTGGGTTCTGATTCACCCTCTGTTACTTCTCCTCGTATTATCAATGGTCTTTATGATGCCAATGGAAACTTAATGGTTTCTTTTGCCCCTGTCGTAAGTTCCGTTAATTATATTCAACTTGCTAATGCCTCTGCATCATCTGCCATCGGATGGGAAGCCATGGGAGCTGATACTAATATAATTTGGACTTTATCTGGCAAAGGAACCGGAGGAGTACAAATACAGGGGAATCGTGCAGGAGCAAATGCAAGCGCAGGTTATGTTGGAGAAATAATACAAAGTGTAATTGCATCTGGGTCAGCCGTTTCTTTAACGACTGGCACTTCTGCAGACATAACTTTTATCGACGTTACGGCAGGAGATTGGAGAATTGATTCAAATGTTTTCGTATCGGGAAGTACTTCAAATTTAAATGGAGTTTCAGGATGGGCAAGTCTAACATCAGCAACTCTGCCGGATATTTCTTTAATTAGTCAAATTTTTCCATCTACTCCTTTTGTCGGATGGGGAAGTCCTTGTCCTTTCTTAAGGGTCAATGTAACGACTACTACACGAGTTTATTTAAGCGTGAGGGCAACATTCGGAAGTGGAACAGCGACAGCTTGCGGTGGAATTTATGCAACGCGTAGACGATGATTAATATGAATGGGGCTTACGCCCCACCATATTGCATCATAAAGACCTGCTACGGATTTATGATTTGCGAAATTTATCATATCTTAAACTATAACACCAGGACTTCGTAGAATGACTTTGAAAGGTAAGGTTGCTGCTTCCTCTGGCGTTAATTTTGCATGCCAAATTTTATCGTCATTGTTCCAAATGAAACCAGCATCTTTTGCCAATTGTCGTTGATCAAAATTAATGACGGCAATATATGTCAATCGTCCTTTTCCTGAACCATCAAGAAAATTAACAATATCATCCATATCGTTAATTGCGTTAAGCAGCAAGTGACAATCTGACATCGCTCTATGAGTATTAACAATAGGAACGCCTAATTCCGCGCATATGTGGATAAGATTAAGCGGAGAACCTTTTCTAATCGGCCATTTAACATCATTTCTTGTGCATATCCATTTTTTATTACGACTTGCTATTTGAAATTGAGGAAGTGTTTCGATCCATTTTTTGTCAAATTCTGCGTTATGAGCAACAATGGCATCGCACTTTTCCATCATGCATGTAATCAGTTCAAATGTCGAAAAAAGGATGGGCGATGAAACTTGTTTTAATGATTCAACATTAATTTTATTAACTTCAAATGCTTCATTAGTTTCGCTGTGACAAAGAGTAGATGCTTGAGCCATAACGCTCCTCGTCGGAATATGAAACAATATGGCAGCTATTTCTATAACTTTTCCTTTTGCTGGGTCAAGGCCGGTTGTTTCGGTGTCTAATATGCAGATAGTTTCCATTTAAGTTCCTTTTTATTTGTCTATTAATGTGTGATTTTCACGTTTTCTATTCCGATAATGGAGCCAACTTTATTGGTTGTATCGGTACTTCGATAAGATTATTTTCGATTAAATAAATTAGCATTTTGGCTCGGTCATTAGCCTCTGTTTCATTTTCATCATAATTTAGACAAATAATTAATTGATCAAATTTATAAAAAGGATGACCGTTTTTATTATAATATAAATCAAAATCAGCAGTTTCATCTTGAAAATAGGGTAAATCAGGGGTTGCTTTAATAGTATGAGGTAGTATTTCTCCGAGTTCAGCAACCGTAAAAGCTGAAATCATATGATCAGGAATTTTTTCTAAATTGTGTATGATATATTCAATTTGCCAGTTTTCCTCACAAGTAGAAACATTTAAGCCTGCTTTTATCCAATAAAAAAGGCTTTCTTGCTTAACTCCAAGCTCTTTTAACCGCTTGGAGAGCTCTAACGAGCAAACTTGGTTCTTTAATAACATGTTATTTTACTCCCATTAATGCTTCTTCTTGTGTTTTAAATAGACAATCTTTATCAAAATAACCAAATTTTCCTTCTAAAGAATATTTTTTTGCAAGATCATTGCCCCTGATAATTTCTTTAGTAACAGATTGGCTTAATCTATCAAAGAGAAATACTACATCTCCAATTTCAAAATTTTTATCCATTATTTTTTCCTTTTAATTGCAATATAAGCAACTATGCAAAATATCAAAAAATTCATGAAAAGTATGGTTCCTAAAACATATCCTTTGGAAAGAAATTCATTTACCTGTTCTTCTAATCGATGTGGATTATTTACCGTAATAATCCTATATGTTCGTTCAAATTGATTCATTTAATCAAATCCTCCTCGTTAATTCCAAACGCATATTACATTCTTTTGGCGCTATAAAATGATGATGAAGAATCAATCCTAAAGTAATTCCAAGGAAAAATGAAACTGTTGTGATTATAAGAAATGGGATTATAAGGCTATCAAAATAAGGATATGGTTTCACTTTATCAAATCCTCTTTGGTGTAGGTGATTTTGAGTTTTCCAAGACGATAACCTTTTTCTTTAAAGTGATCCTCATTATTTTTTAACAACCTTTCATAAGCTTCATCTGCAAGTTCTTTGCTTTTATGCCCCCATTCTTGATCAAAAATATTAATCCATACCGTTTTCTTTAAATCTTCTGACATTTTATTCCTCCTTTGCTGCCTCTATTATTCCTACAGATTCAAGTGTTAAATTCAAATGAGGGAATTGATTGACAATTGGTTGGGCTGTTTTTATACTCAAACATGCACTTCATATTATTCCATTTTCCAAGATTATGTAGATGATCATCTATTCACATCCTTTATTTTTTATCAATTTCATTCTGCAAGTACCAAATCGCTTTTTGTAAGTCTTGAATGCGATTGCCTTTGTGTTCAGCGCGCCAAATGTATTTCATTGCGTTACCTAGGTTGAAATTCATATGCTTAACCACATCTATACATTCAATAGGTTTTTCACAGCCAGAACAACGAGCTTCACTAGATAAATAGTGGGGCGGATGGTTTACTAAATCTAATTCATTCATTTTAATAGTCCTCTTGGATTTTCTTGTCAGATTAATTTGTCCATTAAATGACAGTAGTTACATATTAACCATTAGAATTTTTTTTCATTAACTGCAACCCTCCAGAGACGGGACTTATTGTAAAACCCAGTCGGTTTAATTCATTTAACGCAATACTTTTTTCTTCTTCATTAGAATTTCTGCCATAATCTAACAATAAATGTTGTACGTACCAGTTTAATCCATCATATAGACCGCTTCTTGGATTAGTTAAAGTTTTTATTTGATCAGCAGATAAATATTTACAAGCTTTGCAGAGTAATTTTATAAAATGATTTGTTTGATCAGCTTGGGTAATATCAACTGTACAAGGCATATCTTTTCCTTTTAGGTTTTTGACAGATTATTTGTTTTTAACACCAGAGATCATTATAATAGTTTCTTAATTCTATTTTATAAAAATGTGCTATTAGATAATCAAAATTAGATTTGTGTGATGAAGCACAATATTTACAGTTCATTTTTTTCTCCAAAATAAGGTGGAAGTAGGCACCGTTTGCAGGTGCTTGCTAAGTCAGCCATGCTGGGCTACCATGACCCGATTCTAGCTACTTGATTATGGTTCAAGTGGACTCGCCCCCCGTAACTACGTGTCTATTAAGCGCTAACCGCTCCACGCCGCTACTTCCGTAAAATTATAAATCTAATTCTTGAGCTGTATTTTTTTCTAAATAAATTACTAAAGCTTCTCCCAATGTCGGGATTTTCTCTTTAACAACGACATATTTTTTTGTTTGTTGAGTCAAAATGTTTAAATTTAATCGAGAGAAAAAATACATACTCCCAAAAGTTAAAGTACCTTCCTGAGCTTTGCAAAATGTAAGCTTCATGCCTCGATTTTCTTTATTAAAAAGAAAGACTAAGGCTTTTTGAGCTTTCGAATATCTCACATCAACATGTGTAACATTGAAAAATTCTTTGTGTCTAAATATTGTAGATGTTTTCATATAAAAACGACCATACTTGGATATGGTGATATAATCACCTGCATACTTATGATTGATTGCTTCGTCAGTTAGATCGTTCCATTTTTCTATTTTTTTCAAATTTTACTCCTTAATAAAGGGACAATCGGCCGGAATTGCACCGGCTAGAGAATCTGTTTCACTCGCTAGTTAATGATGGCCGATTCTCGTTGCTAGCACCTGCGTGTCACTGTCCACGCCGCGACTGCCATAAACTGGCTTAGAGAGATGGAATCGAACCACCATTAGCAGAGTCAAAGTCTGCTGTCCTACCGTTAGACGATCTCTAAATTCTTTTACATAAACTGGGGGCAATCGGCCAGAATTGCACTGGCTAGCCTCGCGATTTTATACGAGACACTCGTCCACTAGGTTTCTCCCCACTCGCAGGGGTCGCGCATGTCACTGTCCATGCAGCGATTGCCATAAACTGGCGGAACAGTCACTGTTAGTCTATTTGGCTCTAACTACCATATTGGGCGCGTTATGACGATCTACCACAAAAGGACGCGCACACGCCTCTTGAGTCATTGATCTTTTGCTCCATAAACTGATGTAAGCGGCCAGTCGCTGCGAAGGTCTATTTTATAAGCCACAATGTGCGCTGCCTTCTCGCCCACATACTTAATCTTTTATTCTTCGTCCTCTTCCTCTTGTTTTGAGTTTGAAAATTCCTCTTTCATTTTTTTCATGACTTCAATAAATTCATCTGTTACTTTCATCGTACAATCTTTAAACTCTTTAATATCTTCCTCAGCATTTTTATTTTCTGAATCGAGAAATCTGCCGCCCACGCTATAAATATTTTCGCAAAACAATAAAGCTGTATTAACTAGATTTAGATATACCCCTTTTGGATATCCCTGTTTTTTAAGTTGATTCGCTAACTTATATTTCTTATGCTCTATGCTTAGAGAGCATTCAGCAATATTTGGCGATCTATCCTCGACAAGTTTCGCGAGTGTTTCTAAAAGATTTTTAAGTTTATCTTGATTTTTCATGATTCATCCTTATTGAGGTTAATTATCTGATTCTTAACGATTGCTTTTGTACCAGATAAGCCCCTGGTATAGCAATACCATTTTTTAAGTCACTTAAGATTTTTTGAATATCTAGTTCTCGAGGTAACTTTTTCTCATACTCTGCAGGCACTTCTTCTGCATCCGTAAAGCCAACAGACGGTGGATTGTTTTGAATGGCAATCGTAAATTCAGGACACTGAATCTTTTGTACTCCGCTGTTCTCCATGCCAAATTGCAAATATGATTTTAATCGTTCTATCTGTTTTTTAAATGCCTTTTCACGTTTTGCAATGCGATCTTTTTCCAATTTAATGGCTTTTTTCATAACTTCAATGGATTTAAAAAGCTTAGTGACATTAATGCACTTATTTTCTATTGAATCTTCTATATCATTTAACTTAGCAAGTGCCGTCTCATCGACGACACCTGTTTCTGGATCACATAACTCATTTAGGAGAAATTGATATTTTTCTGACAATTTATAAAGCGATAATGATTGCATTATTTGATTTCTCCTGTCTCGGAATCAACTATTTGAGCGTCGATGACATCTTGTCCATCTTCAAATTCAGCAAGCTTTTTATCTTTGGCGTTAACGCATTTATCCATATTTTCCTTATGTTTTTTGTTCATCCATTTTTTATAAGCTTTTCCATAAACTTCTTTAAGATTTTCGATTGAGGTTGTCCATCCGATGTCTAATAAGTCTTGATCAATATCAAAAGATTCCTCTGTTTCAGTAATTTTAGCTTGAATTTTCTCTTCCATCTTCCCTTTAAAATTTGATGCTTGCGGCTTTGGAAGTGAATCAATCTCTGATTCATCTAGCATTCCGAGGCCACAAATGGATAAGGTTAGACGTCTCTTTGATTTAGTTTCTGCTTTCATCATAGCATTTGCTAGAGCTTCGCCTTTTAAGTTCCCGATGAAAACAGCACCTGTAGCAGAATCGCGAACGCCGTCCATTGTCTCTCCATAAGAAGTTACAACGTAAATATCGCCAACAATTTTGCAATCAATATTAACTATCGAAACTTTATGGAGCTTCCTTAATTGTTCAGTGCAATCTTTTCTAGCATAGGGCACCTCTTTTCCATTAAATTTAATTATTTCAAAAGGTTTTGTGTGTGGATTCAAACCTAATGTTTTACAAAGGTTACCCATATATTGCACTTTTTCAGCCGGTGTTAAAGGTGATAAATCTTGATTTAGAAGTACCTTTTCAAGAACTTCATCATTTGCTTGTATAGAATGATTTCTTAATGTTAAATTGTTTGCAATAGCCATGATCTGATCCTCTTCTTTAAAATTTGTAAACGGGTTGGTTTTTCCAATTTAAAGTTAATTTTTCTATCTTTCTTTTTAATAAAATCCTTCATGCTGATTGCCTCCAAATAGTTTCGCCTGTTTGTGAATCTTGAGTGGATCGAAAACCGGCTTCGAGCATTCTTTCGCTCAAAATTTCATCGTTAATCTCACACAACATTTGATCGAAATAATCTGAAAAATGATCGAATGCAGATTCTTGAAGGGAAGAGAGAACTTCTATTTTCTCA
>Ga0207667_10000837_pt1 | contig 39713 bp, 40 predicted proteins | sample KBSCornC52_FD_184301 | JGI IMG/M metagenome (GOLD analysis project Ga0207667, IMG submission 184301) | Corn rhizosphere microbial communities from Kellogg Biological Station, Michigan, USA - KBS Corn C5-2 (SPAdes) (version 2) | ecosystem: Host-associated > Plants > Roots > Rhizosphere > Soil ...
GCCCAGGTGAGATCACCACCACGCGAGTCGCCTGCACGTGCAGCAGCTCCTCGAACGGCACCTTCTGGCGGGATGCCGCGAGCGCCCCGTCGGGGAAGCTGCCGGTGAACCTGAACACCCCGTCGGCATCCTCGACCGCGAAGCTCGCTCCCTCGAGATGCCCTCGGATCGTGGTCAGCACCTCCGTCGGATCGAAGGTCTCGACGAACGCCGTCGAATACCCGAGGGGGGCCGCGGCGTCGCGTCCGAGCACGATCGCCCCGTTGGCGCAGACCACGTACGACGAGGTCAGACCGAGTCGATCGACCACCGGAAGGGTCATCGAGACCGACCGGCCGGTGGCGATCATCACCTCGTGGCCGAGCGCCGCCACCCGGCGCACCGCGCGCAGGGTGTCATCGCCGAGCGAGCCGTCTTCGCGCAGCACGGTGCCGTCGACGTCGAGCGCGACCAACCACTTCTGCGCGCTGGAGCTGGGAGCGACGGTCATTTCTGACCGTCGCCGGGATGCCAGCGCCGCCCGCCGTCTCGGCGCTCGGTCATGACGCCGGCACGAGCACGTCCAGCCCGAGCAGGGGCCGCAGCGCTTCGGGCACGACCACCGAGCCGTCGGGTTGCTGGTGCGTCTCGAGGATCGCCACGATCCACCGGGTGGTCGCGAGCGTGCCGTTCAGGGTCGCGACCGGTGCGGTCTTGCCCGAGTCCGTGCGGTAGCGGATGTCGAGCCGACGCGCCTGGTATGTGGTGCAGTTCGACGTGGAAGTGAGCTCGCGGTACGCGTTCTGGGTGGGCACCCAGGCCTCGACGTCGTACTTGCGCGCCGCACTCGATCCCAGGTCTCCTGCCGCGGTGTCGATCACGCGGTAGCTCAGCCCGAGCGATTGCAACATGCCCTCCTGCAGGGCGAGCAGGCGCTCGTGCTCGGCTTCGGCATCCGCGGGATCGATGTAGCTGAACATCTCGAGCTTCTGGAACTGGTGCACCCGGATGATGCCCCGAGTGTCTTTTCCGGCCGACCCCGCCTCGCGCCGGTAGCAGGTCGAAATGCCGGCGTAGCGGATCGGGCCGTTCGACACATCGAGGATCTCGTCTTTGTGGTAGCCGGCGAGGGCCACCTCGCTGGTCCCGGTCAGGTACAGCTCGTCGGCCGGGAGGTAGTAGATCTCGTCGGAGTGCTCGCCGAGAAATCCCGTGCCCGCCATGATCTCGGGCCGCACCAGCGTCGGCGTGATCAGGGGCGTGAAGCCGGCCTCGAGGGCTCGCTGCAGCCCGAGTTGGATGAGCGCGAGTTCGAGCCGTGCGCCGACCCCCTTGAGGAACGTGAAACGAGCGCCGCTGACCTTGGCGCCGCGCACCATGTCGATGGCGTCGAGCTTCTCGCCGATCGCGAGATGGTCGCGAGGCTCGAATGAGAAGGTCGGCTTCTCGCCGACCGTCTTAAGGGTGACGAAGTCGTCTTCGCCGCCGGCCGGGACGCCGTCGATCACGATGTTCTGGATGCTGCCCGCGATGCGGGTGAACTCTGCCTCGGCATCCGTTGCTCTCTGCTGCCCCGCCTTGACCCGGGCCGCCAGGGACTGCGCCTCGGCCACCAGGGCGGCCTTCTGCTCCTTCGGCGCGGCGGCGACCACCTTGCCGAACGCGTTCTGCTCCGCACGGTCGGCTTCGAACGACGCGATGGCCGCACGGCGGGCGAGATCGGCGGCGAGTGCATCATCCACCAGCTGCACCGACGAACCGCGCAGTCGCTGTGAGGCTCGAACGGCGTCCGGGTTCTCACGCAGAAGCTGGGGGTCGATCACCGCTCCAGTCTAGGGAAGGGGCTCCGGCTAGCCTGAACCCATGGCTGCCATCGAGACCCGTACGAAGCGGGCGGCGGTCATCTACAACCCCGTCAAGGTCGACCTGAAGAGGCTGCGCCGCGAGGTCGCGAAGTCCGAGAAGACGGCGGGCTGGCTGAGCAGCCTCTGGCTGCCCACCGAGGTCGACGACAGCGGAACAGCTCAGGCGCGTCAGGCGATCGCCGAGCGGGTGGATGTCGTGCTGGTGGCCGGCGGCGACGGCACGGTGCGCGCCGTCGCCCAGGGGCTGCGCGGATCGGGCGTGGCGCTGGCGCTGCTTCCGGCGGGGACCGGCAATGTGCTGGCCCGGAACCTCGACATTTCGGTCATGCAGCTCGCGGCATCGGTCCAGACCGCATTCACCGGCGTCGACCGCGCCATCGACATGGGTGTCATCGAACTCGAACGTGCCGACCATTCGCGCGAGACGCATGCCTTTGTGGCGCTCGCCGGGCTGGGGCTCGACGCCAAGATGATCGCCAACACCCGGCCCGAGCTCAAACGCCGCGTCGGCTGGCTGGCCTACGTCGACGCGATCGCGCGGTCGATGCGCGACAGCGAGAAGATCCGGATGCGCTACCGCCTCGACAGCGGCGAGGAGCGCGTCATGAGCGTGCACACGATCCTCGTCGGCAATGTGGGCCTGCTGCCCGGCAACGTGCTGCTTCTTCCGGATGCCGAAGTCGACGACGGCTTGTTCGACATCGTCACCCTGCGGCCCGAGGGTTTCGGCGGCTGGGCTCAGATCTGGCTCAAGATCACGTGGGAGAACGGCGTGCTGCGGCGCAGTTCGGTCGGCCGCCGCCTGGTCGGCTACGCGCGCGAGGTGCGGACACTTCGCTACCTGCGCGGGCGCCGGATCAGCGTCCGACTCGACCGGGCAGAGGACTTCGAGCTCGACGGCGACGACTTCGGGCTGGTGCTCGCCTTCGACGCGCACGTGGATCCGGCATCCCTCATCGTGCGGGTGCCCGCCCTTTGACCCGAGGTCAGCGGTCGGCTCGCCGCGTTCGCAACTGCCAGTTCCACGCCAGCACGCTGAGCACCGCAATGACGCACAGCAACGCCACGGTGGCGAGCGGCATCACCAGCAGCTGAAGCGCCGTTGACTGGCCCCACAGCTCATTGGCTCGGGCCTGATCGGCCACACTCGGCGTCGACGTCGTCCCATTGAAGAGGTGGTTCGCCTCGTCGCTCAGAACGACGGCCTGCCACAAGGCCAGCATCGCGGCGGCCGCCAACAGCATGGCGAGCACGATCAGGATGACAACTCGGACTCGCATCTCAGTCGCGGTCCGCGTCTCGAGCGATGACGGCGCCCAGGACCAGCCAGACGATGATGCACACGAAGCCGGCCACCACCAAGGCCGGAGACACCGCGTACTGGAGGGCGTTCAACTCCTGCTGCCCGATGTCGTCGGTGGTCGATCCGATGAGGAAGTTCTTGCCCAAATACCAGATCAGGACGCCCGCGCCCAGAAGCATCGCGAGCCCGGTCAGAAGCAGCGCGAGCCGGTAGGGGTTGGCGGCGGCCGGTGCCCAGCCGACCTCGATTTCGACCGGGGTCGCGGCCGGTTCTGGCGTGTCCGGCTGTCCCGGCTCACTCCGAGTTACCGGATCCGCCGGCGTTGCCCGAACGGCCTCTTCCGCGGCTGGAGCGGGCTGCGCAACGTACGGAGCTTCCAGGCCGTCTCCCGAATAGCCCCGCTGGTACCGGGGATCGAAACGCGGATCGGTCATCGTCGTCAGTCCGATTCGCCCGAGATCAGGCCGCGCAGCCACTCCCGCGCATCGATGAAGACCTCGTCGTCGTAGCGGGACGAGGCGGTCACTGCGATCCGGTCGGCTCGCGGGTACGAGCCGAGGAAGATCACGTTCGGGCTGTACCTCTTCAGACCGAGCAGCGCGTCGGCGACGCGCTCGTCGAGCACGTGCCCGTCGAGGTCGACGACGAAACGGTATCGGCCGAGGGCATCGCCGATCGGGCGCGATTCCAGCAGACTCAGGTTGACGCCGCGGGTGGCGAACTGCTCCAGCATCTCGACCAGGCCACCGGGCTGATCGGTCGGCAGCTCGACGATCACGCTGGTCTTGTCGGCGCCGGTGCGCGGCGGAAGCGCCGTCGACGCGGTGACCAGCACGAAGCGGGTGACGGCGTTCGGGTTGTCGCCGATGCGGTCGGCGAGAACCTCGAGCGGGTACTGCTGGTCGATGCCGGGCGGGGCGACCGCCGCGTCGGCGACCGGATTCTCGGCGAGCAATTGCGCGGCCGCCGATACGTTGCTGGTCGCGGGCAGATGCTCGTGCTCGGGCAGCCGGGCGTCGAGCCAGAGATGGCACTGCGCATACGCGACCGGATGCGCGGCCACCACCCGTACATCGGCGAGCACGGTGCCGGGGCGCGCGACGAGCACGAAGTCGACCGGCACGAGGTATTCACCGGTGATGCGGAGTCCCGGGATGTTGGCCAGGGCATCCTGCGTCGCGCTCACGCCGCCCTCGACGCTGTTCTCGATCGCGATCACGGCGCCTGCGCTGCGGCCGCTGGCCACGTCATCCAGCGCCTCGCCGACGTTGTTCACGCTGCGCCAGGTCTGGCCTTCGGCCTCGGGCACCTGCCGCAAGGCGGCCCAGGTGAACGTGCCGGCCGGACCCAGGTAGCTGTAGGTCGCAGTCGAGGTGGGCTCAGGCATCTTCGGAGTCTATTCAGTGCCGTGCAACAGACGGCCGCACAACAGACAGCCGCACAACAGACAGTGGAAGACTGACGGCCATGACGGACCGCGCAGGCACCCCCGCCCAGGAATCCGACCTCATCGATGTGCATGCACTCGTCGAGGCGTACTTCCAGAAGGCTCCCGACGTCTCGAATCCGGCGCAGAAGGTCGTCTTCGGCACCAGCGGGCACCGCGGGTCGAGCTTCGACTCCGCCTTCAACGAGACGCATATCGCCGCGATCACCCAGGCGATCGTCGACTACCGCGCCGGGCAGGGCATCTCCGGGCCGCTCTTCATCGGCTCCGACACCCACGGGCTGTCGCGCCCGGCGCAGACCACCGCGCTCGAGGTGCTCGAAGCCAACGGCGTCCGCGCGCTCGTCGATGAGTTCGACGACTACGTTCCGACTCCGGCGCTGAGCCGGGCGATCATCGCGCACAACAGATCGGTCGGGCCGAATGCCGCGCAGGCCGACGGCATCGTCATCACCCCCAGTCACAACCCCCCTCGCGACGGCGGCTTCAAGTACAACCCCCCACATGGCGGCCCGGCAGACAGCGACGCCACCAACTGGATCGCCGGCCGGGCCAACGACCTGATCGCGGGCGGCCTCCGTGAGGTGAAGCGAGCCGAGCCCACGGCGGTCGGGCAGTACGACTTCCGCGGCCACTACGTCGACGATCTGGCGAGCGTCATCGACATCGCGTCGATCAAGAGAGCGGGACTGCACGTCGCAGCCGACCCGCTCGGCGGGGCCTCCGTGCACTACTGGCAGCTGATCGCCCAGCAGTACGGGCTCGACCTGACCGTCGTGAACCCCCTGGTCGATCCGACCTGGCGCTTCATGACGCTCGACTGGGACGACAAGATCCGCATGGACCCGTCGTCGCCCAGCGTGATGGCCTCGACGGTCTCGAAGCTCAACGGCTTCCAGCTCATCACCGGCAACGACGCGGACGCCGACCGCCACGGCATCGTCACGCCCGACGGGGGCCTGATGAACCCCAACCACTACCTCGCGGTGGCGATCCAGTACCTCTACACGCATCGCGACGGCTGGCGCCAGGATGCCGCCATCGGCAAGACCATGGTCAGCAGCTCGATGATCGACCGGGTCGCGGCATCCCTCGGTCGTCGCCTCTGGGAGGTGCCGGTCGGCTTCAAGTGGTTCGTCCCCGGGCTGATCGACGGGTCGGTGGGATTCGGCGGCGAAGAGAGCGCGGGGGCGAGCTTCTTGCAGCTCGACGGGCAGGCCTGGACGACCGACAAAGACGGCATCCTGCTCGCCCTGCTGGCCAGCGAGATCCTCGCCGTCACGGGAAAGACCCCCTCCCAGCTCTACGCCGAGCTGGTCGCCGAGTTCGGCGACCCTGCATACGCCCGAGTGGATGCCGCGGCCACCAAACCGCAGAAGGCCCGCCTCGCCCAGCTGGGGCCGTCCGACATCACTGCGACGTCGCTCGCGGGCGAACCGATCACGGCGACTCTCAGCGCGGCGCCCGGCAACGGGGCGGCGCTCGGCGGAGTGAAGGTGGAGTCGGCCACCTCGTGGTTCGCGGCTCGTCCCAGTGGCACAGAAGACGTCTACAAGATCTACGCCGAGTCGTTCGAAGGTCCCGAGCATCTGGCGAAGGTGCAGGCCGAGGCTAAGACGATCGTCGACGCGGCGCTGCGCGGTGGAGCTTAGAGCGAGGGCCCCGTCTGTTGTCCCATCAGTTCGGGTAGTCGGGCGCAGCGGGCAGCCCGAAGAACTGCTCGAGGGTCTGCACGCCGGTGGTGTGCATCTCGGTTGCAAGATCGACACCGATGTAGCGGAAGTGCCACGGCTCGTACTCGTAGCCGGTGATCGGCTCCAGCCCGTCGGGATAGCGCACGATGAATCCGTACTTGTACGAGTTCGTCGCCAGCCAGGTGCCTGCAGGGGTGGCGCCGAAGCCCTGGTCGCTGCCCGTGTTGATATCGACTGCGAGGCCAGTCTGATGCTCGCTGGTGCCGGGCCGGGCACTCTGCCGGTCCGCTTGGGCCTGGCCGAGCCTGCTCACCCAGCCGTTGTACGTGGCGACCTGGGTGTTGTAGCTGCGGTAGGCGCTGACCACCTTGAGCTGCGCGCCGCTTTGGGCCTGATAGTCGGCGAACATCTGCCTGAGGGCCGCTGCGGCTTCTGGCCTCATCTCGCCGCCGCCGGGCAGATTGAGCGCCGTGAGAGCAGGCGCGTAGTTCTTGGGGTTGAGGGGACGCGTCTTGTTGGCGACCACCCAGAGACTTGCCGCGTCGTCGATCGACAGCTGGGACTTGTTGAAGGTCGGGGTAGGGGTCGGCGTCGGCGTCGGGCTGGGCGTCGAGCTCTGAGTCGTGGTCGGGTCGCCGTTCGGCCCCGTCGACGGAGAGGGAGCCAGTACGACGATCGCGATCACGAGGATCAGAATGACCGCGAGCGAGGCGCCCGCAATGACGGCGATGCGGACTCCACGGGACACCTCTTCAGCATACGAGGACGCGGGTCGGCGACCCGGCATGCCGTCGTCGCCCCACGACCTGGAATCGAGAAAATCGCCCTGTGACCGGGAATTCCTGTGTCGAGCGGTTTCTGGTTGTTGACACGGCCCGTCCGCCGTGCATATCTTGGTGGCGGTTCCATGGGAGCGCTCCCACGCACTGAGTTTGGGAGCGCTCTCACGGGTCGTCCCTACATCCATGCACAAAGGAGTGACAGTGAAACTTTCACGACGTACTCGGGTAGGAGCCGTCATCGCGGCGGCCTCCACCCTCGCCCTGCTTGCCACGGGTTGTTCGGCGGGTGGCGGAGGGGGCAGTGACCAGAAGGTCACCCTCACGCTCGCCACCTTCAACAACTTCGGGTACACCGACGCGCTGCTCGCCAGCTACCACAAGCTCCACCCGAACGTCACCGTCGTGCAGAAGGTCGCCAAGACCTCCGACGACGCGCAGACCAACCTCTTCACCAAGCTCGCGGCGGGCAACGGCCTGTCGGACATCGAAGCCGTCGACGGCGACTGGATGCCGAAGGTCAAGCAGTACCCGCAGCTCTTCGTAGACCTGGCCTCGGCCGACAACAAGGGCCGTTACGCCGACTACAAGACGGCAGGCGGCACCGCGGGCAAGAAGGAGATCGGTCTCGGCACCGACGTCGGACCGGAGGCGATCTGCTACCGCGCCGACCTGTTCAAGGCTGCCGGCCTGCCGAGCGACCCCGCCGCCGTGTCGAAGCTGCTGACCGGTGACTGGGACAACTACTACAAGGTCGGGGCGCAGTTCATGGCCGCCAAGACCGGTGCCGCGTGGTTCGACTCGGCCGGCGCGACCTTCCAGGGCCTCGCCAACCAGTTCGCCAACTTCTACGAGAAGAACGACGGCACCGTCATCGCCACCACCAACCCCGACGTGAAGGCTGCGTTCGAGTCGGTGCTCACCGCGAGCGCGACCGAGTCGGCTCACCTCCAGGAGTGGACGGATGACTGGTCGGGCGGCATGGCGAACGGCAAGTTCGCGACGATGCTCTGCCCGCCGTGGATGATGGGCGTGATCCAGGGCGACAGCCCGAAGGTCACCGACTGGAACATCGCCGACGCGTTCCCGAACGGCGGCGGCAACTGGGGCGGTTCGTACCTCCTCGTTCCGACGCAGGGCAAGCACACGGCTGAGGCGAAGGCATTCGTCGACTGGCTGACCGCTCCCGCCCAGCAGATCTCGGCGTTCAAGACCGCTGGCAACTTCCCGAGCCAGCTCGCCGCGTACAAGGACCCGGCGCTGACCGGAGCCACGAACGCGTTCTTCAACAACGCCCCGATCGGCAAGCTGTTCATCAACCGTGCCAAGGCATTCGCCGACGCCGGCGTCATCCCGTTCAAAGGCATCAAGTACGGAGCCATCATGGGCGCCGTGCAGAACGGCCTGACTCGTGTTGAGCAGGGCCAGCAGTCGATCGACGCCTCCTGGACTCAGGTCGTCGCCGACATCAAGGCGCTGAACTAGCGCAATAATCGGGTCCGGGCCGCCATCCCTCGGCGGCCCGGACCCGCACCTTCTCGCTCGCGCACCACCCGCCCGCGGGCCATCGCCAGCGCGCGATCCGCCCGCCTCAGACTTCATCGGGATGCTTCCAATGACAACACCCAGCCTTCGGGCCGCGACACCGGCGTCGCCTTCCGTCCGGAGCGATCGGCGCATTCGCCTGGGCAATCGACTGGCCCGCTGGGATGTCAAGGCCTCGCCGTACTTCTACATCTCGCCGTTCTTCATCCTGTTCGCGATCGTCGGGCTGTTCCCGCTGGTCTACACGGGGTATGTCGCGCTCCTGAAGTTCGATCCCATCCTGCACACCGGCACCTTCGTCGGCTTCGACAACTTCGTCTGGGTGTTCCAGCAGCGCCAGTTCTGGATCGCGCTGCGCAACACCCTTACGATCTTCCTTCTCTCGGCGGTGCCGCAGATCGTGATCGCGCTGGCGATCGCCGCGGTGCTCGACTCGAACCTCAAGGCCAAGACCTTCTGGCGCATGGGCGTGCTGCTGCCCTACATCGTGATGCCGGTCGCCGTCGCCCTGATCTTCAGCAAGCTGTTCAGCGACAACTACGGCCTGGTCAACCACGTTCTGGGCTTCGTCGGCATCCCCGCGATCCACTGGCACACCGACACGCTGCCCGCCCAGATCGCCATCGCGACCATGGTGAACTTCAGATGGACCGGCTACAACGCGCTGATCCTGCTGGCCGGCATGCAGGCGATCCCGCGCGATCTCTACGAGCAGGCCAGCATCGATGGAGCCGGGCGATTCCGCCGCTTCTTGTCGATCACCATCCCGCAGCTGCGGCCGACGCTCATCTTCGTCATCATCACGGCCACCATCGGCGGACTCCAGATCTTCGATGAGCCGCAGCTCTACGATGTGAGCACCGTGGTGCCGGGCGGGGCAAACCAGCAGTGGCTGACGATGACGGTCTACCTGCACAACGTCGGATGGTTCCAAGACGGATCCTTCGGCCGAGCGGCCGCCGTGGCGTGGCTGCTCTTCCTTCTGATCGTGCTGATCGGGCTGATCAACCTGGCGATCACCAGGCGTATCGCCGGCAATGAGAGCAAGAGGTTGCAATGAGCGCGCCCATCCTGTCGCCGGCTGCCGTCAGCGGCCGCCCCTCCTCCAAGTCGCGTCGGCGACGGCGCGGAAGTGCCGACATCTCCTCGCGTCCCGGATTTCTCGGGTACGGCCTGCTGATCGCCGCGCTTCTCGGTGCCGTCCTCCCGCTCTATTGGGCGTTCTTGATCGCCAGCGGCGACTCTTCGAGCCTCAACAACGTCAATCTGCCCTGGTGGCCGGGGGGCAACTTCCTGGCAAATGCGGCGAAGGTCATCACGAACGAACGCGTCGCGTTCTTCCGAGCGATCCTGAACAGCCTGATCGTCTCGACGGTCGTCTCGGCCTCCGTCGTGTTCTTCTCGACACTGGCAGGCTACGCCTTCGCCAAGCTCCGGTTCCGGGGTCGACAGGGACTGTTCGTCTTCGTCATCGCGACCACGGCCGTCCCGACCCAGCTCGGCGTCGTCCCGCTGTTCATCGTGATGTCGCAGCTCGGCTGGACCGGCTCGTTGGGGGCGGTCATCGTCCCCGGGCTGGTCACAGCATTCGGGGTGTTCTGGATGACCCAATACCTGAGCTCCGCCCTTCCCGACGAACTGATCGAGGCGGGGCGGATCGATGGCGCGAACATGATCAAGACCTTCTGGTACATCGGCTTCCCGGCCGCGCGACCCGCGGCCGCGATGCTCGGCCTGTTCACCTTCATCGCCACCTGGACCAACTTCTTCTGGCCCTTCATCGTGCTCGACCCGAGCAACGCCACCCTGCCGGTCGCCCTCTCGCAGCTGCAGGCGAACTACTTCGTCGACTACTCGATCGTGCTCGCGGGAGTGCTGGTCGCGACGGTGCCGCTGCTCGTGCTCTTCATCGCCGCCGGTCGACAGCTGGTCAGCGGCATCATGCAAGGGGCCGTCAAGGGATGACCGACACGACCATCGCGCGCTCGTCGCCCGAGGCGCCGCGCGCGAGCCGCCCCTTTCCGCAGGACTTCTTGTTCGGCGTCGCCACCGCGGCGTACCAGATCGAGGGGGCCGCCCACGAAGACGGCCGGCGCGACTCGATCTGGGACGCGTTCAGCCGAGTTCCCGGGGCGGTCGTCAACGGCGACAACGGCGACGTCGCGTGCGATCACTACCACCGCTACCGCGATGACGTGGCCATGATGGCCGACCTCGGCATCGAGACCTACCGCTTCTCAACGTCCTGGTCGCGCGTTCGTCCCGACGGAGGCCCGACCAATCCCGCCGGCCTCGACTTCTACTCCCGTCTGGTCGACGAACTGCTCGAGCACGGCATCAAGCCCTGGCTCACTCTCTATCACTGGGACATGCCGCAGGCGCTCGAGGAGATCGGCGGCTGGACGAGTCGCGACACCGCGCTGCGGTTCGCCGAATACGCGCTCGACGTGCATGAGGCGCTCGGAGACCGGATCGACTCCTGGACCACGCTGAACGAACCGTGGTGCTCCTCCTTCCTCAGCTACACGGGAGGCGAGCACGCACCCGGCAGGCAGGACAAAGCGGCCGGCCTTGCGGCGGCGCACCACCTGCTGCTCTCTCACGGGCTCGTCGTCGAAGAGTTGCGGGCGCGCGACCCGAAACTCCAGCTCGGGATCACCCTGAATCTCACCGTCGTCGACCCGGTGAATCCCGAGGATCCGGCCGACCTCGACGCGGCGCGCAGAATCGACGGGCAGTTCAACCGCGTCTTCCTCGACCCGATCTTCCGCGGCGCGTACCCAGCGGACGTGCTCGCCGACGTGGCGGAGTACGGGCTCGAGTCGCACATCCAGCCCGGCGACCTCGCGACGATCTCGACACCGATCGATGCGCTCGGCGTGAACTACTACAACGGCGAGCTCGTCGGCGGACATCCGAGCGCGGGCGAGGTGCGCAATGCGGCCCCGAGCGCCCGGCCGAAGAAGTCGCCGTTCCCGGCCGCAGAGAGCGTGGTCTGGCACTCGCAGGGACTTCCCGTCACCGCCATGGGCTGGGAGGTCCAGCCCGAGGGGCTCACCCGACTGCTGCGCCGCGTGCACGACGAGTACACCCGCGGTGAGGTCAAGCTGTTCGTCACCGAGAACGGCGCGGCGTACGACGACGTCGTCGAGTCCGACGGCAGCGTGCACGACGCGGAACGCGTGGACTTCGTGCGCGCGCACCTCGGCGCGATCCTCGACGCGATCGACGGAGGGGTGCCGATCGGCGGCTACTTCTACTGGTCGCTCATGGACAACTTCGAATGGGCGTGGGGCTACGACAAGCGCTTCGGACTGGTGCGGGTCGACTACGACACTCAGCTGCGAACGCTGAAGGACAGCGCCATCGACTACCGGCGAATCATCGCCCAGCGCGCGCTCTAGGATGAGGATTCTCCCGGGGCGGATGAAAGGCGCGTCATGACGACACGAGAGACGCCGTCGATCCACCGGGCGCAGGGGCAGCCGACCCTCGAGATGGTCGCGGCCGCGGCAGGAGTCTCGCGCTCCACCGTCTCGCGTGTCGTGAACGACTCCCCGCAGGTCACGCCGGAGGCCGCCGCCGCGGTGAAGGCCGCGATCGAGAAGCTCGGGTATGTGCCCAACCGGGCCGCGCGGATCCTGGCGAGCAGGAGGACGTTCTCGATCGCGCTCGTGATTCCCGAGAACACCGCGAAGTTCTTCTCCGACCCGTACTTCGCCACGGTCATCCAGGGTGTCGCCATGCATCTGGCGAAGACCGACTTCACCCTGAGCCTGCTCATCGCGCCCGAGAACGACGCCGAGAAGACCCGGCGCTACCTGCAGGCCGGCAACGTCGACGGAGCGATCATCCTGTCGCACCACAGCGATGACCGGTCGTATCTGCTGCTCGCCCAATCGATCCCGGTCGTGTTCGGCGGCCGCCCCGTCACCCCCGAGGGAACGGATGCCGCGTACGTCGACGTCGACAACGTCGAAGCCGCTCGCGAGGTGACCGCGCGGCTGCTGGCGCGCGGCCGCCGTCGGATCGCCACCATCGCGGGACCCCTCAACATGTCGGCGGGCATCGACCGGCTGCAGGGCTGGCGCGAGGCTTTGACGGACGCCGGATTGAGCACCGACCTGATCGAGCACGGCGACTTCAGCCCGGCGAGCGGCGCGGCCGCCATGCGTCGACTGCTCGAGCGCGACCCGTCGATCGACGGACTGTTCGCGGCCAGCGCCCAGATGGCGTCCGGGGCACTCACCGTGCTGCGGGAGCACGGTCTCGAGGTGCCGCGCGATCTCGGCCTCGTCGCCTTCGACGACGACTACTTCGCCGCGAGCGCGATTCCGCCTCTGACCACCGTCGCCCAGCCGAGCGTCGAGGTGGGCAAGAGGATGGCCGCCGTGCTGCTGCGAAGCATCGAGGGCGAAAAGGTGCCTGCCGTCACGATGATGCCCACGACGATCGTCGAAAGGGCGAGCGCGTAAGCGCTCGCGCCGCGTTAATCACAAGGTGAGCGCTCTTGAGCGCGCTCGCGTCTCCTGAGCCCTGCGAGCTCGTCGCCGCGGGTTGTACCGTCGAAGCATGGCAGCGGAACTCAGCGTCGTGCACGACCGCGACAACGACCGGTACGTGCTTCTGCGCGACGGCGTCGAGATCGGCCAGACGGTGTACGACCGCCCCGGGCCCGGCCTGATCGAGTTCCTGCACACCGAGATCGACAGCTCGCTGCAAGAGCACGGCCTCGGCTCAGCGCTGGCGGCAGGAGCTCTCGACGATGTCCGGGTCAACTCGGCCGACCGAGTCGCGGCGATCTGTCCGTTCGTCAGCGGCTTCATCCGCAAGCACCCGGAGTACGCCGACCTGAAGACCCGCTGACGCCGGCGCCGCTAGCTCTTCGATCGATCGCCGAGATCGATGCGGACGTTGCCGCGATAGACGTCTTTGTCATCGTCACCCGCGACCGGAGCGGGAGCCGGGAGCATGGTCTGCCGGTCCAGCTCGAGCTGCGTCTCGTAGCGCGTCGGATGGAACACCTCGTCGCCGATCGTCGCCAATCCGCCGCCGCCGCTCCCGCCGCGCGCGCTCTTGTTGCCGAGATCGATCCATCCCCTGAACTGCGCGAGGATCACCAACCCGATGATGGCCACGGCGATCCCGCCGAAGATGAGCCAGTCCACGTCGTCGAGCCTAGGTCGTCCCTCCCGGCCGCTCATCCATCTCAGGGATGATGTGCGGGCTCCCCCGTCAGGGCACGCGGTAGAGCCACTCCTCGGTGCCGAACTTGTCGAGCACCAGTTGCTCGGCCGCCGCATATTCGGCCGGGGTGATCTGGTCGTCGTGGAGTCCGTGCAGCGACCGGAAGGTGCCGATCATGGTGTCGATGATCTCCGCCCGGCTGAGCCCGGTCTGGCTGCGCAGGGGATCCACGCGCTTGTTCGCGCTCTTGGTGCCCTTGTCGCTCATCTTCTCGCGGCCGATGCGAAGCACCTGCACCATCTTGTCGCCGTCCATGTCGTAGCTCATGGTCACGTGATGAAGCACGGCCCCGTTGCCCAGCCGCTTCTGAGCGGCGCCCCCGATCTTGCCGCTCGGGCTGGTGATGTCGTTCAGCGGCTGGTAGCCGGCTTCGATGCCGAGGCTCCGCAGCGCGACGAGCACCCAGTCGTCGAGGAAGGCGTAGCTGTCGGCGAAGCTCATGCCCTGCACCAGGTCGATCGGCGCGTAGAGCGAGTAGGTGACGACGGCGCCGGCATCCATGAACATCGCGCCGCCACCGCTGATCCGCCGCACGACGTCGAAGCCGTACTTCTTCGCGTTCTCGGGGTCCACCTCGTTCTTGACCGACTGGAAGCTGCCGATCACGACGGCCGGCTCGTTCCATTCCCAGATGCGCAGCGTCGGCTTCCTGCGGCCCTCGCCGACTTCCTCGGCCAGCACCTGGTCCAGGGCGAGATGCATGTTGGGGCTGAGCGGTCCGGGATGCAGCAGCTGCCACTCGTAGTCGTTCCAGCTGGTGGCCTTCTTCACCGCACGCCGGATCGCGGTCGCCACCGAGTCGGGCGAGAAGCCGAGGAGGGAGGCGCCGGGCGGCAGTGCGGCGTCGACGGCGGCCGCATAGGCCTTGGCGTCGGCATCCGCGGGGAGGCCGGTGACGGCGGCGTCGATCGCGTGCAGCGCCTCGTCCGGCTCGAGGAAGAAGTCGCCGGAGAGGCGGAAGTCGGCGATCCTGCCATCCACCACATCGAGATCGACGACGACCAGCTTGCCGCCGGGAACCTTGAACTCACCGTGCATGAGTCGAGGCTACTTCCGCGCGCTGGAGCTTGGAGGATCGCATCGCACTCCCGCGACGCCGGCGCCGCCGCGGCTACGCAGCAGGGCTCGTCACGCGCGCATCGAGCCAGGCCGTCAGGTCGCCGATGACCTCATCGCGATTCGTCTCGTTGTAGACCTCGTGCCGGGCACCTGGGTAGACGTCGACCGTGACGTCCGTCAAGCCGCCGGCCGTGCGATACGCCGCGGCGAGCAACTCGACGCTTCTCGGGCCGCCGAGCGGATCCTCGCTGCCGATCTGGATCAGCAACGGAAGGTCTTTGGCCAGCTTGGTGGGCCGGCCGAGCAATCTCAGGCCGTCCGGGATCCCGAACAGCTTGGCCGCCTGGGCGTCGAAGGTCAGCGGGTCGGCCACGAACGCAGCAGCCACGGCCGGATCGCGGCTCAGCCACTCGGCGCCCGTGCTGCCCAGGTGGCGGAAGCGCCTGTTGAGCGGACCGGAGTTCATGTGCAGCAGGGTGCGGTACGGCGTACCGCTGAGCACGGCCGCGTCGTAGTCGTCGGCGTGCTCATTGAGGATGATCTGCGCGAAGATCGACCCCAGGCTGTGGCCGAGGAGCACCAGCGGCAGGTGGGGATGCTCGGCGCGGGCGATCCCCGACAGCTGCCGCACCCCGGCGATCGTGGCCCGCACGCCTCCGGGACCGAGCCTGCCCAGCTTGCTCGCGTCGCCGCCGTACTGCTGCAACCCGGTCTGACCGTGGCCGCGCAGGTCGCCGGCGTAGACGGCGTAGCCGGCTGCCACCAGGTCTTGCGCGAACCTCTCGTAGCGCGTCGCGTACTCGCCGAGCCCGTGCACCAGGTGCACGACCGCCTTCGGGGCGCCGGAGCGCCACACGTAGTAGTGGATGGTGACGCCCTCGGCATCGAGGTAGCTGTGCTCGGCACGGGCGGCCGTTGGCGCGGGCATGGAGCCTCCTTGGTCGGTTCATCCTAGAGCCGTCATGCCATTAGCGACGCTAATGAGCTAGGCTAATGATCGTGAAGGATTCGGAGGGCGCCGACGAGCTGCGACTGCTGCTGCAGCGGGTCTCCCGCCGCATCCGCAGCAACCTGGCGGACGGCACCATGAGCGACGCCAAGATGGGCGTCCTGTTCCGCGTCGAGAAGGACCCGGCGACACCCAGCCAGCTCGCGGAGCGCGAGCGGGTCACCCCGCCCTCGATGAACCGGACCCTCAATGCGCTCGAGGACGCGGGCCTGGTCGCCCGGGCACCCGATCCGGATGACGCGCGCAAGGTGGTCGTGACCATCACCACCGCGGGCACCGAGCTGATCCGCGAGACCCGACGGCTGCGCTCCACCTGGTTCAGTCAGCGCCTCGCCGAGCTCACGCCGGACGAGCGCGCCGCGCTCGAGGCGGTGATCCCGGTGCTGCGGCGCATCGCAGAAGGGTGAGCTCGGCGTTCCGCTCGCTGAGCCTGTTCAACTACCGCCTCTGGTTCGCAGGCGCCACCGTGTCGAACATCGGCACCTGGATGCAGCGCACCGCTCAGGACTGGGTCGTGCTGACCGGGCTCACCCACAACGATGCTGGCGCCGTCGGCGTCACCATGGCGCTCCAGTTCGGGCCGCAACTCGTGCTGGTCCCGGTGACCGGCCTGGTTGCCGATCGCATGGATCCCCGGCGCCTGCTGATGATCACGCAGGCCGCGATGGGCGCTCTCGGGGTGGGGCTCGGCATCCTCACGGTCACCGGCGTGCTGCAACTCTGGATGATGTTCCTGTTCGCACTCGGCCTGGGCATCGCATCCGCATTCGACGCGCCGGTGCGGCAGACCTTCGTCGGGTCGCTGGTGCCGCCGAACATGCTCTCCAACGCCGTCGGCCTCAACGCGACCTCGTTCAACGTGGCGCGGTTGATCGGACCGGCGGTGGCCGGCCTGCTCACCGCCGCCGTCGGCGCCGGTTGGGTGTTCCTGATCAACGCGATCACCTTCGCCGCGACGATGGCCGCAGTCGCGAAGCTTCGCACCTCCGAGATCACGCCGCGCAAGGCGGTACCGAAGCGGAGGGGGCAGATCCGCGCCGGGTTCCGCTACCTGCGCGGGCGCTCCGACCTGATGGTGATCTTCCTGATGGTGTTCCTGATGGGCACGCTCGGCCTGAACTTCCCCATTTTCGCCTCGACGATGGCCAGCACGGTGTTCCATCAGGGGGCGGGCGAGTTCGGCATCCTGTCGTCAGCGCTCGCGGTCGGCTCGGTGATCGGGGCCCTGATGGCAGCGCGCCGCGAACGGCCGCGCATCCGCAATATCGTCCTCGCCGCGGCGGGGTTCGGCTTCTCGCTCATCGCGGCTGCGCTGATGCCCAGCTACCTGACCTTCGGCCTCGTTCTTCCCCTGGTCGGCATCAGTTCGATCACCATGCTCAACAATGCGAACGCCTATGTGCAGACGACGACGCCCCTCGAACTGCGCGGGCGGGTGATGTCGCTCTACATCGCCGTCATGATGGGCGGCACGCCGATCGGTGCTCCGCTCGTCGGCTGGGTGTCGAACAGCTTCGGGCCGCGCTGGGGGCTGATCGTCGGAGCGTCCGGCGGCATCGTCGCCGCGGTCATCGCGCTGATCTGGTGGGCGCGATCGCACACCGTGCGCGTGCACTACCGCGGCGGCTGGCGGCAGCCGTTCGGCCTGGAGATCACGAATGACGAAGAGATCGTCACCCGCGAGATCGCGATCGTCGAGGCGGAGGCGCAGAAGGGCTGAACGGCCTCACGCCTCGCGCGTGATCTCCACCGTGACGAACAGCCTGCTCGCGTAGGGGCCGGCGTACACACCGCGCAGCGGCGGCACGTCGTTGTAGTCGCGGCCACGGCCGACGGCCACATGCCGATCGCCGATGTCGATCAGGTTGGTCGGGTCGTATCCGCGCCAGTCGCCGCAGAACCACTCGACCCAGGCGTGCGATTCGCCCGCGATGGTCTCGCCGATCGCGGCATCCGGCTTCGGATGCAGGTAGCCGCTCACATAGCGCGCCGGGATGCCGATCGAGCGCAGCGCCCCGATCGCGAGATGCGTGATGTCCTGGCAGACGCCCTTCTTCTTCTCCCAGGCCTCGCGCGCCGTCGTGTAGACGCTGGTCGAACCGGGCATGTACTCGATCCGGTTGCCGATCTGCTCGCAGATCGCTCGGGCGGTGTCGCAGGGCGACTCTGCCTTCGCCAGCGCCGCCTGCGCCAGATCGACCAGCTCATCGGGCGGCAGCGTGCGCCGCGTCTGGCCGAGTTGCTCGACGTATTCGGTTGCGCGCTCGATCTCGTCGGCCAGGGTCTCCCAGCCGAGGCGGTGCTCGGGATGCTCCTGCGGCCGCACCTCGACCAGGCTCGTGGCGGCGAGAGACAGCTCGCGGTGCGGAGTCAGGATCTCGAAGCTCGACACCCGGGTGCCCCAGTAGTCGGTGTAGCTGTGCTGACTCGAGATCGGCAGGATCTCGAGGTTCGAGAACAGCACCAGCTGGCCGTCGGCGCTCACCGGAAGCATCCGGGCCTCGTTGTACGAGGCCGTGACCTCGCCGTCGTAGTGGAATCCGGTCTCGTGCCGGATGCGCAGCCGGTTCACGAGTTCTCGCCCACCCAGCTGGGGGCCGAATTGGTGGGGAAGTACCGCTGGCGGATCGCCTCGCTCGTCGCACTGGTTGCGGCCTGCACGCTGTCCATGTGGGTGGGCAATTCGTCGATGATGTCGGCGATCGGGCTGTACTCGAGTTCGCTGCGGATCTGCCCGAGCAACCGCTGGGCCGTGTCGGTGACGCCGACGCGGTCGCCGCGATCCAGGTCGCGCATGCACTGCTCGGCGCGGGTGACCGAGAAGAGGATGCTGCGCGGGAACAGCCGGTCGAGCAGGAGGAACTCGGCGGCGTTCCGCGCGCTTGGCACCCCGCGGTAGGTGCGCAGGTAGGCCTCGTACGCCCCGACCGATCGCAGGATCGTCGTCCATGACGGTCCGGATGCCTCGGTCAACGACCGCGTCGCGAGCAGCCGCGCCGTCATGTCTGCCCGTTCGATCGAGCGCCCGAGGGTGAAGAAGCTCCAGGCCTCATCTCGGCTCGTCGAGCTCTCGATGATCCCTACCGCGAGCGCCGCCCGTTCCCGCACCCAGGCGAAGAACTCGTGCACCTTGTCTGTTGCCACCTTGCGCGGCATGCGGGCCCGGGTGGTGTTGAGCACCTCCCAGAGCTCGGTGCTGACCACCTCGCGCGCTCGTCGCGCGTTCTCGCGCGCGGCGGCCAACGAGTACGCGATGGATGCCGGCTGGTTGCGGTCGACCGCGAGCAGGGTGAGCACGTCGGCGCGGGTGACCTCGGCCGTGTCGTCGACCTCGGTGCCCATCACGCTCAGCAGGGAGCGGCAGGCGAGGTTCTCTTCGATCCACGGATCCTCGAGCAGCAGCTGCAGGTGCACGTCGAGGATGCGCGCGGTACCGTCGCTGCGCTCGATGTAGCGCCCGATCCAGAACAGGCTCTCGGCGATCCGGCTCAGCATGCGCGCGCTCCGGCCTGCTGCTGCTGCTCCTGCTGATCATGGTGCGGGCTGTCTTGCGGGTTGTGATCCTGCAGGTGCGACTCGGTGATGATCGGGATGCTCGTGGTGATCGCGGCCTGGTCGGCGACCAGATCCTGGATGTTGTGATCGGCCGTGTGGAGCGGCTCGTGGCCCACGATCCAGGTGTCTTTCGACCCGCCGCCCTGCGAGCTGTTGACGACGAGCTCCCCCTCGGGAAGCGCGACGCGCGTGAGTCCACCGGGCAGCACCCAGACGTCGTTGCCGTCGTTCACCGCGAACGGGCGCAGATCGGCGTGGCGCGGGCGCATCCCCTCGTCCACCAGCGTCGGGATCGTCGACAACTGCACGACCGGCTGGGCGATCCAGCCGCGCGGGTCGAGCCTGAGTCGAGCCGCCAGGTCGGCGAGCTCCTGCTTGCTGGCATCCGGGCCGACCACCAGGCCCTTTCCGCCCGAGCCGTCGACCGGCTTCACCACGAGCTCGTCGAGCCGGTCGAGCACCTCCTCGAGCGAGCCGGGCTCCTCGAGCCGCCAGGTGTCGACGTTGGCGATGATCGGCTCCTCGGAGAGGTAGTAGCGGATCAGGTCGGGCAGGTAGGTGTAGACGAGCTTGTCGTCGGCGACGCCGTTGCCGATCGCGTTCGCGATGGTCACGTTGCCCAGCCGCGCGGCGAGCAGCAGCCCAGGAGAACCGAGCATCGAGTCGGCGCGGAACTGCAGCGGGTCGAGGAACTCGTCGTCGACCCTGCGGTAGATCACGTCGACGCGGGTCGGGCCGGAGGTGGTGCGCATCCACACCCTGCCACCGCTGCAGAACAGGTCGCGTCCCTCGACCAGCTCGACGCCCATCAGGCGGGCGAGCAGGGTGTGCTCGAAGTACGCGGAGTTGTAGACGCCGGGCGTGAGCACGACGACCACCGGGTCGTCGACCCCCTCGGGAGCGGATGCGCGCAGCGACTGCAGCAGCCGCTGCGGGTAGTCGCCGACCGGGCGCACCCGCATCGACATGAACAGCTCGGGCAGTGTCTGGGCCATCACCCGGCGGTTGGAGATGACGTAGCTCACGCCGCTCGGCACCCGGACATTGTCTTCGAGGACCCGCCAGGTGCCCGTCTCATCGCGGATGAGGTCGATGCCCGACACCTGGATGCGCACGCCGTTCGCGCTGACGATGCCCGCCGCCTCGCGGTGGAAGTGGCTGGACGAGCTGATCAGCCGAGCGGGGATGACCCCGTCGGCCACGGCGCGCTGGCTGCCGTACACATCCGCGAGGAACGCCTCGAGCGCGCGGACCCGCTGCTTCACCCCGGATTCCACGACCGCCCACTCCGACTGGTCGATCACGCGCGGCACGGCGTCGAGCGGGAACGGACGCTCTTCGCCGGCGAAGTCGAAGGTGACGCCCTGCGCGAGATACGAGCTGGCCAGGGCCTCTGTGCGGCCGCGGAGCTCGTCCTGCGTCATCTTGGCGAGGGCGCTGTGGATCTCCTTGTACGCGTGCCGCGTGCTCGACGAGTCGGCCGCCGCCGGGTCGGCGAACATCTCGTCCCAGGCAGGGGCTCCTCGTCGCTTCGTCGCGACCGAGCCGTAGCCGTCGAACAGGTCGCCCATGACGTGAGCCTAGTGAGCCGATGTTGCAGATGTATTTCGACCGTCAGGCGATCGGGCTGAAGACGACCTTGGCTCGATGGCCGCGATCCAGGCTCGCCTCGAAGGCGGCGACGGCCTCGTCGAGGGGGAACACGGTGTGCGGCATCAGGAGGAGTCCTCCCGCCTCGATCAGCTCGGTGATCTGGTCGAGTTGGTCGCGGTTCGGTTCGACGATGAAGAACGTCGCGGTGATCCCCGGTGTCTGCGCCGGCTCGGAGATGATGCTCACCAGCCGACCGCCCGGCCGGACCAGACCCGCCGAGCGCTCGGCGGCATCCCCGCCCGCGGCGTCGAACACGAGGTCGACGGGCGCCAACGAGGTCTCGTACGGGGTCGCGCGATCGATCACCTCGTCGGCCCCGACATCGCGTGCCGCGTCGAGGTTGATGGACGAGGCGGTCGCGATCACGTGGGCACCCGCCCTCCGCGCCAACTGGACGGCGAAATGCCCGACCGCTCCGCTCGCTCCGTGAACCAGCACGCGCTGCCCGGACTCGAGCAGCCCGTGGTCGAAGAGCGCCTGCCACGCGCTGAGGGCCGGAAGCGGCACGGCGGCACTGGCGGCGTCATCGATGGTGCTCGGCTTGCGGGCGAAGACCGACTGCGGCTCGGCGAAATACTCGGACGCCGCACCGTCGCGATCGAACAGGGCCATGCCGTACACGGCGTCGCCGACCGCGAAGTCGGCGGCCGACTCTCCGAGGGTCACGACCTCGCCCGAGAACTCGTACGACGGCGTCGCCGGAAGTCTGCCCTCCGGCCAGGTGAGCTCGTCGCGCGTGATGGCGGCGGCACGCACCCTGATCAGCAGCTCGCCTTCGGCGGGTGACGGAGTCGGGACCTGCTCGACGCGCACCTGCCTCGGATCGCCCAGTTCGTGCACCCGGAGGGCTCGCATGGTGGTGGGGATGGATGCGTCAGGCACGGTGGCCTCCTGAATTCGATCTCGACGAAGGCTGTCTCGGTCTACGGTACTGCCATCCTGGGAGGGTGAACCCTGACCTGTTCGACCGAAGCGCCCTCGAGAAGATCACCATCGGGACCTCCGGCCTCGGCAAGCGGCCGGGCGCCGACGAGGCCATGGCGACGGCGTTGCTGGCATCCGGATTCCGCCAGCTGGACACCAGCAACAACTACTCGGGCGGGCGATCAGAGGCGCTGCTCGGCCGCGCGATCGAGGAGGCCGGCGGGCTGCCGGTCGGCAAGGTCGTCTTCTCCAAGGCCGACCAGGACCCGCGCAGCGGCGCCTTCGATGGCGACCGGGTGCGCCGCTCGTTCGACGAGAGCACCCGACGTCTGGGCCTCGAGACGCTTCCGCTGTATCAACTGCACGACCCATACACGATCACCGTGTCGGAGGGGATGGCGCCCGACGGGCCTGTGCAGGCCCTGCTCGAACTGCGCGACGAGGGGCGGATCGGCGCGATCGGAATCGCGGCGGGCGAGCGGGCTCTCGTCGAGGATTACGTGCGCACCGGGGCCTTCGACGTGGTTCTGACCCACAACCGCTGGACCATCGTGGACCGCTCGGCCGAGACGATCCTGAACCTCGCCGCCGAGCGAGGCATGACCGTGTTCAATGCGGCGCCGTTCGGCGGTGGAATCCTGGGCGGGTCGACGTTCCGCGGCGAGAGTTACGGCTATCAGCCCGCATCCGCCGAGTTCCTGGCGCACCTCGAACGGGTGCGGCAGCTCTGTGCCGAATGGTCGATCAGCGTGGCGGCCGCGGCGCTCGCCTTCTCGATGCGCGAGCCGCGCATCCAGAGCACCGTCGTCGGGATCTACTCGCAACAGCGCCTGGAGGAGCTGCCGGGGCTGATCGCCACCGAGGTCCCCGAGGACTTCTGGGCGGCGCTCGACGCCCTCGGAGAACCCCCGGCGTCGCCCACCGACTGAGCCGCCACCGACCCCAGCAAGGTCGGTGGCACGCCGTAGTTTCGAGAGATCGGAACAGAGGAGCAGCCATGGTCGACTACCGACTCGAACTCGTCATCATTCCGGTCACCGACGTCGATCGGGCGGTCGAGTTCTACGGCACCATGCTCGGCTGGTCGGTGGATCACGACCAGGTGGTGTCGCCCGAACTGCGGTTCGTGCAGGTCACTCCTCCGGGCTCGGCCTGCTCGATCGCCTTCGGCGTCGGGCTGCTGCCGTCCGAGGCGACGGCGCCGATCCCCGGCCTGCAGGTGGTCACCGATGACGCGGATGCGGCCCACGACGACCTCGAGGCCAGAGGTGTGAAGGTCGGGCCGGTCCAAGACCTGGCGTGGGGCCGCTTCGTCTGGTTCGACGACCCGGATGGCAACCGCTGGGCCGTGCAGCAGGTGCCGAAACGCGGTTGACCTGGGCTACAGCCCCTTTACGATGTGGAGCGCGCGGCTCGCGAGTGTCAGGCTGAGCCCATGGCAACCTTGCGCACCTGGGCCGGCACCCACACTTTCATCGCTCCGCGCTTCGTCGACGCGGAATCCATCGACCAGGTGCACGACCTCGTCGCACAGGCCGCCGCCGCGGGCGAACGCGTCCGCGCGCTCGGCACACGCCATTCGTTCAATGGGATCGCAGACACCCGCGGAACGCTGATCGGCACCACCGCGATCGCCCCCGATCCGGTGCTCGACGAGACGGCGCGCACGGTCACCGTGGGCGGCGGCATCCGCTACGGAGCCCTGGCCGCGTGGCTCGATGAGCGCGGCTGGGCGCTGCACAACATGGGCTCGCTCCCCCACATCTCGGTCGCCGGGGCCACCGCAACCGCGACGCACGGATCGGGCAACAGTCTCGGCGTGCTGTCGACCGCCGTGCGCGGTCTCGAGTACATCGCCGCCGACGGGTCGCTCGTCGCCGTGCGGCATGGCGACCCCGACTTCGCCGGCCTGGTGGTGGGGCTCGGCGCCTACGGGATCGTCGTGCGGATCACCCTGGCCATCGAGCCGGGCTTCCGGGTGCGGCAGGATGCCTTTCACGGCCTGCCCTGGAGCACCGTGCTCGACGATCTCGAGGGCGTGACCGGTGCCGCATACAGCGTGAGCCTGTTCACCGATTGGCTCGGTGACGACGTGCAACTCGCCGTTCTCAAGACCAGGCTCGCCCCCCACGACGATGAGTCACCCGTGGTCGGCGACGAGTTCTTCGGCGCGACCAGCCAGCCGGGGCTGAGCATCTTCGGTCACCCCGACGACGACAACACGACTCCCGCGGGCGGCGCCCCCGGCCCCTGGCACCAGCGTCTGCCGCATTTCAGGTTCGACGGCACTCCGAGCGTGGGCGACGAGATCCAGAGCGAGTACTTCGTCGATCGCACCGTCGGCGCCGATGCTCTGCGCGCCGTCCGCGCGCTGGGTCACCGGATCGCACCGCACCTGCACATCACCGAACTGCGCACCGCGGCGTCGGATGAGCTCTGGCTGAGCGGCGCGTACCAGCGGCCGATGCTGGCGATCCACTTCACCTGGAAGCCAGACGCCGACGCCGTGCACGCCGTGCTGCCCGACATCGAGTCAGCGCTCGCCGACTTCGACGCGCGCCCGCACTGGGGCAAGATCAACGGGATGCATGGCGAGACCCTCGCTCGTGTCCACCCCCGCCTCACCGACTCGCGCGCCCTGTTCGAGCGCCTCGACCCGACCGGGATGTTCTCGAACGACTACCTCGAGGCCCGGGGTGTGCGCGTGATGCGGTAGTCGGCGGTCGCAGGCGTCACGGTCGGCCCTGAACCAGCTTCTGACGCTGGCGGCCCAGGCCTTCGATCTCGAGTTCCATCACGTCGCCGGCGGCCAGGTAGGGGAACCTGCCGCCCAGCGCCACGCCCTGCGGCGTGCCCGTGTTGAGCAGATCCCCTGGTTCGAGCACCAGGTACTGACTGAGGTCGTAGATCAAATGCGCCACGTCGAAGATCAGGTCGGCGGTCGTCGAGTCCTGGCGGGGCTCCCCGTTGACGAAGGAGCGCAGCCGCAGCCCTGAGCCGTCGCCGAGCTGGCTCGCCGGGACCAGCCAGGGGCCGAGCGGGTTGAAGGTCTCACTGCTCTTGCCCTTGCTCCACTGGCCGCCCGAGAGCTCGAGCTGGAACTCGCGCTCGGACACGTCGTTCGACACCGCGAAGCCGGCCACGTGGTCCAGCGCTTCAGCGGGCGAGGTCAGGTACCGCGCACGCCTGCCGATCACAACACCGACTTCGACCTCCCAATCGGTCTTGGTCGAACCGGGAGGCAGCAGCACGTCGTCGAACGGGCCGACCACGGTGTTGGGATGCTTGAAGAAGACCACCGTCCTGGTGGGCGGCGCTGATCCGGATTCTGCCGCGTGCGCCGCGTAATTCATGCCGACGCAGATCACCGCGGTCGGGCGCGCGACGGGAGCACCGAGGCGCAAGCCCGAGCCGTCGCCCGGGTCGTCGAGAGCGGGCAGCTCACCCGCTGCAAGTGCCTTCGCCGCGGCATCCAGCCCCCCGGCAGCGAGGAAGGCCCCGTCGATGTCCGCCGTCAGAGCGGACAGATCGTGCACAGCGCCCTGCGCATCGATGACGGCCGGGCGCTCGGCGCCCAGCGGGCCCAATCGGATGAACTTGAGCATGGCCGTGGCCCCTGTCTGGTCTGGACGAGCTGATCGCACGTGCTGGGCAATCCTGGCAGAATCCTATAGGATCGGCAACGCACGCCGGAGAGACGGGAGACGCGATGTCCGAACTGGTCGGCCTCACCGCCGTCATCACGGGAGCAGGCTCGGGAATCGGCCTCGCCACGGCGCGCAACTTCGCCGCGGCCGGCGCGAGCGTCTTCGGCCTCGATCTCAGTGCGGGCGCGATGGAGGGCATCGCCGACTGGATCCCGTGCGACGTGGGCTCGACCGAGTCGGTCGAAGCCGCGTTCGCCACCCTGCGCGAACGGGTGTCGGTGCTCGACATCCTGGTGAACAACGCCGGCATCGGCGCGGTCGGCACGGTGGAGGACGGCACAGACGACGAGTGGCAGCGCGTTCTCAACGTCAACGTGGTCGGCATGGCCCGGGTGACGAAGGCGGCGCTCCCCCTTCTGCGCGCGAGCCGATCGGCTGCCGTGGTCAACACCGGGTCGATCGTCGCGGCCATCGGCCTGCCTCAGCGTGCGGTCTACGCCGCGAGCAAGGGCGCCGTGCAGGCGCTGACCCTGGCGATGGCGGCGGACCTCGTTCATGAGGGGATCCGCGTCAATGGCGTGAATCCCGGAACGGCCGACACCCCGTGGGTCTCGCGCCTGCTCGATCTCGCCGCGGATCCGGAAGCCGAGCGGGCGGCGCTCGAGCACCGCCAGCCGGGCGGTCGTCTGGTGACGCCGGATGAGGTCGCTCGTTCGATCCGCTTCCTGGCCGATCCTGACCAGGGGGCGACGACCGGCACGATCCTGGCGGTCGACGGGGGCATGACCGGACTGCGGGTGCGCGAGAAGTAGATGGCATCCCTGGCCGATGAGACGTACGACACGATCAAGGCGAGGATCCTCGACCACGGGATCTCGCCGGGCGAGCACGTCGGCATCGACGAGCTCGCCCGTGAGCTCGCGGTGTCGCAGACGCCGATCCGCGAGGCTCTCGCCCGGCTGGAATCCGACGGGCTGGTCACCAGGCTCCCGCTGCGCGGGTACGAGGCCACCGACCTGCTCTCGGTGCGGCAGTTCGACCAGCTCTTCGAGTTCCGCTCGGTGATCGAGCCGTGGGCCGCGTCGGCCGCCGCAGCGCGCAGCCTCCCCGACGACCTCGAGGCCCTGCACGCGGAGCTGGACCGGGCCGCCCGCATCGAGCACTCGGCGCCGTCGACCTATGCGGAGTTCGTCGAGCACGACAGCCGCTTCCACGCCCTGGTGGCGCACGCATCCGGGAACACCTGGGTCGAGGATGCGTTCATCAAGACCCACTGCCACCTGCACCTGTTCCGCGTCTTCACGGCGACGTTCGGCTCGGAGGGCGCAGGCGGTGTCTTCGTCCGCAACATGTTCGCCGAGTACTACCAGGGCGGTGCGACGCCGCTCGCGCTGCGCGAACACCGGCAGATCGTCGCGGCGATCGCGGCGGGCGCGCACGACGACGCCGCGGAACTCATGCTGCATCACATCCAGTCGTCGCGGCAGCGATTCATCCCGGCGCTGGAAGCGCTCACCGCACCATCCTGATCGAAAGACGGACAACACGATGGCGAAACGCCAGTTCCCCAACCCCCGAGACCTCGCGTCGCTGATGCGGTTCAAGGCGCCCACGCTGAACGCGAAGAAGCGGCGCCTGGATTCGGCGCTCACCATCGCCGATCTGCGCGCCATCGCCCAGCGGCGCACTCCGACGGCCGCGTTCGACTACACCGACGGCGCGGCCGAGCAGGAGATCTCGCTGGCCCGCGCCCGCCAGGCCTTCGAAGACATCGAGTTCAGCCCGTCGATCCTGCGCGGGATGGCCGACGTCGACACCTCCTCGACGATCCTGGGCGGGCCGAGCGCACTGCCGTTCGCGATCGCGCCGACCGGCTTCACCCGGCTGATGCAGACCGAGGGCGAGATCGCGGGCGCCGGCGCAGCAGGCGCCGCAGGAATACCCTTCACGCTCTCGACCCTCGGGACGACATCCATCGAAGCCGTCAAGGCCGCGAACCCCGACGGCCGCAACTGGTTCCAGCTCTACGTGATGCGCGACCGCGAGATCTCGTACGAGCTCACCCGGCGGGCGGCAGCAGCGGGCTTCGATACCTTGCATTTCACGGTCGACACCCCGGTGGCGGGCGCGCGCCTGCGTGACAAGCGCAACGGCTTCTCGATTCCGCCGCAGCTGACGCCGGCCACCATCCTCGACGCGCTCCCGCGCCCCTGGTGGTGGTGGGACTTCCTGACCACGCCGACTCTCGAGTTCGCCTCCCTGTCGTCGACCGGCGGCACCGTCGGCGAGCTGCTCGACGCGGCGATGGACCCGACGATCTCGTTCAAGGACCTCGACGTGATCCGCGGCATGTGGCCCGGCAAGCTCGTCGTCAAGGGCGTGCAGAGCGTGCGGGATGCCTCGACGCTCGCCGATCTCGGCGTCGACGGCATCCTGCTCTCCAACCACGGCGGCCGTCAGCTCGACCGGGCGCCGATTCCCTTCCATCTGCTTCCGGATGTCGTGCGCGAGCTGGGCGGCAAGAAGGGCGGCAGGGCCGGCGCGCACCGCGTCGAGATCGGCGTCGACACCGGGATCATGTCGGGCGCCGACATCGTCGCGTCCCTCGCCCTCGGGGCGGACTTCACGATGATCGGGCGGGCATACCTCTACGGACTCATGGCAGGAGGGCGGGCCGGTGTCGACCGCACCATCGCGATCCTCCGCGACCAGATCATCCGGACCATGAAGCTGCTCGGAGTCGCATCGCTCGACGAGCTGGGCCCGCAGCACGTCACGCAGCTCGAGCGGTTGGTGCCGCGGGGGCGCTGAGCCAGCCGCGCCGGCCCAGCCGCACTGGCCCAGCCGCGCTAACCCAGCCGCGCTAAAGAGTCGCCTCTGCTCCGAGCCACGCCCCGGCGATGAGCTCGCTGCCGAGTGGCGTCGGGTGCACGCCGTCCTCGGCGAGTGCCGCGTTGCCGGTGCGGCCGCCTCCGTGCTGGGCGGCCGCGTCGAGCAGCAGCGACTGCAGGGGAACGAAGGCCGCACCGAACTCGGATGCGAGCTCGGCGACCGCGGCGCGCTTCGCATCCAGGTCTTCGGCGCCCCAGCGCTCCTGCTCGGCCGTCACCGGGAGCACGAACGGTTCGACCAGGATCATCCGCGGCGTGAGCCGGTCTTGCGCCTCGGCGAGCATCGAGCGGTAGGTGGCCTCGAACTTCTCGACAGGGGTCGGGTCGTCATCGTCGTAGCGCCGCCAGGTGTCGTTCACGCCGACATACACCGAGAGCAGTTCGGGGTCGTGCGCCAGCGCATCCCGCTCCCACCGAGCACGGAGGTCGACCGCGCGATCGCCGCTGATCCCGGTGTTGACGATCGGCCGGGCGTCTCCCCGGGCGGCCAGTGCGTCGCGCACCAGCCGGACATAGCCGTGACCGAGGTGACCGTCAGGATCCTCCCTCCGGCCGGCATCCGTGATGCTGTCTCCGATGAACACGATGGGGCGGGTCATGCGTCAAGCCTAGGGATGCCGCACCCCCACAATGGAGTCATGACCGATCACATCATCGTGCTGCCCGGCGGTGGCTACACGGATCTGTCCGATGACGAGGCCGAACCGATCGCCGACTGGCTCGGTGGGCTGGGGCTGAGCAGCTCGGTATTCCGCTACCCGGTGCAGACGCGGCATCCTGGTCCGCTCGACGCGATCCGCGCCGAGGTGCGTCGAGTTCGTGCCGCCGGCCATGAGCGCGTCGGACTGCTCGGCTTCTCGGCCGGCGGTCACGCCGCGGGTCACGCCACCCTCGCGCCGCCGAGTTCCGGCCCGGATGCCGCGGCAGCCGAGCGCGTCGACCTCGCGATCCTCTGCTACCCGGTCGTGTCGATGGAGCTGCCGACGCACGCCGACTCACGCAGGCAGCTGATCGGCCTCGACGCGAGCGCCGAGCTGCGCGCCGCCACCTCGCTCGACCGCCTCGTCACCGCAGATGCCCCGCCGTTCTTCGTCTGGCACACCGCCGATGACGCCTCCGTGCCGGTGCAGCACAGCTATCTGCTGGCGACTGCCCTCGCCGACAACGGAATCTCCCACACGCTCCACGTGTTTTCACGGGGGAGGCACGGCCTCAACCTCGCCATCGGCGAGGGCGACGTCGAGCAATGGACCACACTGTGCGCGGCCTGGCTGCGAGAAGAGGGATGGATCGAGTGAGCGACTGGAACGACAAGATGATCGCCGAGTTCCGCGAGGGCAATGGCACGGCAGGACGGTTCGGCCGCGGCCTGGTGATCATGCACACGATCGGCGCGAAGTCCGGTCAGGAGCGGCTCATCCCGGTCGCCAGCATGCGCACCGACGACGGATGGCTCGTGATGGCATCGGCCGCGGGAGCGCCCAAGCACCCGGGCTGGTACCACAACCTCAAGAAGCACCCGGAGTTCGAGATCGAGGCACCGGCCGACGGCGACGGCATCGAAACGGTCAAGGTGATCGCCGCCGAACTGGGCGACGACGAGTACCCCGCGGCGTGGAAGGCCTTCACCGCGCAGATGCCCGGATTCCTCGAGTACGAGAAGACCACAGAGGGCCGCCGGATGCCGTTCTTCGAACTGAAGAAGGTCTAGCCGAGCGGGCCCAGGAGGGCCGTAGCCACGGTCGAGTGGATCGACTCGGTGTCTGACGGGTGGTAGATGCCGGCGAGCACATCCCGCTGCAGGCGGGCGAGCTCGCTGCTCGAGCGGTACCCGCCGCCGCCTGCAACCCGGAGCGCCTGATCCACGACGTAGCGCGCGGCCTCGGTCGAGCGGTGCTTGGCGCCCGTCAGGTAGCGGAACCAGTTGCTGCCGTGATTCACGAGGGTGTCGACATCGGAGGCCAGGCCCTCGAGGTCGGGGCGGAGGGCGTCGAGGGCGAGGGCGGCATCCGCGATGCGCCAGCGGATGTCGGGGTCGTGCGCGTAGGCCGCCCCGCCGTTCTTGAGGCTGGTGCGCGTCTGCGCGGCCGCGACGGCGAGCTCGAGCGCGCGATCGGCGATGCCGGCGTAGACCGAGCCGATCAGCAGCAGGAAGTTGGCGAAGATGCCGAACACGAAGGGATCGGCGTTCGGGCCCACCGGCAGGAACCGCGAGACATCCGCGTCGGCCACCACCGCGTGGTCGAGCCGGGTCGTGTTGCTCTGGGTGGCCCTCATCCCGAGCGTGTCCCAGTCGTCGAGAGTCGTGACACCAGCAACGGGGGTTTCCGGGGTCTCGCGACGCAGGAAGCCGTGCACCAGGCGCGGGCCGCTCTCCGTTCCCTCGCCGACCGCCTGCTTGCCGAAGATGCCGAGGCGCGTCCAGGCAGGAGCGAGCGAGGTGAAGATCTTGGTCCCGGTGAAGGCGAACCCGCCGTCGACCCGCTCGACCGTGGTGAGCGAATCCCAGAGCACCAGGTCGTTGCCGCCCTCGCTGTTGCCGAAGGCGAACAGCTCGCCCGCCTCGGCATCCTTCAGCACCCAGTCGAGGCTGTCGTCGCCGCGGTCGTGCAGCACTCCGGCCACCCCGACCCAGACCAGGTGCATGTTGATGCCGAGCGCGGTGGCGGGGGCGTAGCTCGCGAGCAGGCGCTGGTCGCGCGCGGTCTCGAGCAGGCTGCGCGGTGCCAGGTAGCCGGCGGCGCGCAGCTCCTCGAGATCCTCGGTGAAGAAGGCGTTGTCGCGGTCGTAGCCGGCGGCACGGGAGCGGATGCGGTCGAGCAGTTCGGGGGTCAGGGCTGGCACGTGATCGAGGCTAGTCCCGACGTCGCTGGTCGATGGCCAGGGTCGCGACGACGGCGAGTGCGGCGATCACGGCCAGGCCGACGACCGTGCCGACCACTCCCAGGACGGATGCGGCGAGCGGCAGCAGCAGTGCCAGCGCCGCGGCAGGCAGAAGCACCCGTCCGGGCACCTCGCCCTCGACACGGAAGGGGTGGTGCAGCACGTAGAGCATCACGAAGACCACCGCCACCGGCAGGGCGAGCGCATACCCGGAAGCGATCAGCCCGATGTGCGGCTCACGCCCTGCCGCCTCCACGGCGAGTTCGAGGCCGGCTCCGATCGCCGCGATGCCCGCGAAGAGGAAGTAGTGGCCGTATCCCCAGAAGTAGGACCAACTCCGGTGAAGACGCAGGCCGAGTGCGGCCGGTTCCAGGAAGTACAGCCACCAGATCGCGAACAGCAGCACCAGCCCGGAGAGCCCGATGGTGATCAGCACGGGCGTCAACCCCGACTCGGCGAGCGCCCGCTGCATCGCCCCGGTCGCGGCAGCCACGACCTCGCCGAGCAGGATGATCACGAACAGCGCGTACCGCTCGGCGATGTGGCCAGGATGCCAGGAGCTTCTCACTCTCCATTCAGCCCAGACCGGCAGGGTCATCTCGAGGACGGCCAGCGCGATGAAGGTCGGCGTGGACAGTGCGGGAGATGTGAACTGACGTGCGATCCAGAGGAGCTGGAGCACGAATATCCCCGCCGCGTACCGGAAGGCGGCCTCGCGGGTCGCGGGATGCTCGATCCCGGCGCGGATCCACTGGGCGACCATGGCGATGCGCATGATGACGTACCCGATGACGATCGCCCGGAAGTCGATGTGCTCGAGCGGAGCGGCAACGCCGGCCGCGATCACCAGCACGCCGGCCATTTGCACCAGAGTGAACACCCGGTAGATCGCGTCGTCGGTGTCGAACGCCGAGGCGAACCAGGTGAAGTTGATCCACGCCCACCAGATCGCGAAGAAGACCATCAGGTAGAGGCCGATCGTCGTGGCGGCGTGCCCCGTGACGATGCCGTGCACCAGTTGGGCGGCGACCGACGACACCCCGACCACGAAGGTCAGGTCGTAGAGCAACTCGAGCGGGCTCGACGCACGGTGCGGCTCCGTTGCGCTGCGGCCGCGCATCGGCACGTGAAGTCGACTCGGCCCGGCTCCCATGGCGCGAGCCTACCGAGCCGCGGCCAGCTCCTCGGCGATGACCCGCATGCCGAGGTCGAGCTCGGCGAACGAGGTGCTCAGCGGAGACAGTCCGAGCCGGATGCCGGTAGGCCGCCGGAAATCGGGGATCACGCCGCGATCCCACAGGCGCGGCATGAGCGCCTCGAAGCCGGGGTGGTCGAGCGTCACGTGGGATCCACGGCGAGCCGGGTCGCGGGGCGTCGCGAGCTCGGCATCCGGCAGCAGCTCGTCGGCGAGCGCGATCGCGAACTCCGTGAGGGCGATCGACTTGGCCCGGATGGCGGGCAGCCCCGCCTCGGCGATCAGCGCGAGCGAGTCGTGCAGGCCCACCATGCCGAGTACGGGCGGCGTGCCGCTCAGCACCCGCCGCATCCCTGGTCCCGGTTCATAGCCCTGGCCCATTTCGAACGGGCGCGCCGACCCGAGCCAGCCGGTGATCGGCTGGCGGAAGTCGTCGAGCAGCGCGGCATTGACGTAGGCGAAGGCGGGCGCGCCCGGGCCGCCGTTGAGGTACTTGTACGTGCAGCCGACCGCGAGGTCGACGCCCCAGGCGTCGAGGTCGTGCTCCAGCACGCCGACCGAGTGGCAGAGGTCCCAGAGCATGAGGGCGCCGGCGTCGTGCACCAGTCGCGTGATCGCGGGCAGCTCGGCGAGGAATCCCGAGCGGTACGCGATCGCGCTCAGGACCACGACGGCGGTGCGGTCGCTCAGGGCGGCCGCGACCCGCTCGGGCGTGACATCCCCCTCGTCGATCCACCGGACCGTCAACGCGCGCTCGGCGGCGATCGACTCGACCAGGTAGCGGTCGGTGGGAAAGTCGTCGCGGTCGATGACGATCTCGTCGCGACCAGGTCTGAGTGCGACCGCGCCGCGGATCAGCTTGTAGAGCAGCACCGTCGTCGAGTCGCCGATGACCGTCTGACCCGGCGCCGCGCCGAGCGTCACGCGGCCGAGCTCGTCGCCGAGCCGTACCGGCAGGTCCATCCAGCCGTCGTCCCAGCCGCGGATCAGGCGCGCGGCCCACTGGGTGCGCGCAACCATTTCCACGCGGGCGAGGGAAGCCGCTACCGGCTTCCCCAGCGAGTTGCCATCGAGGTACGCGACGACGTCGGGCGCGGGCAGGAAGCGCTCGCGGAACGCCGCGAGCGGATCCGTCGCGTCGAGCTCGGCAGCCGGCGGACCTGCAGCAGGCGGCGGCGTCATCGCCGCGCCGCCCACTCCTCGTCGAGGATCGCGTACACGCCGGTGTCGGCCCACTCGCCCTTGAACATCAGGTCCTTCACGAAATGCGCCTCCTCGCGCATGCCGAGCCGCAGGCACAGCGCGACGGACGCGTCGTTGCGCGGGTCGAGTTCGGCGCGCACCCGGTGCATGCCGAGTCGGTCGAACGCCAGATCGAGAGTCGCGGTCGCGGCTTCGCTCGCGTAGCCGTGTCCGAAGAAGTCGGGATGCAGCGTCCACCCGATCTCGGCGCCCAGGTTCTCGACGCTTGCGAGGTTCAGGTACATGTGGCCGATGACGCGGTGCTGAGGATGCGCGTCGAGCTGGATGGCGAGCTGCAGGTAGTCGCCGTCCTCCGCCATGCGGTCGGCGGCGCCCCACTCGGCGATCTTGGGTTCGAGCACCTCTCGGGAGCGCGGTCCATGAAGCAGGTAGCGGCACACGTCTTCGCGGCTCTGGTACGCGTGAACATCGTCGAGGTCGGCCGGCGCCATCAACCGCAAGGTCAACCGCTCGGTGCGGATCGGTTCGGTGAAATGGAACGGCAGGCTCACGCGGCGAGCGTATCCGAGCCGCTGCGGCTCACCTACTTCGCGCCGAGATCTTCCAGAACGGCGACCAACTGCTCGACCGCCCAGTCGAGTTCCGACTCCTCGACCACGATCGGCGGCGCGAGGCGGATGGTCGAACCGTGCGTGTCTTTCGCCAGCACACCGCGCTCGGCGAGCGCCTCGCAGACCTGGCGGCCGGTGGCCAGCGCGGGGTCGATGTCGATCCCCGCCCAGAGCCCCGCGCCGCGCACTGCGACGACGCCATGGCCGACCAACTCACGCAGGCGGCCGAGCAGATGTTCGCCGAGGCCGGCGGCTCGGCGCTGGTAGTCGCCGGTCTCGAGCAGACCGACGACCGCCAGCCCAACGGCAGCTGCTAGAGGATTGCCGCCGAAGGTCGAGCCGTGCTCGCCGGGCCGCAGCACGCCGAGCACATCGTGATCGCCCACCACGGCGCTGACCGGCACGATGCCGCCGCCGAGCGCCTTGCCGAGCAGGTAGAGATCGGGGATGACCCTCGCGTTGTCGCACTGGAACGTCGCACCCGTGCGCCCGAGACCCGACTGGATCTCGTCGGCGATGAACAGGATGTTGCGCTCGTGCGTCATGCGCCGCACCGCCGGCAGGTAGTCGGCAGGCGGCACGATGATGCCGGCCTCCCCCTGGATCGGCTCGAGCAGCACGGCCACCACGTCGTCGTCGAGGGCGGCCTCGAGTGCCGCCGCGTCGCCGTAGGGCACCGACACGAAGCCGGGCGTGTACGGTCCGAAGTCGGCGCGGGCATCCGGATCATTGCTGAAGCTGATGATCGTCGTCGTGCGGCCGTGGAAGTTGCCGTCGGCCACGACGATCTTGGCGCGATCGTGCTCGACGCCCTTCACGCGGTAGCCCCAGGCGCGTGCGACCTTGATCGCCGACTCGACCGCCTCGGCTCCGGTGTTCATCGGCAGCACCATGTCTTTGCCGCACAGCTTGGCAAGCCCCTCGAGGAACGGGCCGAGCACGTCGTTGTGGAATGCCCGGCTGGTCAGGGTGATGCGGTCGAGCTGAGCCTTCGCGGCATCCACCAGCACAGGATGCCCGTGGCCGAAGTTGATCGCCGAGTACGCGGCCAGGCAGTCGAGGTAGCGCTTGCCATCGACGTCGGTGACCCACGCGCCGAACCCCTCGGAGACCACCACCGGCAGCGGGTGGTAGTTGTGCGCGCCGTACTCCTCGACCTGCTCGAGGTACCTCTTGGTGGTTGAGCTCGTCGAAACCACCCCACCCGCGGTCTCGCTCATCGGCGCAGCTCCAAGGTGCAGCACTTCACGCCGCCGCCGCCGAGCAGCAGCTCGCTGAGGTCGACGCCGTGCGGGGTGAAGCCGCGCTCGCGCAGCTGGCGCTCGAAGTCGGTGGCGCGTGAGGCGATGATCACGTTCTTGCCGTCGCTGAACGAATTGAGTCCGAGCACGGCGGCATCCGCGTCGTTCACGTGGATGGCCTCCGGGAAGCGCTCGTCGAGAATGTCCAGCGACGCGGCGTCGAAGGCCTTCGGCAGGTAGGCGACGCTGCCCGGGCCGCCCTCCGAGTCGAGCACGGCGAAGGCGGTGTCGAGGTGGTAGAAGCTCGGGTCGACGAGCGTCAGCGTCACGACCTCGCGGCCATAGATCTTGCGCAGCTCGTCGTGGCTCGCGGCGTCGCTGCGGAATCCGGTGCCGGCATAGATGGTCTCGCCGACGAGCAGGAAGTCGCCCTCGCCCTCGTTCGTCGAGACCGGCTCGGCCACCGTGAAGCCGTTCGCGGCGAACCACTCCATGTAGGCCGGGCCCTCGGGCTGGCGCTCCGGGTACTGGAACTTGGCCCCGTATGCGATGCCGTCGAGCACGAACCCGCCGTTCGCGGCGTAGACCATGTCGGGCAGCCCCTGCAGCCCGTCGATCAGGTGCACCTCGTAGCCGAGCTCGAGGTACTTGGCGTACAGGGTCTCCCATTGGGTGACGGCCAGGCTGGTGTCTGTGGGGTCTTCGGGATGCATCCAGGGGTTGATGCGGTAGCTGACGGTGAAGAAGTCCGGCCGGCACATCAGCACGGTGCGGCGCGTTGCGACGCGCTCAGGGGCGGAGGCGGAGGGCTGGGTCATGGTCATACCCTCCAGTCTGCACGCACGCATCCGGGCGTTCAGAGCGTCCTGCGCACCGAATCGCCGTGATTCGGTTCCCGAATGCAAAGAATCCCCGTATCGTGTCGCCGTGGACAATCTCGACTACGGCATCCTCGACCTCCTCCGCCAGAACGCCCGCGCCGGCTACGGCGACATCGGCGACCGGATCGGCCTGTCGGCCTCCGCGGTGAAGCGGCGGGTCGACCGGCTGGTGGCCGACGGCGTCATCCGCTCGTTCACGATCCAGGTCGACCCCGCCGTCGACGGCTTGGGAACCGAGGCCTACGTCGAGCTGTTCTGCCGAGGCACGGTCGCTCCCGACGACCTCAAGCGCATCCTCTCCGGCGTGCCCGAAGTGGTGGATGCCTCGACCGTCACCGGCTCGGCCGACGCCATGGTGCACATCCGCTCGCGCGACATCCCGTCGCTGGAGGACGCGCTGGAACGGGTGCGGATCGCGCCCTCGGTGGATCACACGCGCAGCGCGATCGTGCTGTCGCACTTGATCCACCGGAGTTACGACTGAGCGCGCACGCTGAACGGCCGCCCCGCCTGACCCTCGGAGCGGCCGTTCGAGCCGCGGCGCCTGATCCCCGTGCTCAGGCGGCCGCCCCCACCAGCGTCCGCACCGGGCCGGTCGCGGTCGACGCGGTCTCGTCGACCAGGTACCGGGCGTACGCCGGGATCGTCAGGAACGTCGGGTAGTCGTCGCCGAGCGTCACCAGCCGGAACACTTCGGCGGCCTCGTCGAACTTGTCGCCGGGGCTCCTGGTTGCGCCCGCGAGCGTCTCGTCGAGCAGACGTTCGACCAACTCGCGCGTGATCGGGGTGCTCTCCTGGGTGACGATGCCCTGGTGCATCCACTGCCACAGTTGGGAGCGGCTGATCTCGGCGGTCGCGGCGTCTTCCATGAGGTCGTCGATCGCCGCGGCGCCGACGCCGCGCAGCCAGCTCTCGAGGTAGCGCACGGCGATCGAGACGTTGGCGCGCACGCCCTCGTCGGTCACCTCGCCGTCGATGCGCAGATCGAGCAGGTCGGCGGCGGTCACATGCACCTCGGGACGCTGGCGATCCACCTGGTTGGGGCGGTCGCCGAGCACGGCGTCGAACTCGGCGCGCGCGGTCTCGATCAGGTCGGGATGCGCCACCCACGTGCCGTCGAAGCCGTCGCCGGCCTCGCGGCGCTTGTCGGCGGCGACCTGCTCGAGGGCGCGCTCGGTCACCGCCGGATTGCGCCGGTTCGGGATGAACGCGCTCATGCCCCCGATGGCGTGCGCGCCCCGCTTGTGGCAGGTCTGCACCAGCAGCTCGGTGTATGCACGCATGAAGGGGACCGTCATGGTGATCTTCGAGCGGTCGGGCAGGACGAAACTCGCGCCTCGGCCGCGGAAGTTCTTGATGATCGAGAAGATGTAGTCCCAGCGGCCGGCGTTCAGCCCGGCCGCGTGGTCGCGCAGTTCGTAGAGGATCTCGTCCATCTCGAAGGCGGCCGGGATCGTCTCGATCAGCACGGTGGCGCGGATCGTGCCGTGCGGGATGCCGAGCGCGTTCTCGCTGAAGGTGAAGATGTCATCCCACAGCCGGGCCTCGAGGTGGTTCTCGGTCTTGGCCAGGTAGAAGTACGGACCGCTGCCGCGGGCGATCAGCTCCTTCGCGTTGTGGAAGAAGTACAGGCCGAAGTCCACCAGCGACCCCGACGCCGGTGACGCGATGCCCGCCGGGTCGATGTAGCGCAGGTGCTTCTCGACCAGGTGCCAGCCGCGCGGGCGCATCACGATGGTAGGGGTGTGCTCGGCGTCGACCCGATACTCCTTGCCCTCGGGGCTGGTGAAGCCGAGCTGCCCGCGGATCGCGTCGAACAGGGTCACCTGCCCGCCGATCACGTTCGCCCAGGTCGGGCTGGTGGCATCCTCCTGGTCGGCGAGCCAGACCTTGGCGCCCGAGTTGAGCGCGTTGATCGCCATCTTGCGGTCGGTCGGGCCGGTGATCTCGACGCGGCGGTCCTCGAGGCCCGGGCCTGGGCCCGCGACGCGCCAGCTGGCGTCCTCGCGGATGCCGCGCGTCTCGTCGAGGAAGCGCAGGTCGCGGCCGTTGTCGATCGCGGCGCGCCGCTGCATCCGGGCGTCGAGGCGCTCGTGGCGGCGCCCGGCGAACTGGTCGTGCAGCCGGGTGAGGAAGGCAAGGGCCTCCGGGGTGAGGATCTCGTCGAATCGGGGGCTCGGCTCGGCGAGCACCTGCATGCGGTCGTTCGTGTTCATCGTTTGCCTTTCATCGGTTTGGGTGCGAAATCAAGGAAGAGCCGGATGTCCGGCGCGGGTTTCCGGGGAAACCGAGCGCTTCTGCGCGTCGCATCCTTGATTTCGCATCGAGCTCAGTGGAACTGCGCGGACTCGGTCGAGCCCACGAGCGCGAGCGTCGCGCTGTCGGGGTTGAGGGCGGTGGCGACGCGGTCGAAGTAGCCGGTGCCCACCTCCCGCTGGTGCTTGGTCGCGGTGTAGCCGCGAGCCTCCGCCGCGAACTCGGCCTCCTGCAGCTCCACGTACGCGCTCATCTGGCGGTCGCGGTAGCCCGAGGCGAGTTCGAACATCCCGTGGTTGAGGGAGTGGAATCCGGCGAGCGTGATGAACTGGAAGGCGTAGCCCATGGCACTCAGCTCGCGCTGGAAGCTCGCGATCTGCGCGTCATCGAGGTGGCGCTTCCAGTTGAAGCTGGGCGAGCAGTTGTACGCCAGCTTCTGGTCGGGGAACTCGGCATGGATGCTCTCGGCGAAGGTGCGCGCCAGCTCGAGGTCGGGCTCCGCCGACTCCACCCAGAGCAGGTCGGCGTAGGGCGCGTATGCATGCCCGCGCGCCAGGACCGGCCCGATCCCGTTCTGCACCTCGTAGAAGCCCTCGGCCGTGCGGGTTCCGGTCAGGAACTTGCGGTCGCGCTCGTCGTGGTCACTGGTCAGCAGCGTCGCGGCCAGCGAGTCGGTGCGCGCCACGATGATGCTCGGCACGCCGGCGACGTCGGCGGCGAGCCGAGCGGCATTGAGGGTGCGGATGTGCTGGCCGGTCGGCACCAGCACCTTGCCTCCCATGTGACCGCACTTCTTCTCGCTGGCGAGCTGGTCCTCCCAGTGGACCCCGGCGGCGCCGGCCTCGA
>Ga0207667_10000839_pt1 | contig 39670 bp, 36 predicted proteins | sample KBSCornC52_FD_184301 | JGI IMG/M metagenome (GOLD analysis project Ga0207667, IMG submission 184301) | Corn rhizosphere microbial communities from Kellogg Biological Station, Michigan, USA - KBS Corn C5-2 (SPAdes) (version 2) | ecosystem: Host-associated > Plants > Roots > Rhizosphere > Soil ...
TTCCCGCCCTACACCTTCGCGCAGGCTGCGACGCCCACGAACGACGACCACATTCAGGAAAAGACCTCGGCGCCGTACTTACAGTTCGAGTTCGAGACAGAATTCAATGACATGCCGTTCAAGGCCGTCGCCGGACTGCGATACGAGAAGAGCGACGTCACAGCCAGCAGCCTGCAAAAGGTTCCGACGTCGGTCACCTGGGTGAACCCGACCGAATTCGACACCCAATACGCGGCCAACGCGACCTACAGCAGTGTCGGTAGCTCATATGACGAGTTCCTGCCGAGCCTCGACACGAGCCTGCAGGTCCGCCCTGATGTGTTGCTGCGCGCGTCCTACAGCAAGACGATCGCCCGCTCCGATCTCAACTCCATGATTGGCACGACCTCGGTCACGACCACGCCGAAGCCAGGCGCCCGCACGGCCACGGCAGGCAATCCGGCCTTGCTGCCGTACGAGTCCAACAACTTCGACCTGGCGGCCGAATGGTATTACACCAAGGACAGCTATCTGGCGGTCAACTGGTTCACCAAGCACGTGACGAACTTCTTGACCCAGACCACCTCGCAAGGGCCTCTGTTCGGTATCACGGATCCCAATGCCGGAGCACTGGCGAACAAGGCCATCCAGGAGCTGACGGCGGCGGGCAAACAGGTCTCCGCGCAAACCATCTTCGCCCAAATGGAGGCGGACAATCCGGGGCAGACCAGTTTTGCGGGCCAGCCCGGCGACCCGCTGGTCATCTGGGACATCACCAAGCCCTCCAATGCCAACAGAACCCAGATCCATGGGTTCGAAATCTCCGGTCAGCACGTCTTCGGCGAGAGCGGCTTCGGCATCCAGGCCAACTGGTCCGTACCGAGCGGTGGCGCGCAATGGAACGCGCAGGTGATCGGCACGCAGTTTGCGCTCCCCGGATTGAGTCGCTCGTACAACGTGGTCGGCTTCTTCGAGAAGTGGGGATTCCAGACTCGCGTGGCGTACACCCACCGGGGCTCGTTCTTATCCGCCACGGCGCAGGTCGACACGTCGAATGAGCCGATCTACTACCGACCGTACGGTCAGCTCGACATGAGCGCGAGCTACGACATCACGAGACACTTCTCCGTATTCTTCGATGCGATCAACCTGACTTCCGCATCCCAACGCACATACGGACGCTATTCGGAGCAGTTTGTCTCCGCGCAGGAGGGATTTGCCCGCTACCAGATCGGCTTCAGGGCGGCGCTGTAACCTGGTGGAAAAACTGGCCCACCGCACATGGTGCCAGCCAGCCTAGGTTGGCTTGCGCGAGAGGCTCTTGAGGAGGAGCGCGCGAATGCGCTCCGCTTTGCTCTCGGTCAGCTCTCCGAACAGCCCGCGCACCTCGCCGGGCAGGTGCTCGAGGGCGGTGCCCTCTGACTGAAAAATGAGATAGTCGAACACCGCCCGCCATTGGCGCCGCTGCTCTGGCGGCAGGCTCTTGATGGTGAGCAGGCAATGCAGGAGGCTCGTGGAGGGAGAGTCAAAATAGTCCGGCACATCCCGCCACCAGTAGTTGACGAGCACGTTGAAGTCCTCGAGGGCCTCCACGTTGTGCCACCATAAAGCGGGGATGTAGATGGCGTCGCCGGGGTCGAGCTCCGCGACTTCCGCGACCCGCAACGCCTCGGCGTAACGTGGAAATCGATCGAGATCCGGCTTGCGCACATCGACCAGGCTGACGGGCTGACCCGCCGGTGTCAGCTCGAGTGGACCGGGATAGAGATTCCCGATCTGGTCGGGTGGAAACAGGGTGAACCGACGCCGTCCTGCAACGACACAAGCGATGTTCTCGGTGTTATCAAAATGCGGTGCGATGCACGTCCGGTTGCCGATCCAGATCGATTCGATCACCGCGCCCTTGATCAGCCCCTCGAGCTTGTTGGCCTGCGAGAAACCGGGGAAGTAGATTGGCAACGAGACGGAGCCGGCGTACAGCGAAGGCGCGTCCGCACATTTGCGCGCGTGGTGCAGCCTGTCGAGTACCTCACTCAGCAACCCGCGCTTGGATTCAAAATTGAAACCGTCCAGTGTGTCGTTATAGAAAAACCGTCCGTTGATTGCCGCGGGGCCTTCGAACAAGGGTGCGGGACGCCCGCTATAAAACGACTTGAGATATCGGGTCAGTGCCTCGGACGACTCGCTGCCCGCTTGGGTCGCCGGCCAGGACTGCACCAGGTTGCGCAAAATCGCCGGTCGTCCCCGTGGCCTGATAGTGTTCTCAAACAGCTGCGCGTCGACGTGATGCCATTCCGCCGCTTGCTGGGGTTCGACAGCCATGCGAACGACTATACTCGTCACAGACGCTGGAGGCGATCATGGCGAACGTGGTACTTCTCGACGATCACACACACCGCAATTTGCGTGTATCACGCCACACGAGCCGTGAAGTCGCGGAAGTCAACGTGGTGAGCGTCATCCCGCGCGAGTTCCAGCGTCTGGTTGCGCACTATCCGATCTTCTTCATCAAGAGCAGCGCCAGCGGCCGATTCGAGCCGGCGGCACTGCTGGGTTTTCAGCCGAAGGAGAACCTTTACTGGACCGATGGACAGTGGCGAGTGGCCTATGCCCCGCTGCAGATGCAGCGGCAACCCTTCTCGCTGTTGCCTGCACAGAATCAGGTCTCTGTGGCCATCGATCTGAGCAGCTCTCAGCTCGAGTCCGGCGCTGGTGACGGCGAACGTTTGTTCCTCGATGACGGGCGGCCATCGCAATATCTGCAAAACATCACGTCCATGTTATCTGCACTCGTGAGCGGATCGACCGAAGCCTACGCGTTCACCGCGCGACTCGCCGAGTTGAACCTGCTCGAGCCCGTACGCATCGACGTCACTTTCGTGGACCAGAGTGAGGCGAAGTTGCAGGGCCTCTACTGGATTGCCAGCGCCGTGCTGAAGGCTTTGCCGGCGGCGCAGCTCGCCGAGCTGCGGGATCGCGAGTTTCTCGAATGGATGTATTTCCAGATGGCCTCCGTGTCCCACATGTCAGGACTGGTGGCGAGAAAAAACGAGCTGTTGAGTGGCGCCACGCCCCAAGCCAGGACCCGGTAGCGTGCGTAGGATCGTCATTGTCGGAGGCGGCACGGCCGGTTGGATCGTTGCGGGTGTATTGGCCTCGCGTTACCCCCGGCGAGGCGAGATGGGCATCGAAATTACGCTGATCGAGTCGCGCCAGCAGCCACCAATCGGAGTGGGTGAGGGCACGTGGCCGACCATCCGAACGACCCTGAAACAAATCGGTATCACCGAGACGGCCTTCCTGCGCGAGTGCGACGCGTCGTTCAAACAGGGCTCGCAGTTCGTCCAATGGGTGGATGGGAGTGCCGCCGATTCCTACTGGCATCCTTTCACGCTGCCGGCTGGCTACATCGATCGGGATATCGCGCCCTACTGGCTCGAGCTCCCCCAACGTCAACCTTTCGCGCATAGCGTGTGCTTCCAGCCCGAGCTGTGTGCGAATGGCCAGGCGCCGAAGCAGATCACGACCCCGGAGTATGCGGGACTAGCCAACTACGCGTACCACCTCGATGCGGGAAAGTTCGCGCCCCTTCTGGAAAAGCACTGTGTTGAAAAACTCGGTGTGAAACACGTCTACGACGAGATCGTGCGGGTGGAGTCCGAGCCGTCCGGGTATATCACCGCCCTGGTGACTCACTCCGGCAATCGACTCGCGGGCGATCTGTTCATCGACTGCAGCGGCTTCGCCTCGCTGTTGATCGGGAAGCATTTCGGTGTGCCGTTCGTCTCGCAAAAGGACGTGCTGTTCGTCGACAAGGCCTGGGCAGTGCAGGTGCCGTACCGCGACGAAAACGCTCGAATCGGCTCAGCGACGGTTGCCACCGCGCAATCAGCGGGATGGGTGTGGGACATAGGCTTGACGAGCCGGCGCGGTGTTGGGTATGCGTATTCCAGCAGCCACCGCTCAGATCAGGATGCCCTCGCGGAGTTACAGTCTTATTTGAGTACACGCGATGATGCGCTGGCCGAGCTGAGCTTCCGCAACATTGCCATCAGATCCGGCTATCGTCGCGAGTACTGGGTGCAAAACTGCGTTGCGGTTGGACTGTCCGCGGGTTTTCTCGAGCCGCTGGAGGCGTCCGCGATCGTGATGATCGAGCTCTCGGCAAAGTCGATTGCCAACCTGCTACCCAGCTCCCGCGATGTCATGCAACACGCCGCGCGGGTGTTCAACGAGACCTTCCGGTATCGCTGGGAGCGAATCGTCGATTTTTTGAAGCTACATTACGTACTCAGTCGACGGACGGGGTCTCCGTTCTGGACTGAGAACCGGCGAGCTGCGTCGATTCCCGATAGCCTGCGCGCGGGGTTGGATTACTGGCGCTATCACAGCCCTTGGCACGATGACTTCCTGCATCGCGAGGAAATCTTTTCCGCGGCCAGCTACCAGTACATTCTCTATGGCATGGGCTTCCCCACCGAAAGTGCAAGCTGGCTTCTGAGCGACAGCGACCGCAACCTGGCATTGGAGTCGATGCGCGAGACCGCCGCCCGTGCCAAGGCGTTAGCGGCCGCGCTGCCCACGAATCGCGACCTGCTGAATCGCGTGCGGCAGTACGGCCTGCAGAAGATCTGATAGCCGACAAAGCCGACCGCCCCGCGCCGGTCACCACCATGACTGCGGCGAGCCAGCGCAGAGCGCGAGCCAACAGCCCCGAAATGCCGTGTCGAATTGCGTGACCTCGTCCACCGATGTTTGTGTTATATCCGCGCAACGAATGCAAACATCGCCAAGCGACGGTGGCGTATGCTCGCGTGACGCCTGGTCTTGCGACCTGGGTCTGTCGCGAAGCTGTCACAGAGTGTGACTATCCTGCCAGGAGTTTTTTCTCGAAAACCAGTGAATGCCCTCAACCGCCCGGAAGGCGGCCAAGCGGATGGTCGCGGCCGCGATTGGCCTTGCCGCCATCACAGCCTATGCTGAAGAGCCGACGCTGAGCTCTACCCAGGTGGAGGAGCAAGGCATTTCGGCGCTCGACCGCGTCGCCGCCGCGGTGCCCGAAATCTCATTCACGCGCCCGTTCAATTCCCTTACCACGCTCAGTCTGTATATGCGCGGAGCCGGACCGGCTGCTCCCGGACAGATCACGCTCGACGGCGCCGTGGGCCTCTATCAAGACGGGTTCTACATCTCGCGCCTCCAGGCCAATACCTTCGATCTACTCGATCTCGAGCGCGTGGCTGTGCTGGCGGGCCCCCAGGGGGCTACGTACGGGCGCAACACCGTCGGCGGCGTGATCAGCCTGACCAGCAAAGCCCCCGCGGGGGAGCTGCGTTTGCACCAGGTCGTCGAGTTTGGCAATCGCAACAGCTACCGGATCCTGAGCTCCTTGGACACCCCCCGCTGGTATGGCGTGGCGGCGAAGGTGACGCTGCTGGCGAGCTCTATCGATGGCTACGTGAAAAACCAGGCGGCCAACTCGCACGACTACGGTAGCGAGAAAGAGCGTGCGGCGCGCCTGCAGTTGAGTTGGGATACGTTTCAGGACCTCCAGTTCAGGTACTTCCTGGAGCGCTCCGGGCTGGATTCGACTCCGGAGTATGACTCGAACCCGACGCAGAATGGCCAACAGCTGAACTCCGGCTATACCTACTACGCCGATCCCAACGGGCCCATGCACTTCAGCTACCGACCCGTCAACCTGCCCTCGAGCACTTCGAATCATACGGCGCAGGGGCTTACACTCGCCTGGCACGCCCTGGCAGCGCTGACTCTCGAATCGCGCACCGGATACCGAACGCTCGATGCCAACGAGCAGCAGGACTATGCGGAGTTCTATGGTCAGCCGCTGGGGACCGTTGATCTCTACAAACATCACCAGTTCTCGCAAGACCTGCGTCTCAGCGGCGAGCTACTCGACCACCAGATCGCGTACGTCGCCGGAGCGTCATACTTCAAAGAGAAAGGCCGCCACGAAAACGATTTTGTCCTGTTGCCCTACTACGTGGGGCTGCCCGATCGTGGCATCCAGGTTGTGCGGGTTGCGGCGCAGACACGCTCACAAGGTTATTACGCTCGCCTGACGTGGCGTCCCGCGCTCGTGCATGGGCGCCTGGAGATCAGTGCCGCCGGCCGCTACACGCGGGATACCAAAGACGCAACACGCACGCTCACGCAGAACGGTACGGACGTGCTGGACTACGACGTACTCAATCAGCTCAGCTACGGCCGGGTAACACCAGAGTACAGTCTCGCTTTCCACTGGAGCGACAGCATCAGCACGTACGCGAAGGTTGCCACCTCCTATCAGGCTGGCGGAGCACTCGAAACCGCTCCGATCGGCGAGTTCAACACCATGAAATCGGGACCCGAGACCTCGCGGACCTACGAGGTGGGGCTGCAAGCGAAGTTACTCGGTGACCGGCTGGAGGCTGATATCGCCCTCTTCGACAGCAGGCGCAAGAACGTGCAGTACGCGCTGCCGGTCAATCTGATTACCGACGACGTGCTCGATTTTCAGCGCGTCACGGTCAAGGGCGCGAGCCTGGACGTACGCGCCAACCCACTGACCGATTTGTCGTTGAGCGCCAGCGCTTCCTACCTGCATTGGAGCATCGATCGGGTCGATGCGCTTGCCGGGACGCTTTTCGACCCTGCGGTCGCCCAGATCTCACCCTATGTAGTTGCCCAGAACATCCAAAATCTCTTTGCGCTGCCGTATACGCCCCGATACAGCGCGGGCGTTGCCGCCGATTACACGCTCGCCCATCTGGACCGCCGGGAGCTCCAGGTCCATCTCGACTATGTTTATCGGGCGCGGATGTTTGCCCAAGCGGGCGCGGGTCCAGGCATTCCCGGCAACCAGTTCGACACGCAACCGGCGTACGGACTTCTCAGTGGGCGCATCACGATCTCCCAGGAGACCGACTGGCGGCATCGCGTGAAGTTCAGCCTCTGGGGCCGGAACATTCTCAACCGCAGATACTACCAACCCACCGTCGGCGCTGGCGCGGGCCTTACCTCTTTCGACAATTCGGGCACGGCGCTCTCTGGATACACCGCCCGCGTCGGCGCTTGGGCAGAGCCCGCGACCTATGGGATTGCCGTCACATACGACTATTGACTAGCCGTCACGCGCTCCAACAACTCTGCCACTCCCGCTCCCTCGGGCAACCGGATCCGCAAAGTTTCCGTTAGGGCAGCGCGCAGCTCGGCGGCGCTGGACAGCGTAATCTGCTCCGAGCTCCCGCGGACGTGATGCACCGAAAGCCGGTTGTTCAACAGTGCATAACGCCGGTCAGGCGCCACTCTCGCCGCCACGAGGCTGTTCAAGAAAGGCGAAGACGAATGATGCTCGAGGTACCAGTTCCAGACCTCGTAATCCTGCAGGATCTGGGCTTGCAAATCGAAGCTGTAGAGCGGCTTCCATAGATCGCGAACCAAGGCGTGTAGGACGAAGCCTCCCGGCATCTCCACGAGCTTGAATGTCTCATGAGGCGTGGCTTGCTCCACCTCTGCGGCAAGGCGCAGCGGCGCCGTCAACGTCAGTCCGCCGAAACCAACATCAGCAATGTAAGGGCCGCCATCCAGGTCGTCGATCCTGAGCAACATGTGAGTGCGTGGACGAACCGCATCAACAGGTCCGTTCCACATCACCCGGGCCGCCAGGCCCGTGACGTGAAACCCCAGCGACCGCAACACATCCGCCAGCAACCAATTCTGCTCGAAGCACCACCCGCCACGACCGCCATGAACGAGCTTCTGCTCCAGGGCCTGACTGTCCAGGCTGATGGGTCGTTTCAGGAGCGGGTCAAGGTTTTCGAAAGCGATCGCTTGCGGGTGGCGCAGATGGATAGCTTGCAGCGTCGCGAGCGTTGGCGTTCGGGCACCGTCATAACCGATGCGTTGGAAGTAACTCTCGACATCGATCGTCCGGATCATCTCGAAGTTCCTGTCAGGAGGCGTTTACCTGCTGGGCGTGCAGATCGTACGCGTCGGCGGAGCGCACTTCGACGTCCGCCCAATCACCGGGTTTGAGCCCCTTCGCGCGCTCGATGTGGACTACACCATCGATCTCGGGTGCGTCCGCCTCGCTGCGAGCGACTGCGCGGCCGTTTTCAACCGCGTCAACCAGTACACGCAGTCGGCGCCCGACTTTGGCAGCAAGGCGCTCGGCACTGATTTTCGCTGCGCGCTCCATGAAGCGGACGTAGCGTTCCTCTTGCACTTCCGGTGGAACATGATCGGGCAGCTCGTTCGCGGTCGCGCCCTCGACAGGCGAATATTTGAAGCACCCGACCCTGTCGAGTTGCGCATCGTCCATCCAGTCGAGCAGCTCGTTGAATTCCGCTTCGGTCTCGCCGGGAAACCCGACAATGAACGTGCTGCGAATCACGAGATCAGGGCATTCCGCGCGCCACGCCTGAATGCGAGCCAGCGTGTTTACCGCGTGCGCTGGTCGGCGCATGCGCTTCAGAACGGACGGGCTGCCATGTTGGAACGGAATGTCGAGGTACGGCAACACCCGGCGCTCTGCCATCAAAGGAATGACTTCGTCAACGTGGGGATACGGGTACACATAGTGCAGTCGCACCCACGCGCCGAGCGAGCCTAAGCCGCGGGCCAGATCGATGAACCGAGTTTCGTAGGCCTGTTCGCGCCAGTCCGCGCGCGCATAGCGGATATCCGCTCCATAAGCGCTCGTATCCTGCGAGATGACCAGCAGCTCCTTGACGCCGGCCTTCACGAGGCGCTCGCCTTCGCGCAACACATCATCGATGCGGCGGCTGACGAGCTTGCCGCGCATGTCCGGGATGATGCAAAAGCTGCACTTGTTGTTGCAGCCCTCCGAGATCTTCAGATAAGCGTAGTGGCGCGGCGTCAGGCGTATGCCCTGCGGCGGCAACAGATCGAACAATGGATCGTGTTGCGGGGGCAAGTGTTCGTGTACCGCCGTCAACACGTCTTCGTATGCGTGCGGGCCGGTAACTTTCAGCACGCGCGGGTGGCGCTCGAGAATCCGCTCCGGTTTTGCACCCAGGCAGCCGGTGACGATCACACGGCCGTTTTGCTCGAGCGCTTCACCGATTGCATCGAGCGACTCGTCCACGGCAGCGTCGATGAAGCCACAGGTGTTGACCACCACGACATCGGCGGCTTCGTAGGTCGGCGAGACTTCGTAACCTTCCGCGCGCAGGCGCGTCAGAATCCGCTCCGAATCGACGAGCGCCTTCGGGCAGCCGAGACTGACAAAGCCGACTTTGCCCGCTTGCTGAGCTGGTGGCTTGCGGTTGGCTTTGGGTGAGGTGGCGGCTGACTTGGTCGCGGAACGGGTCAATTCAATCTACGGCTGAGCGGTGTCGTGGGTATCGGACGCGTGGCTTGCCTGCGCAGCCGCGCTCTTGGCGGAGTCCTGGAAGCGCTGCAGGGTCCAAAAGACCAGCAGCACGACGATCGGCATGAGCAGCCAAGGCCAGATGGCCTGACGCCGCTCATTGGCGTCATTCGAAGTGGGCATCGTCGTTTCCGAGTGGGTAGCCACGGCGCGGAAGCCTACGCTGGCCCTCCGCTGCGGGCAATAGCGCCGCGATCTCGCGTGGGGAGACCGTAGAGCGGCTCACAGAAGGGGTTGAATGACCGCTTTCGCGCCGCCCGCTTCGACCGTCAGATACGCCAGCGTGACAGGCAAACTGAAGCGTCGAGGTCCGGCGCTCCCCGGATTCACAAACAGCACCCCATCCCGTTCCGCAATCTGAGGCTTGTGCGAATGGCCCGCAATGACTACCTGGAAGCCCGCGGCGCCGGGATCTATATCGATTTCCTTCACATCGTGCAGGACGTGAACACTGACACCGGCCAGGTCCAGCGCCAGCCAGGGCGGGATTTGTCGGGCCCAAGTACCCTTGTCGTTATTTCCGCGCACCGCGTCCACCGGAGCGATGCCGCGCAGCCTCTCGAGCACCTCCGGCCCGCCGATATCACCCGCGTGAATGATCCGCTCCACCCCGGCCAACGCCTGCAGCGCCTCGGGTCGTAGTAAGCCGTGCGTGTCGGAGATGAGACCGATCTTCACCGTCCGTACAGTCCTACCAGATCCGTTTCCGCCAGCTTGTTGGCGTTGACATTGAAACCGATCAACGCGGCCGTGGCATCGGCCGGCACCGCGAGTTTGGCCACCTTCAGCGCGTAGAGTCGGAAATGATAGTGGTGCGGCTTACCCGGTGGCGGACAGGGGCCGCCGTATCCGGTCGTGCCGAAGTCGGATCGCCCCTGGACCGCCCCAGACGGCAGAAGCCTCTTCTTCGGGTTCCCGGCATCAGCCGGCAGGGAGGCTGTGTCCGCTGGAAGGTCATAGATGATCCAGTGCCAGAACCCGCTACCGGTGGGTGCATCGGGATCATGGACCATCAGGGCGAAGCTTTTCGTGCCGGCGGGCGCGCCGCTCCAGGACAGGGCCGGGGAGATGTTTTTGCCGGAGCAGCCGAAGCCGTCGTAAACCTGCTCGGCAGGGATCGTCTTGCCTTGGCCGATCTGTGGGCTGCGCAGCGTGAGCTGCCCGGTAACGTCGGCCGCCACACTCGGCGCTGCGAGCCCGACTGCCAAGCTGGCCAGGACCGGCCGCATGTCCGTGATTCGCATGCTGGTCTTGCTCCGGAAGTAAGCTAACGTAGCACCCACGCAGCACTTATGTAGCACCCATCATGCCACGGTTGGCAAGGGACCCGCCCATCATGACCGCTCCAACACGCGAAGTGCCGAATCAGTCCAGCGACCTGGTCGATTACAACCTCTTCACCACCAACCCTGCGCTGCAGGATGCGCTGGCTCGCGAAGGGTCGGCATCCGACCACGAGCGGATTGCCGCACTGGGTGAGCGCCTCGGGAAGGCTGAGATGTTCGCGCTTGGTGATGCCGCAAATCGCAACCCGCCCAGGTTGCGGTTGTTCGACCGCTTTGGCGCACGGCGCGATGAGGTCGACTTCCACCCGGCGTGGCACGATCTCATGCGCCGTCTCGTGGGCGAGGGTCTGCACACAGGACCCTGGTCCGAGCCCGCCTCGGCAGCCCACGTTGCACGCGCGGCCGGTTATATGTTGTGGGCGGAGATCGAAAACGGGACGCAGTGTCCCGCGACCATGACCTACGGAGCCGTACCGACGCTCGCGCGGCAGGCGGAGGATTTCGACGGTTGGTTGCCGCTGTTGCTCTCGCGTGAATACGATCCGCGATTCATCCCCGCGCCCGAAAAGAGGGGCGTGTTGATGGGCATGGGAATGACGGAAAAGCAGGGCGGCTCCGACGTTCGCTCCAACACAACGCGTGCCGTGCCCGCGGCCGCGGGAGGTCCGGGGCGCGAATATCGGTTGACCGGCCACAAGTGGTTCTTCTCCGCGCCGATGTGTGATGCCTTTCTGGTCCTGGCGCAGGCACCCGGCGGGTTGTCGTGTTTCTTCGTGCCTCGTTTCCTGCCCGATCGCACGCCCAACACGTTGCTGCTGCAGCGGCTGAAAGACAAAGTGGGTAATCACTCCAACGCCTCCAGCGAAGTCGTATTCGAGGACACGTACGGCCTGTTGGTCGGTGAGGAGGGCCGCGGCGTCCAGACAATCCTGGAAATGGGCGTCTATACCCGCCTGGACAATGCGACCGCCACAGCCGGCCTGATGCGCCAGTGCGTCGCGCAAGCGATTCATCATGCGCGCCAGCGCAAGACCTTTGGGCAATTCCTGATCGATCAGCCACTGATGCGCAATGTGCTCGCCGACCTGGCCCTGGAGTGCGAGTCGCACATCGTGTTGGCGCTGCGTCTGGCACGCGCCTTCGATGCGCAACAGGATGAAATGGAGTCCGTCCTGCGGCGCATGCTGACACCGGTTGCGAAGTATTGGGTCTGCAAGCGTGCGCCCGCCGTCATCGCGGAGGCGATGGAGGTGTTGGGCGGGAACGGTTACGTCGAGGAGGGCCCGATCGCGCGCCGCTATCGCGAGGCACCGCTGAACTCCATCTGGGAAGGCTCCGGCAACATCATGTGCCTCGACGTGCTGCGTGCCTTCGCCCGCGAGCCGCGTACACACCAGGTGTTGGAAGCGGTGCTTGCCGGTAGCAAGGGCCGCGATGCCCGCTATGACCGGTTCGTCGCTGCGTTGTTGACTGAGTTGGAAAATCCGGCCGACGGTGAGTTTCGCGCGCGTCACCTCACACAGAACATCGCGCTCGCGGTACAGGCGGCCGTACTGTTGGGGAATGGCCCGGAATCGTCCGCGCAGGCATTCCTGGCGTCACGCCTCGCCTCTGGCCCCCCTGCCTCCTTCGGCACCCTCCCGGTGGGTGTGGACTCAGGGGCAATGATCGAGCGGATTCTGCGCTTCTAGAATCGGCTCAGGGGTCTTTTGTCGCGCTTTTCTCGGCCAAAGTCTACGCCGAGCGGGCGCGGCATACACATCTCCTGATATTCTGTTAACTCAGAATCCTATGATTCTGCTCGGTTTTTTTGAGTTTGAATCGACAAAATCGATATAAACGATTGACTCACTGCCGATGAGCGACGAGGAGCCTGCTGACCTGATGAGCCGCCGATTACGCCACGCACACGTGATCGCGGTGGGGGATCATGGGTCAGTCGGACTCGAGTCGGAGGCGTGCTGTGGATCAAACGATGGAGAAGACAGGACAAGGAGTCGGGCGCCAGGCGCGCCAGACGGGGACGTATGGAAAACAGGACATGAAAAAATCAAAGCAGAAAACCCACCTGACTCCCAACGAGGTCGCGGAGTTGTTGATGGTGAATCCGGTTACGGTCCGACAGTGGGCAGCGCGCGGCCTGCTGCGATCTCTGACCACGCCGGGGGGGCACCGACGCTTTCTTTTGAGTGACGTGGAGGAGTTCGCACGTAGCCGCGGTGCCACTCCCGTAGCGCGGCACTCGGGCCGGCCCGACCGCGTGCTCATCGTGGATGACGACCCGAGCTTCTCGCGCGTTATCCAGCGGCTCATCGAGGAGCGCTACGGTCACGTGAAGACCGAAATCGCCCAGGATGGTTTCGAGGCTGGCGTAAAGGTCGAGGCATTTCGGCCGCACGCTCTCGTGCTCGATCTGATGATGCCGGGCATTGACGGCTTCGAGGTTTGCCGTCGGCTGCGTGCACGTCCAACGCTCAACCATATCCGCATCGTGGCGGTGACCGGCTTTGCCAGCCCCGAAAACATCGATCGCATTCTCGCGGCCGGGGCGGACGCCTGTCTCGCGAAGCCGATCGACACGGAGCGGCTGCTGGCGGAGCTGGGATTGGCCGTTCACAAAGCCGCCGGGACATAGGAAGGGCCGCCCACCAAGGGGCTTGTGGTCGCCGTGAGATGCTAGGCTGTCGACTCGTTCCCGTTACACGAGTGTCCACCGCCGATGGCTTTCGATCGCGACTACTACCGCCGTTTCTATTACGACCCCCGGACGGCGGTCACGACCCGTAAAGAGATGCAGGCCCGCGCGCATCTCATTGCCGCTTTTGCCGAACATACCGGGCTGCCCGTGCGGCGAATTCTCGACCTGGGCTGCGGAACCGGGATGCTGCGGGTGCCTTTGCTGCGGCGCTTGCCCCGTGCCCAGTACACCGGACTCGAGACGAGTGAGTACCTGTGCGAGCGCTACGGATGGGAGCACGGGCGGGTGCAGGACTACCGCTCGTCATCTGCTTTCGACCTGGTGATCTGTTACGACGTGCTGCAATATCTCGATGCCGCCAGCGCCAGTGAAACGATCGACAATTTCGCGGGTCTGTGCCGCGGGATCCTCTATTTCAGCGCCCTGACCAAGCTGGATTGGGAAGCCAACTGCGATACGCAGCGCACCGACGCCGACGTGCATCTACGTACGGGTGATTGGTACCGCAAGCGTTTGCGGCAACACTTTGGTGAGGCCGGGGCCGGGTTCTGGCTGCGCAAGGGCGCGCCGCTCACGCTCTGGGAGCTGGAGTCAATTTGAGGCGCTGGAACAGCGGATACAGCGGCAGTCCCAGCAGAATGAGCGCCAGGGTCGCCAGTGATTCCCTCGGGTTGGTGACGAACGCGTTGCTCACGATCCAACACATCACCATGACGAACAGCACCGGAACCAGCGGGTACCCCGGGACGCGATAGGGACGCGGCGCGTCGGGGAGCTTGCGCCTCAGCACGATGACCGCCAGGACCACGGGCGCCCAGAAGATCGCGTACGACAACACCGCCATGTTGGTCAGCTGATCGAAAGTTCCGGAAGCGGCCAGCAGTGCTGCCCAGATGCTGACCAGCGCGATCGAGGTCACCGGCACCCGGGAGTGCGGACTCAACTTGCCGAAGGCCGGAAAGAAGAGCCCATCGCGCGCGGCTGCGAACGGCACGCGGGCGCGCGCCAGAATGGTTCCATTCAAGGCACCGATGGAGGACACCAGGAATATCAGCGCCGCGATCGGCGCTGCTTTGGCACCAAGAAAGGTTTGCACCGCACGAGCCGCGACCGAAGGCGCATCCGGATAGGCGGTGGAATTTGCCGTCGCGACCTGCCAGAAGGGCAGAGCATAGAGGTAGGCGACGTTGATGAGCATGTAGATCGCCAGGACGAGGAGTGTCCCGCCAATGATGGCGCGTGGCAGGTTACGGTGGGGTTCTTTGACCTCGCTGGCGGCCATGGGCAAGAACTGCCAGCCGCTGTAGGCCCACAAGGCGGCAAACATCGCGGTGCCGAAGCCGCTCGAGCCACCCGTCGTCGTCCCTGCAGGCGCGGCGAAATTCGCCCAATCTTGCGTATCGCTGAAGAAGAATACGCCGATCGCGACACCGAGGATGGATACCAGCTTCGCGCCGGTGAGGAGCGTCTGCACTCGGCCGCTGAGCATGACGCCGGCGCAGTTGATCAATCCGAAAAATGCGATGACCCCGACTGCAATCACCTGGCGCATACCGAGCTGGAGTGTATAGGCGCCACCGAACACATGGAGCGTGCGCTCCAGCCATACCCCATTGAATGGATGAATATCCGCGAGAAAAATGGACACCGCCGCCCCGTACGCCGAGATACTGGCGCCGCCGACCAGGAAGCTGTTGAACACATAAAGAAAGCCTGGCACCTCGCCAAAGGCCGCGCGCAGGTAAACGTACTCGCCACCCGCATCCGGCAACATCGCGCCGAGCTCCGCGAAGCTCAAAGCGCCGAACATCGCGATGAGTCCGGCGACCACCCACGCGGCGAGAACGAGCAGGGGCGTACCCACGGCCTGCGCCATCACGGCCGCTTTCAGAAAGATGCCCGTGCCGATCGTGATCCCCACGACCAGGGATGTGGCGTGTACCAGCGTCAGATCACGGCGCGGTTGAGTCTGGAATGGGTCCATTCGCGTAAGGGTACAATACCGGCAGCTGGGACGAGGAAGGGATGAGACCAATGGCATCACATGATCACAGGGTGCAGATCCGCTGGTCGCGTGGCGATGCAGCGTTCACCGACAATCGCTACAGCCGCGCGCATACCTGGCTTTTCGATGGCGGGATCGAAGTGCCCGCCTCATCCTCGCCCTACGTGGTCCGAGTGCCGCTGTCCGTCGAAGCGGCGGTGGATCCGGAGGAGGCGTTCGTCGCCGCGATATGCTCATGCCACATGCTTTGGTTTCTCTCCATCGCGGCCGAAGCGGGTTTCCGGGTAGATCAATATCTGGATGACGCGGTGGGCACGATGGGAAAGAATGCCGCCGGCAAGACCGCCGTAACGCGTGTGGTGCTCCACCCTCGGGTCAGCTTCTCGGGCGCAAAGCTGCCCTCGCGCGCGCAGCTCGACGAGTTGCACCACAAGGCGCACGCGGAATGTTTTATTGCCAACTCCGTGACGACCGACATACGTTGCGAGCCTGTGTACGAGGCGGCCGGCCCTGCCGCAAGTCAAGTCAGTTGACTCGCGCGCCGTACCGGGTCGTCGCATTCCGGGGTGGAGTAAGCTGCCGGCGCGATCCGACCGAGCCACTGGGCCTGACACTCATTGGATGGACCGAGGATCACCCCGAGGAGAAAGTGTCGCTCGCTTTCAGCGGCCGGGCCCCTGAGACACTGCCTGATGTCCTGGAGGATGCGAGCGTCGATTGGCTCGGGAAGGAGCAATACCGCATCGTGAGCGCGTCTCGAGAGTGGCTCGTCGAGGCCCGCGCGGTGCACGTGCATCGTGAGATCGCCGCAGCGTTCTATCGCGCCATCCCGCCGCGTCACGCGCCCTTGAGTAAACGCTTCTTCTGGCGCGTCGTCCTCGGTTTGCTGGCGAGCAAGGCAGGAAGGCGGCTGCTGTTGGCGGTACGGCGCCGGAGCCAGACAGGCGGCTAGGACAGCTCGACGATCTGTCGATCCTGCAACGGCAGCCGGCGTGATCCAACCAGATACGCGTAAGCCGTCAGCTGCTGCTGGAAGGCCTTTTGCCAGGTGAATTTGCGTAACACGCTGGCGCGGGCGGTGATGCCCATGGCCTCGATATCCCGCTCATACAACGCGGCGATGGCTTCCGCCATGCTCTCGCCACTGCACGGCTCGGCGAGCAGGCCAACGCTATCGTCCACGAACTCCGGGATGGCGCTCGCTCGCGCCGCGACCACGGGCCGGCCGCAGGCCATGGCTTCGAGCAACACCAGGCCGAAAGTCTCTTTCGTGCCTGCATGCACCAGGGCGTCAGCCGATGCGAGCCATCCGGCGAGCTCCAGACTATCGCGCCGATAGGGGAGCATGGTGACATTGTGCGTGGGGCGTGCCTCGCGATCACCGCCAATCATGAGGAGGTGATAGGGGGAGCCCAGTCGCGCGAAGGCCTGCAACAGGACCGGGAGGTTCTTTTCGCCGGCGAAACGCCCCGCATAAACCAATAAGCGGGTGTTGGAGGGCAGACCGAGCCGCGCGCGCAGCTCGGGTGTGCGCCGCTTGGGATGGAAGATCTCGGCATCCACGCCCAGCGGTTGATGCACCGTGTGCGGCACTCCCATATTGTTGAGAAACTCGCACATGAGCCGGCTCGGGGCGAACACAACGTCGAAGCGCTCGTACAGCCAGCGCAAGTAGCGACACAGAATGCGCTCGGTGAGTCCCCCTCCGAAACGCCGACCGAGGATCTGGGGGAGGTTCGAATGGTAGAACGCTGCGATGGGAATGCCTCGCTGCTGCGCTACGCGGCAGGCGCCCCATGCGGGATGAAACGCGTCACCGGCTTCGATGAGACTCGGGTTGAGGTCGCTCAGGATCCGGGCCCAACGCCGTGGACTCAGGGGAAGACGGTAGTTGAACGTGCCGGGAACCGGGTATCCGGAGAGAGTGCTGATCTCGCCGGGCTCGAAGTGGTCCTGCTCCGCGGGCACCACGATCGTATGTTGCCAGGAAGTATTGGCTTTCAGCCACGCGTGCTTGGCGGAGAGATATCTTTTTACGCCGCCACTGGTGGGTGAGTAGAAGAGGGTCGTATCGACAAGATGCATAGCTTCCACAGCGTCTAGCAACGGGACGCACCCAGGCTTATCAGCAAGCCCCGGGCCTGGATTGCACCTTTCTGATCATGTGGTGTCAAGGCGTCGCCAGCGGAAGGAGCTGCGGACAGATAGGTTATGCTCGCCCGTAATCCAGTGGTTCCGCGCAGGGCTTCCCTATGATCGACCATACGGGCGTCGCGGTCAGCGACTTCGACAGGAGCAAGGCGTTTTATCGCGCCGCGCTGGAGCCGGTCGGCTACCAGCTTTTAATGGAATTCCCGGCAGCCGTCACCGGGCACGCGGACGTGGCCGGATTCGGTGTCCCGCCCAAGGCCGAATTCTGGATCCACCGCGGGATTCCCAACAATCCGCCCGTTCACGTCGCGTTCCGAGTCAAAAGCCGCGCTCTGGTCGACGCGTTCTATGCCGCTGCAGTGGCCGCCGGTGGACGCTCCAACGGCGCACCCGGTCTGCGGCCGCACTATCATGCGGACTACTACGGAGCCTTCGTACTCGACCCTGACGGTCACAATATCGAGGCCGTCTGCCATGAGCCTGCGTAGAATTACGTCTTGGCGACCGTCCTACCCTGCGCGGGCCGTCCTAAGTTAACTATAGACGGCAGCCGATAGCCGTACCGATCCTGGGCCAGCGCAACCGGCAAGCGGACTTGGCTCGAAATTGGTGCCCGGGGTGTTACCGAACGGTGTCATGAGTCATCGCCTTGCATGAGAATGCGCGGCTGACCGACGTCAACTTCGCCTTTGGAGAGTCTCGATGGTCGATGATAAAACCAGGTCCGGGGATGCGAGCGGTCCGCAGTCGCTGCTCGCCCGATTCCTTGGGAGCACGACCCAGATCGACCGTAAGGAGATGCCGGCGGTCGTTGCCGCATTTCTGCTCATTTTTTGTGTCATGTGTGGATATTTCGCAGTTCGCTCCGTGCGTGAAACCGCGGGAACGGTTTTGGGCAGGGAGCGCGTCGCGAATTTGTTTCTGATCACCTGGGTCGCCTCGCTCGCGATCGTTCCGGCCTACGGATGGGTCGTTGCCCGTTTTCGCCGCTCGAAATTCCTGCCGATTCTCTACGGTCTGGTGGCTTTGTCGCTCGGACTGGTTGGTTTCATGTTGAGCACGGATCCACAGAACGTGTTCGTCATGGAATTCTTCTATGTGATGATCAGTGTGTTGAACCTGTTCATGCTCTCGGTATTCTGGGGTTTCCTGCTGGAGATCTTCGCGCGGGAGCAGACCAAGCGGCTGTTTGGTGTCATTGCCGCGGGCGGCTCCGCCGGAGCGCTCGTGGGTCCGTGGCTGACCACGATTACAGTCAGGCACATTGGCAATTCCGGAATTCTTTATCTCGGCGCCTCGCTGTTCGTGGTCGCAATCGTCTGCCAGCGCGCTCTGCTGACTGTGTGGCACCGCGCGCAGGAGACCCATGAGGTCCAGGCCGGGCGGGATGAGCCGGTCGGTGGCAATCCTCTCATCGACGGCTTCCGGCTGTTGCTCACATCTCCCTATCTACTGGGCATCGCCTGCTTCGTCATCCTGCTGTCCTCGGTCACCACCTTCCTGTATTTCGAGCAGTTGCGCATCGTATCGGAGACATTCAAGGATTCCGCGCAGCGCACCCAGGTGTTCGCTGTGATGGATGCGATCGTGCAGACGGCGACATTGGTGCTGCAGCTCTTCGTCACCGGTCGGATAGCGACGCGCCTGGGTATCACCACGCTGCTCGTCATCGTGCCGTTCGCGATGATCTTCGGTTTCCTCGGTTTGGCGGCTGTCGGCACGTTTGCGATGTTGGCCTTTGTGTTCTGTGCGCGCCGCATCGGCGAGTATGCGTTCGTGCGTCCCGGCCGTGAGATGTTGTTCTCGGCGCTGAGTACCCAAGATCGCTATCGCGTGAAGCACGTCATCGACGTGCCGGTCTATCGCGGCGGCGATGCGCTGTCGAGCCAGGTCGACAGCATGCTGGGACACGCGGGACTATCGCCCGCCAAGGTGGCGGTGGTGGGCGCCGGACTGGCGGCACTGTGGACGCTGAATGCCTGGTGGCTGGGCAGGCGTCACGACAAAGAAGACGTCGCGCGCGGCCCGCACGCCCAGCAGGCAGCCGCGGCCTCAGGCCACGGCTGATTCGACATTCACGGATATCGCGGCCCGGAGCTCTCCGGCAGCCGCGATGATCTCGTCCGCGTTGCCGAAGCGCTCGTTGCGATTCTTGGCACCGAGCCGATGCAGGAAGGTCTCGTAACGAGCGAATGAATGCGGTAGCGGCGGCAGTGGCGAGTTGACGTGCTGCTGGAGCACTTCCATAGCTGTCGCGCCCGTGTACGGTTTTCTTCCCGTCAACATCTCGTAGAACATGATGCCCAGGCTGTAAAAGTCTGAGCGCGCATCGAGCTGTTCGCCCAGCGCTTGCTCCGGGCTCATGTAGTAAGGTGAGCCCCGCAATACACCCGTGCGTGTGCTGGGGGTGCTGCCATCCAACGCCCGCGCAAGGCCGAAGTCGATGAGCGCGACCTCGTCGCCGTCACGAAGCATCACATTGGGCGGCTTCAGGTCTCTATGTAATAGACCCGCGTTGTGCACCACGCGCAGCGCCGCGGCGATCCGCTCGACGAAGCGCAGGGCTTCGGTCTCTTTCAAGCCGGCTTGCATGCGGGCTTTCAGGTCGCCGCGCAACAAGTACTCCATCGCGAGATATTCGAAGCCCGCGTGCACGCCATAGTCGTAGATCTGCACGACCAACGGGTCGCGGATTGCAATGATGGCGGTGTATTCACGCTCGAGGAACTGGCGTCCAGCGGCATCGTCGCGCAGTGTCTTGCTCACCTTCAACGCGACGTTGATTCCCAGAGAGATGCTGGTGGCCAGATAGACCACTGCCTTCTCGGATTCGCCAATCTTCATCTTGATGATGTAGCCCGGTATGAATTCCGCAGTGACTGGCGGCAGCGGTGTACCCGTGCGCGTGCGGCCCGAACGATCGGCTTGGGCCGGTCGGTCGGGAGTCGATCGTTCTTGCTCCGACGACAGCGGAGTCTTGGCGGACTTGTCACCTGCAGCCCGCGTGCGCGCAGCCTCTTCACTCGCGCTGGCGGCGTTCGCTGCGTTCAGGATCGCCTCGAGCTGGCCGGGTGCCATGAGTTGTGTTGCCGCCGAATTCCCCTCTTCTGACGGCGTAGTGGGCTTGTCCGCCTCGGGTGCACTCGGCCTCGGACGCGAGCCCGCGCTCTCGCCAGCCGACGTTTGCCCGGTACCACCAGCCAACATGGCCGCCACGATCTCCGCGGCCGTTGGTTCCTGTTCGGACTCCCTCACTCCGCTCGCGGATGCCGTTGGCCCGTCCGCCGCGAGCTCTTCGCTACCCTTCTGCGCCCGCGACCCTGCCGATGGCACCATCGTCATCGACGCCCACGTCTCTCCGTGCGACGCTCCGTCCGCTATTTCGTTGCCCTCGGTCGACGGCGGAATCACGTCCGTCGTCACGTGCGCTAGGTTGGCCAACTTGCGCTGCACGCGTTTCTCGATCCGCCGCAGCGAAAGCCGTATCGAGGTGTTCAATCGCTCCGGAGTCAACAGCCGCTTCGGCAAATAGTCAATGGCGCCGAGTTGTAGGGCTCTCACGGCAGTGAGCTCGTTGCCTTCTTCCGCCACTGCGATGACGGTCGGAAACACGGGGCGGCCACGCAAGGTGCGCAGCAATTCCAACCCACGCGCCTTGGGATCTTCCGGGCTCGAGCCAAAAGGGGCTGTCAACAACAAGATGTCCCAGTCGTAACCGGAATCCGTCTCGCACCAGCGTCCGAATCCGGCGTGATCGAGCACTGTAACGGTCGACTCGGGGCAGAACACACCTAAGTGGTGACCGAGCCATTGCCCGTAGCGCGGGTCGTCGTCGACGACCAGCAGCCGGGGTGGTGTGGTTTTGCGTTTTGCAGTCACTGTTCTAGGGTGAAACGTACGCGCACGCGCGCGGTTTGGTTGATGGGTTGGCCGTCGCGCAAGACGGGGTGATAGCGCCACTTGCGCACCGCTTCCGTTGCCGGTTGTTCGAACAGACCAGCCGGTTCCGCTCCGACAACGGTAGGATCGCTGACGGAACCGTCTGTTTTAACGACGAACTGCACGTCCACCCAGCCGCTCAGCGCCTTCTTCCGTGCGGCCAGAGGGTACTCCGGGGGCACATAGCGCTCGAGTTCGAGTGAGGTGGCAGTGACTATGTTAGTGGCTGGCTTGACCACTTCTTGCGCGGCTTTGATGTCATCATTCACGGCGCCGATGCTTGCTTGATCGACTCCGGCTTCATTGGCCTCCGCGAGCCAGCGCTGCGCGCCCGCAAAGTCCTGACGGTGCACGGCACTCTTGGCCTCCTCCAGCGTCCGCGCCGCAAAGACCCGGCGCGCGGTCTGCGTCGACGGAAAGGTCGGATCAGCCTGCACCAGTTGCGCCAGATAGAACTTCGCGCTGTCGCCGCTCGGATCCAACACCTTGCCTTGGGAGAGACGTTCGTTCACCAGTAGTGCGAGCCGCGCCAGGGCATCTGTGTGAGCGGCCGAGCGGACGTGCACGGCTTCCTGCTTCAAGGCCGCAATGTCATTGCTGCCGACACCCGCGTCCGCAGCAGCCTGTATCCACTGCTCGCCCTGGTCCGCGTTGCCGGCCGCCATGGATTTATGGGCTTCGCTTACGAGCCGATCGAGAAACTGACGTTGTGTCTGCTTTACTTCGGCATCGTTTGGAGCCAGCGCACGAGCTGACTCGATGTAGTAACCCGCGTTGTCCTGCGTAGGCTGGAGCAACTGACCACCGCGCATACGCTCGTTCGCAAGTTTGACGTAGTCGTGCACTCGCTCGTCGAGCTTCTTCTGCTCGAGCTCCTGACGTGCCTCGGTAATCAATGTGGAGCGCGGACCGGCGCCGTCGAGCGCGGACAGGGCCTGCTCGAAATTGCCGCTCGCGGCGGCTGTGCGCGCTTCGGCCAACACGGCCCGTTCGCGCTCCTTGCCGATCTGGGCCATGAGGAAAGCCACGCGCACGTGGTCCGGCTTGATGGCGCGCGCTTGATCGGTGAGCCGTTGCGCTTCTGTCAGGTGCTGCGCGAGCAGCTGTGCCTCAGCGTCGGACAGTAACCTGTCAATCACCTTTTCAACGCCGTGAGCGCCGCGTGAATCGTCAGGTTTGCGCCGTTCCGCCTGGCGATAGAAATCAATAGCACTCGCCCCTTGGGGAGTCACGAGCGCACCGCTCGCGAGCGCAGCCTGCGCGCGCGCCAGCAGATCTTCGAGCCCGGCATCGCGTGGAGCCTCGGTCGGGGCCGTCTCCGCCGGGGTGGCTGCTGCATGAGGCTGCCCCGTTGTGGATCGATGCAACAGCATCCAGCCGCCGGCTGCAGCGAGCGCCGCCACGGCGGCTCCCAACATCAACATGTTGGTTCCGGAGCGCGACCGTTTCCCGGTGGGTAAAGCATTGGGCGTTGCAGACGGGCCGCCCGATTGCTCCCCCGTATGGCGCCGCCAGGCGGCATCGACGAACAGCCTGACTCGTTGTTCGGATGCCGGTTTGTGCAGAAATCGGTAGACCGTGCCGTTGGTGATCCGACTCGCCAACGCGCTCTGATCGTCGATTCCGCCAGCGACAATGAGTACGAGGTCCGGGAACTGCGCGCCGAGGCGCTCGGCGAGGCGATCCACGGGAGTGGGAACCGTGCCGGCGTCGAGAATGGCGACGCCGGCGCTTTGCGCCACCAGGTGAGCGGCGAGGTCGGACTCAGTGCTCGCGGTGAAGACCTGGTAGTGGGAGCTGAGCACCCGGACCGTATTGATGAGTGCCTCGTCGCGCGTAAGCACGACGAGGCCTGCGCCCATCGGCACGGAGTCCGGGGCTGGCGCGCTCAGGGCAGTGTCGCCCTGAATATCTGGAAGTACGGAGCCGCTCGCCATCCTTCAGTACCAATGGTCTCCGCCGGGAGTTCGATGACTACCCGGTAGTCCTACGACGATGCCGTGGGGCCGGACGTTTGTCGTCACCCGACGACGTATTCTGTGAAACTCATCATCTTCCGCGCGGGCGCGCGGATGCCGGCACTGTCGGCCCCCGATCGACCCGTCCAGGTCGATCGTTCTGGCCGCCCGCGGACCGACGCTGGCTGTCAATCTGTGTCAATTTGCGTCAGTCCCTTGGTAGTAGAAATCTCGTCCCGTTATGAGACAACACCGCGCCCTCAGGCGTGATGCTTTCGACCATCACACCCTCTGGCAACGACTCTCCCTCGCGCAGCTTGCGCGTGTTGATCATGACAAAGCGTTGTTGTGGGTTGGCCGCGAACACGTGCAAATCGAGATGCAGATTGGGCAGGTGATTCGTGACTGCAACTTCCTGATACAACGGAACGCCGGTGGAGGTAGTGCGGGTCACGCGGTTCGCGAATCCCTGCATGGGCGGCGGGTCTGCGGCCGGCGCGTAATCATCCGGATTCGTACTGTCCGCAGGCGCGCCGCCCGGCTCATTGGTGGCGGACATCGTGTTGGCAGGCTGCTGCGCATAAGGCGCGGGCGCGCCGGTAGGCGCTCCCGGTTGGGTTGGTGGCGGCTGCTGTGTCAGGCCCGCTGTTTGCCCCACAGGCGCCGTTGGACCGGTTCCGGCGACTGGAACCGCGGTGGAGGGGGGCGCCCCCGTGGGATACCCCTGCTGCGGCCCCGGATACGCTCCTGGAGCCACGCTCGCGGCTGGGGATGGTGCGGACGGCTGTGCCGGACCGGTCGGCTGCTGCGCGAAAGCCGTGGTGGCCGGCTGCTCCGGTGCCGCCGGACGGCGCAGGAGAACCCAGGCGACGATCACCAGATTCACCGCCAGCAGCACCGCCAGGCCGATCGCCCACAGCGGCAGCGAGTTGCGCGGCGGCGCCACTCGCACTTCGAACAGGGCGGGGCCGCTTTGCCGCTGGCGATCGCTTTCCGACTTTTTCAGCGCATCCAGAATGAACGACATCGGTCACCCGCCGTGTGTGTCGGCAACGTACAACAGCGGTGCATCGGATCCAGCCACCGCGCTGGCAAGCGCGATCTGTGTCTGGACTCCGGCGATGCCGTCGACCGTCAGCCGGTGTTGGCGTTGGAAATCCCGCACCAGGTTCGCCAGCTCGGTGTCGAATACATCGCTCACCGGACCATCGCTGTGCAGCCCCTGGACGTGCTCGAGACTCTGCCGCAGCCAGCGTACATCAGCCCCACGCATTCCGGGTGAGAGCGACTTCACCTGGCTCGTACCTGGCCGCCACAACATGACAAAATCGCCGAACCAGTAGCGTGACAGCTCCCCGATACCCACCTCGTGGCGAGAGCCGCCGACATCGATCCGCGCACGCTCATCGTCCAGCCGCGTGAGCACGACCTGATGTGAGGCACCACCGTCGTCGTTCAGCATCAGTATCGCTGGTCGGTTATACAGGCGCAGCTGCGCGAACGTGCCACGCTGGGTGAGGCAATCCAACCCTTCCTTCGCAGCCTGGGTACATGGGTCCGTGCCGCCCGGGACGTATTTCACGCCCCACAGCCCGAAGAGCTTCGCAAAGGCGCTGTCGGTATCGGTTTCCTTTGCGTTCTGAGTGAGGAGCTCGGCGAGAGGTTGTGCGCGCTCGATCGTTCCAACAGCGGCCGCATGGGGCGCGCCAGTCTTGGGAGAGGAGAGGCTGGTGTTGGATGTAGGAATCGGTGTGGCTGCGCGTGCATCGGCCGGCGTGGTACGCACGTTGGATGCGACGTGTGCTTCGGGTGTGGCGGCCGGCCCCGACTTCCACGGACGCGCGCTCCACATTGCGACGCTCGCGCACAAGAGTACTACTGCTGTGCTCCCTGCGGCGGCCCAGGGCAGCCAGTTGGGCGCGATGCGTTTACCGAAGACCTCGGAGGCCGCATGGCGCACGAGTGTTGCAGTCACCTTGTGACTGTCCATCGAGTATGCGCCCAACAGGGCGCGGTCGCAGATCACGTTGATGACCCTCGGCACTCCCACCGAAAGTCGATAGATCTCACTCAGGGCCGCGCCACTGAAAATATCCGTGGTGGCGCCCGCTACGCGCAAACGATGCCGGACATACGCGGCGGTCTCATCCCGTGACAGGGGATGCAAGTGGTACCGCCCCGTGATGCGCTGTGCGAGCTGGCGCAGCTCGTTTCGTCCCAGCAGCTCACGCAGCTCCGGCTGGCCGATGAGGATGATCTGCAGCAATTTTTGCGTGTTGGTTTCGAGGTTCGTGAGCAGGCGCACCTGCTCGAGCACCTCGGGGGCAAGATTCTGCGCTTCATCCACGACGAGCACGACGCGCCGGCCGCCCGCGTGCGCTCGCAAGAGATAGTGGCTCAGGACGTCCACGAGATCCTTGAGGCTCTCCATGGACGCATCCGGCACTCCGATGCCGATCTCCTCGCAGATCGTGAGGAGGAATTCCGTCGCGGTCATGCGCGGATTCAGGATCAGGGCAATCTCGGCATTTTTCGGGGTTTGGGCCAGCAGCGAGCGCACGATGGTGGTTTTGCCCGTGCCCACCTCTCCGGTGAGCTGGACGAAACCACCGGCCTCGTTGATTCCGTAGAGCAAATGAGCCAGGGCTTCGGCGTGGCGCTCGCTCAAATAGAGATAGCGCGGATCCGGCGTGATGGCGAACGGCTTTTCGTTGAGTCCGAAAAACGAGAGATACATGGCTCGGTGATGCTATTTAAAAGTATTGCCACGCCGCAGCGCTCCGGTGCCAAAACGCGCGCGGGCCTCATCGAGCGCCGCGTCGAGGCGCGATGTGTGCGGTGGCGCGTCCTCGAAAAGGCCGAGTTGCGACGCTGGGCTCAGGTCAGTCAAGACCACCCCCAGGAGCCTAAGTTTCGCACCCGGAGCGCTCTTGAGCCAGCGTGCGAGCAGCTCCCGGGCAATGTTGGCGATGGTTCGGCCGTCATGTGTCGGGGGCGCGACGGCCTGCTGCCGGGTAAAGGTAACGAAATCCGCCCGGCGGATCTTGACTCCGATACAGCCCGCGGTCAGTTGCTTGCGGCGCAGCCGTTCGCACGCTCTGCCGGCCAGCTGCGTCAATTCGGCCTGTAAAACACGCGGATCCCCGCAGTCACGCGCAAAGGTCTCCTCCGCACTCAGGGATTTGTCGTCCCGATCCGGGAGAACGGGACGGTCGTCCATGCCCGCGGCCCTTTCCCGGATCCGTTGCGTGTATCGACCGAACAACGGCCGCAGCAGGGCGTCCGGGGCTCTGCGGAGCTCCCCAAAGATGTGGATTCCCATGGCCTCGACCCGCATCCCGCTCTTACGGCCCAAGCCTGGCAGGCGCCGCACGGAGAGAGGATCGAGGATCTCGTGGATACGGTCCTCGGGCACGATGGTGAGCCCGTCGGGCTTGTCGAGATCGGAGGCGATCTTGGCGATGAGCTTATTGGGTGCCACCCCGACCGAAGCGGACAGCCCGGTGGTCTGTCGAATCCTGGCTTTGATGCGCCGAGCGATGGCGACGGCGTCCCCGAAGAGCTCTTGGCTCGCGGTGACGTCAAGGAAGGCTTCATCCAGTGAGAGGCCCTGGACGAGTGGTGTGACCTCGTGGAAGACACCGAACACCTGATCCGAGACCGTTCTGTAGCGCTCCATACGCGGGCGCACGCACACGGCATGGGGACAAAGTCGCAACGCCGTGCTCATCGGCATGGCCGAATGGACACCGTATTTGCGGACCTCGTAGCTCGCGGCTGCCACGACGCCTCGCCCCGCAGTTCCGCCGACAATGAGGGGTTTCCCCACCAGACTGGGATCGTCGTGCTGTTCGACGGACGCGTAGAAGGCGTCCATATCAACGTGGAGAATCGCACGGCTCATCGGGAGGGGAGGGTCCTCTGCTTGCGGTCTAAGGCCAGCAGAAGACGCTACCACGGCCGTGGGTGCGCCGCGCGCGGCGGTATGGGTGTGGGATGGGCGATGCCCGGGCGCCCGCCTGTGGCCCCCACGGGTCAGCGCGCAGTTGGAGCGCGCCGACCCCGGTTTATGCGCGGGCTTATTCCTTGACCGTAATGGTGATCTTCTTCGAGAGCACGGGCGGCTTGTGCGGAATGTGGTTCTGATCCGCGAGTAGCAATTGCAGGGTGTGCTTGCCGGGCGGAAGCGTCAAAGTCGTTTCGGTCTGTGCTTTGCCGAAATGCACGATCTTGTCCGTCGCGGGCAGCGGCTGGTTCAGATCTGCCGGCGGATCCGTGTCGACCAGCAAGTGGTGGTGGCCGGAGTTCTCCTGTTTGGTTCCGGCCGGCGCGAGGGTCATGCCCTTGATGCCGAATTTCACCGTCACCGGGCTCGTCACTGTCTCGCCATTCTTGGGGCTGATGATGAAGACCTTCGCCCCCTTCGGTGAGGGTGTGCGCTCCTGGGCCTGGGCGACGGCGACGGAAGCGGTCGCCAGGACCAACGCGGTGGCGATTGCAAACATACGCATGACAACTCTCTCCATGCAAACGTTGAGTTAAACGGCCAGCAGGCGCCGCGCCCGAAGCTTAGTCGGACTGTCTGGAACTAACAAATTTTCCGTGTTTGGCGACAGTTATTGGACTAGCACGGCATAGATGGCCGTCGCAACCGCCCGGGGCTACGCGCCCCGAGCGATCGAGCGCACGGGGGCGCTCTGCGGAACCGGCTCGGCCTGTGTCCCCAGCTCGTGGGGCGCGAAATCATCGACGTTGATGATCTCCATCACCTTGCGATCGTAGTCGCGCAACGTGGCGGCTTCCGTCTCGGAGATGATGCCCGCCGCAAGTGCCTGTTGGATCTGGCTCGGCAGGTCCAACGCGGTGACTTTGCCGGTCTTGACTCCTTCCACCCTGATGCGCTTCTCCAGAGGCTCGACGGTTTGCGTCAGCAGCAGCGCCTCCTGCAAAAGCCCGAACGGATTGGTCGGCTCGAGCGTCCAGTACATGCCCTGACAGAGCCGCTCGCGAGCCTCCGTCGGGTTGGTCACCAGCTCGGCGAGCCGGCGCCCCAGACGGTCGCTCGGGGCGGAATACGCGCGGCCGCGCGGCAGGACCAACGACCGCATGATGCCGCCCAGGAACCGATTCGGGAAGTTGTATACGAACCCGAACAACTGCTCCTGCGCGTGATAGAGCAGGTTGCGGCAAGCCCATTCCACGATCGGCAGGTCTTCCGCCGGCCTTCCCTGGTTTTCGTGATGCTTCAACACCATCGAAGCGAGGTACATGCACGAAAGCACGTCCCCCAGGCGCGCCGAGAGGCTTTCCTTCTTCTTCAGATAGCCGCCCAGCGTCAACATCGCGACGTCGACCACGAAAGCGAACGAGGCGCTGAAGCGCACGATGTGTTGATAGTAGCGGCCGGTCGGGCCTTCCACCGGCTTCGAGGTGAAGCGCGCGTGCGTGAGCGCCATGATGAGCGAGCGCACGGCGTTCGAGATCGTGAAGCCGATGTGACCGAACAGCGCGCTATCGAAGTCATCGACGCCTTTGGCTCGATCCGGATTGCGCGCGGCGTTCATCTCGCGCAACACGAAGGGATGACAGCGCACTGCGCCCTGTCCGAAGATGATGAGGCTGCGCGTGAGGAGGTTCGCGCCTTCGACAGTGATCGCGACCGGCACCACTTCATAGCCCCGCGCGAGGTAATTCTTGGGGCCTAGACAGATACCTTTGCCCCCGTGTACGTCCATCGCGTCGGTTGCGACCTGCCGCCCCATCTCCGTGACGTGATATTTCAACATCGCGGACGGGACCGACGGCTTCTCGCCGCCATCGATCGCGCCGGCGGTGACCGAGCGCGCCGCGTCCATGGTGTAAGTCAGTCCGACCATGCGCGCGATCACACTCTCGACGCCTTCAAACTTCCCGACCGGCATGTTGAACTGCCGCCGGATGCGCGCGTAGGCGCCTGTGGCCCACGTGCCCGCCTTCGCGCCGCCGGTGGCATTCGAGGGCAGCGAAATGCAGCGGCCGACCGACAGCTGCTCGACCAACATGCGCCAGCCTGCCCCGGCCATCTTCGGCCCGCCGATGATGGCGTCCAGCGGCACGAACACGTCCTTGCCCTGGATAGGCCCGTTCTGGAACGGAATGTTGATCGGGAAATGACGGCGCCCGATGGTGATGCCGGGTGTGTTGCGCGGGATCAGGGCGCAGGTGATGCCGATGTCGGCCTTCTCGCCCAACAGCTTGTCGGGATCGAACATACGGAAGGCGAGGCCGATGACCGTGGCGATGGGTGCGAGAGTGATGTAGCGCTTGGAGAAGTTCAGACGCAGCCCGATGACCTCGCGGCCTTGCCACGTGCCGCGGCAGACGATGCCCGTGTCGGGGATGGAGGCGGCGTCCGAGCCCGCACGCGGACCGGTGAGCGCGAAGCAGGGCACTTCCTCGCCGCGCGCGAGGCGCGGCAGGTAGTAGTTCTTCTGGTCCTCGGTACCGTAGTGGTTCAGCAGCTCGGCCGGACCGAGCGAATTGGGTACGGCAACAGTCGAGGACGCCGTGGTGCTGCGGCTGGCGATTTTCGCGAGCACGCAGGAGTGCGCGTAGGCGGAAAACTCGAGGCCGCCGTATTTCTTCGGGATGATCATCGCGAAAAAACCGCGGGCCTTGAGGTAATCCCACACTTGCGGCGGCAGGTCGCCGCGCTCGTGAGTGATGTTCCAGTCATCGAGCATGCGACACAGCTCTTCACACGGGCCATCGAGGAAGGCCTGCTCTTCGGCCGTGAGGCGGGGCGGCCGTGCGGAAAGCAGCTTCGACCACTTGGGCGCGCCGGTGAAGAGCTCGCCGTCCCACCACACAGTGCCGGCCTCCAGCGCCTCGCGCTCGGTTTGCGACATCGAAGGCAAGAGCTTCAGATACGCCTTCATGAAGGGCCGGGTGATGAGTGCCTTGCGCAGCGGCCGGATGTTGAGCAGCCACAAGAACGCCAGCATGACCCAGAGAAAGCCCTTCCACACTCCGGCCGGCGCGCCCGATGCGCCCAGCAGGGTGTAGGCCACGAGCAGCACGGTGAAAGTCGCCGTGAAGGCGAGCAGGGACAGCCGTTTGTAGGCGAGGAAGAGCACCGCCGCGATGAACAGCAGTGTGATGATGCCGCCGATCTGGGTGACGGCATAAGCCGCGGCGACGATTAGAAGGAGACTGATGATCGCGCCGAGCATGGCTGTACTACTCCTGCGAGCTCGAAGGCGCCCCAAAACCGGGGCGCCACTGACGACTCAACTCAACCGAGCAGCGTCTTGACGCCCTCGCGCTCTTCGCGCAGCTCGGCGTCCGTCGCATCCATGCGCTTGCGGCTGAACTCATCGATCGATAGACCCTGCACTATCTGGTACTCACCATCCTTGATGGTGACGGGATAGGAGTAAATCACTCCTTCCTTGATGCCGTAGCTGCCATCCGCAGGCACTGCCATGCTGGTCCAGTCGCCCGGGGCGGTACCGTGCACCCACGTATGGACATGGTCGATCGCAGCGGAAGCCGCTGATGCAGCCGAGGAGGCGCCGCGAGCTTTGATGATAGCCGCGCCGCGCTGCTGCACCACTGGAATGAAGCTCTCCTCGATCCATTTCTGGTCAACGAGGGACTTGGCCGCCTTGCCATCTACCATCGTGTGGCTGATATCCGGGTACTGGGTGGCCGAGTGGTTTCCCCAGATCGTCATGCGCTTGATGGTGGTGATGTGTTTCCCGGTTTTTTCGCCGAGCTGCGACAGCGCGCGATTGTGATCGAGGCGCATCATTGCGGTGAAGTTGCGCGGGTTGAGATCCTTCGCGTTGGCCCGCGCGATCAGCGCGTTGGTATTGGCGGGGTTGCCGACGACCAGCACTTTCACCTGGCGATGCGCGACCTCATTGAGAGCCTTGCCTTGCGCCGAGAAGATCTGTGCGTTGGCCATGAGCAGATCTTTGCGCTCCATACCGGGGCCACGCGGGCGGGCGCCCACCAGCAGCGCGACGTTGCAGTCGCGGAACGCCACCTTCGCATCATCCGTGGGCACGATCTTGTTGAGAGTGGGGAACGCGCAGTCCTGGAGTTCCATCACCACGCCCTGCAGGTTTGGCAACGCGGGTGTGATTTCCAACAGGTGCAGGTTCACCGGCTGCTCCGGGCCGAGCAGCTGGCCGGAAGCAACACGGAAGGCGAGGGCGTAACCAATCTGGCCGGCGGCGCCGGTGATCGCGACATTCAGGGCAGGCTTCATGATGATGGTGCGGATTTCGCTTTGAAAGGGCCAGGAATTCTAGCGGCTATTGCGCCCGGGCGGCAGCGCCGGCGAGCCCCCGGTGCTCACGGACCGGCCTTGGGCACGGGATAATCCGGATAAGTCGCACGGAAGCGCTTCATTTCGCTCTCCGCCTGGGTCGCCTGGCCCGAACCGCGGAGCTTCTCGATCCTCGCGAGCCAGGCGGCCGGCTCGAGCGTGTCACGTTTCGCGGTGTTTGGGGCCGACGGGCTGGGCGGCGGCGCTGGCGCGGGCAGCACGGCCGAAGTCGCTCCCGAAGCCGGTGCGGTAGCGGATGCCGGCGCCACAGGCTTGTTAATGGAGCTTTCCATCCCGCTGACGGTGTTATCCAGCGACGATGCAGACGAGCTTACCGCCGCGTCTGATGGCACAGCTGCGATCGGCGAGGCAGCAGCAAATGCCGAGTCGGCGGCCGAACGGCGCTGGGCGTTGACCACGACCTCCTCTTGCCCGGTCTTCGGGTCAGCCGCTTCCTGCTCGGGCCGCGCGCGTTTGGCCGCTTTCTCAGCTCGCGCGAGTCGCGATCGAGCTTTCTCCGATGAGAGCTCCTGCTCGGCTTCAGGAACGAGTGTGACAGCGGGTGCCGCAGCAGTTCGTGCAGCAGGCGAAGTCATCGTCGTAGTCTGTGGTTTCGGGCTCGCCGGCTCTGGACGCGTTTGCGAGGATGCTCGAGCCGAGGTCTCGGTGAGCGCTGCTTGGAGCGATGCATCGTTGCGCTTTGCCCGCACGCCGAGGTCCAGAAGGATCGCGAAAGACAAGAGGATTGTGGCCGCAAGGCCGACCGGGAGCGCCCACTTGGGAGCGCGATAGGTGTGAAGCGGTGAGGCGCCTTGAATCGCCTTGCGCGCTTTGCCAATCACAATGCGGTCGAGATCGGCGGGTGGCTCGAGACGGTCGAGCGACTTCATCCCCTTGTCAATCCGTGCACGGCGCTTGAGATAGGCTTCGAACTCGTCGTCCTGGTCGGAGTCGCTCATGGGCCGCGCTCCTGCATGACCGGCGATACGCTAGCGCCGGCGGCTCCCGCTGAGCCAAGCGCATCGCGCAGTTTGGCAACCGCGTAGCGCAAACGGCTTTTCGCTGTTTCGGGACCCACTGCCGTAATGACTGCAATTTCCTCGAGTGACAGACCGGACTCTTCGTACAGCAGAAACACGTCACGTTGTTCAGCTGGAAGCTGCGCGAGCGCCCTCTTGTAACGTGCCATCGCCTGCGCCTGTTCGGCGCGCGCATCCGGCCTCTGGTCTTCAGGCGCCGGTAGCGAGCTCTCCCAGCTCTCCTGCCCATCGCTTCCGCTGATTTCCGCGCGCGCGGTGGCTCGGCGGCAGTAATCGACGAAGCAGTTGTGCGCGATCCGATACAGGAACGTCTGGAATTTAGCGCGCCGCTCGTAACGCTCGCGGCTTGCGATCACTTTGCTCCAGACCTCCTGGAACAGATCGTTCGCGGCCTCCTGATTGCGCGTGTGCCGCGAAAGATAACGGTACAGGCCGCCACGATGGCGCTGATAGAGCGTCTCAAATGAACGGATGTCGCCCTGCGCATACCGCAGCATCAGATCACCGTCGTCCTGAGCGTCCATCGCTTGCCACTTTACGCGCCCGGCCGGCGCGACGCATCTACCCTCAACCTTCGCGCCCATCCCTGCATCTGAGTTGACGTCCAGGCACATCTGATCCGGTGCAGGGCCCAATAGGGCCCCGTCAACGCCCCCGAGTTCGCAAGCCACGCCGCACAGCGGGAACGCCCCTCCTCAAAAAAGTCCGGGTGAGCTGGCTTGACACTCATCTAGTGATGTAGTTATATATAACACCATGACGACGGCGACCTGCATGGGGCAGGTCGGTCTAAGTCCGGAGACGGGAGAGCAACCATGAACGCTTTTATAAACAATGGCTTGAAGATGCTGGCTTGCGGTGCGGCAGCGGTAGCGATCACGCTGGTAGTCAGCTTCAGCTTCGTCCACTCGACGGCGGTGGTCCACAACGAGACGTACGCTGCGACGCCCTGGGTCGCCAAGCTTTCGGTCCAGCCCAGCCACGCTTGGTTTGGCCAGCCGCAGCCGGCTGTTTTGGTAGATTAGTCCGCTAATCTTCCGCCACAGAGGTTGCTGAGACCTGATGGACCCGCAGTGGGACGACAGCCTGCCAATCTACCGGCAACTGCGGGACCGGGTGGTCGCGATGATTCTGGAGGGCGTGCTGAAGGAGGGCGACCCGCTGCCCTCGGTGCGAAACGTCGCCGCGGAGTTCCGGTTGAATCCGCTGACTGTGCTCAAGGGCTACCAGCAGCTCGTCGACGAGCAGCTGGTAGAGAAACGGCGGGGCCTGGGAATGTTCGTGAGCGCCGGTGCGCGCAGCGCACTGATGAAGGACGAGCGGCAGCGCTTTCTGGAGGAGGAGTGGCCCAAGATCTCCGCGACCATCCAACGGCTGGGTTTATCCGCTACCGAGTTGCTGAAATTCGGGACTGCCGCCCCTACGGCGCCATTCCCTTCCAAGCCGGGTCCAGGTGATGACAGCAGTCATTGAAGCACGGGGACTGAAGAAGTCCTACAACAACAGCCAGGCGCTGCAGGACGTCAGCTTCACCGTCGGGACGGGCCGCATCGTCGGCCTTATCGGTCCGAACGGCGCCGGCAAGACAACGGCCTTGAAGGCCATCCTGGGACTCACCCAGTTTCAGGGTGATCTGAAGGTCCTGGGGCTCGATCCGCGCTCACGGCGCGACGAGTTGATGCGCGATGTGTCGTTCATAGCTGATGTGGCCGTGTTGCCTCGTTGGTTGCGCGTTAGCCAGGCACTCGAGTTCGTCGCGGGTGTGCATCCGAAGTTCGATCGCGCGCGCGCCATGGAATTTTTACGGCGCACCGACATTCGTATGCGCAGCCGGGTGCGCGAGCTCTCCAAGGGCATGGTCACCCAACTGCACCTGGCGCTGATTCTAGCGATCGATGCGCGGCTGCTGGTGCTGGACGAGCCCACTCTCGGCCTGGACCTGCTGTACCGCCGGCAGTTCTACGACACCTTGTTGAATGACTATTTCGACAAGGAGCGCACCATCCTGGTGACCACCCACCAGGTCGAAGAGGTCGAAAATCTGTTCACCGACGTGATCTTCATCAATCGTGGCCGGATAGTGCTCGACGCTTCGGTCGAAGGGCTCGCGGAGCGCTATGTGCAGCTGACCGTGACTCCCGACAATGCAGCCCGGGCCCGTGAGTTGCAACCTTTCTATGAGCACGAGACATTCGGCCGCCTCGTCATGATTTTCGAAGGCCGCCCGGCTGCCGAGCTGGCCCCGCTCGGGGAGCTGCGCACGCCCTCGATCGCCGATCTCTTTGTCGCAAGGATGGCGGGTAACACCAGGACGGAGGCGGCGTGAGCACTCCCACCGCCGTTACCTGGAAAGAGCGCGTGCCGGCCGCGTTTGCCTGGCTCACGAGGCACCCGTCGGCGCGGGCCTTCCACACCCTGCTGCGCCGGGAATTCTGGGAATACCGTTCGCTGTGGATGGCGCCGCTCACGGTCGGCGTATTGTTGGTATTGAGCGCGCTCCTGACTCACGGCGCTATGCAGATTGACGCTTCGGAGCCTTCTGAATGGCTCGACCCCCACGTCAAGAGGAGCGTCTTCGCGCTGGCATGGTGGGGACTCACGATCCCACACTATGTGGTGATGATCCTGGTGTTGAGCTTCTATCTGCTCGACTGCCTGTACGCGGAGCGCAAGGACCGCAGCATCCTGTTCTGGAAGTCGCTGCCGGTGAGTGATGGCGCCACGGTCGGCGCGAAGCTTTGTGTCGCTGGTCTGATCGTGCCGCTCGAAACCTTCCTGGTTGCACTGATCACCAACGTGTTGTTTACGATCGTCTGGGATTTGCGTGCCGTCATCGGTCATGCTCCGGAGTTGCTGGTGTGGGACACCGTGGCGTTTCTGAAGACTCAGACGCTCATGTTCATGGGACTGATGATCTCGATCCTGTGGTATGCCCCTTTCCTGGGCGCCCTGTTGCTCGCTTCCGCTTGGGCGCGACGCAACGTGTATCTCTGGGTGACCTTGGTGCCTTTGCTCACGATCATCGTGGAGCGGATCGCGTTCGGCACGCATTACATCGCCAACCTGCTCCATTACCGCAGTGTCGGCATCTGGGGAAGCTTGCATCTCGAGACTGCCGTGTTTGGGTCCTTCACCAGTGTCGGGCAGGCGACGGTCGTCTCCATCCCCGCGCTCTACGATCGAGTCCACATCGGTCCCGCTTTCACCAACATCGATCTCTGGCTCGGCCTGATCTTCACGGCGGCGTGCGTATACGCCGCCGTTTGGTTGCGTCGCTATCGCGACGACAGCTACTGAACCCGATAGACCTCGTTTATCGTCCCGATCCGAACAACCGATTGGCTCCGGCGTGGCGGGCACTCTACAGTGACCCTCGACAAAGGAGGAACCCATGTTCGACACCCGCAATGACATCCCCGCGGCAACGCGGAAAAGCGTCAACGAGCTACTGAATGCCCGGCTCGCCGATGCAATCGACCTCGGCACCCAGATCAAGCATGCTCACTGGAACGTGAAGGGCCCGAGTTTCATTGCGCTTCATGAGTTGTTCGATGAGATCGCGCAGACCGTGGCGGACCAGATCGATACGATCGCGGAGCGGGTCACGGCTCTGGGCGGGACTGCCAGAGGCACACTCGTCAGCGTCTCCCGCGCTACCTCTTTGAAGCCCTATCCGGAGGAACTCTCCGACGGTATGGATCACGTCGAGGCGCTCTCAGCCGTGGTGGCTGACTTTGGCCGGAAGGTTCGCGCGGCTATCGAAGAGTCGGCCAAGCTCGGTGATGCCGATACTTCGGATCTGTTCACGGGCGTTTCCCGTGAGACCGACAAGAATCTCTGGCTACTCGAAGCCCATCTGAGCAGGTAAACGTTATGATGATGCCCTCCGACCCGGCGCGCAGCGCCGCTGATCCAGAGGGCCGCTTCGGACAATTTCATGCACGCGCACGTCAGCGGCAGATCGATGCTCGAGGCTCGGCGTTCGGCGGAATCGCTCGAGCTCGAGCTAACAGGTGAGTGGCGTGCGCTGCGTTTCGACCGGATAGATGCCGCTTTGGCCGCCGTGGACTTCTCGGGTGCACGGCGCATCCAGATCTCAACTGCGCAACTGGCCATCCTGGACCTCTCAGGGGCGTGGCGCCTCCATGAATTCATCAAGCAGGCGCGCGCAGCCGGCGTGGAGGTCGTCTTCAAAGGCACGCCGCCCGATCAGCTCCGCCTGATCGATCAGACTCTCAGGGGTGAGAGCCCCTGCTGCTCGGAGCGCAACCGCCCCATTCCCTTGCACGCGATCGAGGAGCTCGAGGCGCCGGCGATTCGCTCGCTGGAGTTTCTGGGGCGGCAGTCGGTGCTCTATGTACGAGACTTGATCCGGGACCTCGCGTTTCTCGGCCGTATGAGCGTCACCGCGGTGCGTGGCCTGACGAGTTGGCGGCGGCTGCGCCCGGTCTCCATTGCCCGGCACGTGTACGACACCGGCATCACGGCCATCCCGATCGTGGCCCTGATCGCATTTCTGATCAGTGTGATCGTCGCCTACATGGGCGCGCAGGAGTTGCGCACTTTTGGTGCGGTGATCTATGTCGTCGACCTGGTCACGATCGGGGTGCTGCGGGAGCTGGGCGTGTTGCTGACCTCGATCATTGTGGCCGGCCGCTCGGGCAGCGCCTTTGCCGCCGAGATCGGCTCGATGAAGCTCAACGAAGAGGTCGATGCGCTCTCGGCGACAGGTGTCGACCCATTCGAAGTGCTGGTCCTGCCGCGCGTGCTGGGGCTCGTGATCGCCCTGCCTTTGTTGGCCGTCATTGCGGACATCGTTGGCCTCACGGGCGGTGCCCTGTTGTGCCGCCTGCTGCTCGACATCCCCTTGACGCAATTCATAACCCGGATGCAGGAGGCAATCGCCCCGACGACCTTCTGGGTAGGGGTGGTCAAGGCCCCTTTCTTCGCAGTCGTCATCGCCCTGGCCGGATGCTATCGCGGCCTGCAGGTACGCGACTCTTCGCGCGAGCTGGGTCGCCTTACCACCCTCGCGGTGGTGCAGGCCATTTTTCTCGTGATTCTCATAGACGCTTTGTTCGCGGTGCTGTTTCTGGAGATGGACATTTGATCTATCCCGTCCTGGAGGTGATCGGATTGGTAAACCGGTTCGGGACGCAGCTCGTGCACGATCGGCTCAACATGGAGGTGCGCGAGGACGAGGTCTTTGGCATCGTGGGCGGATCCGGTACCGGCAAGTCCGTGCTCCTGCGCAGTATTCTCGGACTGCAGCGGCCGGAGGCTGGCGTCATCCGCATCGACGGACAGGACATCACCAGAATGAGCTCCAGGCAGCTTTATGAAGTGAAGGCACGCTACGGTGTGACCTTTCAGCAGGGAGCCCTCTATTCCGCACTGACAGTGCGGCAGAACGTGCAGTTGCCGATGCTCGAGCACGTCGCCATAGAGCCCGCTGCCCGCGATGAGCTGGCGATGCTGAAAATTCTGCTCGCGGGCCTGCCGGCGGATGCCGCCGACAAATATCCTTCCCAGCTTTCCGGCGGAATGATCAAGCGCGCTGCCCTGGCCCGTGCCCTGGCGCTGGATCCCAAGCTGCTCTTTCTGGATGAGCCGACCTCGGGCCTCGATCCCATCAGCGCCGCCGAATTCGATGAGTTGATTCTTTACCTGCAGAAGCAACTGAGACTCACGGTGGTTATGATCACACATGACCTGGACACGATCTTCCGCACCTGCAATCGTGTCGGGGTGATTGTGGATCATCATATGGAGGTCGATACGCTCGAAGGCATTGTCAACAATCCGCACCCGTGGATACAGGCATACTTCCACGGCGAGCGCGCCAGTACGCGTTTAGGCCAACATGGAACGTAGCGCGAACTACGCTGCCGTGGGCGCCTTCGTGCTCCTGGTGACGCTCATCGGGGCTGTCTTTGTCTATTGGTATTCCGACAGCCGCGAGCATCGCAATTACAACCGCTACGAGGTCTACTTTGACGGCACCGTTGCCGGCCTCGAGCGCGGCGCCGCGGTGCGCTATCTGGGCGTGGGAGTTGGTCGGGTCGTAGAGATGCGTATCGACCCACGCGATTCGAGTCGAGTGATGGTCGTCGTCGATATCGACGCGTCCACGCCGATCTCGGATATGACCGTTGCCGAGCTTTCGTTGCAAGGAGTCACCGGGCTCCTCTACATCGATCTGTTGCGGCATCAAGCGGGTCAGCCGGAGCCGCCGCTCGTACCAAGCCAGAAATATCCGGTCATCCGTGCCCGTCCCTCGCGTCTGCAGGCGTTCCTGCGCAGCCTGCCGGATCTCGTGACGGCGGCGGGCGACCTGGTGGAGCGTGCGGACCGGCTGTTGAGTGATGACAACCTGTCTGCTTTCTCCAGCGCCCTGGGTAACCTCAATCGAGCTAGCGTCGGATTACCCCAGACGCTCCGTGACCTCAATGGGCTGCTCAACGAGTTGCGCGGCGCCACAGCGCAGGTCGCCGGGTCGGCGCGCGATCTGCGTGGGGTGATCGATACTGCCGGCCCGGATGTCGAAGTAGCCGTGCAGCGCCTCCGGGCGGTAGCCGACAACCTGGCGAAGGCGACTGACCTCGTTGACAAGATCATCGCTGATAACCGCCAGGACATCCGCTCCTTCGCACGCGACGGCCTTCCCGAGCTCGAGCGGTTTCTGCGTGAGGGTCGGGCAGCCGCGCAAGAGATACGCGAGCTGAGCACGAGCTTGCGCGAGAATCCTTCGCAGCTCCTCTATCAACAGGCGCAGAAAGGCGTGGAGATTCCGCCGTGATACGATCGCTGTGGGTGATGGTGTTGTCATTAGCCATCACCGGATGCGGTGGCTTGCTCCACAGCAATGCACGTCCCGACCAGGTCTACTATCTGCGGGCCACGCCC
>Ga0207667_10000840_pt1 | contig 39633 bp, 28 predicted proteins | sample KBSCornC52_FD_184301 | JGI IMG/M metagenome (GOLD analysis project Ga0207667, IMG submission 184301) | Corn rhizosphere microbial communities from Kellogg Biological Station, Michigan, USA - KBS Corn C5-2 (SPAdes) (version 2) | ecosystem: Host-associated > Plants > Roots > Rhizosphere > Soil ...
CCAGCGTTGGCTCGCGCCTCCGTTACCGTGGAGCGGGCCCATGCCTGACACCGCGATCAGGGACGGCTCTCCTGCGGCGAAACCGGCTTGCGCGGATTTTTCGGGAAATGGTGACTGGCACGAGGGTTGCTGTCGGCGTCTGCATGCTGCGCGCCCAGGGTTGGATGCCATTCGTCGCCCTGCTGCTGCTCGCTGCCAGCCCAGGTTGCAAATGCGATTGCGCGTCGGAGATTGAAATTGGGTTGCCGACACCCAACGCCAGCACGTCCCAGTCCTTGCGGGTTCAGCTCCGACCTGGCGATGCGCCAGAGGCGCAGATCGTCTGTACGTGGGATGCGGCGACCACTACTGCCAGCACCGCGGCCTGGAGCTGCACTCCCGCCGCACACGAGAGTCACGTCGACATCGGGACTCCCTTCTTCTCACACTTCAGCTACGAATCGGCGGACGTAAACGCGGCTTGGTCAATCGAGCTAGAGGGGCCTACCGGCTCGCAGGTGCTCACGCGCACGCCGCGCGACACGGACCCCGGAGAAGGCTACCCGGGCAGCTGCGTCTGCTACCCCTACACGCTCACCGTCACCGCCGACGAGCTGCGCGCCGTCGGCGCCATGCTGCCCTGAAAAGGGAAACCAACCAGGCAAGCGGATAACGCGGCGCGAGCGAGATGATGAACGGCGTCGCCTACGAGGTCGCGATGACGAGCTGCTGACCTCAAAACGCAGCTGGCTGGTGCCGGAAGGCGGTGCACGACCCGCTCGAACAAGCTGACTGGCTCGGAACGCTCCGCGCGACCCATCCGCCCCAGCTGGCTGGGCTCGCGAGACAACGCAGCACCTGTTCCGAGCAGCTCGCAGCTCCGGAGCACGCTGAGCGATGAGACGAGGAGCATCGATCTGGTCCCAAGACCATGCTCAACCACCACGGACACCAGCGAGCTGCTCCCAAGGCCGTGCGCAACGGAGAATGCAGCAGCCAGCTGCTCCCAAGGCGGTGCGCGACGGAAAATGGAGCAGCCGGCTGCTCACAGACGTGCCGGCCTCACCGTCAGCATGCAGCGTCAACCAAGCTCAACGCGCGCCCGCACGCCCACGCCCCGCGCAAACGCTACACCCTGCCCCCCGCGCAAACCCTGCACCCTGAACAGCGTCTGGGCTGCCGCCTCGCAGCTCGCATGCAGAAGCTTCCGTGCCGCCTCCGGGTCTCGATGATCGCGACCGCGCGAGCGACAGCCCCGGCGATAGTGGACGGCGCCCCGCGCACCACCGGCGGGTGCGTGAAACACTTGCGAGGTTGACGCGCGCCCAGACGGCTCGTGCACCGCCGCCCCCAAGCAAGGCCCGCGCGCCAACGACGTCAAAACCTTTCCAGCTCCGCCGCCCCCTCCAATCCCAGATCTCCACTTAGCGTCTTATACAGACCCGTTTTTTCGAGGCGCCCCCGCAATTCCCGTCAATTCCAGCCTCCGGCCAGCCGCGAGCATGCGCGATACACGGCCCGGCGCCCGCCGCATAAGACAACCCCTCGCCACCCAATTATAGTTGGGCGGACGATGGACGCGCGTCCTCTTGCCACCCCCGAGTACGAGCAGGACGCGCTGTCGCGCTTTCGTCTCAACCTTTCAGCTGAAGAGTGTGCGGCGCGCTTTGGTCACCATTTCGCACTATTCAACTTCCAAAAGTATCAGTATCGAACACCCGGCATGACCGAATGGGTTGACCGATTGTCAGCCTTCTTTTTTGCTCCGGGACTCCAGGCAAGACTGAGAGCCGCACGCGAGAAGTACCTGACGAGCGACGAGATCGCTCAAGTCGAGAAGTTTGAGCGCGACCCATTTTGAGGGCCATCCTCACTCGTCGGGCATTCGTTCGAAGAGCTCCTCCCGAAGCGACAGTGGGTCATCTTCACGCAGCAGCCACGCCTTGCTGCTCCCGTCGGTCAGCGACCGAAATTCGTAGGAATGCGCGTTGTCATAAGGGACGAACCCGCCCCCTATGAACACCAACAGCTCGTCCTTTCGGAACGTGGCTCCTACAGTGAAGTCCTGCCTCGCCCGATAGCGCTTTCCCACGTAGAAGAACTTGCCCGTACTTGTGCTCATTGCCTTGCTCCGCCGTCGCAAGAGGGTACACGAGTTGCTCCTCCAGCGACTACTGACCAACCCGGGCGGGCGCCGCCCAACAAGCCATTGAAGCAGACGGCCGCGCCTCGTCGCTAGCTGCAACGCCTCCCTGTCGCCCGTGGTGAAGTACCACGACCACGAATATTGCCTGGTAGTCGGTACTTTTCGGGCGTCGAACCACGGTCACATGGGAGTTTTCTCGGGTACGCTCTCGGTCGACATCGTTCGCGGATGTAGTGACCCAGTCCACGCACGCCAGCATTCCAACGGGGACAAGACTGATCGCTAAATTGCCGCCTGCGACACCTGACGGTTGAAGTCCCTCATCGACTGTAGACCCGTGGTCAGCCGCCCAACTGACGCCCTGAGGCGGACCGCAAGTGACTAGGTGTGGGTGGCCGCGTGCTTGCCGTGGGCGGCTAGGTAGCGAGACGAGGGCGGCCCCGCTTCACGTCTCGTTGATCCCACGTTCCGTCGTGCTACGCCCAGGGCGTGCCGGAAGCTCCGGAAATCAAGGTCTTCATCTCCAGTCGGGATGGTACGTGCAGCGACTGCGGCGCGGTTCTCGGTCATTCATCTTGGATCCATCTCGACCAAAACAAAGGCGCCGTGTGTTTGCCCTGCGCCGATCTCGATCACCTCGAATTTCTGCCGACTGGAGACGCCGCGCTCACTAGACGCGCCAAACAAGCCTCGACGCTTTGGGCCGTCGTGTTGAAGTGGAGCCGTTCGCGCAAGCACTATGAACGCCAGGGCCTTCTCGTCGAACAATCAGCTCTCGAAGCCGCCGAAGCCGCGTGCCTTGGGGATGCGCCGGCTCGCGCTGCCAAAGCGCTACGGCGCGCTGAGCAGGAGCTCATCGCCGACAACGCCTATGTCGCGAAGTTCGCCGAGGAGATCAAGAAACGTTACCCTGGCTGCCCCGCGGGACGAGAACACTCCATCGCAGAGCACGCTTGTCGCAAGTATAGCGCTCGCGTTGGTCGAACGGCCGCAGCCAAGGCCCTCGACACGGACGCCATCGACCTCGCTGTCCGCGCTCACATTCGTCACGCTGAAACCCAATACGATCGCCTACTGGCGGGCGGTGCCGATCGACACGAAGCTCGCAGAACGATCGCTGCGCTCGTTGACGAAGTTGCCCGTCGTTGGTCTGTTTGACCGCTCGTCGCCACCTGTCGCCTCTCAGTTCCTGGTTTTCCTGATGCAGCCGCTGCTCAACGGCGGTACGTTGATGGGGCGAGATGACGGTCCGACGCGACTTTGCGGCGGCGCTCGTGGTCGCGGCGTTCGCGCCGGCCGCGGTGTTGGGATGCTCAGGTACTCACTCGGTGGTTGCCGACGACGGATTTCCGACACGTATCGTGCCTTCGTCTCCCTGCGCCGACACTCGTCCACCCATCGACATTCGAGCGCAACGCATTGCCGAGGATCTTGGGCACAAGCCTTCGCGAGACGTGAAAAGGTATCTCGTGGACCTTCACGTTCACCGGAGCGACCAGCTGAATCTCTGGTTGCTGGTGGACGAGGACGCCTTCCCTTCAGTGGTTGATTCCGTCTGGCGCGAAGAGGGCTCGCTCGTCGCTGAAGAGCAGGCAAGAGCGAACCCTCGACCATGGTGGCTCTCAGGAAACGGCGCCATCCAAGCTTGGCCATTGGGGCGTGCCTCCGATGTATCGCTCACGAACATCGAGGTCGGCACGGGGGCGTCGCGGGTTTCAGTTACACTCGGTGTGCTCGAGCTTGATGGCGCGTCACCACAGGAATGGCTCATCGGCGGTCGCCCCCATGCTCGCGGCGTTTTCGTGCCACGGTGCAGGACCTGGATTGACCTCTCGACTCTAAGCCAGGACCAGAATTCGCCGGCCGGATTCTTGCCAGACCACAGTCGAGCGCGCGTCCGTGCGCGGGGCTGACTCGTACCGCGCGCCGCCCAACTCCGGCTCGCAGCAGACGCCGCCCTCGGGTTCGCTCGGCCGGCGCAGCTGAAACCTGGTACGTTGGCGGGCCGCGCTCGTTATGCCTGATGACCGCTGGATGCCCATGAGCCTAGCGAGTGAGTACAAGCGTCAGTTTGATTGGCGAAGCTGGTCGGAGGTGATGGATCTGCTTCCACCGCTCGTCGGTACGACTGTGCTCGACCTTGGATGCGGAATTCCACGTTTCTAGATGCGGCCGCAGCTTGGCGGCGGTACGTAGGGGCGGACGGAGGACGACTTGGCGGAAGTGGAGACCGCAATGACGCCGGCGCTGGGTGAGCGAGGATGGACGTCCCAGTCGCTTGCGATACTTCAGCGCGCTTGCGACCACTACGGCGGTTTCGAGACTTGGCGCGCATTGAGCCGAATCCGACTTCTGCCGGATCGACTCTCTGGTCTCGTGCCATGGTTGAAGGGCAGTGGGCGAACTTTCCGCCTTCCGTCGGCCTTCGAGATCCGACCGCACAGCCGCTGGGCCCGCTTCCTGGGCTATCCCGATGCCGACCACGTCGGCATATTCGAAGCAGGTGCCGTTCGCCTGGAACGCCTCGACGGGGACGTCGTGGTGAAGGTCGAAAACCATCGCCAGAGTTTTCGAGGCCTGTCGGCGAACCGTCGCTGGGCACCGCTCGACGCGCTCTACTTCTTTGGCTACGCACTGACACATTACCACTCGCTACCCTTCAGTCTCTTCGAAGCAAGGCTCATTCGGGCCGCAGAGGTCGGTCCTCGAAACGACCGCTTGGCGGTATTGGACGTCCAGTTGCCCGCTGACTTGCCGACCCATTCTCGTCGGCAGCGCTTCTATTTCGACGCTACGGGCCGGCTCACAAGACACGACTATCACGCGGAAGTCGTGGGCTTCTGGGCACGTGGCGCGCACTTCTGGAGGCGCCAAGCCCTATTCAATGGCTTCCCCATAGCGTTGGAACGACACGTCGTAGCCAGATTGGGCTCCACACCCTGCCCACTAACCGCACTCCACGCAACTTTCAGCGACGCCGAAGTCGAGCTGGTTCGGGCATCACCGAACGACTCAGAAGCTGTTGCGGAGAGCGTGGGATTCGAAGCCGGCGCGGCTCAGCTCGGCTTCGACGGCTAGGATGTGCTCGGGGCCGTTGGTTTCGATCACGAGCTCGACGCGGGTTTGGCCGAGCTCGACGCCGGAGAACGCGCGGTCGTGCTCGATGCTGACGATGTTGGCGCGGGCTCGAGCCACTGCGCCCGTGATTTCGTGCAGCGTGCCGGCGACGTCGCGCGCGGTGATCCACAAGCGGCACAACCGGCCGCTTTTGACCAGGCCGCGTTGGATCACCCGCGAGACCAAGTTGACGTCGATGTTCCCGCCCGAGATCACCACCACCACCCGCCGGCCGGCGAGCCCCAAATCACGGTGGACCAGCGCCGCCAAACCTACGGCGCCGGCGCCCTCCGCCACGGTGCGCTCACGCTCGAGCAGCAGCAAAATGGCTTCGGCGATCTCTTCTTCGTCCACCAGCACGATCTCGTCGACCCGGGCCTTCACGACCTGACGAGTGAGCTGGCCGACGCGCCGCACCGCGATGCCGTCGGCGATGGTCTTGCCGCCGGGCAGCGCGGTGGGCGGCAGCGACGCGGGCAGCTCCGATTCGAGCGCGCGGCGCATGCCGGGAAAGGTGCGCGATTCGACCCCGATGATGCGCACGTCGGGGCGCCTTTCTCGAAGCACGGTGGCGATGCCGGCGATGAGGCCCCCGCCGCCCACCGGCACGATCACGGCGTCGAAGTCGGGCAATTGCTCGAGCAGCTCGAGCCCGATGGTGCCCTGCCCGGCCATGACCTCGAGGTCGTCGAAGGGGTGGACGTACACGGCGCCGGTTTCGGCGGCGATTTCGGCGGCACGCTCGGCCGCGGCGTCGTAGCCGGTACCCCACAGAACCACGCGCGCTCCGTGGCTCTCGGTGGCCTGGACTTTGACGAGTGGGGTCGCCTCCGGCATCACGACCGTGGCCGCAACCCCCAAGCGTGAAGCGTGCAGCGCCAGAGCCTGGGCGTGATTTCCAGCGCTGGCGGTGATGACGCCTCGGCGGTGCTCGGCCTCGCTCAGGGTGAGCAGGCGCGAAGCCGCGCCACGCTCTTTGAAAGACCCCGTAAACTGTAGGTTTTCGAGCTTGAGATGAACTTGGCAGCCGGTGAGCCGCGATAGGGCAGCGCTCTCGCTGAGCGGTGTGCGTCGCACCTTCCCGGCTATGCGGGCCTGCGCGCGCTCGACATCGGCAAAGCTGAGCACTTTGCAAGGAAATGTAGCACGCCGGGGGCATCGTAAAGGCGCTGCGAACCGTCCTACTCAGCTTGACCAACCCCGCGAAAGTTCGTAGGATTTGGCGCCTCGGCATGGTTTCGGCTCGGCCGCCGAATCCACCATCCGAGCAGAAGCCTTGTCTATCGAGCGCGAGAAGATTCTCCAGGCTGCCCAGAAGTACATCGAGAAGAAGAAGTACGACCGGGCGATCGTGGAATACCAGAGGATCGTTCAGGAGGATCCGAACGACGCCCGCACGCTATTGAAGATTGGCGACCTTCAGGCGCGCCTCTCCGCCTACCCCGAGGCCATCGCGACGTACGACCGCGTCGGACAATTCTACGCCGCGCAAGGCTTCGCGCTCAAAGCCATCGCCGTCTACAAGCAGATCCGCGAGCTCATCAAGAAGCACGCGCCGGATCTGGCCGACCGCTACGGGCACATCGTGCCGAAGTTGGCGGACATTTACACCCAGCTCGGCCTGACCAGCGACGCACTGGCCGCGTGGGACGAAGTGGCCACGCGCCTCCAGCGCGCCGGCCGCGACCGGGACGCCATCGAGGTGTTCCGCAAGATGGTGGAGCTGGATGCGGGCAATCCGCTGCCGCACCTGCGGCTGGCCGAAGCCTGCTGCCGCGTCCAATCGCTCGACGAAGCCATCGAGTCGTTCTGGACCGCCGCCGAGCTGTTGCTCAACCTGGAGCGGTCCGACGACGCGCTCAAGGTCGTCGAGCGCATCCTGCATTTCCGGCAAGACGCGCGCTTTGCCCGAGTGGCGGCCGAGCTGTACCTGGGCCGCGCCACACGTGAAGACGGCATGCAGGCGCTGGCCAAGCTGCAGATCTGCTTCCAGGCCGACCCGAAGGATCTGGAGACGCTCGGTCTGCTCGCGCAGGCCTTCACGCTGATCGGCCAAGAGGCGAAGGCGGTCGAGGTCTACAAAGAGATGGCTCGCCTTGCCCGCGAGCAGAACAAGACCGATCTGTACAGCCAGCTGCTCGGTCACTTGCGCCAGGTCGCGCCGAGTGACGACCAAGTGGCGGCGTTCGACAGCGTGATGCCCGCCGCTCAATCGCAGCGGCCGCCCGAGTCTTCCCACGCCTCGCTGTCCGACTCCGACGTCGAGCTGATCGAGGATTCACAGAACTTCGACGTGGCCCCGCCGGCGCAGGTGCGCTTGCCCGATCCACGTCCGCGAATGGTCAGCGCACCCGACGTGGTGGTGGTGGACGAGCAGCAGGAGGTGGCGGAGGAGCTCAACGATCCGAGCTCGTTCGACGCCCGAGCCCACGCTCGCAAGGCCATCGTCGACGCCGAGTCGTTCCGCAAGCTGCGGCTCTACCCCAAGGCGGTCGAGGCCCTGCACATTGCGCTCGAGATTGACCCGCGCTCGCTGGAAATTCGCGAAAAGCTGCGCGAGCTCTTGCTGGAAGCGGGCCAGCGCGAGGCCGCGCAGCAGGAATCGATCAACGTCGCGCAGCTGTACCTCGAAGCCGGCAACCTCGGGCAAGCCGAAACGCTGCTCTCGCAAGTGCTCGAGGTCGATCCGGAGAATCACGACGCGCTCTTGCTCTGGGAGCAACTGGCGACGGGCTCCAGCCCGTATACCGAGGAAGTCGAAGACGGTCGCACGCGCGTCCACACCGGAAGCGACATGCTGAGCGTGGGTGGCTCGCAGCCCGACGGGTTCGATCCCAACGAGCCGCTGCCCTCGTACGATCTGGAAGAGGCCTCCGTCGAGCAGGCGATGGCCAGCGAGCCCGGTCGCAGCTTGGGCAAGCGCTCGCTGTCGGCCATGGACGATCCATTCGGCGCGCCCGGCGGAGACGAGCCGCTGCCCAGCTTTCCGCTCTCCTCTCAAGCCGACGACGACCTGGGCGTCGCCAACGAGCCCACCACTGACGTCACCGAGCTGGCGAGCTACGAGGACGAAGACGAGCAAGAGATCTCGATCGTCGAAGACTTCATCCCGCCGCCTGCTCCGGCGGCCGCCGCCGAGCCCAGCTACGAAGGCTTGGAGGACGTGCTGGACGAAGCCGAGTTCTTCGCCGCCCGCGGTCTGTACGAAGACGCCAAAAACATCCTGGTCGAGCAGCTAGGGCGAACGCCGAACCACAAGCTCGTGCTCGAGCGGCTGACTGAAATCGACGCCATACTGGCCAGCTCGGGCGAGAGCCAGACCAAAGAGCGCTCCCAGCTGAGTGACCACGGCAACGGCCAGGGCTTCGACGTCGCGCAGTCGCTCGAGGCCTTGGACGCGCTGGAGCCGGCGCCCGAGAGCTTCGCGGCCGAGAGCGCACGCCAGTCGTTGTCGTCGACGCAGGACATCGACGTCGACCAGGTGTTCGAGAAGTTCAAGGCCGGCGTCAAAGCGCAGGTGGCCGACAACGACAGCGCCACCCACTACGACCTGGGCGTCGCCTACAAAGAGATGGGCCTGTTGCCCGACGCCGTGGGCGAGTTCGAGACCGCCGCGCGCGACGCCGCTCGCGAGTGCATGTGCTTCGCGATGATCGGCATGATCTACCTCGAGCAGAGCCAGCTCGATCGCGCCGCCGAAGCTTACGTGCGCGCGCTCTCGGCCACGCAAAAGACGGTCGAGCAAGAGATGAGTCTCTATTACGATCTTGGCAACGTGTACGAGATGAAGGGCAAGAACCAAGACGCCCTGTACTACTTCCAGAAGATCGCGCGGCGCGACCCCGGTTACCGCGGCGTATCGGACCGCATCCAAGCATTGCTGCCGCCGCCCGCCCCCAGCGCGCACAGCAACGCCCGCGCCGCCAACGACGACGAGTTCGATCGTGTGTTCGACGATTTGTTCGAGAGCAAATAGGTCCTGGTCTCCTCTGTGCTCCGCCTTCGGCGCCTCGCGATCCTTTTGACCTGACGCGGGGGTCGGGCGCTCGGCCTCGCCGCATTTCTAGCAACCGAGCAGGGGGCGAGACCGATGGGGCGGTCATCATGCCTGACCCCATCCAATGCACCCTGGACCGCAGCCAAGCCATTCCCACGTTCGACTGCGAACCCGTGGAGCTCACTTCCCCCAGTCTCCGCGCCGAGCCCAACCAGTGCTCGGCCGAGCCCAATCAATCTCTGGCCGGCGGCGAAGACGCGCCGGCACCGTCCGCCGAGTCCGTGCAAAAGCTCGTCAAGAGCGTTTCTCCGCAGCGGGTGGCCATTCCGCCGGCTTCGGTACCGCTAACGCCTTTCGTGGTCGACAGCCTTCCCCAGTGCCCCGGCCAGACGTTGGACATTGGCCTGGCGGTTGCGGCGGCGGAAAGTGGCTGCGTTCCCGTGGCCATACTCGCCGGCGCAAAGGTCGGCGTGGACCTCGCTCAATGCCTGGCACCGCACTACCACCAGCGGCAAGACGAGCTCACCACGCGCGCCGCCGAAGACTACTGCGTGGCCGACGGGGGCGAACCCCGCGCCTGGATCGGCAACCTCCTGCAATGCGTCTACCGCCCGGAGGCGACGGAATGACTACCGTTACCTCTGCGCGAGGCCTGTTACTGATTTGGACGTCGTTCTTGACCGGCCTGTTCGTCGCCTATTGTTGGTGCGGCGCCGAGCGCTTCATCAACGCCCGTATGCGGGCCGCCCTTCCTCCCAGGCCGCCCGTCGTCGTGCAAAAGATCTACGAGTCGCGCACGTCGGGTGTTGAGCCGATCAAGAAGGGTTCTCAGGGTGGTTGACGACGTCTGAGCGCTTCGGCTCGAGTCGAAGTAAGTCCGGCGCGCCGACTCCGAACATCGATTTTCCGTAACGGCTACGCCGAGTTGAGGAACCGGTTCCAGTTCTGATTGAACTGCGGCGACCGTTCGACGAACATGCGCGGTTAATTGCGGTAGGCGTCGGGCTACGTGAGGGGAGCGGCGACCACCGCCACGAGGAGACACAACATGCGAAGTATTCTAACGGTCTTGGCGTTGACGATGGTCGTGGGTTGCAGCGGGAGCGATGGCAAAGACGGAGCCGATGGCAAAGACGGAGCCCAAGGCACGGCGGGGCCGGCGGGGCTGAACGGTAAGGACGGCAGCGACGGCAAAGACGGAGCCACCGGCGCGACCGGCAAAGACGGAGCGCCCGGTGCGGATGGCGCTGATGGCACCAACGGCACCAACGGCACCAACGGTGCGGATGGTGCCGACGGCTCTGCCATTCTGAAAGGTACGGGCGCCCCGGCCGCCGGTTTGGGCGCCGATGGCGATCTGTACATCGATACCGTGAGCCGCGACGTGTATCAAAAGTCCGGAGGCGCCTGGAGCGTGATCACCAACTTGAGCGGTGGTCCGCCCGGTCCCAAAGGTGACACGGGCGCCAAAGGAGACCCGGGCACTGACGGCATGGACGGCACCAACGGCACCAACGGCACCAACGGCACGAGCGTGCGCACGGGCGCGGGCGCGCCGGCAGCGGGGCTCGGCGCAGTGGGTGACGTGTACATCGATTCGGCGACGGGCGATTTGTATTCCAAGGGCGCGGGCGGCTGGACCAAGACCGGCAATTTGACAGGCCCCGCTGGTGCCGACGGCATGGACGGCACCGACGCGGGGGCCACGTTGCGTGGCGCGCCGTGGTTCGCGTTCGCGCTGACCGCCGCGTTCGTGGACGCGCCTCAGCTCATCACTAGCGAGGCTTACACGCCGACCAGCTCGACCGCGACCTTCACGTTCACGGGCGCTTCACAGCATGGCCGCTTGGCTTTCCAAACCGCCGGAAGCTACCTGCCAGGTGGCATCGACCTCAGCTCCTTCGAGTCGATGTCGTTGAACGCAACGTTGACGGGCGGCGCGGCCACGAAGCTCCTCGTCGTGCTGGCGGACGGCGCCAAGCGCGGCTGCCAATGGGATCTCACCGTCGCGGGTGGCCCGGCGTACAGCGTCGACCTGACTACCCCCACCAGTTGCTTCAACAGCAGCGCCGACCCGGACTTCTCGCTCGCCAACGTCACCCAGGTTCAGATCGGCGTGCAAAGCAGCGCGGCCGGCGCGCGCACCTTGACCATCACCGACATCAACTTCGTAGACTCGTTGTAGGTTTTTTCCACCCGTGTCTCGCGTGTAGCGCCTGGCGTCGATCGCGGCCTCGACCGCGATCGGCGCTCGGCCTGGCCGTGCGGCCCTTAGCTTTCGCGATCCACGATCGAAGCGAGCAGCTCTCCCGAAGCGCACAGGGTGCCTTCGACGGTGGCTTCGCCGCGCAGCTTCCACACGTTGGAGCGGTGGTGCAGCACCTCGACCATCAAGTCGAGCTTGTCACCGGGCGTCACCGTGTGACGAAACTTCGCTTTGTCGATGCCCAGAAAGTACATCAGGCTGTTGCTCGTATCGAACGGCTCGGACGCGTACGCCAAAATGCCGCCGATCTGCGCCAAACACTCGATGATCAAGACGCCGGGAAAGATGGGCCGCCCGGGGAAATGCCCCTGGCTCCACGGCTCGTTGTAGCTGACCATCTTGTGCCCGCGGATCGACTTTCCGGGCACGATCTCGGTCACGCGGTCCACCATCACGAACGGATAGCGGTGCGGCAAGATCTCCAAGATTTTGGAGATCTGGATGCGCAACGGCTTGGATTTGATGTTGGCCAATGCGCACCCCCTTTTCGAGTCCGCCGAAGAGCGAGTGGCTCAGGGCGTCTTGGGCGGAGCCAAGACCGGCGGAGCCATCGGCGTCGGGCCCTTCGGCGCAGCCGGCGCAGCGGGAGCCGCTTTGTCAGCGGCGTCGCTACCACCGCCGGAGTTGTACATGGTGATGACGCGGTCGGTCAGATCCAGATCGCTGCGCACGTAGGGGACGGCTTTCTTGTCGACGACGACGTCGAAGCCTTCTTGCGTGGCCAGGCGACGGATGATGTTCATCGTCTTCTGGAAGACGGGCTGCGTGAGCTCGCTCTGCTTCTTCTGGATGTCCTGGTTGTATTCCACGAACTTCTGCTGAAGCTGCATCATGTCGCGCTGCCACTTGTCGGCGCGCTTGGCCAGCGCACCCTTGCTCAGCACGTCGCGCTGCTTCTCGATGTCCTCGCGCTCCTTGACCAGCTCTTCTTGCTTCTTGTCCAGCTCGTGCTGCTTGGAGTCGAACAGCTTCTTCAGCGTTGCTTGGGCGCGCAGGCCGTCTTCGGTTTCCATGACCGCGCGCTCGGTGTCGACGACGGCGATCTTGGCCTGGGCGTGGGCGGTGCTCGGCACGGCCACCCCGAGGAGGCTCAGCAGCAGTACGCCGAAAACACTGAACAAGCGGCTCTTCATGGTGCCCGGGACTTAGCTGCCACCCGGGAAGCGGTCAAGGACTGGCGAAACCCGCCACGAAATGGCTCTGGCGGCCGCGCCGGCCGAAGGATTCGCGGTCTCAGACCAAGACGAAGTCTTCGCTCTCGGCGGCGTCGGACGAGGCGGCGGTGGCCGTCTCTTGGTCGCGGTGAACGGCCAGCTCGTACAGCTCGACGAACACTTTGGGGTGGGCGCGCGCCAGCCCCAAGAAGCGATCGCGTTGCAAAAACAAGGTCACGGTCGGGTGGTGCGCGATCACGTCGGTGATGGCGGGGCGCCGTAAAATCAACGCGACCTCACCGACTACTTCGCCCGGACCCAGACGCGCGACCAAGGTCGTGTCCTTGCCGTCGTTGTGCACGATGGCGACCTCGCCCAAGGCCACGATGTGCAGCCCGTCCGGCGGCGAGCCTTGGACCACGATGCGCTCGCCCTGGTTGAACTGCTTGACGACGAAGCGCTCGATCAAGGCGGGCCGCTCCGAAGGGCTGGCTGACTTGAGGATGAAATTGGTGCGCACCAAATTGTCGAGCATGCGTCGCCGGCAAAACTCGGCGAACACCCGCCCTACCTCGGGCGCTTTGGCGGCCACGCGGTCGAGCGCGGCCTTGCTGCCGACCAACACCACGCTGGGCCGACAAGCAGTGACGGTGGCGGTGCGCGGCGCCGACGACAACAACGCCATCTCACCGAACAACGCGCCGTTGCCCAGGCGCGCGAGGGCCAGCGGCGCGCCGCCCGGCTTGATCGCCTTCTTCGAAACGTCCAACTCACCGCGCGCCACGATGAAGGCTTCGTTGCCGACGCTGCCCTCCTCCACCAACGCTTGCTCGTCGGGCACGAAGCGCACGTCGAACACGGCCACGGTCGCCTTGAAGCTCGCCGGGTCCAGCGCCGAGAACAGCACCTGCGGCGAAACTTGGGCCGCGACCGCGCTCAGGCTGGCCTCGTCTTGGGCGGCTTTGGCCGCGTTCAAGAGCTCGCCAGCGCGCTCCAGCAGCGCCTCGCCCGTCAGCTTTTCGTCGAGCGGCGCCGGTTCTTTGGTGGCCGAGGCCATCTGCGGCGGCGCCCCGCGCTTGTCCGAAATACGAGCGGAGCCCTTGGCGAACGCGGCGGCCATGGCCTCGAGCCCCTCGTCGGCTGCCAGCTCGGCGTCGCGCAAGAGCGCGTAGGCCGCGATCGCCAGCGGCAGATTGCCGTCGAACACCGCGCGTTCCAGCGCCGCGCGCAGGCCAGTCTCCAGCTCCGCAGGCCGACCGAGCGCGCCCAGCAGCCAGGCGGTGACGAACGTGTTGAAGGCGGACAGCGGCTCGCCTTCCAGCAGCGAGGCCGCGACGCGCAGCGCGCCTTCGCGGTCGTCGGCCAGCGCGAGCGACAAGGCGCGATCGATTGCGCGCTCCTCGACAGCACCTTTGAGCGGGGGCACCTGCACCATGGCCTCACAGCATAGCCCGGGCGGGCACGGGCCGGACAAGCCCCGCAAGACCCCGATGTTTGTCGGAAATTGCCGGCGGAAATGCGGTCCCACCGGCCACCGCGCTACGGGAGGCCTTGTCCCACCGGTACCTTGCAGGGCGGCGGCGATTCGCTCGGCTCGACCTTTTGCACGATGAGATGCTCGCAGCCGGGGTTCGAGAGCAACGGGCCGCAGCCATGGCCGACCCAAGCGGGACTGGCGTTGCCCCAGCCTCGAATCGACTCCATGCAGTCGTCGAGTTGCTCGAGCGTGGCGGTGCACTCCGACTGGCGCTGCAAGATATTCTTCATGCACCAGTCCAGCGGCAAATCCGCGATGCAGACGTCTCCGCCGATGTGCCCATAGCTCGAAGCGTACGAGTCCGCGTAGCCGGGACTATCGGCAGGGTTCAGCTGCGGCCGCTCGCCGCCGCCAGCGTACCAGCGGCACCAGGCCTCGATTTGCAAGTCGCTCAAGTCCTTGATCGACATCGATTCATCGACGTTGCCGGGCGGGCACAAGCGCGCGACGGGCGCGGGCACCCGATTCGGCTTCGGGTTCGCGGTGCATTTCCATTGCAGTGGGTTGTCCCGACAGGTGCAAAACGCTTCGGGGAAATAGCAATTCTCGTTCGCGTGCCCGGTGCAGCTGCCGCCTTGCTCGGGCAATGCCTGCGGGCAATTCTGCGGGTCGAGACCAGGCGGGCCCAGACCGCCCTGGCCGTTGCCGTACCACTGCTTGCCCCGCAAGGCCGAGTAGCAGCCCCTGACCTCGTAGCCCGAGAGGCTGCTTTGTTGCGGGAAGCCGGTCTGCCAAACACAGATGCCGTTCTCGGCGAAGTCATCGCACGGAGCGCCTGAGTCCGGCAGGTCCACGGGGCACTCGATTTCCACAACCGGCAGGAACTCGTCGAGCGTCGCCGGGCACTGCGCATCGGGCGCACCTCCGCTCCCCTGGTCCGCGCCCCCCTCGGCGGCAGCCATGCCGCCCGCGGATGTCACCCGCCCACCCACGCTGTCGGAACCGCCACCCACTGCTTGTGCTTGCTTGCCACCTTCACTCGCGAGCTTGGCGCCGCCCTGGCTCGATCCGCCTTGCATCGCAGAGCCCGCTTCCGCGTTCGCGCCGCCAGTGCCGGCTGCGCCGAGATCACCGACGGAAACGCGAGGTCCGCAGGCCTGCTCCAACAAGATCGCGCTCACCCACAAGGTCGTGCCAATCGCTCGCATGTCGTCATCCTTGGCGACCGTGAATGGTCGCTCGTTACGTTATTGCCCGTCGGGTGCCGACCGATCACGGTTTTGGCGTGGTCTTGCGTTCGTCGTCGAGCAGCGCTCGCAGCCGCGCCGCCAACGGGCTCGTCGGATGCCGATCGAGAAAGGCTTGGGCGAGCCGAGCCGCGTCGTCGTCGCCCCGCGCGAACGCGATTTCGACGCGCAGGGCCGCTTCTTCGGTGCCGAGCACGCCGTTCGGAAATTCGTGTTGGTAGGCGGCCAGCTGTTCGAGCGCGAGCGCGGTCTTGCCCTGGGCGAGCGCCGCGCGCGCACGACGCAGCGCCGCGACCTCACGGGCCAACTGCGCGACGCTGGCCGACTCGAACGCGGCGCGGCTCGGTGCCAGCGAGGGCGAAGCTAACGCCGCGGGTTCCGAGACGGCGCGTACCGGGCGCGGCGGCGCGCTGCCCGGCGCCACGACGCTCGACGCGGGGTCGACTGGCGGCGCTGCAACCTCGGGCGTAGCCGAAGCGAGCGTCGGCGACGCGACGAGCGGCGCTGCCGACTGAATGCCACGCACGGGCCGCGTTTCCGGGCGAGAAAGCGCACCGGCGACGCGGTCGGCCGCGCTCAAACCGATCAGCGCCGCGGCCAGGCCAATCACCAGCCACTTGGCGCCCAAGAGGCCCGCGCTGCCCGCGACCGCCGGCACCGCCAAGGTGGCCTTGGCCGAGGTGACCACCAACGCGCCGGCCGCGGCGGCGGAGACGCGCGACAATGCGCGCTCTCGAGCGGCGCGCGGTGCCCGCTCACCCCGCGCCACGTGCAGCAGATGCGCTCCGACATCGTCCGCATCGCCCTCCAACAAAAACTCGCTATTCGTCATCGAGCTCTCGCTCTCTCGGCCTGAAGCCGTCGCACCTGTTCCGCAAATTCTTGGCGAGCGCGTCGCAAGCGCGAAGCCACGGTTCCGACCGGCACGCCCACTACCGCCGCGACCTCCGGCGCCGTCAGCTCTTCGATTTCACACAGCACGAACACCTCACGCAGATCGTCGTCGAGACGGCGCAAGACTTCGTCCAGGAACGCTATCGCTTGGCGGCGCTCGAGATCTTCGTGCGGCGTCGGTGCCGTAGAAGCGCAGTCGGCGGGTCCGGGCTCGACCCAGCGCGCGCGGCGGCGCAGGTTACGACGCAAGGTGGCGGCCGTACGCAACGCGGTGCCGTACAGGAACGTGCGCTCGGCGCCGACCGGCACGTCAGCCAGGCGCCCCGTGGCGACGATGAACACTTGCTGTGCGGCGTCGTCCACGTCGAGCTCCGGCACCCCGAGCCGGCAGAGCAGGCGCCAAATGAAATCGAAGTGGTCGGACACCAGCTGGCGCGCGCGGCCAACCTGGTCGGGCGCTTCACGCGCGACCGCCGGCAGATTGCGCAGCGCCAGGTCCACATCGGGCATGTCGGGTCATGCAGTTATTGCCCAAGCGGCGGCTGCCGATCACGCAAAGCAACCAGGGCCCACGCTAGCGGGCGCCGGCCCGAGCAGGGCGGTCCGGCAAAGGCCATAACTCCGCCTAGCTCAAGGCAAATACGCGCCGAGGCCTAGGAAGCCGGCGGCGGCCAGAACCGGGACTTGGTAGACGGACGTGTCGGGGTGGTCGAAGGCAAACCGGTAGGGGGTGAGCGGCGCCAGCAGCTCGCCCTGAGCTTCCAGCTGCAACACCCCGAACAGTGAAAGCTCGAACCGCAACGCGGCAGCGGCGTCGATCCACGGCTCGCGAGCGCGCTGACCGAGCTCGGGCGCGCTCGTCGGCTTGCCTTCAGCGGTGATCCGCCCCAGATGAGTCGCCAAGCAGGGCAAGGCTTTCACCGTCCGCGCTAGAGGTAGTTGCAGCGGACACAGCTCCAGCCGCCCGGCCAGCCACGAGAACTCGGTCGAGCCCGCGGCGTCGAGACGCTGGATCGGCTCGCCGTGGAGCACGGCTACTCGCAGCACCGGCGCCAGCACGCCATCGCGACGGCGCAGATCGAGCCCGGCCGCTTCCACCCAAGTCCAAGTCGGTGCCAACCCCGTGCGCACCCCCAGCTGCAGCACCGCGCCCCAGCGCAAGCTCGAACGCGGTCGCGGCGCGGAGGCGCGGATTGGCGGCACCCGAGGCGAGACGGTCTCGACTGGCGCCGAAGCCACCGGCGCCGCTTCCGGCGGGGGCGCGGTTGCCGGTGTTTCCTGCGGTATTTCCGGCACGGGCACCTCTTCATCGCCGCCGCCCAACGCGTACGCCAACACGAACGCCAGGCCTTGGGCCGCGGCTTCGCACGATTCACCGCGCAGCTCGCGCTGATAGTGCGAGCCGTCGGCGCGCGTGAGCTCGACGCTGGCGGTCGCACCGGAGGCGGCCGCTTGCAGCCGAACCGCGGCGTGGGCCTGCGCGCCGGGCGTCGTTTCACGGGCCTCGCGGAGCTGAGCCTGCATCCACGCCTCGAACGCAGCGCGCTCAGGGCAGCCCGCGTCGGCGACGTAGTCCAAGTCGTACGTGAGCGCCGGTTGCGCGCGACTGGGCCGAGCCCCTGCCAACACCATGAGCATCAGCACCGCAGCGCTCCGACTGCCTCGACCGAGGTTCACGGGGCGCAGGCTAGGGCTGGACGCCGACACTTGCCAGAGCGTCGAGCGCGCTCCTCCCGAGCGCCCAGAGTGGGGCAGCTGCACCGCGGGCCGGCAGCGCGCCCCGACCCATCACAAAAAGTGCACCCCCTACAGCCCGAGCGAAATGAGGGATGATTGGGCGCCGGAACCCAGAGGGAACTTGGTAGTGTTGCGGTTCCGGCGGCAACGTCCGCCGGTCGGAGACTTAATGGCGCTGAACTTTCCAGTCCTGACTGCGTGCTTCTTGATCGCCGGCAGCGTGGCGTTGCCCGTCCTCGCGCAGGACGTTCCAATCAGTGATGAGGCGCGCGCGCACTTCACGACCGGGGTCAACTTGCTGCAAGACCCCGACGGGGCCCGCTACGAAGAGGCCTACCGCGAGTTCAAGGAGGCCTACGCCGAATCGCCGTCGTGGAAGATCTTGGGCAACCTCGGGATTTGCGCGATGAAGCTGGAGCGTGACAGCGAGGCCATCAGCGCATTCGAGAAGTACCTGTCCACCGGCGGCAAGCGGATCGAGAAGGACGAGCGCGCTCAGTTTCAGCGCGACCTGACCACATTGCAGGCAGGGGTAGTGCCCGTGACTTTGGCCAGCGACCCGCCGGGCGCCGTGATCGAAGACGAGCGAGTGCCGTCCGCGGGTCCGGTCGTTCGCAACGTCTATACCGTCGACAAAACCCTGCAGATTGGCGTGCGCTCCGGGCGTCACCGTTTCACGGCCAGGCTCTCCGGGCGAGTCGATCAAGTGTGGGAGCTCGAGCTGTCTCCGAAGCAGCCGGTCTCTCATTCGTTTTCGTTGCCGGAGTTGCCGGCGGCGACGACGGCGCCGGCGCCGGCGCCCGCCGCCCCGGTCGTGGCGCGGGTCGACACGGGGTCGCAGGAGTCTTCGGGGAACGGGCTCCGTACCGGCGCCTACGTCGCCTTGGGCGTGGGCGTGGTCGGCGTCGCGGCCGGCACCATCTTCGGGTTGCGCGCCAAAAGCGGCTATAAAGAGGCCAACGCCATCACCGACGACAACTGCCCGGCGTCCGGCCGCTGCGAGCTCGGGGCCACGCTGTTCGACCGGCGCGCGCAGCTCGGCAAAGACGCTGACTCCGCAAAGACGTTGTCCATCGTCGGCTTTGCTCTCGGTGGGCTCGGCCTGGCCGGCGGCGTGACGCTATTCGTGTTGAGCAACAAGAAAGAACCGACTGCTGCTGCTGCGATCCAACCGTACTTGGGCGTCGGGAACGTCGGCGTCTTGGGGAGCTTCTGAGCGATGAACCCCTGCAACCATCGCTATCTCGCGCTGGCTTCGGCTTCTCTGGTCGCGTTGGGCATGGCCCTCGCGTGTGGAAGCTTGGACGACCGCGACGTCACGCGCGTGCCGGACGGAGCCGGCGTTGGCGCAACGAGCAACGACGGGGGCGCTCCTCCCGACGTTGGCGCCGGTGCTGGTCCTGGCCCGGGCGCTGGTGGCAGCTTGGCCGAAAATGGCGGCGATGTTGGTGAGAATCCCTTCGGCGGCGACACCTTCACCGGCGGCGCTCCCGCCGTCGACGGCGCGCCCGAGGTGATCGACGTGCTGCCCGCGGACGGCGCCGACGACGCGGACCCGTCCGCCACCATCGGGCTGAAGTTCTCCGAGGGGCTCGACGCCAGCACGGTCACGGCCGACAGCGTCCAGTTGCTCGACGGAGCCACGCCGGTCGCCGCCAAGCTGGCCTACGCGGGCGCGACCGCCACCCTCAAGCCTTCGGCCCGCCTCGCGCTCCTGGGCAGCTACGAGATCCAAGCGACCCAAGCCATCACGGATGTCTCCGGCCAGCCACTGAAGCAGGCCTTCAGCTCGAAGTTCACCGTGCGCGACGGCATTTGGGGGGACCGCGGTTCGGTGCTCAAGGACCAACCAACTTGGGCCGGCGAGCAAGACATCGGTAGCGACGCCGACGGCAACCTGATCATGGCGTGGACTACCAGGGACCCGGTCACGTTCACGAGCACGGGCTGCACGGGGGCGCACTACAGCGTGCGCACGGGCTGGGCGGAGCCGGTCTCGCTGACCAACCCCGGGGAGGACTGCGGCAACTTGCGCCTCGCCATGAGCCCCGACGGAAACGCCATCGTTGCCTGGTTCAGCGGTAACTACCCCGATCAAGTCGTGCGCGCGCGCCGCTACGTCAACGGAGCGTGGGAACCTCAAGCCGTCACCGTCGACAGTCCGCCCGGCACGCAGAGCGGCGTGGCGGACTTGGCGGTGGCCATCGGCGGCGGGCAAGGCCTGCTGGCGTGGGTGCGCGGAGTGAACGACCCGCCGCCCGCCGACACCGGCGCTACCTACTTGTACTTGTCGGCCGGGGCGCTGGATCGCAGCTGGCCGTCGCCGATCGTGGGCCACGTCGCCTACCGCACCGCGCTGCAGATGGACTCAATCGCGTATGTCGGCGCGGCGCTCGATCCCGAGGGCAACTCGCTCGTGGTGTTCAACTACGCCAGCGACAGCACGGCCGCCAATACGCCCAAGGGCGTCTACTTCGTGCGCAAGGCGGCGACGGGCGAGTGGCAGACCGCGTCCAAGATCCCGTCCAGCCTTCCCAGCATCTACCCGCCCACGGTCGTGTCCGACGGCGACGGCGCCATGGCGGTTTGGGCCAACTTCGACGCCGGTGTCGGCACCTTCCAGGTGCTCGCGAGCCGCTACACCAAAACCCGGCAATTCATCGCCCCCGTGCCGATCCAAGATCCAGACTTGCAAGAGTCATTGACCATGGCTCCCGCGCACGCCATGAGCAGCGACGGCAAGTCGTTCTTCGCGACCTGGACGCAGACGGTGGGGCCGAGTCGCAACGCCTACGTGAATCGCTACTCGATCGCGTCCGGAAAGTGGGATGCCCGACCGATCCCCGTGAACGAAGGCGCCATCGCCGTCGGCGAACAGAGCACGGTCGGCTTGGACGCGCACGGCAACGCCATCGTTGCGTTCGACGAAGGCGACACGACGTCGACGCGCGTCTCTTGGACGCGTTTCACGGCCAGCACGGCGCGCTGGTCACCCCCAACCGCCGTCACAGAAACCGATATGTGGTTCCAAGCTCCGCTCGTCGCCGTGGCGAGCAACGGCACGGCCGCGTTGCTGTTCGCCTCGCGCCACTACGTCGGACACACGGCAGACCTGCTCGGCTGCCAGCTGCGCCTGTTCCAGTAGGGGCCCGTCCCGCCTTTCGAGTGAGACACACACCTACGCTGTCACCGCTCGCAGCGCGTCACCGGTCAGCGAACGAGCCCCTTCAGCCTTCACTGAAACGCGCGCAGTAAGCTCGAGTAATATCCCGTCGCTGACTCGCACCGTTACCACCCAGTCCGTGCGGCTCCACTTTCGCGCCCGCGGCCAAAGCATCATCTCGTGGCAGAATGTGTCGCCCAATGCCGCACTCGCCCAGATCGTAGGGCGTACATCTTTTAGGAAATTGGCTCCTACTGACGAGCCGCGCCCGGTCGTGACCGGGTTGTGCGCCCCGGGCGGCGCAGCGAGCTGACATCGAGCGTGAAGAAGGACTAGATGGGAGTCTTCGACTACGACATCAAAGAGACGTTGGCGGTTTCCAGCCGAAGCCTGGTGCGCCGAGCCGTACGCAAAGCCGACGGCCTGTCGGTAATCATCAAGTCTCCGGCGCAGGAAGTAGGTACCAGCGAAGACTTCTGGCAGTTCGAGTTCGAGTTCCGCCTCCTGCAGAAACTCAAGGCGCCAGCGGTGGTCCAGGCCATCGCGCTCGAGCGTAGCGCTGACGCGATAGCGCTCGTTCTCGAGGACTTCGGCGGAGAAAATCCGGCGACCTCCGCACAGGGTCTGCCGCTCGACACCTTCCTGCCGATAGCCATCCAGGCGGCGGCAGGACTCGGCCAGATCCACGACGCCAACATCGTCCACAAGGACGTGAAGCCCAGCAATCTACTCGTGAACGCGGACACGGGGCAGGTCAAGTTCATCGACTTTCACTTGGCCTCGGAGCTCTCGAGTGAGCGACAGCAGCTGACTGCCATCAGCCAGATTCAAGGCTCGCTTCCGTACATTTCACCCGAGCAAACCGGGCGAATGAACCGCGAGCTCGACTATCGCAGCGACTACTATTCGCTCGGCGTGACGTTGTTCGAGCTGCTCACGGGGCAGCTTCCGTATCAGGCGGCCGATGCGATGGGCTTCGTTCACGCCCACTTGTCGAAGCGGGCGCCATTGGCGAGTGAGCTGCGACCCGAGGTGCCATCGATGATCTCGGAAATCATCGCCAAGCTGATGGCCAAAGATCCCGACGATCGATACCAGAGCTCACTGGGAATCGTCGCCGATCTGGAGCGCTGTCAGGAGCACTGGCGAGCTGCCGGGTCGATCCCGGCGTTTTCGCTGGGAGCGCATGACGTCTCGGAGCGTTTCGCGATCCCGCAGAAGCTGTTCGGTCGAGACGCGGAGACTCGCGAGCTACTGCAGGTCTTCCGCGAAGCTTGCACCGGTCATTCCCGGCTCTTGCTCATCTCGGGCCCCTCCGGCATCGGCAAGACATCCCTGATTCAGGAGTTGCAGCGGCCCGTCACCCGCTCGAACGCGAATTTCGTCACCGGCAAGTTCGATCAACTCGATCGTCACGTCCCGTACGGCGCGTTCATCCAAGCCTTGCGTGGGCTGGTAAAACAGCTCTTGTTCGAAACGGACGTGCGGCTCGGCGAGCTCCGCCGTTCCCTCGGCGAGGCGCTCGGTCAAAACGCCCAAATCATCGTCGATCTGATCCCCGAGCTCTCCCAGATCATCGGGCCGCAACCCGCGGTCGCCGTACAGGGGCCGACCGAGACGCAGCACCGTTTTCGCCGCGTTTTTCGCGAATTCCTGAAAGCATTGGCCAGCCAGCAGCACCCGCTCGTCGTCTTCCTCGACGATCTGCAGTGGTTGGACGCGTCCACGCCCGACCTTTTGACGCAGCTGTTCAGCGAAGGTGGCGTGAATCACCTGCTCGTGATCGGGACGTATCGCGACAACGAGGTCAAGGACGGTCACCTGCTCACACTCTGTCTGCGCTCACTCCGCGAGCGGCAGCCCAGCGCCGTTCGCGAGATCACGCTCCTGCCGCTGTCGGAGTCGACCATCAACGAGCTGGTTGCCGAGACGCTGCGCGGGCCCAAGCTGGACGTAGCGCCGCTCACGCACCTGCTCTACGAACGGACCGAGGGCAATCCGTTCTTCGTCAGTGAACTCTTGTTGTCGCTGCATCGCAGCGGTGCATTCACGTTCCAGCGGGCCCATGGGCGCTTCAGCTACGATCTGGCGCGGGTGCAGCAAGCCGCGGTCAGCGAAAGCGTCGCGGAGCTGATGGTGCAGCGGCTCGAGACGCTGTCTCCGGCATGCCTGCGCACGTTGGCCGCAGCCGCGTGTATTGGCGCCCAATTCGAGCTCGGGTTGCTCGCGGAGCTCACTGGAACCGAGGTCTCCGAGGTCGCGGCCGCTCTGTGGGAGGCGCTCGTTCAGCGCATCGTCGCGCCGCTCGACGCTAGCTACCGGCTGCTCAACGCCGACGGGGCCGGCGGTCTCGAGGGCGTCGACGCGCGCTTTCGGTTTCAGCACGACCGGGTCCACCGGGCCGCTTACAATCTCTTTGCGGAAGGTGAACGGGCGCGTCTGCACTTGGCGATCGGCCGCCGTCTCGCGCAGCGAGAACGGTCGGAAGTCGACGTCTTCGACGTCGTCAATCACCTGGAGCTCGGAGCTACGCTGCTCGAACCGCGGGAAAAGCTGCTGCTGCTCGAGCTGCACGTCGCCGCTGGCGAAAAAGCCGAGCGCTCCGCTGCCTACGCGATCGCGGCGCAGCAGTTCGAGAGCGCCCTTCAGCTCGCGAGCAGCTGCGAAGGCGACGTGGGGCCCGCGTCGCTGTTCGAAATTCATCGCCAGCACGTAAAATGTACGTTTCTTTGCGGCGAGGTCGAGCGAGCCAGCTTGCTCTGCGACCAGCTGTTCGCGCTGGCGCCTTCGGCGCTGTCGAAGGGCCAGGCGTACGTGCTCAAGACTCAGATCGTCGAGCACCAAGGGAAGCTGCTCGAGGCCATCGCTACGATCCGGGCCGGGTTGCGGCTGTTCGGGGTCGAGCTACCCGAAGCACCCGCTGACATCGACCGCGGCATCGGCGAGGGCATCGGCACGATGCAAGCTCACTTGGCGAGAACGCCGGTCGAAGAGCTGGCGAACCTGCCAGACTTGAACGATGCGGAGCGCGTCATGACGCTCGATCTGCTGTTTCAAGTGATTCCGCCGGCCATCCAGACCTATCCACCACTGTTCGTGTTGGCCGAGTTGATGATGTTCGACTTGGCGCTCCGCCACGGCGTTACCGAGATCAGCTGCAAGAATTTCGTCGACTGCGGCATCATTCAAGGTGGAATTCTGGGCGACTACGAGGTCGCCTATCGCCTCGGGCAAACCGCGTTCCGGCTGCTCGAGCGGTATCGCCCGACGCCGCTCGAATCCAGCGTTCATTTCGTGTTCGGGACATTCGTCCGCCACTTCAAAGAAACCTTCCGCCAAGGCTACGAGTCTCTCGAGCGAGCCGCGCGAGCTGGGCTCGAGGTGGGTGACATTCAGCACGCCGCCTACGCAACCGTTCACCGCTCGCATCGCTCGTTGCTGGTGGGTACGAATCTAGCGGACTGCGAGCAAGAGGCGCGGGACGCGCTCGAGTTCCTCGAAGGTGCCCACGCCGTGGGGCAGCGGCTCGGCATGCTGGTGACGACTTGGTCGCTGTCACGCCTGCGTGGCGGGCAAACCATTCAGCCTAGCAGCGGCCGTACCGAAGAAGAAACGGTTCGAACGTTGCGCGATGGCGGCAACGCTCAATGGCTCTTCTCGTTCGGGCAGGCTCAGACTTGCGTCAGTTTTCTGCTCGGGGACTTCGCCGACGCTCGGCGCTGGCAGGCGTTCACCGAGCCCTTCGCGTCCGCCAGCCTGTGCCTTTTCTCTCAGCCCGACTACCACTTGTTCCGCGCGCTCTTGCTGCTCGATGCGGCCAAAACGACCGACGCCGGCGAGCTCACGCAAGCGCTGGCAATGCTGGCGCCAGATCGCGACAAGTTGGAACGTTGGGCCAACGCATGCCCCGAAAATTTCGGCCACAAGCATTGCCTGCTGGCGGCTGAAATCGCGCGCGCCGAAGGCAAGCCCGTCGCTGAAGTTCTACGCGGCTACGAAGCCGCGATTTCGGCGGCGGGCGAGGACTTCATTCAGTTTTCGGCCCTGACTTACGAGCTCCAGGCGCGCTATCTGGCTTCCGTGGGTCAAGCGCGGCTAGGCACGCTGTCCATGCAGCGAGCGTACCGGCTGTACGAAGCGTGGGGCGCGCAAGCGAAGCTGCAGCGACTCGCGCGCGAGTTTCCGGAGCTTTCCAAGATGGTCCGGGCCGGGACGCAACGGCTGCACCGAACCGAGTCGGCCACCACCGAAGGCAAGTTCAATCTGGACTTGGCGTCCGTGTTGAAGGCGACTCGCGCGATCTCGAGTGAGGTGCGACCCGAGCGACTGTTTCGCACACTGATGGACACCATCATCGAGAATGCGGGTGCAGAGCTGGGCTGCTTGGTGCTGAAGGGTGACGCTGAAGGCTCTCACGAGATTCCAGCATGGGCCAGCGTCGACGCGAGCTTGGCCGCAAACCTGAAACCGAGCTCGCTGGACGAAGCGGAGCACGTATGTCGCGACGTGGTTCGCTACGTGATACGGACTCACGAAAGCGTCGTGCTCGACGATGCGGCCGGAGGCGGAGCCTTCGAAGGTGATTCGTACATTCAACGACGCGCCGTTCGCTCGCTGCTGTGCATCCCGCTATTGCACCAGGGCACGTTGCTGGGCGTTCTTTACGCAGAAAACAATGCGGCCCGCTGCGTCTTCACCAAAGACCGCATCCAGACCCTCAGCGTGATCGCGAGCCAAGCTGCAATCTCCATCAACAATGCTCTGCTCTATCAGAACTTGGAGCAGAAGGTGGAAGAGCGCACGCGAGAGCTGGCCGAGAAGAACGTGGAGATGGGCGCCATGCTCGACGGCATGGAGCAGGGGATCTTCACCATCGATAGCAAGCTGAATATCCAACCCCAATATTCGGCGCATCTCGAGCGCCTGCTCGGCACTTCGCGCTTGAGTGGGAAAGCCTTCATGCCGCTCCTGTTCCGCGCAGCCCGGCTACGGCCCGACCAGGTGGCGGCGACGCAAACGGCCTTGCTCTTCAGCTTCGATGTCCCGTCGTTTCTCGCAGAAGCCAACCTGAGTCACGCCGTGCGCAGCTTCGAAGTTGCGGTAGCCGAGGGCGACTTCAGGTTCTTGGAAGTCGATTGGAACCCAATCGTCGACAATCAGGGGCTCGTCAGGAAGATTCTGGTAGCGCTGCGGGACGTGACGAGGATTCGGCGATTGGAAGAGCTCGCGCGGCGCCGCGAACGAGAATCCGACATCGTCAGCCAGGTTCTGGACTCGGGCATCGAGGGCTTCCGTGAGTTTTTCGCGAGCGCTCAGCAGCTGCTCGAGCAGTCGCAGCAGCTGCTCGCCGCAAGGGCAGAGCTGAGCGCGAATGACATTCGAACGCTGTTCCGCAACGTGCACACCATCAAGGGTAACGCCCGCTTGTTCGGCTTCTCCCACATCGTCGACATCGCCCACCAAGTCGAGGAAGTTTACAGCGAGCTCCGCTCGGGTCGCGGCGAGGGACTGCAACGCGAACAGCTGCTGGCGGACGTCGAACGCATCGCTGTTTCCCTTCGCGAGTATGAACAGGTGTACGAACGAAAGCTTCGACCGTTGGCCCATACTCGCGACGGCCGACTCGATGAGATGGCCAGCGAGCTTCATGGCTTGCTGCAAGATCCGACAGCGTGGTCGCGCCCGGAACAGCTGCTCGAGCGGGTCAAGACTTCGCTCGAGGGTGTGCGCGCCGTGCCCCTCACCGATCTCGTGAGAGATACGTCACGCATGTTTCCGTCGCTGGCGAAGGAGCTGGGCAAATCGGTGCCAGTAGTAGAGTGCGAGGACCACGGCATCGTGCTCACTCGTCAGTGGGCCGACATAGTGAGGGAAGTGCTCGTGCACGCGTTCAGAAATGCCCTGGCGCACGGCATCGAGGCTGCCGACGAGCGAGTTGCCCGGGCCAAAAATCCTCAGGGAAGGCTGCGCCTGCGAGCCGAGCGCACCGGAGACACGCTGCAGCTACGACTGTCCGACGACGGCAGGGGCCTAGCCGTCGACCAACTGCGACAGCAGACGGGGCGAGCAGAGGCCCGCGACGAAGAGCTTGCCGAGGCCATCTTTTCTTCGGGGATCTCTACGGCAACCGTCGTTTCTCGAGTAGCGGGTCGCGGCGTCGGTATGGACCTGATTCGTTCCTCGGTCCGCAAGCTCGGCGGCGATGTGCAGATCGCGTTCGTACAGGAGCCTGCGCAGGGCTATCGGCAGTTCGAGCTCGTGCTCTCGTTGCCAAGGGGCGCGCGGCACGCTTAGCGGCGTGTCCCTGAACTGCGTCGCCTTCGCGTGCCCGTAAACGTGCCCGTGCCCGTCTAACGATTCATCACAAATGGCTGCCGAAACGCAGCTCGAATTGCAGAAACTGTCGTAGCGGAACCAGGCCAATCTCGGCGGCTCGAGATTTTTTCACAGGGAGGACGGGAGGTGCGGGAGGTCTTGTTGGTTCGAGTCGCGCGGTCTCGTTCGGCGACTGCGCAGTCGCGTATCGACATCAGACGGCTCGAAACCCAAGCTCTCTCCCCTCTGTCTCGTCCTCCCGTCCTCCCTGTGAAAAAATCTCGCAGGGCCTCAGCACGAGCGATCAGGACGGAAGCAGCCCGAGACGTGCCGCGCGACCGCGGGATGGCACGCGAGCTTCTGCCGGCGGGCTGCATATCGGCGGCCCCGAGATGTATAGAATCGTTAGACGGGCACGGGCACGTTTACGGCGAGACCAGCAATTCGGGACGGGTCTTGGCGTCGCGCGCTAGCCCACGCTGGGCTCGGCCGTCGCTCAAAATGGGTAGGCGGGCAGCTCGTTCCTCAGCGTGACCCACTGCACCTCGGTAAAGGCCTCGAAGTTCGCCAGCGGGCCGCCGAGGCGACCGCCGCCGCCCGAAGCCTTCACGCCGCCGAACGGATTGACTACCTCGTCGGAGACCGTCTGATCGTTGATGTGGACGATGCCGCTGGGAATGCGATCGGCGAGCGCCATCGCTTTCATCACGTCACGCGAGAGGATGCCGAGCGACAAACCGTATTCGGTGTCGCGCGCCAGCTCCACCGCTTCATCGAGCGTGTCGAACGCGATGACCGGCGCCACCGGGCCGAAGATCTCTTCGCTGAACGCGGGCGCGTTGCGAGGCACGTCCGTCAACACCGTCGGCCGATAGAATAGGCCCTGGTACTTGCCGCCGGCAGCAAGGCGGGCGCCCGCTTCGACCGAGCTCGTGACGAGCCCATGGATGCGCTCGAGCTGGTTCTGATCGATGATCGGCCCGAGCGCGACCTGCTCGGTCGCGGGATTGCCGACGGGTAGGCGGTTCGCGTGCTCCGCCAGGCTGGCGCTATATTGATCGGCGATCTTGCGCTGCACGAGGTGCCGCCCGGTCGTCATGCAGATCTGCCCCTGGTGCAGGAACGACCCGAAAGACCCCACCGATACGGCCTTCTCCACGTCGACGTCGTCGAGCACGATCAGCGCCGACTTGCCGCCCAGCTCGAGGTGGACGCGCTTCGACCGCTCCGCCGCCAGGCGCGCCACGCTGCGCCCCGCGCGTGTGGAGCCAGTGAAGGAGATGAGCTGCACGCCGGGATCGGTTACCAGCGCCTCGCCCACGTCGGCGGCGCCGGGCAACATGGCGAACAGCCCAGGAGGCAGGCCCGCCTTTTCGAAGATGCGCGCCAGTGCCACACCGCCGCACACCGAAGTACGGGGATCGGGCTTGAGAATCACCGCATTGCCGAGCGCGAGCGCTGGCGCTACCGAGCGGATAGACAGGATGATGGGGGCATTGAAAGGCGAGATGACACCCACCACGCCCACCGGCACGCGACGACTGAAGCTGAGGTGGGGTTGATTGGTGCGGAGAATTTCTCCATATGGCAGGCTGGCCAGGCCCGCCGCTTCGAAACAGGCCGCGGCCGCGAAATGGGTTTGCCGCGGACCGAAGGGGGGGATCGATCCGGCTTCTCGCACGATCCAGCCGTGGATCTCGTCGGCGTGCTCTTCCCAAAGCTCACCGGCGCGCCGCAGGATGGCCGCGCGCTTTTCATAGCTTTCGGCGGCCCAGGCGCGCTGCGCAACGCCGGCGCGCTCGGCGGCCTGGCGCACGTCGTCGGCGCTGGCGATACCTACGCGGCCCAGCTCTTCGCCCGTGGCGGGCTCGATGACGCTCCGCGTGCCCCCACCTCCTGCACGCCACTCCTCCAGGAAGATCCGACCCGTCCACAACTTCGCATCGAGGAAGCTCAAGGTAGTAGTCCTTTCTCGTTCCGCCCCAACGCGGAACTGCATCACGTAGTGATTGCCAGAGGCATACCGCGCTCACGCAACATCGCGCGTCGCCCGCAACCCTGTCAAGCTGCGGGCGCTCCGGCGTGCGGCCGACCTGGACGTTTGGTCATACCCTCCCCGACGGTGGCGCAGACGCGCGGCGCTTCGATCATTGGAACTGCGTGAAGAACTTCCAGACCTCCGTCTTGGTCCAGGTCTTGGCGCCATCGTCGCCGCCGCCGTCGACGTTGCCGGGCGTGTGCCCGCCGTCGAACGCGCACCATTCGACGGGATAGCCGGGCTTGCAACCTTGATACGAGGTGCAGATGTGCATCCCGCTACCGCCTTTTGGCTCGGGGGGGCTCTGGGAAGTACAGCCGTTGTTCATCACGAACTTATCCCGCATCGAGCGGCCACCGGAGATGTTGAGCGTGCCGTCGCCGATGCCATGAATGCCGAGATAGGCGATGGGCTGTGTGCCTCCATCGCACCCGCTGAGGACACCGCCCGAGTAGACCGCGACCGCGCGGAAGACGGTCGGCCGTGCACAGGCGAGCGCGTAGCTCATCGAGCCGCCGTAGCTGAACCCCACCGAGAACACCTGCGTCGTGTCGACGCAGAGATCGCCCTCGATGAGCTTTACCAGGTCGTCCGTGAGCTTCAGATCTGCGCCACCGGAATTTCCCCAGCCGTTACCGATGCCCTGCGGAGCAACGAAGATCGTGCTGTTGTTGGCCTGGGCCTTGAGGCCGTAATACGACCAAGAGGCCCCGCTGGTCCCGCCACCGTCGATGTCCTGCATCGTGCCGCCGTTCCAGTGGAAGGAGAAGATCAATCGATACGGGTGGTTGTTGTCGTAACCATCCGGGATGCGCAAAATGTAACTGCGGCTCTGGCCACTTTGGATCGTGCGGGAGCCGCTCGTCAGCGTCGGGGCCTTTCCACAGCCGGCGCTTCGCATCGGGGTGGTCGACCCTGCGCCGCCCGACCCGCCACCGCTGCCGGAGACGCCGCCCGACCCCGCGGCGGTGCCGCCGGATCCGGCGCCCCCGTGGCCAGCTCCTCCGTTGCTCGTCGAGCCTCCACCGCCGTTCGCGCCCGCGGTGCCGGGCACACCGCCGGTTCCGGTCGCGACGCCTGAGCCTGCCGTTCCGACGGCACCGCCCGCGACGGAGCCGGCCGAGCCCACCTGCCCGCCCGTTTGCACGCCGCCGCCGGTTCCGGCCGTTCCCCCGCTGCCAGGCGCCCCGCCCGTGGACTGCGAGCCGCCGCTGCCCGGTAGCGGCGGCAAACCGTCCGAAGAGCACGCCGTCGCGGCAATGACGAGCGAGACAGACGCTGTTCGGATAGTGCGCAGAAATCGGTCCATCCCTACATTGGCGCGAAGGGCACGAACTTGTGAAGGGTCTCTCGGGAAAACGGAGAGCCCGAGGTGGCCCTCTCGCGGCGCATCGATCCTGGAGTCAGCCCGAAGTCAGCACCGAAATCTTCCGGCGTGGGTGCTATTTGCGCCGACGTCACTCCGGACGCTTGCTGCCCTGCAGCTTCGTGAGCGCGGCGCTCATCGCGTCGGCGGCGGCGCTCACCCGCGGCACCACGAACGGAAAATCCATGCGCGTCGGGCCGATGATGCCGAGCGCGCCCGCGCTCTCGCCGTCGTCGTCACGGAACGGCGCGGCCACGACGCTGACCGGGCAGCCCACGGCTTGCGCCGCTTCTTCACCCAAAAATACGCGCACGTTGTCCGAAGCCAGAGCCGAGTCGAGCAGCGACAGCAACCGTTGCCGATCTTCCAAAACACGCAGCAGCTCGCGCGCGCTTTCGACGTCGCCGAACTCGGGCCGCTCCAGCAAGCGCGCTTGGCCCTCGATTTCGATGGTCAAGCCGCGCCCGGCGCCTTCCACGGCGGCGCGCACGAGCGACAAGCCTTTTTGCGAAAGCGCCCCCAGCTCGTCGGTCTGCTGGCGGATGCCGCTGACGAAGTGCTCGCGGACCGCCACCAGCGTGCGAGCCGGCACGATTTCCTCGAGCATGTTGTGAATGCGCTCGAGCTCCGCTTCGGTCAGCGGCTGGGCCAGGCTGATGAAGCGGTTTTCGACGGTACCGTCCGAGAAAACGATGACCGCCAACAACTCGCCCGGCCGGGTAGCGATGAAGCGCAGCTTCAACAGCGTGCGCGTAGCGCTGCCGGCGCGCACCAACAACGCGGGCGCCCCCGAGAGCATCGACAAGCGACGCCCGGCTTCGCGCAGCAGATCGGTCCCGGGCGGCAGCTCTTGGAACCAACTGTCGATGTCAGCGCGCTCGGCGCCCGTCAGTTGTCGCTCTTCCATCAAGGCGTCGACGAACAGTCGGTACGCGGCTTCAGTCGGGACGCGACCGGCGGAGGTGTGCGGCTGGCTCAAGTAGCCGCCTTCTTCCAAGTCGGCCAGCACGTTGCGGATGGTGGCGGCCGACAGCTCGAAGCCGTATTTCTTGGTCAGCGTGCGGCTGGCAACCGGCTCGCCCGAGGCAATGAACTCGGTGACGGCCGCGTACAGAACCGAACGCGCGCGCTTGGGCAGAGAGCTCACCCCGTAAATTTGGCTCGGCCCGCCCTGCCCCGTCAAACCCGGCACGCAAACGGCGCGGAAAGGGCGAGCAACCCAGACCAAACGGGGGTCAAACGCCGCCCCGGCCCCCACTTACTGAAACGCATGGCGCGGAGGTCTGCGAAATCCTTGACAGTTTTCGCATGGACGCCGATGATTTCGGTCCGGCAAAAATCCGGACTAGTTTCATGACCGTGCCCGCTCATTTGGAGGACGCGTGACCACCACCCTGCTGGCCGTCGACGACAGCAAGACGATGCGAAAGGTGATCGAGATCACCTTTGCTGGGGAAGGCTTCAAGACCGTGGTTGCAGCCGACGCCGCCGATGCGGTGGCCAAGGCTCAGTCCGAGCAGCCGCAAGTGGCGCTCATTGATGCTGCTCTCGAAGGAACCAACGGTTACGACCTGTGCCGTCAGATTAAAGGCGCCTCGCCTTCGACGGTCGTCGTGCTGCTCTCGAACAAGGCTCAGCCTTACGACAAGGCCCGCGGCGCCGCCGCTGGCGCCGACGACTTCGTCGACAAGCCGTTCGACACCCAGCAGATGATCGACAAGATCACCGCGCTCGCCAAGCGCGGCGCGCAAGCTCCGGCTGCCGCCCCTGCGCCGGTCGCGGCGCCAGTCGCGGTCGTCCAGCCGATGGCAGCGGCCAAGCCGCCCGAGGTTCAGCGACAACGCGTGCCGACCCTGGCCTACGGCAGCACGCCCGTGCCGCCCCAAGTCGCGGCGGCGCCGACCGCACCGCCCAAGCCGCTCGGTGGCTCGTCGCCCTACGGTTCGCGCGCGCCGACCACGCCCGGCACCCAAGCCTATTCGCCGCCCGCACCGGCGGTCGCCGCCAGCGGCAACGGCGTCCACGCCGACTTCGCCAGCAAGCTGGGCGGCCTCGGGCTCACCCCCGCCCAAATCGAAGGCGTGCTCTCTCTCTCGCGCGAAGTGGTCGAAAAGGTCGTCTGGGAAGTCGTCCCGACCCTGGCCGAGGCCATGATCAAAGAAGAGATCACTAGGCTCACGCGGGAGTAGAGATTTCTCACGGGCACGAGCCCTCTCGCGCGTGCCCGTAAACGTGCCCGTGCCCGTGCCCGAAAATCCTCGCCGCTGGGGTCGCTTCCGTTTGGTAGGCCGAGGTTCCTGGCGCGGGCGAACGCCCGCGCGCGCCGCGCCCAGCTGGGCGCGCAGGCAGGGCCTACCATCCACAAGCTGGCTTACGGACCGTCGGGCACGGGCACGGGCACGGGCACGTTTACGGGGAAGCCCACCCCATTCCGTCCGGCTTTGGCGGTGCTATAGCGGCGTCCGTTATGGAAGAGCTTTCGAAGGCTTATGAACCTGCTGACGTAGAACCGCGCTGGTACAAGTACTGGCTCGATTTGGGGGTCTTCAAGGCGGGTACGGAGCGGACCGCGGGTAAGCCGGCGTACGTGATTCCGATGCCGCCGCCCAACGTCACGGGGTCCTTGCACATGGGGCACGCGCTCGGCAGCACCTTTCAAGACGTGCTGATTCGGCACAAGCGCATGCAGGGCTACGACGCTTTGTGGCAGCCGGGCATCGATCACGCCGGCATTTCGACGCAGGTCGTGGTGGAGCGGTTGCTGAAGCGCGAAGGCAAGACGCGCCAGGACTTGGGTCGCGACGCCTTCATCAAGCGCGTTTGGGAGTGGAAAGAGCAGAGCGGCGGGCGCATCTCGCAGCAGCTGCAAATCATCGGTTGCTCGGCGGATTGGGAGCGCAGCCGCTTCACGATGGATCCGGACATGTCGGCGGCGGTGCGCGAAGCCTTCGTGCGCCTGTACGAAGACGGCCTGATCTACCGCGCCACGCGGCTGGTGAACTGGGACGTCGAGTCGCAAACGGTTTTGAGTGACCTCGAGGTCGAGGTCGAAGAAAACGTGCAGGGCGAGCTGTACGAGTTCGCTTACCAGGTGCTGGACGCGGATCCGGCGGCGGGGGCGACCGAGCTGGTGATCGCGACCACGCGCCCCGAGACGATGCTGGGCGACACCGCCGTGGCCGTGCACCCCGATGACCCGCGCTTCAAGCATTTGCACGGCAAGAAGCTGAAGCATCCGTTCTTGAGCCGTGAAATTCCGGTCATCACGGACGCCGTGCTGGTCGACATGGCGTTCGGCACCGGCGCCGTGAAGGTGACGCCGGCCCACGATTTCAACGACTTTGCGACGGGCAAGCGCCACGGGCTGGAAGAGATCAACATCTTCAACCTGGACGGCACCATGAACGCGCAGGGCGGCGAGTTCGCGGGCATGGAGCGCTTCAAGGCCAGAAAAGCCGTGAAGAAACGCTTGGCGGAGCTGGGCCTCGAGCGCGGCAGCAAGCCGCACAAGATGACCCTGCCGCGTTCGCAACGCACCAACAGCATCGTCGAGCCGATGATCTCGACGCAGTGGTTCATGAAGATGGCGCCGCTGGCCGAGCCGGCGCTGCAAGCCGTGCGCGACGGACGGATTCAAATCATCCCCGAAGAGTGGGTGAAGACCTACGAGTACTGGCTGACCAACATTCAGGATTGGTGCATCTCGCGCCAGCTGTGGTGGGGTCATCAGATCCCGGCGTTTCATTGTCAGGATTGCGCGCACGTGACGGTGACGCGCGACGACGTGGCCAGCGCCTGCAGCAAGTGCGGCAGCACGAAGCTGGTGCAGGATCCGGACGTGCTCGACACCTGGTTTTCGTCGCAGCTTTGGCCATTTGCGACGCTGGGCTGGCCGAAGCAGACGCCGGACTTGGCTCGTTACTACCCGGCCAGCGACATGGAGACCGGCTACGACATCATCTTCTTCTGGGTCGCCCGGATGATCATGATGGGCCTGTATTTCATGGGCGACGTGCCGTTCAAGCGCGTGCTGCTGCACGGCATGGTGGTGGACGAGACCGGCGACAAGATGAGCAAGGTCAAGGGCAACACGCTCGACCCACTCGACTTGATCCACGGCGCACCCTTCGAGACGATGGTGCAGAAAGCGCTGCCGGACGCGCCCGTCGCCGAAGCACTGACCAAGTTCAAAAAATCGTACCCCTCGACGGCCCAGATGGGCAAAGGCTTTCCGGCGTACGGCACCGATGCGCTACGCATGACTTTGTGCAGCTACTCGCCGCAAGCCAAGCGCATTGCGCTCTCACCGGCGCGCGTCGACGGGTACCGCAAGTTTTGCAACAAGGTCTACAACGCCACGCGCTTCGCGCTCACGTACATCAAGGACGAGAAGCCGACGGGCAAACCGCCGGAAGCGCCGAAGCTGCTGCTCAATCGCTGGTTGTTGTCGCGCTTGTCGGCGGCGGTCACGGCCAGCACCGCCGGCATCGACGAGTACCGCTTGGACGACGGTTCCAAGGCCCTTTACGCGTTTTTCTGGGACGAGCTGTGCAACTGGTACGTGGAGATGACCAAGCCGGTGTTCACCGACGGCTCGGCCGAAGCGCAAGCCGAGACGCGCGCGACCCTGGTGCACTGCCTGGAAGTGGTGCTGCGCGCGCTGCATCCGTACATGCCGTTCATCACCGAAGAGCTGTGGCAGCTGCTGCCCAAGGCCGAAGGTCATCCGGCGTCCATCGCGCTCGCGAGCTACCCCACTGCCGCCGACGGCCGCCCCGACGCGGAAGCAGAGCGCGAGATGGCTTGGCTCACGGCCGCCATCAGCGGCGCGCGCACCGTGCGCAGCGAGCACGGCATCAAGTTCAGCAATCGCGTGCCGGTCGAGCTACGCAGCGGCGACGCCAACGTGCGCCGCGTGCTCAGCGACAACAGCCGCGTGATTCAGTTCTTGGCCAGCACCGACGGACCGCCCACCGTAGCCGCGCCCTCGTCGGCGCGCCCGCGCGGCTCCACCTTGAACGTGGCCGGTGACGTCGAGGTGCTGGTCACCCTCAAAGGCCACATCGACCCCGCCAAAGAGTCCGAGCGCATCGACCGCGAAGTGAAGCGCGTAGCCAAAGACATCGAAGTGATGGAAAAGCGTTTGGCGAATCAGAACTTCGTCGCCAACGCCCCCGCCGACGTCTTGACGGAAGCGCGCGCGCTGCTCGAAAGCCTGAATCAGCAGAAAACACGGCTGGAAGCCGGTCGCGAGCTGGTCAAAGAGCTCTCCGAATAGGCTCGACGTCGGCGCTTCATGACCAACGCCGAGGTCGCGCGGGAGGTTCGAATCCTCCCCGCGCAACCAAGAAGCCTCGAAGGAAACTTTGAGGCTTCTTTCGCTTCTGGGGCTGCCGAGACGCGGCGCAGATTGCACAAGCTCACGTGGCGGTTCTGACCTGCCGCGTCCTCTCCGTTGTTGAATCGTCCCGACCCGGTCAGATGCCGTACCGGTTGACCGTTTCCCAATCTTCGTTCGACGGTTTCGGCGGACTCGGGCGAGTCTTGCCCCGAGCGTGATTGGAGGCTGGCGCGGGGCTTCCGGCGACCGGGGGAGCTGCTTGCTTTGGCGCACTGCTCGTAGCTTCGATCTCGTCAACCAGAAGCGGCGGCGAGCTCCAATTGGGTGGCGGGGCGAGCGTCACCGGTTTGGTGACGGGTGGAGAAGCGGCCGCCGCCGGCGCGGGGGGCGGTGGTGGCTTCGTGGTGGCCACGGCGGTTGCCAGCACCGATACGCCCACCACGGCGACGGCGGGCAAAAGCCAGCGCAGCCGTCGTGCTGGTCGACCTTCCGGATAATTCGAGGAAGGAGAGGAGGAGAGCTCTGCCGCGTCGACGAAGGCAATGCTCGCCTCATCGAGCTCGCTCCTCGACGCCAGCCACTCCGACAGCTCATCTCGCAGGCGCTCGAGCGAAGGGGTCCTCTCCTCACGAGCCTTGGCGAGTCCCTTGAAGATGATCTTCGCGAGCGCTGGATCCACGTCCGCAAGGGGAGGCGGCTCGTCGTGCAGCACGCTGAGGAGGACATCGGTGGAGCTCTCTCCGACGAACGCCGGGCGTCGCGCCAAGCCTTCGTAAAGCACGACGCACAGCGACCAAACGTCCGTGCGTTCGTCGAGCTCGGCGCCGGTAGCCTGTTCGGGAGACATGTAGCCCGGGCTGCCCACCACGTGCCCCGTGCCCGAGAAGGACCGCGGCCGTGCCTGGGTCCCGACTGCCTTGGCGATTCCGAAGTCGAACAGTTTGGGTTGAACGCGCCCGCCGCCGACGCTGGCGAGAAAGATGTTTTCTGGCTTGAGATCTCGGTGAATGAACCCGCTCGCGTGGACGAAACAGAGTGCCTCGGCGATCGGCAGCAGCAGCTGAACGAGCTCGACCGCCCCAAGCGGCTCTCGCTCGAGCCGCTCGTAGAGCGTCTCACCTTCTAGCAGCTCCATCACGATGCACGGCTCGCCGGAGGGCGTCTCCTCGATGTCGAAGACGCGAATGATGGCCGGGTGGACGAAATGAGCCGACGCCCGGGCCTCGGCTCGAAGCCGCGCCGCCGTCTCCGGCGAGGCCAGCTCGGGCCTGAGCAGCTTCAGCGCTACGGGCATGTCGAGCAGCAGGTTTCGGGCGCGCCAGACGCACGCCATGCCGCCTTCGCCTAGCGGTCGCTCCAGCTCGTACTTGTGCCCGACGAGTCGACCCTCGTTCATCGCTTTCCGTCCGTAGCAACCCCTGCGCCAACGCTAGCTGACCGCAGAATTTTCGAGGCCGGGCCGGGATTGCAGGAGTCGCCGGGGTGCCCGCCGAGCTGGGCGCGCCGGGCGGAACCGCCCCGATTGAGGCAAACCGCATCAAGGTCCGGCCATGCTCCCGCTTACCCTTGAAACGCAGCACCCGCGCGCCGCGCGGCCATCGGCAGTGCTTCGAATGGCTCGCACTGCACCACGGCTTCGGCGCGCCAGGCTCCGACGATCCGATATCCCCCGCCGTGTAGGCGGAGCGCCTCTAGGGTCTGAAGGAGGGGATCGACCAGCCACACGTGTCCAAACGTGCTCGCGACCGTAGATTGGCAGCTTCTCGGTTCGATCGACCGACGCTGTCGATGGCGAGAGGACTTCACAGACCCAGTCGGGCGGTAGTTCGAACGCGCTCGACTTCGGTAACGACGGCATGCGCTCGCGGCGCCAGCCGGCGATGTCCGGAACGACCACGTCACCGTGCAGATGAAGTTCCGGCTCGGACGCGAGTGACGCCATTCGCGCGACCGTGACATCGAGGTGCTGAAGCAGGTTTGGGGAAGCCTCGTCGTCGACGGGAATGCGTTCGTAGGCCACCTTTTCGGGGAAAAAGTTCTTGAGCTCCCGCGTCACGTTCAAGAAACCCCTTCCCGCGAGAGGGAGAGAGAGAGACTTCAACCTCGCGCTTCCAACCGAGTCGCTGTCGTAGAGAACCACCGCGCAACCACTTGCCCCGTGTTGAATACACGATAGCTACGCCATCGAGACACGGTGCCGGAGCACTTGGCGAGGAGCACGGACAGATTCAGCGGGTCCATCGCCGCGGCGCCTGTGGCGTGTGCGGGAGCGAGCTTCATTCAGGAGAGGGGGAATGAATCGATTGATCTTTCGCGCCCACGCGCTCGCCGGGTCCCCGCCGAATTGTTGGAGAACGTGCTGTTTTCGAAATGGAATGGCAGGTTGTAACCCACTGCTTCAGAGAACAGCCTTGTTGCATCCCACCCCCTTCCCCATCCCTCGGCCGACCTCATCCACGATTTTGAACAGCCTGCCAGGCGGGCGGGAATAGAAAATATGAACCGGGCGCTCACGTTCGAGGGAACTGCACTATTGGGAAAGCGTTTCGCCTTGCGCACTGTGTTATCTCGTCTGTCCGTTCTTTCGCTGGCTGCCCTTCTGGTGGGGTGCGCGTCAACTAATGACGGCGAGATGGGTGCCGGCGGATCAGTTGGCCAAGGCGGCACTGGATTGCCCGCCGCTGGCGCGACATCCTCCGGCACGGGCGGCGTTAGCGTAGCCGGCGGCACGAACGCCGGGACGGGTGGCGTAAGCGCGGGGACGGGTGGCGCGATCGCTGGAACCGCTGGTAGCTCGTCGGTTCAGGGCGGATCCGGCGGGACGTCCCAGACGGGGGGCTCGGGCGGCGTCGCCGGTGGCGGCGGTGGGGGCGCTGCGGACGCGGGTGGGGCCACCGGCGGTGCAGGAGGCGGCACCTCGGGCGAATGCAAGCCGCCTACGAGCTACGCCAATCTCTTCGTCACCGTCTCCGGCAAAACCCAAGCGGAGAGCGATCAGAAGCTCGCCACGGCCTGGTCCTCGCTCTTCAACCCCGGCGGCGCGGGGACGATCTACTTCAACGGGCCCGGCGCCAACGAATCGTACGTCGAGGACATCCTCAACAACGATGTCCGCACCGAGGGCATGTCCTACGGCATGATGGTCGCGGTTCAGCTGGACCATCAGACCGAGTTCGACCGCATTTGGAGCTGGGTCAAGAACCACATGGCGAATGGCACAGGCGAGATCCGATGGTCGTGCAAGACCTCGGGCTCGGGGTGCGCCGGCGGTGGGGCGCCTGACGGCGAGGAGTACATGGCGACTGCCCTCATCTTCGCCTCGCACCGCTGGGGCGACTCGACCGGCTCCGCCAAAATCGCCTATTCCACCGAGGCAAGTGGGTCCTCGACCTGATC
>Ga0207667_10000843_pt1 | contig 39489 bp, 53 predicted proteins | sample KBSCornC52_FD_184301 | JGI IMG/M metagenome (GOLD analysis project Ga0207667, IMG submission 184301) | Corn rhizosphere microbial communities from Kellogg Biological Station, Michigan, USA - KBS Corn C5-2 (SPAdes) (version 2) | ecosystem: Host-associated > Plants > Roots > Rhizosphere > Soil ...
GTGCAGATGACCCGCCAGATCGTCGACGTCGCCGAGCGGCTTGGCGACGTCGACGATCTGGCGGGTCATCTGCACGTCGGCGGTCGAGGGGGTCGGATCACCGGAGGGGTGATTGTGGACGAGGATCAGCGCGGTGGCACCGAGTTCGAGCGCCCGCTTCATCACCTCGCGCGGATAGACCGGCGTGTGATCGACCGTGCCGCGCTGCTGCACCTCGTCGGCGATGAGCCGGTTCTTCTTGTCGAGGAACAGGATGCGGAACTGTTCGACGTCCTCGAACGCCATGGCCGAGCGGCAATAGTCGATCAATGTGGTCCATGAGCTGAGGATGGGCTTATCGCTGTCGAGCGCGTCGTGCGCGAAGCGCTGCGCGGCGGCGAGGACCACCTTGAGACTGGTGATGGAGCTGTCGCCAAGCCCGTCGAAGTTGTCGAGCTCGCTGCGCGGGGCCGCGAGCACCGCCGAGAACGAGCCGAAGCGGCGGAGCAGGAGCTTGGCGATGTCCTTGGTGTCGCGGCGCGGGATGGCGAGGTGGAGCACGGCCTCGAGCAGCTCGACATCGGTAAAGGCTTCGCCGCCGACCTTGTTGAAGCGCTCGCGCACCCGCTCGCGATGGCCCGCCTTGAGGTCGACCGCCGACGCCTCGGCCAGACCATCCGAGGATGGCTCGGCCGCCTTGCTCACTCGGCCTGCTCGCCGGGACGGAGCGGATTGAACAGGCCGGCAGGCGAGAGGGTGAAGATCTCGTGGCCGGTGTCGGTGATGCCGATCGAATGCTCGGCCTGCGCCGAAAGCGTGCGGTCGCGCGTGACGGCGGTCCAGCCGTCGGAAAGGATTTTGACGTGCGGCCGGCCGAGATTGATCATCGGCTCGATGGTGAAGATCATGCCCGGCTTGAGTTCGATGCCGGTGCCCGGCACGCCGAAATGCATGATGTTGGGCTCGTCGTGGAAGAGCTGGCCCACGCCGTGGCCGACGAAATCGCGCACCACCGAGGTGCGCTCGGCTTCCGCATGCGCCTGGATGGCGGCGCCGATGTCGCCGGTGGTGTTGCCGGGTTTGGCGGCGGCGATACCGGCATAGAGCGACTCATAGGTCACCTCGATCAGCCGCTCGGCCTTCCGCGAAATCTCGCCGACGGCGAACATGCGCGAGCTGTCGCCGTACCAGCCGTCGAGGATGAGGGTGAGGTCGATGTTGACGATATCGCCCTCGCGCAGCGGCCGTTCCTCGGGGATGCCGTGGCAGACGACGTGGTTGATCGAGGTGCAGACCGAGTGGCGGTAGCCCTTGTAGAAGAGGGTCGCCGGGATCGCGTGGTGGTCCATCGCGAACTCATAGGCGGTGCGGTCGAGCAAGGCGGTGGTGACGCCCGGCTTGACCAGCGGCACCAGCAGGTCGAGCGCCTCGGCCGTCAGGCGGCCGGCCCGGCGCATGCCCTCGAACCCGGCCTCGCCGTGGAGCGGAATGACGCCGGCGGTGCGGCGGGTCTTGGTTTCGGCGTCGACGTAGGTGATCATCGCGAACTCGATTGCTTGAGGCCAGAAATAGTCGCTTGAGCCCTGATTTGGAAGGCTTTCATCCCGCCGCTGTGGCAAACCGTCCTTGCACCCGTTGATTTTGCGGCGCCGCCGCGCCAGACAAGCGCTTTGATCCGGGCCAGGACATGTCCGCTGAGACCAACCCGACCGCCGCGCTCGTCGTCATCGGCGACGAAATCCTGAGCGGCCGCACCAAGGACGTGAACATCGGCGCCACTGCCGATTTCTGCACCGACCTTGCCATCGACCTCATGGAGGTGCGCGTCGTCCCCGACATCGAGGACGAGATCGTCGCCGCGGTGAACGCCGTGCGCGCCCGCTACACCTATGTGTTCACGACCGGCGGCATCGGGCCGACGCATGACGACATCACCGCCGACGCGATCGCCAAGGCGTTCGGGGTCAAGCTGCCGATCAATGCCGAGGCCAAGGCGATGCTCGAGGCCCGCTGGAAGGACCGCGGCGTCGAGCCGAACGAGGCGCGGCTGCGCATGGCCCGCATCCCCGAGGGCGCGAGCCTGATCGTCAATTCGGTGAGCGCGGCGCCCGGCTTCCGCATCGGCAACGTGCATGTCATGGCGGGGGTCCCCACGATCATGCGCGCGATGCTGGAATCGATCGCGCCAACGCTGCAGGGCGGGCGCAAGGTGCATTCGATCGCGGTGAAATCGCGGGTGGGCGAGGGCAATATCGGCGCTCCGTTCGCAGCGCTGGCGCAGCAATTCCCCGACGTGAAGATGGGCAGCTATCCGCGCATGGGCGATGGCACGGTGATGACCGAGCTGGTGCTGCGCGCCTCCGACGAAGCCCGCCTGCAGGAGGCGGCGAAAGCCGTCTACGACATGGTGGCCAAGGAACATCTCAAGGCCGGGTTCCCGGCGCCCGACCCGTATTGAGCCGCTGGAGGCCAAGTTGAACGAACCGCGCACCAAGAGTTTCCCGGTCAGCTGGGACCAGTTCCACCGCGACAGCCGGGCGCTCGCCTGGCGGCTCAACGGCGAGGGGCCGTTCGAGGCCTGCGTCGCCATCACCCGTGGCGGCCTCGTGCCGGCAGCGATCGTGGCGCGCGAGCTCAATATCCGCACCGTCGACTGCGTCGCGGTCAAGAGCTACGACCACCAGAACCAGGGCTCGATCAAGGTGCTCAAGCCCATCGATCCCGAGATCGTGGCCAAGGCCAGGGCCGGCAAGAAAATCCTGATCGTCGACGACCTGGTCGACACCGGCGCGACCGCGCGCGTGGTGCGCGACATGCTGCCGGGCGCCCACTTCGCCACTGTCTACGCCAAGCCCAAGGGCCGCGACATGGTCGACACCTTCATCACCGAAGTGAGCCAGGACACCTGGATCTTCTTCCCGTGGGACCTGGACGTCGCCTACGTGGCGCCGATCGCCGGCGCCACGGACTGATATGGCCCTTAGCAAAGGGCAGCGGCTGCAGATATTCTTCGATCGCCTCCGGACTCTGAAGCCTGCCTCCAGTGCAGATGAAGCGCGGCGGAACATCGATGACACGCTCGTCGCCGTCGAGGATGAGTTCTCGGACGTGCCGGCGAGCCACCCGCCGCCCGCGACAGATGACGGCCGGATGTACCCAGCCTTGCCTGATCGCACACGAAATTTGGGGGACATTCTGGCGATGGACCACCGCAGGCATGTGACCTATCTGGGCAGAAACGGCGCCATTTTGATCATTAGCCGCTCTGATGGTAAGGTCCTTGCGCAGGTCGCCGGGGCGGATGGAGTGACTTTGAGGTTAGAAGAGATTGAGCGCGATCAGTGAATTTGCCCATTCGATGATGAGTTATGCGCCGGCAATGATCGTGGCGGAACGTCCATCTTCGAATAGCGGCTTCCGATGGATCGACCTTCGGCTGAACGGGCGGTTTTCCGCGGTGTCCTGGCAGCCGGGAAAGGGCTTTGGCTTTTACGATGAGTCCGATCCGGGCTTCGGCGAAGAGGTTCCCCGCCGCTTGCTCGCCGATCCTGTTGCCGCGGCAAGCTACGAAGCGGAAGTATTGCTCTCGTTGGGGTGGCCTCTCGTTCGCGGCCCTGTCTCGGCTCAGGCTTTACGCGTCCGCTGACGTCGATCCCTCGCGGGCGTGATGGAATGGTAGACATACGGGACTTAAAATCCCGGGGCTGTATAGCCGTGCGGGTTCGAGTCCCGCCGCCCGCACCAAGGACCTGAAGCATGCTGATCAAGCGCGAGGTGCTGGAGGCCATCAAGGCCGGGCAGATCACCTTGCAGTTCCGGCGCTGGACGCGGCCGTCGGTGAAGGCGGGAGGCACGCTCAAGACCAGGGTCGGGCTGCTGCGGATCGGGCGGATCGACGAGATGCGGCCGGAGGACGTGACGGCCGTAGATGCCCGCAAGGCCGGGTTCCGCGACATTGCCGATTTTCGCGCCTGGCTGAACACCATGAAGCAGGGCCCGCTGTTCCACCGCATCGAAGTGAGCTACATCGGCGAGCCGCCCAGCGTCTGAGGGGACCGTGATGCGCCGCGCCGTGCTTTGGGCAGTCCTGATGTTGCTGCCCGCACCTGCATTTGCCGGGGGCGGCGCCTGGTCCGCCCAGAAACAGGACGACGAGGGCGGGCCGGTGATGGCCGCGTCGGTCGTGGGCGATCCCGACGGCAACGTGACGCCCAGCCTCGTGCTGACCTGCGCCGACAAGGGGTCGCTGACCTTGCGCTATCTCACCACCGCGGACGCGGTGCAGCCGGGCAGCGAGGCCGACTTCCTGTTCGAGAACGAGCGTACGCAGCAGACGCTGCACATGCAGTACGAGGACGAGGACGGTGCGTTCGCGGCGACGGTGCCCCGGAGCGGGCCGCTGCTCGACTTCCTCCGGACCGGCGATGAGGTTTTCATCTCCGAGACGAGTGGCAACTATCCGGCGCAGACCTTCCCGCTGACCGGCTCGGGCAAGGCGATCGACATACTGCTCAAGACCTGTAAATAGGCCGCGCCGTTCGGAACGGCATTCCATCCGGTGCAGGCTTGCATCGAAGGTGGCTGCGCCGGTGAGGACTCACCAGGACACGGCGCCGGGCATCCTGCCTAAATCCTTGGCACAAACGTTAATTTGGAAATCCGGAACCCATCCCCGGCCTGGCCCGTTTGTTTCTTAGCTGCTTTTTCAAGAGAGGTTCGAAATGCACAAGGATCAGGTTGAAGGCGCCGGGAAACAGATGAAGGGCGCCGTGAAGGATGCCGCCGGCAAGATGAGCGGCGATGTGAAGCTGCAGGCCGAGGGCAAGATGGACAAGGCCGCCGGACAGGTTCAGTCCGCGGTGGGCAAAGCCAAAGACGATGCCCGCAACGCACTGAAGCACTGAGACGTAACGACACCTCGGTGCAAGGCCGGGAACTCACGCTCGGCTAACGACAAGAGGCCGCCCCATCGGGGCGGCCTTTTGATTTGTGGGCAGATCGGGCAGGTTGGCCCGATGCTCGCCAATATCCTCACCGGGCTTGTTGCCCTCATCCACATCTACATCCTGATCCTCGAGATGGTGCTCTGGGACACGCCGCGCGGCCGCAGGGCGTTCGGCACGACCGAGGCCTTCGCCAAGGAGAGCAAGGTGCTCGCCGCGAACCAGGGGCTCTACAATGGTTTCCTCGCCGCCGGACTGATCTGGGGCATCTGGCTGGGCGATGCCGGTGATCCGGTGAAGATTTTCTTCTTGCTCTGCGTTGCAGTCGCCGGCGCGTACGGCGCGGCGACCGTGCACGTCCGCATCTTGCTGATCCAGACGGTGCCGGCGCTGCTTGCGCTGGCGGCGGTGATCTTGACGTAGCGGCCAAAAATACGTTAGTGACTAACAAATGAGAGTCACTATCGTTAATCGATCATGAGCTTCCGGGACGAGAAGCGCCGGCGGACCATGCGCGAAATCCAGAGCGCGGCGCTCGATCTGTTCGAGGCGCGCGGCTACGACGCAGTATCGGTGGAGGCGATTGCCGCGGCTGCCGGCGTTTCGGCGCCGACGGTGTACCGCAATTTCGGCACCAAGGAGCGGATCGTCCTGTGGGACGATTACGATCCGGACATGCTGGATGCGATCGCGGCGGAGACGCGTCGCGCCAAGCCGCTTGCGGCCATCGAGATCGGCCTCGTGGGAGCGCTCGACCGCATCTACGAGGCCGATGCGCGGCGCGTCTTCCGCCGGTCCAAGCTGGCGGTGAAAGAGCCGGCGCTGCGGCTCGCCAACGCCCCGGCGCTGGCCGAGATGCGGGCCCAACTGGGGGCGGTGCTGGTCCTGAGCTATGCAGGCATGTCGGAGGCGAGGGCCGACTTGCTGGCGGCGGTGGTCGTCGTGGCGCTCGAGATCGCCGTCAACCGCTGGATCCAGGAGCAGGGCCGGGAGCCGCTGCGCAGCTATTTCCGCGAGGTTTTCGCGGATTTGAGGAGCGTCGTCCTGACCGAGGGAGTGACGGCATGAGCACGCTCGTGATCCGCGCCCGCCGCTGGCTGACGGCCCGGCATCTTGCGCAACTGGGCATCCTCGCGCAGATGCTGGCGGGCTTCCGTACCGTCGGCGAATATTTCCGGCTGCAGTGGGAGGGCGGCGCCATCCCGGCGATCGTCGGGCCGCTGCTGCTTGGGGCCATGCTCGCGATCGCCGGAGCGCTCGTCAGCGTGGTGCTCCACTTCTTCGGCCGCGACCGGCCGGCGATCAGCACGACCATCGTCACCATCGCCGGGCTGATTGCATACAAACTGATCGCATTGCCGACACTGGGCTGAATTGCGGCAGGCCGCCGATTCGCGCTAGTTTCGTGTCGCGCGGGGGCGCGCGAGCGAGGTTCGCCCATGTGGGACTTCTCGATCGGCCGCACGCTTGGCCTCATGGGGCAGACGCTGCCCTTCATCGTTTTCCGGATCATCGTCTATTTCGGCATCGCCGTGGCCTATGTGCTGGTGACTGGCGTCGGTGTCGGCATCGGCTGGGGCGTGGGCGCCTTCGGCAGCCCAGACTTCCGCGCCGGCACCATGACCTGGGGCGGGATCATCGGCTTCGTGCTCACCGCCGGCACGATCTACATCCTGCGCGAATACCTGCTGTATGTCGTCAAGGCGGGCCATATCGCCGTGCTGGTCGAACTGATCGACGGCAACCAGATTCCGCAGGGCCAGGGCCAGATCAACTATGCGACCGAGATCGTGCGGACGCACTTCGCCGAGACCAACGTGCTGTTCGGCGTCGACCTGCTGGTCAAGGGCGTGCTCGCGGCCATCCTCGGCCTGATCCAGGGCATCGCCTCGTTCCTGCCGATCCCCGGGCTCAGCAACGTCGTGGGGCTGGTCCGCGCCTTCCTGCGCGTCGCCATCGGGCTGATGGACGAAGTGGTGCTCGGCTATCTGTTCCGCACCCGCGCGGTGAACCCCTGGCAGGGCGCACAGACGGCACTCGTCCTCTACGCGCAGAACTACAAGGTGATGCTCAAGAATGCCGCGTGGCTGACCGTCATCATGTACGCGCTGTCATTCGTGGTGTTTCTGGTCATGCTGGCGCCCGCCGCGGCGGTCGTCTGGTTCCTGCCCAACGCCTGGGGCGCCGGCGGCTTCATCTTTGCCATCCTGTTTGCCTGGGCGGTGAAGGCAGCGCTCATCGAGCCCTTCGCGATCGCGGCGATGATGGACGTGTATTTCCGGGTCATCGAGGGCCAGACGCCCGATCCGGCGTGGGATGCACGTATCGGCGAGGTGTCGCGCAAATTCCGCGAGCTCAAGGAAAAGGCAGCCAACTGGATGGGCGGCCGCCCGACATCCACAGCGCCATTCACAGCCCCTGGAGGCCCGGTGGTCTGAGCGTCGCGGGCAGGCTAAGGTCGGCCCGATGCGCTACGCCTTGATCGAAACGGCACTCGGCACCTTCGGCCTCGCCTGGACCGACGCGGGCGTGGCGCGCGTCGCGCTGCCGGGGCGCGACCGGGCGCGGACCGAGATCTGGATTTCGCGCGATCCGGCCGAGCCGGGCTTTCCGGACGGTCCCTATGCCGGTCTGCCGGAGCGCATCCAGCGCTACGCCGATGGCGAGCGGATCGACTTTTCCGATGTGCGGCTCGATCTCGACGGGGTGCCGGAGTTCAACCGGCAGGCCTATGCCGAGCTCCTGAAGATCGGCTATGGCGAGACCACGACCTACGGCGCGATCGCCCGGACGCTGGGCGATGTGACGCTGTCGCGCGCCGTCGGTACGGCCATGGGCCAGAACCCCATTCCGCTGATCATCCCGTGCCATCGGGTGATGGGAGCAAACGACAAGCCAGTGGGCTTTTCGTCGCCGGGCGGGGTGACCGCCAAGATGCGGATGCTGGCGCTCGAGCATGCGGCCTCACCAACGGGGCAGTATGCGTTCGGGTTCTGACGCGTCCACGGAGCGCTATCGCCGGTTCGTCGCCGACACCATGGCGAAACGGATTCCGCTCATCATCAAGAACACCGAGGAAGGCTGCGACGCAGAAGCGGCCGGCCGGCTGCAGGCGATTGGCCGCGCCGTGGCAGCCGACGCGCCGATGGTCGTCGACCTGAGCTACTGGCCGTTCGAAGGCTGGGAGGAGATGCCGGCCAAGGTCAACGGCAAGCGCATCTCGGATGCGCCGTTCTTCGATTTCGAGTTCTGGCTTTACTTTCGCATTCTCGAGGCGGTGCGCTTCGGCGAGACGCGGTTCGATCCGTTCCGCGCCATCAAGCATCGCGAGCTCGACCGGCATCTGAGTTGGGCGGACGAGGCGATCGGCCGGACGACGACGCTGACGCAGGGGCTGAACCTGTCGCTCGACGCCAACGCGCACGATCTGTCGCAACTGGGCGGCCCGAGCGCGAGCCACGACGTCGGCCGCGAGGAACTGCAGATCGAGCCGCTGAGCGTCAGCCGGCTCAATCTTGTCACCGACAATTTCGGCGGCGAGTTCGTGGCCGATCTGGTGCTGGCAATCGTCGCGGCCGAGGCGGGGACCGAGGTTGTCATCCACGTCAAGCAGGTGCCGATGTTCGTTTCGGATACGACCGCGGACGACGTGACGATCCTGTTCGACCGCATCGACAAGACGAGCCCCTTCGGCGCGCGCCTGCAGGCAGCCACCGAACGCGGCGGCATCCGCTTTGCAACGCACGCCTTCTGGTCGGCGCCGAAATTCTTCGACCGTATGCCGGTGGCGGAGCTCGGCCGCGGCGACGTGTTGACGGTGGTCAAGGGCGACCTCAACTTCCGCCGCCTGATCGGCGACGTGAGCGTCCCGGTCGATACGCCGTTCCAGTCGCTCGCCACGCTCCCGGCGGCGCCGGTGCTGTCGCTGCGGTCGATCAAGTCGTATTGCCTCGCCGGCATGACGGACTGGCCGGCGAAACTCTCCAAAACCAAGTTTCCGATGGACGGCTCGATCGTCGCGGTGCAGCGCGTGCCGGTGCGTGATGCGGCTACTGTTTCCGCCGAAAGCTCTTCAGATGCGGTATCGCCTTTACGACGCGCTCTGCGATGGCTTCGATCGGAAGTGTGACCGGCTCGGTGATCTCGTTCTCGTCGGGGCCGGGAGGCTCGAGCGTGGCGAACTGGCTCGACAGCAGACTCGCCGGCATGAACTCATGGACGCGGTGAGCGATGCGCTGGCCGATCAGCTCCTCCGAGCCTTCGAGATAGACGAACAGGACCGGCTCGCCGGCCTGTGCCGTGAGGTAGTCCCGGTAGGAGCGCTTCAGCGCAGAGCAGGCACCGACGGCCACGCCCTTCTGCTCCGCCGCGTCGTGCAGGGCATGGGCGAGGGAGGCCAGCCACGGCCAGCGGTCGTCGTCGGTCAGCGGGATGCCGGCACGCATCTTCGCCTTGTTGGCCTCGGAGTGATAGTCGTCGCCCTCGAGGAAGGGCGCGTGGAGGCGCCGCGCGATGGCCTTGCCGACGACGGTCTTGCCGCTCGACGAGACGCCCATGGAGATGATGATGCGCGAGGGAATGAGGGCCACGGGATCCGCTTACATATCAGTTAAGTGTGGTCCGACAGCGGATAGCCGACCCGCTGCGGTCGCTCAACAGTAAATGTGAAAGCGCTGTCATGCGCAATCAAACGGTCGCGATGAAACCGCCGTCGACGTAGAGGATGTGGCCGTTGACGAAGGCCGCCGCATCCGAGCTCAGGAAGATTGCGGCGCCGCCGAGCTCCTCGACCTCGCCCCAGCGCGCCATCGGAGTGCGGGCTTCGAGCCAGCCATTGAACTTCTCGTCCCTGACCAAAGCTTCGTTGAGCTCGGTTTTGAAAAAGCCCGGCGCGATGCCGTTGACGTTGAGGCCATGCCGCGCCCACTCCGACGCCATGGCGCGGGTAAGGTTGGCGACTCCTGCCTTGCTCGCCGCGTAAGGGGCGATGCTCGGGCGCGCCGCACCGCTCATCAGCGAGCAGATGTTGATGATCTTGCCGCGGCCGCGCGGGATCATCCGCTTCGCGGCGGCCTGGCCGACGAGATAGACCGAGGTGAGGTTGGTGCGGATCACCTGCTCGAACTTGTCCTCCGGAAACGCCTCGAGCGGCGCGCGGTGCTGCATGCCGGCGTTGTTGACCAGGATGTCGATGGGCCCGATCTCGCGTTCGACATAGTCGACGGCGTCGTTGACGCTCTCGGAATTGGTGACGTCGAAGGCGACGGCGCGGGCACGCGCCCCGGAGTCAGCAAGGCTCGCGGTGGCCTCGCCCAGCGACTTGGTGTCGCGCGAATTGAGGATCACGTCGGCACCGGCGCCGGCCAGCGCCCCGGCGAGGGCGAAGCCGATGCCGCGGCTCGAGCCGGTGATGAGGGCGCGTTTTCCCGCGAGGCTGAACTGCGAAAGACTGTCCATTGGTCATACTCCGATCGGCTGGCTCCACTATCGCAGCATGAGGCGCGATTGGGGAGCCTGACAGCGCTGACAGCCAACGTTTTCGGGGCGCTTTTGCGCTGGCCAAAGCCGGTGTCGCGTGCCAAAAAGCGCGCGGAAAAGAACCCCTTGCGCCTTGGAGGAGCCTTCATGCCGTCTGCCGATATCGGCCTTATTGGTCTTGCCGTGATGGGCTCCAACCTGGCGCTGAACATTGCCGAAAAGGGCTATACGATCGCGGTCCATAACCGCACGGCCAGCAAGATCGACGACTTCATGGCGACGGCCAAGGAGCAGGGGCTCGACGGCAAATGCGTGCCCGAGGCGGACCTCAAGGCCTTCATCCAGGCGGTGAAACGGCCGCGCTCCATCATCATCATGGTGAAGGCCGGCAAGCCCGTCGACGAGATGATCGAGCAATTGCTGCCGATGCTGGAGCCGGGCGACGCCATCCTCGAATGCGGCAACTCGCTCTATACCGACACCAACCGCCGCTTCGCCTACCTGCAGCCCAAGGGCATCGGCTATCTCGGCATCGGCGTGTCGGGCGGCGAGGAGGGCGCGCGCCACGGCCCCTCGATCATGGTGGGCGGCGCCGAGGCGCAGTGGAAGAACGCCCAGCCGATCCTCGAGGCGATCTCGGCCAAGTTCAACGGCGAGCCGTGCTGCGCCTATCTCGGCGAGGGCGGCGCCGGCCATTTCGTCAAGACCATCCACAACGGCATCGAATACGGCGACATGCAGATGATCGCCGAGGTCTATGGCGTGATGCGCGACGGCATGGGGATGAACCCCAAGGCCGCGTCGGATGTGTTCAAGGGATGGAACAAGGGGCCGCTCAACTCGTACCTGATCGAGATCACCGGCTACGTGCTCGAGGCGATCGAGCCGAAGACGGGCAAGCCGCTGGTCGAACTGATCCTCGACAAAGCGGGCCAGAAGGGCACCGGCGTCTGGTCGGCGATCGCCGCACAGCAGCTTGGCGTGCCGGCCACGGCGATCGAAGGGGCGGTCGCGGCCCGCTCGATCAGCTCGCGCAAGGACGAGCGCGTCGCGGCCGAAAAGGTCTACGGCAAGCTCGCCGGCCTCGGCAGCCACAAAGTCGATCTGGGCGATCTCGAAAAAGCGCTGCTGGCCGGCAAGATCGTGTCCTACGCCCAGGGCTTTGCCGTGCTGCAGAAGGCGAGCGAGGAGAATGGCTGGAACCTGCCGCTCGCCACCATCGCCAAAATCTGGCGCAATGGCTGCATCATCCGGTCGCGCTTCCTCGATCAGATGGCGGCGGCCTATGCCAAGGGCGGCGCGCAGAACCTGCTGATGGTGCCGGACTTCATCGCCATCATGAAGGACGCGCACAGATCGCTGCGCAAGATCGTCTCGGCGGCGGCGCTGGGCGAGTTCCCCATGATCTGCCTTTCGGCCTCGCTCGCTTATTTCGATAGCTACCGCCAGGCGCTGGGGACGGCGAACCTGACGCAGGGCCAGCGCGACTTCTTCGGCGCGCACGGCTTCGAGCTGATCGACCGCCCTGGCGAGCAGCACGGCACCTGGCCGAGCACGATCGGGAAGTAGCAACTGTCAGCAGTCCGTCAAACCTGCTGCTAATGCGCTGAAATGTCTCGTTAATTCGAGAGGCACAAGCTTGTCTTCAGGCGTTCGAGTCGATGTACTCGGATGGTGAGGGAGACCTGCGATGCCTTTGCGTTCCGATCCTGCCAATGACGGCTATGGCCTGACGACGGCGCAGATCGTCTATCACATGCCGGATCACCTGCAGGTGCTGCAGGAATTCGTCTGGCAGAAGTTCGACACGTTCCCGGACTTTCCGGCGCTCGGCAAGTTCCTCGGCTTCTGGGAGGAACAGATCGAGGGCCCGATCCACTCGGTGACGGTCGCGCATGCGCGGCTGATCAAGCCGGCCGAGATCTACGAGCTGCGGCGGCAACTCCATTAGATCGGCGGCTGGACCTCCTCGTCGCTGCGCTTGTTCGGATTGGGGACGTGCATCTGGCCCGGCGGCGACATCTCGGGGACGCGCGGATGGGTCGCAACGCTCGGCTTGTGGCCGAGATCGAAGCGAAGCGCGATGGCGGTGAACATCACCACCGCGCCGGCAGTGAGGATCGCCGCGAAGATGAAGGGCGCCCCCGGGAAGTAGCCGGGCGAGCCCTCGCCGTAGGTGAAGTAGGCGAAGATCTGCGTCGCAGCGAGCGGTCCGATGATCGTCGCCAGCGAGTTCGCGGCATTGACCGCGCCCTGCAATTCGCCTTGCGCATTGTCGGGCACCTGCCGCGACAGCACGCCGTTGATCGCCGGCGCGGCGAGGCCGCTGACGGCGCCGATGACGATATAGAGATAGACGTATTGCGAGTGGTGGATGAAGGCGATGCCGAAGAAGGCGACGGTCGCCGCCAGCATGCCCAGGACGACCACCGGCGTTTCGGTGAAGCGCTTCACCAGCGGTCCGACGCCGAAGGCCTGGAACAGCGCAAAGACCACGCCGAACAGGCCAAGCGTGCGGCCGATCTGCGAGGACGAGAAGTTGAAGACCTCGATGGTGAAGTAGTTGTAGACCGAGGGGAACGCCTGCGCGGCCGTGGTGAACAGGAACAGCGCCAGCATCAGCCACAACACCACCGGGTATTTGCGCAGCGAGAGCAGTGCGCCGAACGGGTTGGCGCGGCGCAGGCTGAACGGCCGGCGGTGCTGGTGATCGAGCGATTCCGGCAGCACGAACAGGCCGAACAGGAAGTTCGCGAAAGCGAGGCACGCGGCGGCGTAGAACGGCACCTTCGGTCCGTATTCGCCGAGTTCGCCGCCGATCACCGGGCCGATGATGAAGCCGAGGCCGAAGGCCGCGCCGATCAGCCCAAAGCGCTGGGTGCGCTTATGCGGGTCGGTGATGTCGGCCATGTAGGCGGTGGCGGTTGCGACGGCGGCGCCCGCGACGCCCGAAACGAGGCGGCCGATGAACAGGTACCAGACCACGGGGGCGAACCCCATCATCGAGTAGTCGAAAGTGAGCCCCAGGAGCGAGCCGAGCAGCACCGGCCGGCGCCCGAACCGGTCGCTGAGATTGCCCAGGAACGGCGAGAAGATGAACTGCATCGAGGCGTAGACGAAGACCAGCCAGCCGCCGAAGACCGCTGCTTCCGCCACGCCGCCGCCGGTGAGCTGCTTGATGAGCTCCGGCAGCACCGGGACGATGATGCCGTATCCCACCATGTCCAGAAGGATGGTGATGAGGATGCAGGCGAGGGTGAGGGGGGAATCTTTCCGGTGGGCGGCGGCCATAGAGCCTCTATGGTTGCGAGGGCGGCAGTTGACACAGGGGAGGCGACAAGCGCAAGCGCGAAGCCCGGTTTCGCCTAGGTTTGCCGTGCACTCCTGTCGGGTAGAGGCACGGCGGGTTCAGGTGCGGCGTCGAAGCCGTAGAGCCAGTCGAGCCGCTTCAGGTGGCCGTGCGGTCCCTGCATCTTGAGCACCGCGTTGCGGCCGAGCGTGAACGGCCACTCCATGTGGTAGGCGAAGCCGTTGAAGTCGGAGATCTTGCGCACGCGGTCGACGCGCGGGCGGCGCATCGCCTCGAAGCGGCGGAAGGCCGAAGCGGCATCGGGCTCGGTCATCAGCAAGGGAGCGAGGATCGCGGCGTCCTCGATGCCCATGGCGGCACCCTGCGCCTGGAACGGCAGCATGGCGTGGGCCGCATCGCCGATGAGGCCGACGCCGCCATCGGACCAGACCGGCGCATCGACGGTGTCGACGATCCAGTAGCCCCAGCCGCCTTTGGCGAGCGAGATGATCTTCTCAAAGACGGGCGAGGCCGCCGCCGCCCAGGGCAGCACTGGCTCGCGCGGCGGGTTGTCGCTCGCAAGAGCGTCGGCCTTCTGCTTGACGAACAGCGCGATGTTGAACTGCTTGCGGCTCGGCAGCGGATAGCAGACCGCGTGATAGCCGGGGGCGAGCAGCATGGTCGTACGGTCCGAGGCGAGCACGCCCTTCATCAGGTCCATGCTGACCGTCGTGCGCCACGCCACGAAGCCGGAATAGCTCGCGGCCGGACCGTTGAGCACGCGGGTACGGGTCTCCGAGCGCACGCCGTCGGCTCCGACCAGGGCAAAGACGCGGGCGCTGCGGCTGGTTCCCGCCGCCTCATCCAGCACCAGCGAGGTGCCGCGGGCATGGTTGACCGCGTCGAAGCTGCGGACGTTGAACAAGAGGTCGATGTTGGCGAACCGCTTGCACGCCCGATAGAGCGCGTCGGCGAGGTCGGCGCGGTGCATGACCGCGTATGGCACGCCGTAGCGGCGGCGCATCACGCCACCCAGCTCGAGGCTCACGACCGGCCTTTTGGCCCGATACGGATAGACGTCGATGGCCTGCGGTTCGAAGCTGCGGGTCGAGATGGCCTTGTCGAGGCCGAGCTGGTTGAGGACGCGGCGGGCATTGGGACTGATCTGCAGCCCGGCGCCGACTTCCTGCACCTTGGGGTTGCGCTCGAGCACGACGACCGTCGCCCCGAACTTGGCGAGCGCGAGGGCGAGCGTCATGCCGGCGATGCCGGCTCCCGCGATGTAGATGGTCCGGCCGGCGGCCATGGGGAACGATCAGGCGTGTTCGGCCTGGTAGACTGCTGAAAGTGGCTGCGACATGCCCGGTGCGAGCTCGGGATTGAAGATGTAGTGGGTCGAGCAATACGAGCAGACGGCCTCGCTGTCCTTGCCCATGTCGATATAGATGTGCGGATGATCGAACGGCGGCAGGGCGCCGACGCACATGAATTCCTTGGAGCCCACTTCGATGCGCTTCAGCCCCTCGGTGTTGTGGAAATGCGGGGTGCCGGAATGAGCCATCGTGCGATCTTTCGTGTCTGCTTGGCGAACGGGCGGACCATATAGAAGCCAGTGTGGTTTTTGAAGGACCGCGCGGCTATTTAGGCGCTCATGCCAAGCTTTCTCTCCGACGGAATCGAAATCGCCTACGAGGTTTACGGCGAAGGCCGCCCGATCCTCCTGATCCACGGCTTTGCCTCGTCGGGGGTGATCAACTGGGTCAATCCCGGTTGGGTGGACGCGCTGCAGTCGGATGGCTGGCAGCCCATCACCATCGACAATCGCGGGCATGGCGGCTCGCGCAAGCTCTACGATCCAAAACTCTATTTCGCCCATGAGATGGCGGATGACGCTGCGCGCCTGCTCGACCGGCTGAGCCTCGGGGCCGTGCCGGTCATGGGCTATTCGATGGGCGCACGGATTGCGGCGTTCCTCGCGGCCCGGCATCCGGCGCGGATCAAATGCGCGGTCTGGGGCGGCATGGGCATCAACCTTATCACCGGTCTTGAGGATTCCGAGGAGATCATCGCCGCGCTGACGGCGGATTCATTGTCTGAAGTGAAGGGCGCAACCGGTCGCCAGTTCAGGATTTTCGCCGATCACTCCAAGGCCGACAAGGCGGCGCTCGCGGCCTGCATGATCTCGTCGCGCGAACCGATGCCGCCGGAAACCGTGCGGTCGATCATCCAACCCACACTCGTTGCCGTCGGTCAGACCGACGATATGGCCGGCGATCCGCACGCGCTGGCCGAACTGCTGCCGCATGGCGAGGCCTTCGTGATCCCCAAGCGCAACCACATGCTCGCGACCGGCGACCCCAGGTTCAAGGCAGCAGCGCTGGAGTTCCTGCACCGCCGCGGCTGAGGGATGGGAGCCATCATCGCGTTCCGGCCAGGTGAGATCGCGCCCGGCTCCGCCTGAGGCGCAGCCGATCACTGCAAAATGTGAACCATTTGGCTGCTCCGGGCTTGGTTCGGAGCGCGCATTTGCCGTATATCGGCATCCTGCGATGGAGACTTTCCCATGAGCGTATCGCTCAAATCGTCCACGGTGGCGGCGGTCGATCCCCTGTGGGACGCGGTGCGCGCCAACGCCCAGGAGATCGTGGCGACCGAGCCCGGATTGAGCTCGATGGTGATGGCCAATGTGCTCAACCACGAGCGGTTCGAAGATGCGCTGGCACATCGGCTCGCCGAGCGCCTCGACCATCCGGACGTGTCGGCGGATCTGATCCGGCAGGCGTTCCATGACGCCTTGCTGCTGCGCCCGCAGATCGCACTCGAGTCGCGCGCCGACCTCGCAGCGACGCTGGAGCGCGACCCGGCGACGCATCGCGCCATCGTGCCGTTCCTCTACTTCAAGGGCTACCAGGCCATCCAGACGCACCGCTTCGCGCATGCATTGTGGAACGCCGGCCGCCGCGACTTCGCGCTCTATCTGCAGAGCCGCTCGAGCCAGGTCTTCCAGGTCGACATCAACCCCGCCTGCCGCATCGGCAAGGGTATCATGCTCGACCATGCCACCGGCTTCGTCGCCGGCGAGACCGCCGTCATCGGCGATAACGTGTCGATCCTTCAGGGCGTGACGCTGGGCGGCACCGGCAAGGCCGACGAGGATCGCCACCCCAAGATCGGCGACGGCGTGCTGATCGGCGCCGGGGCGATCATCCTGGGCAACATCCGGATCGGCGAATGCGCCCGCGTCGGCGCGGGATCGGTGGTGGTCAAGGATGTACCGCCGCGCGTCACCGTGGTCGGCGTGCCGGCCCGCATCGTCGGCGAAGCGGGAGCGCCGCAGCCGTCCTCGGTGATGGACCAGGTCGCGTCTTTCCTGGATCAGAGCGGCTGACTGCCGAAGTTTGGCCGCATCCGGGCCCGAAAAGCCGCCTCCCGGGATTGCCCCGGGCGGTCGAATGCCTATTGTGGCGCCGAACAGCTAGGAGCGGCGGATTTGAATCACCCCGAGATCATCAAGCTGCAGAAATATCTGCAGCTCAAGTTCAACAGCCGCGCCATCGACGTGCGTCCCCGCCAGAAGCAGAACGACAGCGTCGAGGTCTATCTGGGTGAAGAGTTCCTCGGGCTGATCTATCTCGACGACGAAGACGGCGACAAATCCTACAACTTCCAGATGGCGATCCTCGAAGAGGATCTGGACGAGGTGAAATGATCGTCGCCACCACGAACGATCTGCCCGGCCACCGCATCGTGCGTGTCATCGGTCTCGTTCGCGGCATCACCGTGCGCTCGCGCAGCGTTCTCGGTACGCTGGGCGGGGCGCTGCAGTCGATCGTGGGCGGCAACCTGACTCTGTTCACGACGCTCGCGGAAACGTCGCGACAGGAAGCGCTCGACCTGATGATCGAGCACGCGACGGCGCAGGGCGCCAACGCAGTGATTGCCATGCGCTATGACAGCAATGAGATCACCGACGGCGTCACCGAGATGCTGGCCTACGGCACCGCCGTGGTGGTCGAAGAGGCCTAGACGGCCCCGATCTGGCTGAGCAGCGGGTGCAGTTCGGCGTCGAACTTCTTCCAGTTGACGAGAATGTCGTCGTCGAAGCCATAGACCGCCGCAATCCCCGAGCCGAGATAGACCGTGCGCAGGCATTTGCCCGGCTGGCCGTCGGCGATCGGGGCCTGGCACTTGGCGACAAAGGGCGAGGGGGCGATCGGGTCGTACCACACCGTCTCGTTGTCGTAGCCGTCGCCGGCCGCCATGGGCTTGCCGATCAGGCCGGGCGGACCGGCGAGTTGTTGCTGCCCGAATTCGTGCAGGTAGACGCCATCGAGCAGTGAAGCACTGGGTCGGACCCGGCTGCGCTGCGTCAGCGTCACGTCGATGCTGCGCATGGCGCCGTCGGGCCCGAGGGGAATAGTCAATGTCAGATCGACCTGTTTCGCGAAGCTGGCCGCGCCTTGGTCGTCATTGCCGTTCATCCAGCCGACGGGGATTTCGAGCGTCGTGCCGCCCAGTGTCCGGGTGACCAGCCGCGCCGGCGCCCCCGCACCGGGAGTCCCGTGCTCGGCGCCGCTGATGAGGTAGGCGGCGCCCAAGCCCAGCAGGGCCGCAAACAGCGCGATGACGCCCAGATTGAAGCCCACGGAATGGACTTCGCGTTTGCCTGCCAGCGCTGCGGCGGATGACGCCATGGGCAAATTAACCAGTCGGTAGGGACGTTGGTGACAGCCAATCACGCGCCCCATATGATTAACGAAGGGTTAACAGAGCCGCGCGACGAGACGCGGCGCGTTGAGGCGTTGCGTCATGATGTTCGAGTTGATGCTGGCGGGCTTCATCATGGTGGTCGGGCTCGCCATCGCGGGGTCCGGGACCTACTTCTACCAGTGGGTGTTCCACGAGCAGGCGATGCTGCGCTACGACGGCAAGACGTTCCTGCATACGCTCGGCCATCTGGCCATGAGCTTCCTGTGTGGCCCGTTCATCATGCTGCAGCTTGGCTGGAAACAGCAGGACGATGGCACCCTGTCGGTCGGCTCGGTGTTGCTGAGCGCGCTGGTGGCGTTCGGCTGGGCCTTCATCACCGGCCTGTTTTTCCTCGGGTTCTATCTGGCGATCGTTCCCTAGAGGCCTGTTCCAACGGGGGAAGGGCGTGGGGCCGGCCTCGGGGGAGAGCCGGCCCCACTTTCGTCGGGCACCAGTGATCAGGGAAGGGCCCGAAGAACTCGGATCTCAACCGTCAGTTGGTCGCGGCCGTGATGACCGTCGTGCGGTCGTCGTTGAGCGCGACCCACTTGCCGGCGTCGGCCTGCGACTGCCGCTTGATGAAGTCGTACGGCGTATCCTTCCAGAGCAGGACCTTGCCATTCTGGTTGTCGAGGATGAGGTCGCCGCGATCGGTGCGGACCATCAACACCGCGTGGCCGTTGCCGTCGGCTTCGCGCACCACGGTCATCAGCAGTGTGCTCGGGTCCCAGCCCGCCGCGATCAACTCGCGCTGCTTTTCGAGCGCGATGTCCTCGCAGTCGCCGTGCCCGTCGGCCGGATAGGTCCAGTATTCGACCTGGTGATAGTTGTCCTGGTCGGTCTCCGGCACGACCTCGCGGTTGACCGCATCGTTGACGGCGATGAGCTGATTCCAGCTCGCCTGGGTCAGCATCTCCGCCTGGACGACGGCCTTGTTCGGCATGCAGGCCGCGCCGTCGCGCCTGCAGAAGTCGGCGGCGCCGATCGGAATGCTCGTCGTGCCGGTCATCGGCGCGAACGCCGGATTGCTGAAGTCGATGGGCGTGAGGCCGCCGGCGGCCGCCGGCGAGGTGAACATGACGGCCGCAATCAGCGTGCCGCCGAGCGTGACTGTAATGGCGTTGGACATTTCGTATTCCCCTGATCGAGGAACACGATGCCGCCGCCAAATTGCCCCACTCGGAAAACTCTGCGCGAGTTTTTAGTCGAGTTTTATCGAGGCCGGTGAGATTGGATTAACCACGCGCCAGCGGGCGCCGCGTCAGTTGATGCGCAGGTTCTGCTGGACCACGGTGAGCATTTCCTGCGCCGAGGTGAACTCCACCGCCACCCCATCCTGGAAATGCCGGACCACGCGGGCGCGCATGCGGCCGAGGGTCACCGGCGTGCCCATCGCCGGACGTACCGCGAGCTCGATCGCCGCGCCCGAGAGCGAGATGTCGATGATCTTGCAGTTGTAGCGGCGGCCGTCGTCCAGAACGACGGTCGAGTGCCGGTTGTCGGGCACGACGCGCTCGTGGCGGCGGTCTTCGGGAAGGTTCAGGATGTCCTTGTTGGCGAGCCAGGTGAGTTGCGCCGCCATCTTGTCGCGCTTGCGGGGGCTGGCCGCCAGATCCATGACGAACCCCCCCTCGATGGGCTCGGTGATGGAGCCTTCGACCCGGCCGATATGATCGAGATAGGCGATCACTTTTTCGCCGGGATTGCCCGAAACCGGCGCGATCACCACCGCATCTCCGGGCGACATTTCGAGGACCTGGCAGGGGAACTCGCGGCGGTCGGCCAGCATGTAGCGGCCGAGCACCGAAACCTTGACGCGCTGGAATTTGGGCAGTTGCGCGTAGGCGCGCGCCGGCCTGGACGTCCGCTGCGGGGAAGTATTGTTGGTCAGCATGCCCAGGTCGCTCACTTTGACATGTGAGACGCTAACCAGTTTTGGTTAACCGAATGTAATGCTGGCCGCGCAGATTGGCCGGAAACCGGGACTTTTTACTGTCGGCCGCCGTCGATGACGGCGAGGTGCGCGTAGCGCCGGGCCTGGCGGCCGAAGACGGTCGCGGCCATCGGCTGCGGCGCGGCGCCGCCGCCGGTTGCGAACACCACTTCCTGCGGCACGGTCGCGGCGATGTCACGGGCCAGGTCGGCGTGTGACTGGTCGTCCGGCCAGATCAGGCGCAGCCCGCTGATACGCTGTTCCACGACCGGCTGCACGCCGAGCCAGTAGGGATCGTCGACCGCCGTCATGGCGCCAAGCAGCCGGTTCTGCGTCGAGCCGTTGTGGCGGACGGGGAGGAGGATGGTCTCGACCGACATGCGGGTGTGGATCGAAGTCATGCCGGTGAAGGTGATGAGCGCCACGGCGTGATCTTCGGTCACCGCGCGAACCAGCGTTTCCATCGCGTCGCGGTCACGCGGGTGCCACAGGCGCGTGAACGAGCGGCCCTTGAGCTCACGCGAGTAGATCGAGCAGATGTGCGACCCGGCCAGCCGGAAGTCGAACTCCTGGCCGTCATTGAGCTCGAGGATAAAGGTATTGGCGAGGGCGCCGCGGATCCTGGTCGGGTCGAGGTCCCGGCGGTCGGGGGCGCTGCGCGAGCCGCGCAAGGTGTTCCAGTAGTCGTAGAGCGTTTTTGTGCTCTGTTTTTGCATGGCCGCCAACCTATATCCCAAACCCCAGCCAGCGCGCCCGAAGGCCCGTCCGCCGCCGGGATGCACCCTCGCAAAAGCCCGGGCGGAAATCGCCCTTAAAGCTTCCTTAAGGTTAATGGCGCGGGTGTGGTGTGAATAAGTCGGTGCGAAGGCCGGAAATCCTGGAGTTGCAATGAGCGAGGACCAAAAACCTCAGGAAAATCAGCCGCTTCCGGCTTCGGCCGAACGGCAGCCGATCTTCAACCTGCCGCTGTCGGTGCTGGTGTTGTGCGGCCTGCTCCTCGCGATTCAGGCCGCTTCGGACCTGGTTCTTAACGAAGATGGCCGGCAGGCGCTGTATGCCTGGTTCGCCTTCATCCCTTACCGGGTCATCGATGCGAGCGGACTCGACGGCGGTGTCTGGCCGATCATCTGGACGCCATTTACGCACGCTTTCCTGCATGCGGGATGGGAGCATGTTGGCTTCAACGTCGTGTGGCTCGCGGCGTTTGGAACGCCGATCGCGCAGCGCTATGGCGCCGTGCGGATGCTGGCGCTGTTTCTTGTCGGCGCGGCGCTGGGGGCCGTGGCTTTTGCGGTGACGACCCTGCCGCAAGTCCAGGTTCTGCTCGGCGCCTCGGGCGGCATCGCTGCGCTCACTGGCGCCGCCACGCGCTTCATCTTTCAGCCCCCGGTGGTCGCGGTCGACGAGAAGACCGGCGAGCGGCAGCTTCTCGGCCGCCGGCTCGCGACGCTGGGCGAATTCTTCCGCAATCCGACGGCGCGGCTCTTCGCGCTGGCCTGGATCGTTCTCAACGGCATCGTGCCGCTGATTCCGATGTTTACGGGCAGCAACGACTTCCAGGTCGCCTGGCAGGCGCATATCGCGGGCTTCCTTGGCGGCTTGCTGCTGGTGCCGCTGCTCGAAAGGAGACGGGCATGACCGACACCGAGCGTCTGGAAAAGCTCGAGACGACCATCGCCTATCAGGAGCAGGCGATCGAAGATTTGAGCCGGACCATCACGGCGCAGTGGACCGAGATCGCGGAGCTCAAGCGGCTGATCGGCAACCTCGGCGCGCGGGTGCGCGAGCTCGCCGACAACCCGGCGCTCGCCGAGCCACCGGAGCCGCCGCCACCGCATTACTGAGCGTAAACGGTCTTGGGATCGAACAGCCGCGGCTCGCCGGTATCCCTGAGGGCGCCGTCCTTGAGCACACGGTAGAAGCAGCTCTTACGGCCGGTATGGCACGCCGCGCCACGGCCCGTCTGCTCGACGAATACGAGCAACACGTCCTGGTCGCAGTCGGTCGCAAGCTTGATGAGCTTCTGCACCTCGCCGGAGGTCTCGCCCTTCTTCCAGAGCTTGCCGCGCGAACGCGAGTAGTAGTGAACCTCGCCCGTCTCGATGGTGAGGCGCAGCGCCTCGGCGTTCATCTGCGCGACCATCAGCACGCGGCCGCTCTCGTCCTGCGCGACGGCGGTGATCAGGCCCTGCGCGTCGAAGCGCGGTGCGAAGATCGTGCCGTCTTCCAGTTGCTCGGGTGTAAGGGTGCTTGGGTCGGCGAAAATGGTGCTCATGGGGCGGTAGGTAATACCGCCCCGCGCCAGCGTCAAAGTCAGCGCTTGATCGCAACCCAGACCTCGACCGTCCCGAGGCCGGTCTGCGGGTTGAAGTCGGGGCCATAATATTCGAGGAAGCTGAAATAGCTGTGGTCGGCCTCGAACTTGGCATCGGGCAGGCCGTCTTCAAAGACGGCCGCGCAGGTCGCGCGCAGCTCCGAGATGTGACCGCGATGGGCGAACTGCGCGTAGCGCGTCGCCGGCAATGTCATGACGCTGAGGCCGGGAAGGACCTCCTTGGTGGCAGCAACCGGCACGCCACAAAAATAGTCGAAGCCGTCGGTCTCTTCGTCCATGCGCCCGACCACGGCGAAAGCGTCGCCGACGCGGTTGCCGGTCATTTCCTGGAAATAGGGCGCGGCGCGCGTCCATTGGTCCGGGATGTTGGCGAGGGTCCGGCCGTCGTAATGCGCGCCGAGGCCGGCGAGGCGGATGGCAGGATGGTCTTCGATCCTGGGCGGGGCGAGGCGAGTCTTTTCGGCGGGGTCCATTCTGATCGGCTCCACAAGGTGCAGGGTGTTGAGGGAGCGCCTTTTGCGAAGTTCGTCGGGAGTGACCTCGAACTGCTCGCGGAAGGCGCGGGTGAATGCCTCATGCGAGCCATAGCCGGCGTCGAGCGCCACGCCGAGAATGTCCGGCGCCCCTTCGGCCAGCATCCTGGCCGCCTCCGTCAGGCGGCGGCCGCGGATGTAGGACGAGATGGAATAGCCGGTGGCGAGGGGAAAGATGCGCGACAGGTGCGAACGCGAAACGCCGGCGTGCGCCGCCATCTCATCCAGCGACAGCGGATCCCGGAATCGGGACTCGATCATCCAGACGGTCTTGGCGATGGCGGACATGGCGTTTCCTCATGAAGCACGCAGTCTATGCCACCGCCGGAAACGCGCGACTTGATCGCTGTTGCTGGGTCAGCGCGGACCGCGGACCATCTGGAAGAAGCGGTCCTGCTCGGACGTCTCTTCGGCGAAGACGCCGGTGAAGCGCTGCGTGACCGTCTGCGCGCCATGCGCGCGCACGCCACGGATCGACATGCACATGTGCTCGGCTTCGAGCATCACCGCGGCGCCGCGTGGGTTGAGATGCTCGTTGATGGCGTCGATGATTTGCGCGGTCAGCACTTCCTGCACCTGCAGGCGCTTGGAAAAGACCTCGACCAGCCGCGCAAGCTTGGAGATGCCGACCACGCCGTCGTGCGGCAGGTAGGCGATGTGCGCCTTGCCGAAGAACGGCACCATGTGGTGCTCGCAATGGCTCGAGAATGGGATGTCCTTGACCAGGACGATGTCGTCGTAGCCGCCGACGTCCTTGAAGGTCTTGCTGAGGATGGTGGCCGGATCCTCGTGGTAGCCGGCGAAGAATTCCTTGTAAGCCTTGGTCACGCGGCGGGGCGTGTCGAGCAGGCCCTCGCGCGCCGGATCGTCGCCGGCCCAGGCGATGAGCGTGCGCACGGCGGCTTCCGCCTCCTCACGCGTCGGACGGAGAATGATGTGTTCGGACAATGACTTGACGGCGGCAGGCTTGGTGCTGGCGTCCATTTGACTCCCCGGTCAATTTCCGGCGGCAAAACGTCGTTGCCGCCTCGCGGTTCACGGATGGTCAGTGACGAGGGACGCCCCTGACTTGCTGCAAGTGCGCACTATATAAGGGGGAGAAGTACGCCCCTCAAGAAACACGCATGTGACTTAGATGGAACTGAGCGATCTTTATTCCCAAAAGATCCTCGAAATCGCGGCGAACCAACCCGTGCCCGGCCGGCTCGCGCATCCGGACGCCTCGGCGCGGCGCGTAAGCCGGGTCTGCGGGTCGTCGATCGAGGTCGATGTCGCGATTTCCGACGCGGGCAACATATGTGCTTACGGGCACAAAATATCCGCTTGCGCGCTTGGACAAACGTCGGCGGCAATCGTTGCGACGCATATCGTCGGGACCCCGGTGACGGAGTTCCGCGCACTCCGCGAACAGATGACGGCGATGCTCAAGGCGGACGGCGCGCCGCCGGCCGGCAAATGGGCCGACCTTGCCTTCCTCGAACCGGTACGGGAGTACCCGCCGCGGCACACCTCGACCCTGCTGGTGTTCGACGCGGTGGTCGATGCGCTCGACAAGATCGAAGCCGGCGACGCAGTTAAGGCGGTCCGTTGACTCAGTTCATGAGCGATTTCTGGCGTGTCCTGGACTTTCCGTTCAAGGTCGTCGCCTACGCGCTGATCCAGCTCTACCGCTACACGCTCTCGGCCTTCACCGGCCGGAGCTGCCGGCACGCGCCGACCTGCAGCGAGTACACCCGCGACGCCATCTGGCGCTTCGGCTTCTGGCCCGGCGGCTGGATGGGGCTGGCACGGATCACGCGCTGCCGGCCCGGCGGGACGCATGGCTACGACCCGGTGCCAACCGCATTGCCGCAGGGCTCGCACTGGTATCTACCGTGGCGCTACGGACGGTGGACCTGATGAATGGACGTGTCGACAGCAGCTCGCGGCTGATCAATGCCGATGCCGACCGCATCTATGCGGCCTTCATCGATCCCGTGGCCGTGGCGACCTGGCTGCCACCCTCGGACATGACCGGCACGGTCTTGGCGTTCGAGCCCAAGCCTGGTGGGGTGATGCGGATGGAGCTGACCTTCCGCCACGCCGATCACGCGACGCCGGGCAAGAGCTCCGCGGATACGGACATTGTCGAGGGGTATTTCGTTCGGCTGGTCCCGGCCCAGGAAGTGGTGCAGCGCTACACCTTCCGGTCGGACGATCCGGCCTTCGCCGGGGTGATGACCATGACCTGGAGCCTCGAGCCGGAGGGCGAGGGGACGCGCGTCACCGTCACCGCCGAGAACGTGCCCGCCGGAATCGATCCGCAGGACCATGAGACCGGCATGAACTCTTCGCTCGAGAACCTTGCCCGCTACACCGAATAAGCCAGTTCCGCCCGCGGGATGACACTCCACGGCAGGGGTGATAAGAGCCCGCCTGCGCCCGAGGGCGCGATTTTTCCGGCAATTCCGCCGAGTCTCATGGAGAGAGAAATGACGATCAAGGTGACGTTCCCCGACGGTGCAGTACGCGACTATGCGCGTGGCACCACCGGGACCACCGTGGTCGAATCGATCTCTCCCAGCCTCGCCAAAAAGACCGTCGCCATGAAGTGGAACGGCGGGCTCAGCGATTTGAGCGATCCGCTCCTGGGCGACGGCAAAATCGAGTTCGTGATGCGCGACAGCCCCGACGGGCTGGGCCTGATCCGGCACGACAGCGCCCACGTTCTGGCCGAAGCCGTGCAGGAGCTCTGGCCCGGCACGCAGGTGACGATCGGCCCGGTGATCGAGAACGGCTTTTACTACGACTTCAAGCGCGACACCCCGTTCAGCGAGGACGATTTCCCGATCATCGAAAAGAAGATGAAGGAGATCATCGATCGCGGCGCCGCCTTCACCAAGGAGGTCTGGAGTCGCGACGAAGCCAAGCGCGTCTTCGCCAGCAAGGGCGAGAACTTCAAGGTCGAGCTGGTCGATGCCATTCCGGCCGACCAGTCGATCAAGATCTACAAGCAGGGCCAGTGGTTCGACCTCTGCCGCGGCCCGCATATGCGCTCGACCAAGGACATCGGCCAGGCGTTCAAGCTGACCAAGGTGGCCGGCGCCTACTGGCGCGGCGACAGCAACAACCCGGTGCTGTCCCGTATCTACGGAACGGCATTCGCCACCCAGAAGGAGCTCGACGACTATCTTCGGATGATCGAGGAGGCCGAAAAGCGCGACCACCGCAAGCTCGGCCGTGAGCTCGACCTGTTCCACCTGCAGGACGAGGCGCCGGGCAGCGTGTTCTGGCATCCCAAGGGCTTCACCATCTACAACCAGATGGAGGAGTACATCCGCCGCCGGGTGAACAAGGACGGCTACACCGAGGTGAAGACGCCGCAGCTCATGTCGTCCAAGTTCTGGGAGGCGTCGGGCCATTGGGGAAAGTACCGCGAGAATATGTTCGTGGTGCCCGACGAAGTGCCCGGAACCGAGGAAGAAGGTCCGGTGCTGAGCGGCAAGGCAGAGCTGATGGCCTTGAAGCCGATGAACTGCCCCGCGCACATCCAGATCTTCAACCAGGGCACCAAGAGCTACCGCGACCTGCCGATGCGGCTGGCCGAGTTCGGCTGCTGCCACCGCAACGAGGCGCACGGCGCGCTGCACGGCCTGCTGCGCGTTCGCCAGATGACGCAGGACGACGCTCACATCTTCTGCACCGAAGAGCAGATCCAGGCCGAGACCGAGCGGTTCGTCCGGCTCCTCTACTCGGTGTATGAGGACATGGGCTTCGACAATGTCGTCATCAAGCTGGCGACGCGGCCGGAGAAGTTCGGCGGCACCATCGAGCGCTGGAACGCCGCGGAAAAGTCGCTGGGCGACGCCCTGCGCGCCACCGGCTACGACTTCGTCATCGCCGAGGGCGAGGGGGCTTTCTACGCGCCCAAGCTCGAGTTCCACCTCAAGGACGCCATCGGGCGGTCCTGGCAGGTGGGCACGCTGCAGCTCGACTATGTGCTGCCCGAGCGGCTCGACGCCACCTACGTGGCCGAAGACGGCTCGCGCAAATATGCGGTGATGCTGCATCGCGCGATCCTCGGCTCGCTCGAGCGTTTCATCGGCATGATGATCGAGCACTATGCCGGCAAGATGCCGCTCTGGTTGTCGCCGACGCAGGTGGTGGTCGCCACCATCGTGTCGGATGCCGATGCCTATGCCGAAAAGCTGGTGCAGCAGCTCAAGGATGCCGGCATCCGCGCCGAGCTCGACGTGCGCAACGAGAAGATCAACTACAAGGTGCGCGAGCACTCGACCCAAAAGGTGCCGCTGATGTTCGTCGTCGGCAAGCGCGAGGCCGAGGAGGGCACGGTCTCCGTCCGCCGCCTCGGCAGCGATGGCCAGAAGGTCGTTCCAGCGATGGATGCGATCGTCGAGCTGATGGGCGAAGCGGTCCCGCCGGACCTCAAGCGCGCGCCGAAGCTGGCGGCGTAGGGGAAACGCCGGACCGCGGCTGACAAATGCGAGCCGGCCTTGTTCATTTTACGGAGGCGAGGCCGGCTCCTCCGCCAAGTACGGAGCATCGCGCAAAATAAATTCCGCCCTACGGGACTGTGCGGGCTCCGATTTTCACCCTCCGTTAGCTCGACGCTCCAACACTGTCGCACGTTACTCTTGGGGGTTGTGACGTGAGCAAGTTGTTTGGAGCGATGTTCGGAAAGGGCGACGCGGCGGCGACACTGGCCGCTCTTTCGAAGTCGCAGGCGATCATCGAGTTCGGGCTCGACGGAACCATTCTCGGCGCCAACGAGAATTTCCTGAATCTAGTGGGCTACCGTCTGGACGAGATCGTCGGGCAGCACCATCGCATGTTCGTCGAGCCGTCCTACGCGCAGAGCGAGGACTATGCCGAGTTCTGGCGGCGGCTCGGGCGCGGCGAGTTCAACAGCGGCGAGTACAAGGAGCTTGGCAAAGGCGGCAAGGAGGTCTGGATTGAGGCGTCCTACAGCCCGGTGCTCGATCGGGCCGGCAAGCCCGTGAAGGTGGTCAAGATCGCCGCCGACGTGACGGCGCGCAGGCTGGCGGCCGCAGACGCGCAGAGCCAGCTTGCCGCGATCGGGCGGGCCCAGGCGGTGATCGAGTTCAACCTCGACGGCACCATCATCACCGCCAACGACAATTTCTGCCAGGCGATGGGCTACGGCCTCGACGAGATCAAGGGCCGGCACCATCGCATGTTCGTCGACCCGGCCTATGCGCAGAGCGCCGAGTATCGCGACTTCTGGGAGACGCTGCGCCGCGGCGAGGGCATGGCGGCCGAGTTCCGCCGTATCGGCAAGGGCGGCAAGGAAGTCTGGATCCAGGCCTCGTACACCCCGATCTTCGATCCGAGCGGCAAACCCTACAAGGTGGTGAAATACGCAACCGATGCGACCGATGCGTCGGCGCGCAAGGAGGCCGTGAAGGTCCTTGGCGCGCATCTGGCGCGGCTCGCCGACGGCGATCTCACGGCGGTGATCGACGATGCCTTCCAGGGCGATATCGAGCGCGTCCGTGTCGCCTATAACGGCACCGTGGCGACGATGCGCGACATCGTCGGCCGGCTGCGCAGCGCCTCGACGTCGCTGAAGACGGCGACGGGCGAAATCCTGTCGGGTGCCAACGACCTCGCCGACCGCACCACCAAGCAGGCCGCGGCGGTGGAAGAGACGTCCGCCACGCTGGAGCAGCTTTCGAGCACGGTGGCGGAGAACGCCGAACGGGCGGGCTCGGCCAGCATGAAGGCGCGCGCCGTCTCCGACACAGCGGGCCAGACCAATGACGTGATGCGTGAGGCCAACGAAGCGATGGAGCGCATCTCGGCGAGCTCGACCAAGATCTCCAACATCATCGGGCTGATCGACGACATCGCGTTCCAGACCAATCTGCTGGCGCTCAACGCGTCGGTGGAAGCGGCACGCGCCGGCGACGCCGGCAAGGGCTTTGCGGTGGTGGCGGTGGAAGTGCGCCGCCTGGCGCAATCGGCCGCCGGAGCATCATCGGAGGTCAAGGCGCTGATCGAGCAATCGTCCTCGGAGGTGTCGACCGGCAGCCGCAAGGTGGCCGAGGCGACGCAGAAGGTTACCTCGATGCTCGAGGGCATCCACGAGAACGGCGTGTTGATCGAAGCGATCACCCGCGCGACATCCGAGCAGTCGAACTCGATCAACGAGCTGACCGCGGCGGTCAAGCAGGTCGACGAGATGACCCAACACAACGCCGCCCTGGTGGAAGAGACCAATGCGGCGATCGAGCAGACCGAGAGCCAGGCCAACGAGCTCGACAGGATCGTCGATACGTTCGTGATGGAGGAGGGCGGCGAGCGCCACGCGCCCGCAGCCCCCGCCGCAGCCAGGGCCAGGCCGGCGGCGGCCCGGACACCGCGCGCCAAGGTGGCGAGCGCTGCGCGGACCTATCTGGCCGAAGGCAACGCCGCGCTCAAGGCAGACGACTGGGCGGAGTTCTGAGGGCTCGCGGCACTAGGCCGCGAACGCCTTGATCATCGGTGCAATGGCGGCGGCCGAGACCATGTGGTTCTGGCCCGGCAGGGTCTTGTGCGTGGCGTTCGGCAGCGCCTTGGCGATGTTGACCTGCGCGTTCTGCATCCAGGGATCTGACTTGCCGCCGCCGATGGCGAGGATCGGCATGGTCGCATGGGCCCAGGCGGTCTTTGGCGGTGGGGAGTTAGTCCAGTACGGCATGATGATGCGGGTGTCATAGGCCAGGGTCGCCCCGATCGAGGCGAGCTTCCTGAACAGGCCGAACAGGCCCATCATGAACATGGCGTAGCGCGGCACGCCGACGCCAGCGCCGAGGAAATGCTTGACGGCACCGACGGTGTCGCCGCGGTCGACCAGCGCGTACATCGTCGCAGCATAGGCGGGATCGGCGTGGCGCGAATCGTCGGTGAGGAGCGGTGCTTCGTAGAGCACCATTTTGCTGATCTTTTCGGGCGTCGCGTCAGCGGTCGCGAGGGCAAGCACGACACCGGAGGAGATCGCAAACAGCGCCGCCGTGCCACCGTTGGCGTCGATGACGGCCCCCAGATCCTCGATCTCGCGCTGCGGATCGTAGGGCTTGGTGTCGCCGCTCTCGCCGCGGCCGCGCCGGTCATAGGTGACGACGGTGAAGCGGTCCTTGAGCTGGGCGCTGATCGGACCCATCGGGCCGGAGGTGCGGTAGCAGAGCGCACCGTCGACGAGCACGATGACGGGCCCGGTGCCGGTCACGCTGTAGCCGATGCGCGTGCCGTCTTTCGAGGGAACGAAGGGCATGATGATCTCCTACACCTTGGCGAGGTCGATCGTGGTGAGGTATTCGGCCAGCCGGTCATTGCCCGTGCTGACCATGCCCGTGAAGCCGCGGCGGACGTTCTCGTCGCGCGCCTCGGCCGAGGTGCAGCGGACGGTGACGGTGACGAGGGTGCCGCGGCCCTGATCGGCCAGCGCGATGCTGGAGTCGAGCTCGACCGGCGGCAAACCGTCGAGCCCGAACGCCCAGTCGTCGGGCGCGTCGCGATAGTGGAGCTCGCTGTCCGGCACGATGCCGAGATAGACGCTGGCGTAGCGCCAGCCGCGTCCGTCGGGAAAGGTCCAGCCCATGAGCCAGACGCCGCCGACCTGCAAATCAACCTTGCACTCGGTCAGCGTGGACCCGCGCGGGCCCCAGAAATGGGCCATGTGCTGCGGCTCGGTGTAGCATTTGTAGATGAGCCGGCGCGGCGCATCAAAGCTGCGGCTGATGCTGAACCAGTTTTCGCCCGCAGGCGCGAGGACAACATTTTCGGACATGATTTCTTCCTTGCATTACCGGGGCGCGCCGCCGGCGGCGCGCTTGTCGAAGCTGTCACCGAGGCCGGTGCCGAAGCGGCGCCGGGCGGCCGCGTCGCGAGTCATTTGCCTGGTGCCTTGCGTTCGGCCAGCGGCTCGTCGAGCTGCCGCATCGATCCGGCGGCACCCTTTTCCATGCCGGAGCCGGCCATGCCATCGAGGTGAAGCTGGAGGCGGTCGAGGCGTTGCAGCCAGAGCCGCCGGTAGCGCATGCGCCCGGGCTCGCCGCGCGGCCGGAACGGGATGATCTCGGCCATGGCTCTGCGTCAGTTCCGGGGACCATCGGGATCTCCCTTCTGCAGCTCGGCGAGATAGTCTTCGAGGCGGTCGAGGCTCGCCTCCCAGAACTTGCGATAATCCTCGAGCCAGCCGGCGACGTCGCGCAGCGGCCCGGCCTCGAGCTTGCACGGACGGTATTGCGCGTCCCGGCCGCGCGAGATGAGCCCCGCGCCTTCCAGCACCTTGAGGTGCTTGCTGACCGCCGCAAGGCTCATGTCGTAGGGTTCGGCCAGCTCCGTGACCGTCGCCTGGCCGGTGGCGAGACGGGCCAGAATGCCCCGGCGGGTGGGGTCGGCGAGGGCGGAGAGCGTGAGGCTCAGTCTGTCCGGCGACATGGTATTCAACCAGCCAATTGATTAACTTGATGGTTGAATACGCCCCTGCAAACGCACTGTCAACCCATTGGTTGAATAGAAAAATTCAGACGTGATTTCAGCGGTTTATGCGAGAGTTTGAGAAATCCGCCGCAGAGGTGTCGATTCCTTGGGCGACCCTTCGTCGTGAGGATGAAGCCGGCAAAGGCGCGCGGCGAACAGATGGAGAGACCTATGCGGTTCATGATGATCGTCAAATCCAATCCGAGCATCGACGCGGGCCAGCCGCCGAGCGCCGAGGACATTGCCGCGATGGGCCGGTACAATCAGGAGCTGGCGGACGCCGGCATCCTGCTGGCGATGGAGGGCTTGGCCGGCAGCAGCAAGGGCGCGAAAGTGCAGTTCCTCGCCGGCGGCAAGACGCGGGTGGTCGACGGCCCATTTGCGGAAGCCAAGGAACTGATCGCCGGGTTCTGGGTGATTCAGGTCAAGGACCTGTCCGAGGCGCTGGCCTGGGCACGCAAGATCCCGATGCCGGAGGGTCAGGAGATCGAGGTGCGCCAGGTGCACCGCCTCTCCGATTTCGATGAGGACCTCGTCACCGAGGACCACCGGCGCCGCGAGCAGGCCTGGCGCGATAGGCACGACAAGCCGGTTGCCAACTGACGAGGAGACGACGATGCAGTTCATGGTCATTCGGAAGGCCGACGCCGAAACCGAAGCCGGCGTGCTGCCGAGCAAAGAGCTCATCGATGACATGACGAGCTATAACGAGATGCTGGTGCGAAGCGGCAAGATGAAGGGCGGGGCGGGCCTGATGGCCTCCTCGCGCGGCGCTCGCGTCAGCTTCAGCAACGGCAAGCCGAAGGTGATCGACGGGCCGTTTGCCGAAGCCAAGGAGTTGATCGCCGGCTATTCGATCATCGAGGCAGCCTCGCTGGCCGAGGTGATCGAGCTGGTCAAGCAATGGCCATCGAGCGACGCGCACGGCAACGTGCAGATCGAAATCCGTCCGCTCGCCACGGCGGAGAGCCTGGGCTTCACCGAGGAGCAGCAGGACCGGTACGACAAGATGGTCCAGCAGAACCTAGAGCAATAGCCGCCCGACTTGCGGCGGCGGACCAGACCTGTTCTGATCCGCCGCCCATGACACCGATCGAAACCCAGCGCGCTGTCGAGGCAGTGTGGCGCATCGAGGCGGCGAGGCTGGTCGCCGGCCTCACCAGGATGACGCGCGACATGAGCCTTGCCGAAGAGCTGGCGCAGGACGCGCTGGTGACGGCGCTCAAGGATTGGCCGAAGAACGGGATTCCGAACAATCCCGGCGCCTGGCTGATGCAGACCGCGAAGCGCCGGGCGATCGACCATTTCCGCCGCAGCAAAGTGCTGGCGCGCAATATGCCGGCCCTGACCTATGACGAGGAGCTGCGACAGGAGGACGACGCGCCGGACTATGACGCGCGGCTCGACGATGAGGTGAAAGACAACTTGCTGAGCCTGATCTTCACCGCCTGTCATCCGATCCTCAGCGCCGAGGCCCGCAGCGCACTGACGCTGCGGCTCGTCGGCGGACTCACGACGGCCGAGATCGCGCGGGCGTTCCTGGTGCCAGAACCGACGATCCAGCAGCGCATCGTGCGCGCCAAGAAGACGCTGGCCGATGCGCACATTCCGTTCGAGGTGCCGGGCGGCGACGATCGAGCCAAACGCATCGGTTCGGTCCTCGAGGTCGTGTACCTGATCTTCAACGAAGGCTATGCGGCGACCGCCGGCGACGACTGGATGCGCACCGAGCTTTGCGACGAAGCGCTGCGGCTCGGCCGTATCCTCGCGCGCCTCGCGCCGAACGAGCCCGAGGTGCACGGGCTTGTCGCGCTGATGGAGATCCAGGCGTCGCGATCGGAAGCGCGGGTCGCGGGGGACGGCACGCCGATCCTGCTGCTCGATCAGGACCGGGCGCGCTGGAACCAGATTCTCATCCGGCGCGGACTTGCCGCGCTCGAGCAAACCGAGCGGCTCGGCGGCAGCGGCGGGACCTATGCCCTGCAAGCCGCAATTGCCGCCTGCCATGCGCGGGCGAGCAAGGCCGATCACACCGACTGGAGCCGCATTGCCGAGCTCTACGACGAACTGGCGGGGGTGACGCCGTCGCCGATCGTTGAACTCAACCGGGCGGTCGCGCATTGCATGGCGCACGGCCCTGAAGCGGGCCTGCGCCTGCTGGAGCCGCTGATGGAGCTGCCGCTGCTCAAGAACTATCACCTGCTGCCGAGCGTGCGGGGCGATTTCCTGCGCCGGCTCGGCCGCTTCGACGAGGCACGCGCCGAGTTCCAGCGCGCCGCCGGGATGGCGCAGAATGCGCGCGAGCGCGAACTGTTGCTGAAACGGGCGGCCGGGCAGGCATGAAGCTCGATATCCGCATCGCGCATCCGGACGACCGGCTCAATCTCAGCGCTCTCAAGCGCCGGGCATCGCTCGTCGGTGAGACCGGCGACGTGCTGCAGAGCCTGCTCGAGGACCCGGCGCTGACGGATATCGACGAAGAGCTGCTCGCCAACAACGAAGTCATCGTCGCCGAGCACGGCGAGACCATCGTCGGCTTCATCAGCCTGGCCGCCCAGGACGGCAACGACGCCGAAATCGCGGACATGTTCGTCGAACCCAGCCAGTGGCGCAAAGGCATTGGCCGCGAATTGATGTTCGCCGCGGAGCGGGAGGCCGCGGCCTGGGGCGCGACCCGGCTGCATGTGGTGGGCAATCCGAACGCCCTGGCGTTTTACACCGCACTGGGTTTCACGCCGGTCGGCGAGCAGCGCACCCAGCTCGGGCCGGTCGCGCCCGTTTTGGCCAAGACAATTGCGCCACGCTGAGGCTCAGGCCGCGACAGGGCCGGCGATCTGCGCCGCCTGCCGGGCCGGTGCCGGGTTGACGGAGCGGACCAGGATCCGCGCCATCGCTTCGCCGGCGTTGCGATAGGCATAGGGCACGCCGGGCGGCACGCGCACGAAATCGCCGGCAAAGACGATGCCCGCTGCGCCGCCGATCATGAATTCGACGATGCCGTCCTCGACCATGAACTGCGTCTCGGCATGATCATGCGCGCGCACCGGCACCTGCACGCCGACCGGCACGTAGTGCGCCGCCGCGCGGTAGCGGAAATCGGTGGTGTCGTTGGCGACCAGCGCAACGCGGCTGCCCGCGATCACGAAAGCCTGCTTGCCCATGGTCATCTCCCTCAAGACGCCCCGAATTTGGGTCTATGAGCAACGAGATGAACGCCAGTTGAATGTTCAGCCCGTGCCGATCACGGGATGAACGTTACGCCGATTTCCTTCAGCGCGCGCCAGGCAACACGGCAATGCTGCGGCTGGTGCCGCGGCACCAGCAGATCGAAGCTCGCCGGGATGCCGCGCACCGTCGGCACCTCGAGCTTGGCGCCGCCGTCACTGAGATTGCGGATGACGCAATCCATCCGGCTGCGCCCGCCATCGTAGACGATGGTGGCGATGATCATCGTATTGCGCCGCGGCGACAGGCGCTTTTCGAGCCGGAGGTCCAAGTCACTTCCCCAACAAACGCGAACCGATCATGACAGCCAACGCTTGCGAAGGCGGGAAGTCGCTCCCCCCAATCGCGGGCAATCCGGTAAACGCCGGTTAACTACTCCAGGCCCGCCGCTTCCAGCCCGCCGACATAGCGCTCGAGCAGGGCCGGCTGCATGAAGCGCAGCCCGTCGCGGATCGAGGCCGCTGACATGACCGGGCGGAGATAGACGAATTTTGCGAGCGCATCCCTGGCGTTCACCAGATCGCCGGTAGCGGCGTAATACGCGGCAAGATCGCGGTAGGGCCAGGTGAGGCCCGGCCGCTCGGCGAGGGCCTGGCGAGCGAGCTCGATAGCTTTTTCCGGATGGCCCGCGGCGAAATGGGCAAGCCCCATCCCGAGGTGGACGTTAAACGCGAACGGGTCGAGCGGGCTCAGCCGGGTGGATTTGTCGAAGGCGGCGAGAGCCTCCTCCGGCTGGCCGAGGTAAACCAGGCCGAAGCCGCGCCGCATCCACGCCCAGGCGTGGTTGGGGTCGAGCTGCAGCGCCTTCTCGGCGAGCCCGGCCGCATGGCGCACGTCGCCGCCGAGCAACATGATGGCGGAGCTGAGCGCGGTGAGGGCGGTAGGATCGTCGCCCACGGTCTGCGTGGCGAGCTCGATCAGCCGCTCGCCCTCGGCCCGTTCTGCCGCGATGTCGGAGGTCCAGTTGTAGGCGACCTGCTGGCCGTGCGCCCAGGCGGCGAGGGCGGCCGCGAGGCCATAGGTCGGCTCCAGCGACAGGGCCCTGGTGAGGTAGGAGATGGCCTTGGGGTTTTCGGCCATGCGGTGCGCCCACAGATGCGGGAAGGCGCGCATGACGAGGTCGTAGGCGGCAAGGGTGTCGGGACGCTTCGACCGCGCGCGCTCGACTTCTGCCCGGCGGATCGAGGGCTGCAGCGCGCTCGCCACGTCCGCCGCCACGCGATCCTGCAGGTCGAACAGATCGGCGACGCCGCCATCCACCTTGTTCGACCAGATGTGGTTGCCGCTGTCGGCATCGACGAGCTGCGCGGTGATGCGCACGCGCTCGCCGACACGCCTGACGCTGCCTTCGACCGCATAGCGCACGCCGAGCTCGCGGCCGACCTGCCGTACGTCGACCGAGCGGCCCTTGTATGAGAAGGCCGAGTTCCGGGCGATGACGAAGAAATCGCGGATGCGCGAGAGGTTGGCGGTGATTTCCTCGACCACGGCGTCCGCGAAATAGGCCTGGTCGGCCTCACCCGAGAGATTGTCGAACGGCAGCACCACCACCGACGGCCGGCTCGAGGGCGGCGGCGCCGGCAGCTCGGCGGCCTGCTTCTGGCTCACCCCGTCGGGATGCCAGATATAGATGCGGACGGTCTTGGTGACGTTCTTGAGGTCGAGCGGCCCGAGGTCGGTGAACTGCAGGTCCGTCCGGCCGTCGAGATATTGATGCATCCACTTGGTGATCGCCATGCCGCCGGGCGGCGAGATCGCCTGGACGCGGACGGACAGGTTGACGCCCGAGCCGTAGAGATCGTCGCCGGCGACGAGCACATCGGCGAGAACGACACCGGCGCGAACCTGGAACGTTCCGCCACCGGGAACGCGCAATCGCCGTTCGTGCAGCTCGCGCTGAATGTCGGCGACCCACTCGATGGCGGCGACGACACTCTGGAATTCGGCCAGAAGCCCATCGCCCATGGTCTTGAAGACCTTGCCGCCATAGCGGCCGATGGTGCGCACAACCAGCCGATCGTAGACCCGCTGCACGAGGCGCAGGGTCTGCCGTTCATTGATCTCGGCCAGACGCGAATAACCGACGACATCCAGCGACACGATCGGGACCAGGCGACGGTCCGGTTGAGCCATACTGTTCCGCCCCCCGGCGGTATAATGGGCCGCTTATAGCATCCGGGCCGGATGCGGCAATCAAATCGGAAGAGCAGTGATGGTCTAGTAAACCGTCGTCAGGACTTCGATGTCTTGCGGCTGTCCCGGCTTCACTTGGAACTGACGGTTGTAGACTTTGTCGTTGCGCTTGGCGAAGACGGTGTAGTCGCCTTGCTCCAGCACCGTGGATGGGAAGGCGCCTGTATTAGTGAATATCGTCGTCCCATCGCTGCCCTTGACCGTCCAGTCGACGTCGGCGATGGCCTCGCCGCCGGTTTCGGTCACGAGCTTGAACGAGACCTGCGACGCCTTGTGGTAGAGCGTCGCGTCGGTGAGCTGGCCGGCCTCCACCTGCAGGTCGGCGCGGACGATGGCATTCACGTCCCCGAAGTAGGAGACGATGTGATAGGTGCCGGCGTTGAGCGTGATGATGTCGTTGGCCGCGAGGCCCTGTGCGACCAGGGCACGCTCGGCGTCGGACTGGCCCGACGTGAAGACGTCGAAGTGCAACAGGTTGATCGGGATCGGCACGTCGCCGGTGACCGCCGCATTGAGCCGCAATCCGCCGGCGCCGAGCACCATCGATTTCTCGTTGACCCCGGTCTTGACGGTGAGGGTGTCGCTCGCCTGCGCGTGGCCGTAGGCGACATCGATGACGTAATTGCCGGGCGGCAGCTCGAGCGTGGCGACGGCGCTGTCGGACTTGGCGGCGAGGACCAACTGCCCGTTCGCGCCGGGCTTGTCCGAAAAGACGCGCCAGGTCACGCCGTCGGCGATCGGCTGGCCGCCGTCGGCAATCATGGCTTCGAGCTTGACCGGTTGCGGCTCAGCCGGCACCGCCGGTTCGGCCGGAGCCGTGGGAGGAGCAGCGGTAGCCGGCTGTTGGGCCGCCTGGGAGTCGGGCGCAGTGCTGTCGGAGGCCGGTTGGTCGGCGGGTGCCGCATCGGTGCCGCTCGCGACCGGCGCGTGGAACATCGGCATCGGCGCGGGGACTGGAGCAGCATCCTGCGCCCATGCCGGCCCGGCCGCGCAGAGCGCCAGAACTGCGATCATGCGCCAGAATTTCAACCCGATGCCCTCTGAGCCGCCCAACCGCGGGTGAGTCATCCGCCTACCCTTGGATTGGGGAAAAGCTGTGTCATAAGGGCCCAGCACCCGCAAGGACCACACGATGCCTGTCAACGCCGCTCTGCGCGACTACCTCAAGACCCGCCGTTCCGTGGGAATCGGCTTCCTCAAGGACCCCGGGCCGACGCCCGGCGAGCTCCATGAAATCCTGACGATCGGGACGCGGGTCCCCGACCACGGCAAGTTCGCCCCCTGGCGGCTGGTCGTGATCCAGGGGGACGCGCGGGCACGCGCCGGGGAGAGGCTGGCCGAGATCCGAAAATCCCGCATGCCCGAGATCGACGAGGCGTCGCTCGAGATCGAACGCAAGCAATTCCTGCCGGCGCCGTTGACCATCGGCGTGATCCTGTCGCCCAAGCCGAACCCGAAATCGCCCGAGATCGAGCAACTGCTGTCGGCCGGCAATGTCTGCTTCAATCTGAGCCACGCGGCCTTCGCGATGGGCTTCGCCGCGAGCTGGACCAACCGCTGGTACGGCTTCGACACCGAGGCGGAAGCCATGCTCGGCGCCCGCGGCGGCGAGCGCTTCGTCGGCTTCGTCCACATCGGCACGCCGACCGCCGTGATCGAGGATCGCGACCGCCCCGACGTCGACAAGATTGTGACGTTCTGGAACGGTTAACGGCTCGTTAACGCCTGTTAGCGCTTTGTTAACCTCGACCGTCGGGCCGGGAGTCGCCATGGGCGTCCAACCGATCACCATTCCGCAAAGCCTCGCCTACGTTCTGAACAACGCCGGCGACAAGAGCGGTGTCGACTTCAATTACCTGGTGCGGACGGCGCAGCGTGAATCGTCGATGGACCCCGATGCCAAGGCGCCGAGCTCTTCGGCAGTCGGGCTGTTCCAGTTCCTCGACACGACCTGGCTCCAGGTGATGAAGGAGGAGGGGCCGCGCCTCGGCTACCAAAAATATGCCGACGCCATCACCACCGACGCCAACGGCAACTACACCATCAAGGACAAGGCGCTGCGCGCCAAGGTGCTGGCCTTGCGCGAGGATCCGCAGGTCGCCGCCGACATGGCCGCCGCGTTCACCCGCAGCAACGGCGCCTATCTGCAGCAGAAATTCGGCCGCATGCCGAGCCCCGGCGAGCTCTACATCGCGCACTTTCTCGGGCCGCAGGGTGCCGAGAAAATGTTCGACGCGGGGCTGCAGAATCCGGACCAGATCGCCGCGCGGTTGTTCCCCGAGGCGGCCAAGGCCAACCCGCAGATCTTTTATTCCAATGGCCATTCGCGCACGATCCGCGAAGTCTAT
>Ga0207667_10000844_pt1 | contig 39488 bp, 32 predicted proteins | sample KBSCornC52_FD_184301 | JGI IMG/M metagenome (GOLD analysis project Ga0207667, IMG submission 184301) | Corn rhizosphere microbial communities from Kellogg Biological Station, Michigan, USA - KBS Corn C5-2 (SPAdes) (version 2) | ecosystem: Host-associated > Plants > Roots > Rhizosphere > Soil ...
ACGTTGGCCGCGAACACCAGGAACGGGTTGGTGGTGATCCCGAAGATCGCCGGGATCGAGTCGAGCGCGAACACCAGGTCGGTGGATCCCAGCGCGATGAACACGATCAGCGCCGGCGTGAGCACCTTCTTGCCGTCGACGACGGTGCGCAGACGGGCACCCTCGAAGTGCTTGGTCACGCGCATCCTGTGCCTCAGGAACCGGATGAGTCGGCTCTCGCGCTCCATCTCGTCGTCGTGGTTCGTGAAGGCCTGGTTGGCGGCCGTGTAGAGCAGGAACAGTCCGAACAGGTAGAAGATCCAGCTGAAGTGCTCGATCAGCTGCACGCCGAGCACGATGAAGACGCCGCGGAAGAGCAGGGCGAGCACGATGCCGACCATCAGGATCTCTTGCTGGAACTTCTTGGGCACCGAGAACCTGGCCATGATCAGCAGGAAGACGAACAGGTTGTCGACCGACAGGCTGTACTCGGTGAGCCAGCCCGCGACGAACTCGCCGGCGTGGTCGGCATCGCCGATCGCCCAGAGGGCCGCGGCGAAGATCAGCGCGAGCGCCACGTAGACGCCGATCCACAGCCCGGATTCGCGAGGCGACGGGATGTGCGGCCGCCGGAACGCCAGGAACACGTCGACAGCAAGGATCAGCAGCAGCACGACGGCCGAGCCGATCTCGAACCAGGCGGGGATCACGGTGGGCATCTGGGCGGTGGCCTCTCGGACGGGGCCCGGCCGGATCTTGTGGGATCGGCGGGCGCAGTGGATGTCCGAACGTCTCTCCCGCGCGGGAGAGACGTTCGGACATCCACGCTCGCGATCGCGACCGGGGCTGCAGCGCTGGAACCCGTGATGACGGCCGCGACGAGGTGGGATACTCCCCTTCGCGCTGCCTAGCTTAGATCGATCTCGGCCCTGCCGGGATCCCAGAAGGCCACGTTGCGCTTCCCACGTCTCGAAGAGTGTCCCCACCTCCTGCCGCTGCTTGAATGCGACTTCGGACTCAAAGACAGGGATGACCTCGAGCCCACGTCCGAAGCTGCTAGGTCGCCACTGCCCCCGTGGTCATGGATTCGTTTGGCGACGGAGTGCGCGGAGCCGACAATGCCCAGCGCGGCGATGACGAGGATTTCCTCATGCACAACGTGGACCCGCGTCGGACTCGCCGCAGCGTGTCAGCTTCGCGCCGTCTCTGGAAGAACCCGCCAAGGAACGAGGAGCACTGTTTGATTCTCATACACAAGGACTGCGAACCCCAGGATGCGATGGATGCCAGTCAACTGGCGCAATTCGGACTTGAAATAATGGGAGTTGAACCCCAGAAAAAGAGTCTCGTTCGCAATCACAAGTTTCGAGGGTGTCCCTGGACGATAAAGATCTAGCGACCGCCTATGAGTGACGGATATGCCGAAGATGAGGCCAGCCAAGGGGAGGGCGGTGCAGACCACGAGGTATACCTGCCACCCGATCGCGAATCTGTCCAGAGCGCTTAGAAGCATTCCAGCGCCAAGCGCGAGGGCGGCCGCTCCCACTGTCTTTGCCACGCGAGCGGGGGTCCCAGCAAGGTACTTCGACACCAGAACATAAGGAATAGACAAGGGCGGTCCCGCGAGTTGTAACGAATCCACGGCGATAGTGAGACGGCCAGGAAACCTCTACAAGCATGCGCAGACTGGCCTACCAATCCGCGATGTCGACATCAAGTTCTAGATCATCCCCCGCCCAACTGACCCCGCTATACGAATAGCTTTCCACGGTCTCGTCAAACGACTCCGGACTGAATTCGGGACAGGCGACGGTCGCGACGGGTGGGAAACTCCGCCTTCGCGCATTCAACGGCATCGTTAGCAGCCGAACACGCGCTACTGCTGCCTTCTACCCTGACGCTCGGGCGGTGCTGGTACGTCAAACGGGAAAAGGATCATGCCCGCGACAGCCGCAATCGTAATTGGTACGGTCACCACCGCCCCTGCCACGAAGAACCCATACCCGGGGCCCCACCAACCCGCGAACACAAGATATCCCAGCATCCCTACGAGAAACGTTGAAAGGACAATTCCAAACGTCTGCGCCCAGGCCGGCAATCCGACATGTAGCATCCAGCGCCTCATTACCAGCGCCACCACAGCTCCCAACAGACCAAAAACCCCCGCGAACAGGGAAAGGACGATCAGTACAACCCATTCAGGAATGAAGACGGCTGAGTGGCCAGGGTCCGATGCGTAGGACACGAGAACGCCGATGCCAGCAATGACGAGGCCGCCAACGCTGCCGGCAAGAAGAACTACGGCTCGGAAGCGCCGCCTGTTCGCTTCAGAATCGATTGCCTGGTTCACAGGGCTCTCCTGAAGTTCGATGCTTGCACGTTCCACGTGTTCTTCGCGCCCCCCGCGAGGACGCCAATGAGCGCGAGGAAGTTGGTTGCGCCCGCTTTGCCTTGCTGCCGGAGCAATAGCATCCCCTTGGAATTCACTCGAGTGCTGAATCGTATTGTCGACCCGGGACTGTCAAAGTACCCGGCAGCAGTGACAGTGAACTTCACGCTAGTTGGTGTGGTTGCCACCTTAACGTGGCCAGTTCCACCAATGAAGTCTTGGATATTGTCTGGCACTCCAACCAGCGCGTGACTAAGCGTGCATGTCTCACCGTCTTTGAACGTGGAACAACCCGAGATGGGAAACGGGAAGATCTTGTCTGGATGCGCCTTGAAGACATTCATCGCCGCGATGGCGTCGCCGTAGACGGACGCGGGTCCGATGACTTCTGAGTAGTCGTACGAGTACCCAGATCCAGCGAGCAGACCACAGCCGTCGTACCCAGGATTCTGGCAATTTCCGGTCAGGTCGCTGCCGTTGATCGGGTCGTTGGGGTAGTTGTAGTCGTTGCTGTTTCCACCCGCGACGGGGTCGACGCTGAGGAATCGCCCCAGGATGGACAGATACTGCCGGGCACCCATCTCGATCGTGGCAATGTCGCCGGTGGTTACGTCCGGTTTCAGGTGTGACCCTTCCCACCCGTACGACGCACCCGGCGTCGTCGTGTTCGACGGGACCGCCGTGTTCGCATCCAGAGTGCCGATCTGCCCCGTCGTCAGATTGATCGGATCCCCGAACGGGTCATAGATCGCCACCGCACCCGTCGGCCTAACCCCGGACTCGTTCGCCGTCACCGTCACATCACCATGCAAGTTCGGATACGACCACACCTGCGCCGTCGCACCCTGCAGGGAAACGGTCACCCCGCCCGGCAGACCCAGGGTCGCCTCCTGCAACGTCGTCAGCCCACCGTCAAAGGTGAACCCGACACCCCCGCCACCCGAATAGTCCACCGTCGTCGACGACGAACCCACCGTCGTCACCAGCTGAACAGCCGCACCCGTGACATCCCGCACATACGACACCGAATCAACCACACCACCATTGCCCGCATTACTGGTCGTCGTCGACACGTGACGCCCGGTCTGGTCATACGTCATCGACTGATCGGCCATCGTCACCACGTCACCGTGCGTGTCGTAGGCGAGATTCTGACCAGCCCCCGGTGTCGACACGAACGACGTGCCCAGAGTCGGCGACGCCGACGCAGGCGCACCCGTCACCGTGCTCGCCGTCAGACGATCCGCATTGTCGTAGAACGACGACACCACCACAGGAGTCGTGGAAGCCGCGCTCCCGCCCGTCACCGTGTCGCAGAAGCCCGTCCGGTTGCCGTCCGCGCCGGCAGCACCGCCAGCACCGCTATGCCGTCATCTCGCCAGCAGGAGTTCGGCCGCGCTTTCCGCGACGCGTGAGGCCTCGATCACAGGTCGACCCCTCCCGCCGGGTTGCATGTCTTTGATCGACTCGCACAGTGACAGAGCCGGAAGGATCAATGAATCGAAGATTGCACTGACCCGCTCAAGTCTTTCGACTTTCGACATGGGGACGTTGAGGTTGAGTGTGCGTGACACGTCGAATCTCCGCGATGGATCAAGATCTGTCGCGCTAGTGAGAACGTGCGCCTGCACCCACTCGCCCGGCAATCCGCCGTCCGCCAGAGACGGGATCCATATTCCTACGTCGATTTCGTGAGCTCCCGGTGGGCCGACGTCACTGAGGTGAACCATTTGCGCAGTTTCGGGGTTGGATCGCCATCTGGCGCCAGCGAGCTCCACGAAACCAGCAAGGGTGCTCATGGTGTTGAAACCAAGGCGCACATCATCTCTTTCACGTTCGTCGTGAGGCGACGCGGCCGTGTCGAACTCGTTGGACGGAAGGGACGCGAGCGTTTTGGGCCTGGCACCAGCGTCCGTCCAGTCTCGGACCACAAGAGCGGCATCTGTCGCGCCGGTCAGATAAAGGGCGCTGCGACGTCCGCGGGTCGAGTTCTTGTGAGCGTTGGCCGAATCGGCTGTGCCCCAATGTGAAATCCCGCCCCATAGCGCCTCAATGATCTCTCGTCGCACCTCGTCCGACTCGGAGACCAGCAACTGGTCAATCTGGGTTATTACAACATCTTGGGGCTGCTCTCCCCCGAGAGCTACCAGTTCGGACAAGTGGGCGCGCAAAGAGGCTGCGTTGGGCCGAAATCGCAGCGGCAACTGAAAGGCGGCTGATATCTCTGAGTAAGCCCCACTGCTCGTCCTCATGCGATGACCGCGAACAACGCGGACGAGGTCACCGGCGTGTCGGCGCGCGGCCACGAACTGGTCCACGTCTCGGCTTTTCGCCGAAGGAACGAGATAGATGTCAGAGCCGGGCGTCACACGCGCACCCGGCTCTGGGGGTCAGTAGTCCTCCTCATCCCATTCCTCCGCTTCCGTTGCATACCCAAGGCCCTCACCCATGTCCTCTTCGACAAACTCTTCCCCTGCGTTGACAAAACCTTGGACCATCTCTTCCCACTCTTCGTCGGTGATGGAACTTAGCGAGACACTCCAAGCCGGTGCCTGGTACTTGGCCGACAAGAAGACTGGGCCCGTTCCGCGCACTCTCGTGAAAGAGTAGTAGTGGTCGTCTGTCACGTACGCAGAGCCATCCGAGCCCTCCACAACTCGGTCCGGCGAGTTCGGGACCGAGTCAATCCTGGTCGACTTGTAAGTGATCCAATCGCCTTCCTCATCGATATCTGGGAGCACCGCCGTTCCAGACCGACCATCGTTCGAATATGGCTCCGCCTTAAGTCCACCGCCGGACGTCACCGTCTTCTGCACTCTGCTTGCGAGCAAGCTGGCTTCAGCCTTCAGAGTCAGTGCGAGGCTGCCATCGATGAGGCTCTTGTTGCCGCTCAAGTCCGCCCCATTGATGGGGTCATTCGGGTAGTTGTATGCATTCGCGTTGCCGCCAGCGACCGGATCCACGGTGAGGAACCGCCCCAGGATCGGCACATACTGCCGCGCACCCATCTCGATGGTGGCGATGTCGCCGGTGGTCTGGTCCTGCTTCAGATGGGACCCCTCCCACCCGTACGACGCACCCGGCGTCGTCGTGTTCGACGGAACCGCCGTGTTCGCATCCAGAGTGCCGATCTGCCCCGTCGCCAGATTGATCGGATCCCCGAACGGGTCATAGATCGCCACCGCACCCGTCGGCCGAACCCCTGACTCGTTCGCCGTCACCGTCACATCACCATGCAAGTTCGGATACGACCACACCTGCGACGTCGCCCCCTGCAGGGACACCGTCACCCCGCCCGGCAAACCCAGGGTCGCCTCCTGCAACGTCGTTAGCCCACCATCGAAAGTGAACCCGACACCCCCGCCACCGCCGGAGTAGTCCACCGTCGTCGACGACGAACCCACCGTCGTCACCAGCTGAACAGCCGCACCCGTGACATCCCGCACATACGACACCGAATCGACCACACCACCATTGCCCGCATTACTGGTCGTCGTCGACACGTGACGCCCGGTCTGGTCATACGTCATCGTCTGATCGGCCATCGTCACCACGTCACCATGCGTGTCGTAGGCGAGATTCTGACCAGCCCCCGGTGTCGACACGAACGACGTGCCCAGAGTCGGCGACGCCGACGCAGGCGCACCCGTCACCGTGCTCGCCGTCAGACGATCCGCGTTGTCGTAGAACGACGACACCACCACAGGAGTCGTCGAAGCCGCGCTCCCGCCCGTCACCGTGTCGCAGAAACCCGTCCGGTTGCCGTCCGCCCCCGCAGCACCGCCAGCACCGCAGGTAGTGGAGCCGTAGCTGTAGACCAGATTGTTGTCGGGAACGATCGCTCCCACGAGTCGTCCCGCACCGTCGTAGCTGTACGTGGACGTGTACGGCACCGCGACCCCCGAGTCGGTGATCGAGTCTTGAACCACCCGCCCGGATTGCGACAGCACGGTGGCATCGGACACCCCTGGAGACGCACCCGCGAATGACCACGCCTCGCCAGTAACAGCGCCCGTCTGTGCGTAGGTCAACGACGAGAGGGACGTGCCGTTGGCGTAGGCGACCGCCGGGACCGACGGGCTCGTGCTCGCGTTCAAGCGGCCGTGAGCGTCATAAGTCGCGGTCGCAAGGAGGGTGTTGTTGAGCTTCTCGGTGAGCAGCCGACCGTCGACGTCGTAGTCGAAGACCAGAGTCTTCGTCGCTCCAGCCGTCGTGACGGACACCGGCGGCGTGACGACCGTCGAGGTCACCTCGCCGAGCAGGTTGTAGCTCGGCGTCGTGACGGTGCCCCACACATCGGTGGAACTGGCCGTCTGGCCGAGCAGGTTGGCGGTCGTGGTGACCACGTCGCCGCTCGGCGAACCGGGAATCGGCGTGTCGTCTCGCACCGAGGTCGTCAGGCCGTCGTGATAGTCGTAGGTCACGGTCCGGGGGTTGCCCCCGCTGTATCCCGGGTACTTGATCGTTGCGATCCGACCAGCACTGTCGTAGCTCGTACATGTCCACGAGGAGTCACCGGTGGATTCGGTTCCCACGACGCGGCCCAGGAGGTCGTACACAAAGCTGGTGACCTTCGCGGTGAGGTCGGAGTTGGTCGGACCCGTGACGGTGTTGGGCATCCCGTATTGCAAGGTTCCCGGAGCCACGCAGTTGGCGCCATCGGGGCCGACATTCGCCCCCGCTGCACCTGTGGCGGCGTAGTACGTCGTGGTGGAGGTCGTCGTCGCGCCGGCGGGTTTGGTCGAGCTGAGCTGCCGATCGAAGAGCGTCGAGCTGGTCTCATAGGTGGCCTTGCTCGTGAGGTTTAGACCGCTGGGGTCGACAGAGGTCGGATCGATTGTCGACGTCCAGACCTGACCGAGCCAGGGAGACGGTCCGTAGCTGGTTGCCGTGTCAGCAGCCGGCACCTGCGTCGAAGCCGCACCCGCGATTGAATCGTCGCTATGGGTTGACGTCGTGAGTCCGTAGTCGGGCGACAACGCCGACCCCGGGACTGCGACGCTAGTGCCGCCCGGAGGGGTCCACGAGAACGACAGCGATGCCGTCCCCGTCGTCTGGCCGTACATGATCCTGATGCGGGCGTTCAGACCCGCAGGGGCCGGGAAGGTCTGTGAGACCGGCGTACCAGCGACCGTGGCATTCACGACGAGGACGTCATTGATGTACACCTGGGCGTAGTCATCGCCGGCGGCAGTCAGGGTGTAACTGCCGGCCGAGGGAAAGGTGATCGTCCCGGTGAGTTCGGCCGAGAAGTTGGTCAGGGGAACATTCGGCGCCGGCGCGGTGGTCCAGGTCTTGGTGACCGACCCATCCGCGGTCCCCGTGCCGAGCGCGAACGCGATGGGCTTTCCGGTGGGTGCTGATCCCGCGAAGTACTGGACATTGAGGCCGTTCAGATTGCCCGGGTGGGTGTCTGCTGCGGTTCCGTCGAAGGTCGTGTGGGTGGCGCCACCGTCATAGGTGATCGCGGAGTGGGCAGGAGTGATCGGGCAACTCTCCGACAACGTCCCGGCGCTGGTGAAACAGCTGGTCGGCGCGGGCCCGTAACTGTCAGTCGGTCGGTTCTGCCAGTCGTAAAGGGTCGAGGATTCCAGCTGTTGCGGGTTCACAGTTGTCAGCGGGTCGTCCGCGTTGTCCCAGGTCTTTGTGGTCAGCAACCCGGAGGCGGACTCATCGGTCAGCTCGCGCAGGGCAGCGTCGTATGTGACAGTTCGAGTGTGACCATCAGCCTCTGGCTTGGTCACCCCGGCGGCGTCGACGAAGCTGAGCCCGCTGCTGGTCGGCGTGGGGAGGGTCAGGTAGGTGTACGACTTGGACGGCTGCTTCGAGGTGTCCAGGCCATCGGGTGCCGGCAGGGTCACCTGCGTGGCCCATCCAAAGCTTGGATCAGCCGAAGCGGTGTCATAGGCGATCGTCGTGTTGTCGGTTGCCGACGGAGTGGCGCTGTTGTGAGACAGCCACTGATTGGTGGTGGGCGTGCGGACGCTCGTCAGCAAGAACGACTGCCCGACGAGGGTGTAGCCGAAATCGGTCTCGATTCCACCTGGATCGACCACCTGCGCCAGCTGACCATTGATGTCGTAGTACAGATGCGTCGTGCTGCCATCGGGATACCCGATCTGGCAGAGGAATCCGACGGGGGGCGCCTCGAGCACTCCGCTCGTGTTGGCCGGCTGAGCGCACGCTCCGCCAGCGGCGCCGTTGGCCGTTGTGGCGTAGGTGAAGATGACCTGCCGGAGCGTCCCCCCGACCGACAATGCGTCCGTGAGACTGGTCAACTGGTTGTTGGAGTTGTACGCCGGAATAGGTTCGGCCGGTTTCGACGCCGGATCGCCGGGCGCTGTCACCGAAGTCAGCTTGCCTGTGTTGTCGAACACATAGGTCGTTCCATCGGTGTCGGAGAGGTTGATGACACCCGTCGACGAATTGACGGTGACGACCCCCTGCTCGCCCGCCGGAGGCGTATAGCCCGTTCCGCCGGCGACGAGCGTGTAGCTGTGAGCGACACCCGCGACGTCGGTGAAGACGATCGACGATCCGTTGTTCTGAGCTTTCACGTAGCTTGCCTGGTCGCCCACCAGCGGCTGAGAGCCCGCCCACCCACCGGGAAGGGACTGCACGGTCTTGGTGAACCACGTCCCCGGAATCAGTTGCGCGGGCACGGAAGCGCCACCGGCGGTCGTATATGACACGTACAGCCCGACCATGGCTGCGTCATTGGCGTCATCGTATTGAACCGTGATCGGGTTCGGGCCGTCGCTCAGCGTCGCCGCCGTAGTCGACATGGTCGGCGTCGACGTGCCGTTCGGGGTCGTCAGACTCGCCACAGTGGTGCCATCAATGGATGCCGTCGCCGCATCGTTGCCGGTAAACCCGAACTTGATGTTCGTGGCTCCAGCCGGGGCGGTGATGAACCCCGTCCACTGGGCGAGGAAGTTCGTGGTGGACAGGCCAGGAGCCGGTGGCTCGGTCGACCAGTTGAACGACACATTCGACTCCGTGCGCTGCAAGACGACCGGGTTCGTCGTCGGGAAGGTCAGCTTGGGAACCGTGCCACCGGTCGGGATCCCGGCATAGTACGTACCGATCAGGCCCATGTTGGATGAAGCCTCGGAGTCGTAGTTGAACGACAGACCCATCGCCCCACCGACAGTCGAGACGGTCGGCGTGGTGAACGAGGCAGACACGTTTCCATTTGCGAGGTTCACGCTGACGGGACCGGCCGAATCGGTCGGCGCGGGCCCCGAGTCAGCGACTCTCAGGTTCACCTTGATGTGGTTCAGAAAGCCGATCGCGTTGTCGTACCCGTCGCCCACCACGACCGACCAGGTATACGGAGTCCCGTCCTGCAGGACCCCGGCGGGCACCGTCCACGACAATGGGAACGTCGACGTAGCGGGGAATACTGGTGACGACACGACCTGGCCGCTGATTCCATCCCCGCCAGTCGTCAGGCGGAACTGGTACGTCAGCGTATCGCCGTTGGCGTCGGAGCCGGCAGCCGGCAGGGTCAGTGTTGGAGTGAGCGAGGTCACCATGGACTGGTCTGATGGGGTTGAACTTGTCTGACTGACGACACCGGGCGTGTTGGCCGTGAACGTCTGGGTCGGGCCCGTACCGATCGCCCCGTACTCATCCCTCACCACCACGTGCCACGAGTATGTCGACCCAGAAGTCAGCACCCCCTGAGGCACCTGCAACGATGCTGCAGTCGTTCCGGAAGTCGTCGTCGAATAGATCACCGTGCCCGCACTGTTCTTGACGACGAAGTTGAAGTTCTGAGCTGCACCAGATGGATCGTTCGACGACACCGCCAACGTCGGCATGACCGCGCCACGTCCAGCATTTGCCGGCGACGGTGCAACGGGCGAGGCGGTCGGAGCGGCCTCGTAGTTCATGTACAGGGCCGTGTTGATGCCCTTGTACGTGTACAGACCTGCTGTCTCCTGACCGAGCACCATGAAACAGGTGCCATTGGACTGCTCATGCACCAACTCCTGGAAGTAGGTCTGGAGCGCAGAGTCGGTGGCCGTGCCCGCTCCGTTGGGTGGAATCGGAAAGGAAGACAGGTATTGGTACGCCCCGTTGTAGGAGAACGCATCTGCGACGTCGAACGCACCCACGTAGGTGTGAGTGTTGTCGCCAGTGTGATAGGAAGACGCAATCTCCGCCCCGGTCATCTCGTAGCCGAAGATCGCCGCGTAGTTGTAGCAGAGCACCGTGCGCCAGTAGGTGTTCTTGCTACCTGCACGGGAGTTGCCCACATTCGTCACGTTCGTCAAGTGCGTGCCATTTGACTCGTAGGCGTTGATGTTCGTCGCACCCTCACCGATCGACGGGTCGATCGACACGGGGTATACCCGTGCGGGATCGGTAAGCCACGAACGGTCGGGCGTCATCGTGACCAGCCAATCGCCGGGGGCGTCACGGGTATATGTCGTCGGAATGTTGACGATGTCGGGCTCCGACACCCCAGCCACCCCCGACGAATCCCACATAGCGGGCACAGGCAGGTTGTATTGGACGACTCCGTGAGCGTCTACCAGTTGCTCGTTACCCTGGGCGTCCTGTTCCAGCGTCAAGCCTGGCGCATGCACCCTCCACGTCCACGACGACTGCGAGGCATCGGGAACGGCGGCCAGCACCACCGTCTCTTTCACCTCCGACGAGGTCACCTGATACTGCAGGTCCTGACCCGGAAGGACTCCGGCGTATCGCAGCTCACTCGACGCATCACCGCCGGCAACCAAGGCCTTCGAGGGCCGTGCACCCACCGCGGCAGCGGCGCCGACCAGACTGATCGACACCGGATGCGAGTGGCTGTTCACCGTGAAGCCCTCGCCCGCACCAGTCGCGTGTGCGAAAGCGGGATTCAATGGGTTGTTCGGAACCTTGAAACCGCCGGTCGACGAATCAGCGGAAACACTCGTCTGCACCGGGCCCCAACTGCCATCGGAATGCTGAACGTTGAGCGGTGTCGCCGAGACCTCCTTGGTCTCGGAGCCGTCGGCATTCTTGAAGACGGTGAAATCCGAGCCATAACTCACCGGGACCGATTTCGCCGGATCGAACGCTGACTTTGCCGGAGTCGTAGGAAAGGTCACAGGTGGCTTGGCTGGGGCTGCGACGAGATCTGACGCGGGCGCACCCAGGCCTGTGGTGCCGGCCTTCGGCGACGCGACCTTGTGCTTCACCGGCAACGGAGGCACGGCGTGAGCCTGACCGACATCGCTTGAGCTGCTTGAAGTCGTCGAGACGGCTGCATAGACGGGTGAGACGGCACCGGCGACCAACGCGGCCGACAGGACAAACGACAGCACTCCACGGCGCAGATGAATCCCCACGATGACTCCTCGATCGACCTCGGCCGACCTGGAAAGTCCCCTAGCGGGTGTCGGGCGATCGCACGCTATCGGTCAAGTTGACGATTCTTCCAGTCCTCCATATGGAGGACACGGTTGATATCACATGCAAAATGCCAGAGGATTGCTGACCTTCGTGCCGCCCGGATACTCGTTCCTGAAACTATTTTCAGGTTTGCTCCGAACCCGAAAACGCAGGACCCTGTCTGCCTACGCGAGCGGCTCGATCAGAGTCGGATCGCTCGGGTCGACCGTGCGCGAGTTGTTGACCCGGCGATCCACCTCGTAGCTGGTGATGTGACCGGCCTGCACGGTCGACACCTCGTGCAGCAGGGCGAGCATGTCGTCTTTCTGCGCGTCATCGGCCAGCCGTTCGCTGTCGAGCCAGCGGTCGTAGACGCCGGCATCGAGAAAGATCGGCATGCGGTCGTGCACCTCGCCCGAGGCGTCGCGCGCCTCGCGGGTAATGATCGCCGTGGAGACCTGCCAGGTCTCTCCACCTGTCTCGTCGGGCACCTTTCGGGCGGTGAAGATTCCCGCGGCCGCGAGCATGCGCGCCTGGCCGTGCAAGAAGTGCGCCTGCTTGGCGCCCGCCTCGCCCGTCCACTCGTAATAGCCCCGCATCGGCACGATGCAGCGGTTGGCGGCGAAGGCGTTCTTCCACATGCCGTTGGTCGCGACGGTCTCGATGCGGGCGTTGAACTGCGGGCGCTTCGAATCCTTGATGAAGGCGGGATGGAAGTCCCACACCGCGGGCTCGACCCGGCGGATCACCTCGCCGGTCGCCGAGTCGCGCTTCTCGCGGATGATCGGCGCCCAGTCGGTCGGCGCGATCGAGAACGACGGCACCCAGTCGCGGTAGTCGTTGCCCTCGAGCACGAACTGCTCGATCAGGTCGTTGGTCTTCTCGTCCATTGCGAATCGTCCGCACATGCCCACAGTCTCTCGCAGGCGGGCGACATGCCGGAGTGCGAGGATGTCGCCATGGCAGACGCGGGAACCCCCATCTCGTACGAGGCGCTGGCGCGGCACACACCCGTGCTCAGCGCGTCCGGCACCGAGATCGGCACGGTGGCGCACGTGCTCGCCGACGAGCACCTCGACTTCTTCGACGGGATCGTCGTGAAGACGCCGGAGGGCATCCGCTTCGTCGACCGCGATCAGGTCGACTCGATCACCACGACCGCCGTGCACACCTCGCTGACCGACGCAGAAGCAACCACCCTGCCCAAGCCCGCGGGCGAGCCGATCTACGAGGTCGACGCGCTGCAGGGGATCGGACCCGGGCTGACGTCGCACCTCGGCAAGCTCTTCCTCCGGGAGCACTGGCGCCGCACGGAGTAGTCAGCGGCGGGGGTCTCCCCCTTGTGCGGCAGGCCTAGGCCGGCTCGGGCAGCACCTCGATGCCTGCCGCGACGGCAACCGCGCGGTAGGCCGCGGCCAGCGCGGCGGGCGTCGCGTGGGCATTGAGCCCGCTGGGGTTCGGGACGACCCAGATCGGCACGCCCGCGATCGTCGCGGGCTGCTCCCCCGGCACGGCCTGCTTGACGCCGAAGGCGATGCGGTACGCGGTGATCCCGAGGATCGCGACGACGCGCGGAGGGGCGGCGGCGACCCGGGCCCGCAGCGCTTCGGCACCCGCCACGAGCTCGGCGGGTGTGAGCTCGTCCGCCCGTGCGGTGGCGCGCCGCACCAGACTGGTGAGGCCGACGCCGCGGGCGATGACGTAGGCGCGGTCAGCGGCATCCAGCCCCTGGGACGCGTCGATCACCCGGTCGAGGATGCCCGCCCGGTACAGGGTCGGCCAGAACCTGTTGCTGCGCAGCGAGAACGGCGCCTGCACGGCGACGGAGCGCAGGCCCGGGTTGAACCCGACGAACAGCAGCCGCGTGCCCGGCCCGATGGTGTCGGGCAGGGTGCCGCCGCGGAACGCCTCGAGCTGGACGCGGGTGAAGGTGGGCACGGTCGGGCTTTCGAGAGGGCGGTCGCGGCTGGTGAGCAGGCTAGCCGATCGCTAGGGTCATGGCATGAGCGATGAAGAACGCGCGGTGGCGAGGAAGCAGATCAAGGCGCGGCGCGAGTTCTGGTCGATGCTTGCGATTCTCGTCGTGGTCGCGATTCTGCTGGTCGCCATCTGGTGGGTCACCGGTGCACCCCACTACTTCTGGCCCGCATGGCCCCTGTTGGCCATCCTGGCCGCCCTCGTCTTCTCGGGCTTGAACGCCTTCGGCGTTCTCAACCGCGAGGTCACCGAGAGCGACATCGACGCCCATCTGGCCCGCAAGAACCGCGGCGGTACCGCCTAGGGTCCGTTCCATGACGGCGCATGCACTCGGGCTCGACGAGGCTCGCCGCATCGCAGTGCGTGCCGCCCTGCTCGAGGGCGCGACGGCGGCCGAGCGGCCGAGCGCTCTGCTGCCGATGATCGAGCAACTCGGCATGCTGCGCGTGGAACTCACCACGACCGTCTGCCCGGCGGCCGATCACGTCGCCTGGAGTCGGCTCGGCGACGCCTACGCCCCGGAGCAGACGGAGCGCGCCCTCGCCGACGGCGAGCTGTTCGAGCGGGCGTGGATGCTGCGCCCGATGTCCGACCTCGGCCTCTACCTGGCCGGCATGCGCACCTGGGGCGCACGCTCGGGCGCCGGGGGCTGGATGGAGGCGAACGCGGCGTTCGCCCGCAGCATCCTGGAGCGCATCGAAGCCGAGGGGCCGCTGACCTCGCGGGACATTCCCGACGAGGCGGCCGTGCCCTGGCCGTCGACCGGCTGGACCAACGACCGCAACGTGACCAAGATGCTCGAGAATCTGCACATGACCGGCGAACTCGCGGTGGTCGGGCGGGTGGGCAAGCTGCGCATTTGGGAGCTCGCCGAGCGGGCATACCCCGAGGTGCGCGAGGTGCCGCTCGACGAGGCGCGCCGCATCCGCACGGAGCGCCTGCTGCGGGCCTGCGGGGTGATGCGCGACAGCAAGGCGGTCTCGCCCCTCGAGCTCCACGCCGTGCGCGGCGAGGGGCACGGCGGCCTGACGGTCGGTGAACCGGCCACCATCGACGGCGTCCCTGGCAGATGGCGAGTGGATGCCGCGGCTCTCGACCGCGAACGATCCGGCCCCGACTTCTCGCCCCGGGTCGCGATCCTGTCTCCGTTCGACCGGCTCATGACGGATCCGATGCGGGTCGCCCGCCTCTTCGACTTCGACTACCTGCTCGAGATGTTCAAGCCGGTCGAGCAGCGGATCTGGGGCCAGTTCACGCTGCCGATCCTGAGCGGCGAGCGCCTGATCGGCAAGATCGACGGGCGGTCGGATCGCGACACCGGGCGCTTTCTGCTGCACCGCATCCATGAAGACCGGCCCTTCGACCGCGCGACCCGGGCGGCAGTCGACGCCGAGCTCGAGGCGTTCGCGAGCTGGATGAGCCTCGAGGTGGTGCGCGGCTAGCTGGTCGCCTTCTTGATCAGCGCCGTCAGGTGCGCAGCCTGCTCGGGCGTCAGCGGCGCCAGCAGCGCGTAGGCGGCGGGGAACATCGTGCCGTCGTCGATCTTCGCGCTCGGATCGAAGCCGAGGGTCGCATAGCGGTCCTTGAACTTGGCCGCGGGCTTGAAGAAGGCGACGACCTTGTCGTCCCAGGTGTACGCCGGAAATCCGTACCAGGTCTTCTTGCCGAGCCCGGGGCCTGCGGCCGTGATGATCTCGTCGATCTGCTGCGCGAGCTGCTTGTCGAGGCCGGTCATGCCCGCGATCGCCTCGGCCAGCTGCTTCTCGCCGGCCTCTCGGGTCTGCGACGCCTTCAGTTCGGCGTTGCGCTGCTTCATCGCGGCGCGCTCCTCGGCGCTGAATCGGGCTGTGCTGTTCTTCGTCTCTGCCATGCCCCCATGGTAGGCAGCGGGTGCAGCGGGCACTTCTCCGATCCTGCCCGGATGCTGTCGGCTGAGAGTCACCAGATGCCGGCGCCCGCACAGGACCATCGGCCCTACGCAACCGCCCGTGATCGGCGCACTGTCGAGGTGAAACCCACGTGCACCCGATTGAAGGGACGAAGAAGATGAGCACCATGACTCCGGTCGGAAACGACCTGGACATCCAGACCGCCGTTCAGGACGAACTCGAATGGACCCCCGACGTGGACTCCGCGGGCATCGGCGTTGCGGTCGAGGCCGGCACCGTCTCGCTCTCGGGCGAGGTCGACAGCTACCCGAAGCGGATCGCGGCGACCAAAGCCGCACTGCGCGTCCGAGGCGTCAACGCCGTCGTGGACGGTCTGACCGTGCATCCCAGGTCGGGGTGGACGGTCACCGAGACCGATATCGCCAAAGAGGTGCACCGCGCGCTGAAATGGGCGAGCGATGTGCCCGACACGGTCAAGGCCACGATCGAGCACCACGTCGTGACCCTCACCGGCGAAGTCGACTGGGACTTCGAGCGGCGCGCCGCCAAGCGCGCCGTGCAGTACCTGCGTGGTGTCTACTCGGTCGACAATCTGATCACGCTGGCGGCCCGCCCGTCGGCGGCCGACGCCGAGGAGCGCATCAAGAACGCCCTCACCCGCAACGCCCAACTCGACGCGGCAGCCATCGACGCCACCGTCTCCGGCGAGACGGTCACCCTCACCGGAACGGTGCGGTCGTGGGCCGAGAAGCAGCAGGCCGGATGGGCCGCGTGGGCCTCACCGCATGTCTCCGCCGTCGACAACCGCATTCGGGTGCGGACCTACTGATTCCGCCCTCGAACTGACCACCGACGTCTACACCGACGACAACAAGACGCTCGTCGTAGAGGCGCAGGACTGCGCGACGCGAGGGACCGAAGCGGGCCCCTCTCAGAGCGCAGGCGCGGTGATCGAGAACGCGTTCCCGTCGGGGTCGCGGAACGCGAACATCGGCGGCGTGCCCGGCCAGCGCAGGATCTCGTCGACCTCGACACCGAGTTCGGCCAGACCCTCGTGCGCCGCATCGACATCGTCCGCGGTGAAACGGATGCCGATCGCGCCCCGCACGATGCCCGGCTTCGCGGGTTCGAGCGTGACGATCACGTTGTCGCCACCCGGCTGGAGTTCGACCCATCGGCCACTGGGGGTCGGGACGTCGCGGAGCACGCGGAATCCCAACACCTGCGTGTAGAACTCAAGCGCGGCGTCTTGATCGTCAACCGGGATGCTCACGGTCCGGACTCCGGTGATGAACTGGCTCATACCGAGAGCGTGGCACAAGATGTGAACAGTGTCCACATCTTCTGGATGGCGAACCCGGATACGACAAAACCCCCGGCGAACCGAGGGTTTGTGCGGCTGGTGACCCCAGCGGGATTCGGACCCGCGTTACCGCCGTGAGAGGGCGAAACTTGGGGTCAGCAAGCACGGGCGAGTAGCTCAAAATCCCCGTCATTTCGGTACTTTTTGGATGACATAGGCACCTTTTGAATCACTACGGCGACGTACGTTTGTTGCCACAAAATGGATCTGCCGCGGGAGCGGGTCGCTGTCTTGCGATAGTGGCTGCCGAGTCGTTGAACCACGGATGTACCTGTGGAGTTGTTCAGTACATGGCGGCGCACTGCGATCGCTTGGTGGCGCGGTTGGAGGCAGAGCCGTCTCGAATCGCATGGGATACGAGACGTTGAGGTTTCGAGACACCAAGTCGGATTTGGAGAAGGGGCGGTCGCCAGCAGGCCGGATCCTGACGGCCGCGTTATGCCAGCGGTGCGGCGCCCGGGGACGGTGTCGATGTTCGCTGTCGGTTTTGTGGTTCTTGCTCTGTCCGCGCGCTGTCCACGGCCCAGCTCAGGCCGTGGTTGATTCGATCCATTCGCTCCGTCCAGGCGTTCTCTTCTTGCTGGAGAAGGGTCTCGCCCGTGTCGCCGTTTTTGAACCAGGTGAGGGCGAGGTGTAGTGCGGTGGTCGATGTCTCGACGGCGTAGTTGCGGATGCTGTTCAGGGTGGTCGCTGCGAGTGGTAGACCATGGTTTATCGCGTTGCGGACGCGTCGATGCCGAGCTCGGAGCAGGCTTGTTTCGCTCCACATCTCGTCGAGTAGCTGCCGCTCCCGGTCGGGATCGGTGCAAATCGCGACCGCGTCGTCAAAGTCGGCACATTCGAGATCAGACATTGGAAGTTCCCGGATCTCGGCTTGGAGGCCAACGACCGTTGCGACGGACACGAGACGTCGACCTTGGCTGTAGTCGAAGATCTTCTTTTCGAGATTGGCGCGGCCCTCGTGGTGTTCGCGCGACCATGCGTCAATGAATGGTGCCGCGAGTTGACCGGCGACTTGACGATCCGCCTGGTCGAGTGCTTCTCGCCGTTGGAGGGCCTCGACCATTGGAACTGGGCGCACTTGCAAGGTTCTGGCGATGAGCTCCATCGCGTGATCCTCAAGCGCTGTCGCAACGCGTGGCGTGACGGGGCGTGCACTGTAGGAGGTAACGTCGCGGTGATTTGTCATCCGTGCCTCACGGAGCGAGGCAAGCGCTTCGACGAGATGCTCGGGCATCGGCCCTTTTGTCAGGGCGGCATCCAGCTGTTGGAGGATGTTTGTGAGTAGGTCAGACGTGGCACCGATCCCGTAGCTGTCAGTGGAAGTTGCACCCTCGTGGAGGTTCAGGCCAAGTGACGAGCTACGGGCCTTGCCGTCAAGCAAGATTGCATATGCGCCCGCGCTTTGCCAGGAGACTCCGCCAGCCTCGACGGCGACGCTAAGGATCGCGTCGATCCGCCGCTGCGCTTCCTCTACCGCGCCGGCAACCTGTCGCTCCCCGAGGTCGACACGAACGAGAGCGAGTCGACTTTCCGGTTTCTCCGATTCAACATTGAGGTCGTCAAGCCAGCGGACATCCTCGCGGATCTCGCGCAGTTCAGCACCCTCAGGGAAGACGTTGGGTCCGCTATCGAAGGCGTTGGGAAGCGCCCAGTCCGCTTGGAAGAAGGTCATCGGACCTGCAACCTCGCGCATCCGCGAAACAAGGGCGCGGTAATACGTCACCCACACCGTCACGTGCCCCACGGGTGCAGCGATGAGGAGATTGTTCGCCATCTCGACCCGCAGGGCCTCCGTCAGCGGCTCAGGAGATGCATCGCGCCACCGGGCCAAGTCCTCCTCGGTGTCGACGAGTGCATTGGCCGCCTGGCTCAGCAACGAGAATGGGCCATAGGCAGCGGGGCCGACTTGCGACGCGATAATCGCAGACAGTTTCCTCAGCGCGCGGCTGGTCATCCCGGGGGCCTTTGCTGCGTCGCAAAGATCGCGGAACGCTTCCGTGATTGCCGTCTCTGAGTGCCACGCCTCATTGAACCGGGCTGCCGCCGCTACGACGGCCTCAGGGTCGGAGTCATCGTCAAGGTCAACGAGGTCGGAAGCGACCAACGCACGAAGCCGTTTCGCGAGGGTCTTTGATTGCGCCGCAATCTCGTTGCGCAGTGAAGCCCGATTGTCCTTGGCATGCTTCTCATTCCAACCCAACGCACCGACCGTGTGAGCGTAGTCACCGAGCTCGGCGACCGCTTCACCGAGCGTGTACGGGCGGAAAGCTTGATGCGGAAGGGGAAGAGCCTCCGCCACCGATAGAAGCCAGCCGCGCCCGGTCGCAGTCGGTCTAACCCGCCCCACTTCATCTCCGATCTTCGGCTGCTTCGATCTTGGCATCGACCGCACGCTTGCCGGTCGAGGGAGGTCGCTCAGCAAACTCTTACGAGACGTCTCAGGTCTCAGGAAGTATGTCCGTCGGACTGCGTGGTCCTGTAGAGAACGCGAAGCCAATCCCGATGAACAGGGCGCCCTGCTCTCGAGATCGTGGGCGCCGCCTTCGCGTCTCGCAACCCTAGGGATACGAGACGTCTCGCCGGTCCTGTCGTCATCTCACCGCCTGACCGGACGGCCCGCGGAAAACCAGCCTGCACCTCGTCGTCCCGATTCTCGCAACTATGTATCAAAACTATCCGTTTGAACGAAGGTGCTCAGCGTTACTTATGAGATACCCCGAGGGCTCAATAGCGAAGTTGATCGGCTATGCGCGCGTTTCCACGGGGCAGCAGTCCACTGGGCGGGCACGGATGGCTTGAAAACCGACCCTTCTAGGTCGTAGTTCACCACTGGTCTCGCCTGCGCGCTTCGATTACACTTATACCTACTTAGGTATAGGAGGAAAAGATGACTGCCTCAAATCTTCTGCGCTCGTCTCGCCTCACGAGCGGGATCAGTCAGGGCGATCTCGCGACCCGCGCACGCACCAGTCAGCCCGAGGTCTCGAGCATCGAGAGCGGTCGACGCGTGCCCACCGTAGACACGCTCGAACGCTTGCTCCGCCAGACCGGCCACCGCTTGGTAGCGGTACCGGGAGTCGGAACAGATGCCCCCGAGGCCGGCGAACGCATCGCGTCCGCCCTGCGTTCAGATTCGGTTGACTCCGCCCTGCGCGCTTTCATCGACTACTCGGACAACCTGGCACGCCACTCCGGGGCGAGTCGATTCGCCCTCGGCATCGCCGAACCGCGGCCGACCGGCTCGCTCGCATGGGATGCAGCTCTCGCAGCCCTGGTCGACTATTGGTTCTCAAAGTCACGACTTCCGAAGCCTGACTGGACCAAGGCTTCATCGCGAGTGCTGACCCGGCCTGAGTCACCGCAACTCAGCGACTACGACCTCGAGCCAGACCTCGACGATGTGCCTGCCGAGTTCCGCCGGCGCAACGTGTTGATCGAACGATCGACCCTCGCCAGTGTCTGACTCAGTTCAATTCGAACGCGACGACCTCATCGACGCGCTGCGCGAGCTCATCCAGGAAGCCCACATCGAGGGGCTGACCGGCGTCACCATCCGGATCGTCGGCGGCGCCGCGCTGAGGCTCGCGTACTTCAACCGCGACACGACGGTAGACATCGATGCTCAGCTCGCCCCGCTCGACCAGCTGCAACCCATCATCCACCGAATGGCGACGAGCCGGGGTTGGCCGGCGGACTGGCTGAACAACAACGCCGCGATGTTCTTACCCAGCTGGGGTCGCGGGGTGGATTGGCAAACCGTGTTCGACGACGGCGGCGTCTCGATCGCAGTCGCGCCAACCGACGCCCTTCTGGCCATGAAGCTTCTCGCCTCGCGACCCGGGCGGGACACTCCCGACATCACGAAGCTGCTCGCGCTCAACGAGATCACCTCGGTCGAGGCCGCAGGAGAGCTCTTCGAAGCGTTCTACCCCGGCGACGCGCTGCCCCAAAAGGCCATTCGGCTCTTGAACAAGATCTTCGAAATCGGGCTACCCTCGAAGCCTCCAGCACCCCCGGCCGCCGACTTCAGCTAGTAACTTCCTGCTCTTCCACCAATCCCTGATCAGCTGCGCCTGCGTACTTTCCAACCTCCGTCAGCCAGCGTGCTGGGTGGTGGAGGTTGGAACGCTGGCTCTGCCAGGCAGGCGCAGCTGATCGGGGGTTTTCGTGCGCAAACTATTCGTTTAGCTATTCGCGATCGACGAATAGGTCAACGAACAGGTCATCACAGATAGCTGTGATGGGCGGCAAGCGGGTCGATCAGATCCGGAACACGTCTTCGCCGCTCGCTAGATCACCGTGGACGGTTCAGGATCAAAGTTGATCTTCCATCCTTGGTCGAGAAACCACTGCAACTCTTCGCCCCTGATCTGGTCCATTCCGCGGCTGACGATCACGGCTTCGGTACCATCTGGCCCCCATATAACTCCATCGACGCGGCTCACGCGGAAGTTCCAGACGGCGCCGGCCTCGTCGAGCATCTCGAATCCGATCAGCTCTTCGCGGCGGGGCACAGCGACGGCATCGAAGTTCTGGTGAAGCCGCAAGTCCGTGCCGTCAGCCAACGTCAGGTAGAGGTCATAGTGAAGATCTGTCGACACAGTTCTGAGGCTAACGGGCAAGAGGCTCCAGGGGGGCAAGTAACACGCCCCGGGCCTCCTCAAACGACGTCGGCGCCACGAGTTACCGTGAACGGGGAGGCCCCCATGGGGAGCATCGAGCCGTAAGAGACGCGCAACGGTCGCCGGTACCGGGTGATCTTCCGGCGCCCGGATCACGTCCAGACACAGAAGCGCGGCTTCCCCACCAAGCGTGATGCGCAACAGTTCCTCGCTGGCGTCGAGCTCGACAAGAGTCGCGGGGTCTACGTCGATCCGAGTAAAACGAGGATGACCGTCGACAGCTGGATGGCGACCTGGCTCGCCACTCGCACCGACCTGCGAGCGACCACGCGTTCCCGTGTCACGGGGATCATCGCGAACTACATCAGCCCGCGCCTCGGCAGGATCCCGCTGGGCGAGCTGAACCGCCTCCGCGTGCAGGAGTGGGCGTCCGCCCTTCCCGGCTCGCCAGAGAGTGTTCGGAAGGTCGTCAATGTGCTCTCCGGCGCGCTGCAGGTCGCTGTCGAAGATGGACGGCTACCGGCGAACCCTGCCCAGCGGCTCAAGCTGCCGAAGAAGGTCCGACACTCGAAGCGCTACCTCACTCACGACCATGTCGCCGCTCTGGCAATAGAGGTTGGCAGTCGGTCGGAGGGATCGCGCCATGGCTACGACACCGCTGTGCTCACGCTCGCCTACTGCGGCCTGCGCTGGGGTGAGCTCTCCGGCCTCCGCGTCGGCGATGTCGACCTCGACCGCCGCCGGCTCGAGATCCGGCAGACGGTCGTCGCCGACAAGGGCTACCAGCGCATCGAAGCGCCGAAGGACTATGAACACCGGTCGATCCCGATCCCGGCGTTCCTCGCCACGATGCTCGCAAGCCAGATCGATGGCCGCTCCCCCGAGCAGCCGGTGTTCTTCGGCATCCGGACCGGCAGCTGGCTGCGCAACCACGTGTTCCGGGTTGGCTGGTTCGATCCGGCCGCGACAGCGGTCGGGCTGGGCGGTTTGACGCCCCATGAGATGCGCCACACGCCGGCCAGCCTTGCGGTCTCGGCCGGAGCCAACGTGAAGGTCGTGCAGCGGATGCTCGGCCACGCCTCCGCGGCGGTCACGCTCGACGTCTACGCGGATCTGTTCGACGAGGATCTCGACACCGTCGCGGTTGCACTCGACAAGATGGCCATGCAGACGGATGTTGCCATTTTGTTGCCATGGGCCGATTTCGGGCCCTCGCGCAGCATCCCGTTAACGAAGCAACTCCCCCGCAAACACGGAGGAGTTGGAAGAAGTGACCCCAGCGGGATTCGGACCCGCGTTACCGCCGTGAGAGGGCGGCGTACTAGGCCTCTATACGATGGGGCCGTCACGACAACTTGACGAGTATGCCATATCCCGCTGGGCGCCCGCCAACCGAGCAGGCGGTTCGGCGGGGCCGTGAGAGTACCGATCGACCGCGTTCTCAGCGCCGAGAGTACTCACGACTGCGTACTCTCGCGGCGGGGGCGGCGGGAGCGGCGGCGGGTCAGGCGGGCAGCGCGAAGCGCTACGCCTTCGCCAGCACCCGCAGCGCGCCCGGGACGATCTGCACGTCGACCGGAGCCGGTCCGATCCGCTCGCCGTCGGCGTAGACGACCACGCCGTCGCCCTCGATCCGCACGTTCTTGGCGCGCAGGATGCTGACCTTGGGATGCCGCACATGCGTGCCCTTGAACACGCTCGGGAAGATCCGGATGAAGTTGAGGCGGCTCAACGGCTTGACGATCAGCACGTCGAGCAGCCCGTCGTCGAGTTCGGCATCCGGGGTGATCTTCATGCCGCCGCCCAGCGAGACGCCGTTGCCGATCGACACCAGGTTCGCCTGGGTCACCAGTTCGGTGCCGTCGAGCGTGAGGGTGTAGTGATACGGCCTCAGCTTCGCCAGCTCGATGCCGAGGGCGATGATGTAGCGGCTCGGGCCCTTGGGGTGGCGCATCAGGTTGGCGCGCTCGTTGACGGTGGCGTCGAATCCGGCGCTCAGCGCGCAGGCGAACCAGCGCTCGGCCTGCATGCCGGTCGCGTCGTCGGTATACGTGATTCGCGCCGCGTCGATGACCCTCGGCGGATGCTGCAGCGCCTCCCCCAGCGCAACGACCGCCGCCTCGGTGTTGTCGAACGGCAGCCCGAGCGAGCGGGCCATGTCGTTGCCGGTGCCCGAGGGGACGATGCCGAGCGGCACCTTCGTGCCGGCCACCAGGTTGGTGCCCAGGTTCACCATGCCGTCGCCGCCCACCACGACGAAACCGTCTGGCTTCGACCGAACGGCGGCGCGCGCGGTGCGCATCAGGGACTCGTAGTCCGGCTCCTGAAGCGAGGTGACGTCGTGGCCCATCGCGCGCAGGGTCTGCACCAGGGCCGGCCCGACCTGACGGGTGGCCCCGAACGAGGCGGAGGGATTGATCGCGACGACCACCCGTTTCGACTTCACGGCCGTCGCCTGAACCGCACTGGGCACACGGGCCTCCGGGATGCTCGTCTCGCGTGTCTGGACGCTCCTCGTCGAGCGTGCTTGGACTCTACCGGTCGCTGCGGCCATGCACGTGGTTCGAAATGCTCGGCGTCTAGGCTCGGCCCGTGGCGCGGATCCGGTACGAGGTGCACGGGGAGCAGCCCGATGACGCCCTGATCGGCGAACTCGCCGCGGGGCATCGTCGCATCGGCATCGGCGGCCTGCTGGAGGCTCGTGGTCGGCGTGCACGACCCGGTCGGGTGCCCGCTCCCGCGGCGGTCGAGGGCTTCCGCTGGGATCCCGTCGACGAGTGGAGCCGGCGCTGGTGGCCGCAGGGAATCGAGGTACTCGAGGGGCACGGCGCGAGGGACGACGACGTGCTGCTGGTGAGCTGGTTCGCGCAGCAACGGCGCGGGTCGACCCAGGGCGCGCGGATCAGCGTGGTCGACCGCCGCGATCCACGCCGACCGCGCTACCACCACGTGCTGCTGGTCGAGCCGGTGCGCGAGGGGCCGGACATCACGATGCGCCCGGTCGACATCCACGCGGGCGGGCTGGCGGTCGTCGGGGATCGGCTCTACGCGGCCGCGACCTACGGCGGCCTGCGCACCTTCCGGCTCGGCGACATCCTCCTCATCCGCGGTCGGGGCCCATTCGGATACCGCCACGTCCTGCCGCAATCCGGTCACCAACGCCTGCTCGGGGGCGAGGGCGACGAGCGCATGCGGTTCTCTTTCGTGTCCGTGGAGCGCGACTCGTCCGGCAGCGGCGACCACCTCGTCGTCGGCGAATTCGGGCCCGAGGGCGGCGGCCGTCGTCTGGGCCGCCTCCCGGTCGACACAGCATCCCGCCGCGCCGAGGTGATCGACCTGCACGAGCCCGGCATCCCGCGGATGCAGGGCGCCGCCGTCATCGACGGCACCTGGTTCGTCAGCGCCAGCCACGGGTTGCAGCCGGGCGATCTGTGGGTCGGCTCGGGGGGAACGTGGGTGCGCCATCCCGCCGTCCTCCCGCCGGGGCCAGAAGACCTCACCGCCTCGCACGACGGCCACCGGCTGTGGTCGCTGAGCGAGTATCCGCGCGCCAGGTGGGTGTTCGCGATGGACGCCGCGCGCTGGCGCAGCGAACCCGCGGCCGCGGCGGACCGCGACTAGCGCGGGAACCGGATCCGCCGCAGCAGCTGCGCGTTCAGCGCCACCACGATCGTCGAGATCGACATGACCGCGGCTCCGACCGCGGGCGGCATGACGAAGCCGACGCCCGCGAGCACCCCGGCCGCGAGCGGCAGACCGAGCACGTTGTAGCCGGTTCCCCATGCGAGGTTCTGCAGCATCTTGCGGTAGCTCGCGCGGCTGAGCGTGATCGCGTCGACGACCCCGCGGGGGTCGCTCGAGGCCAGGACGATTCCGGCCGACTCGATGGCGACATCCGTGCCCGCTCCGATCGCGATGCCCACGTCGGCCCGCGTCAGAGCCGGAGCGTCGTTCACGCCGTCGCCGACCATGGCGACCCGCTTCGAGCCCTCGGCCTGCAGCTTCGCCACCACCTCGGACTTCTGCCCGGGCAGCACCTCGGCGAACACCTCGGAGATGCCGAGCTGCGCAGCGACCCACTCGGCCACCTCATGCGAGTCGCCGGTGAGCATCGCCACGCGGATGCCGCGCTTCTTGAGCAGGGCCACCGCCTCGACCGATTCGGGCCGCACCGTGTCGGCGAGCGCGAACATGCCGAGCACATGCGGCGTCGAGTCCGTCTCATCCAGCAGGTACACCAGCGTCGCCCCTTCGGGCGCGAGCTCGCGCGCCGCCTGCACGAAGACAGGATCGAGGCGGATGCCCCGCTCGGTGACGAGCCGTCCACTCGCCATGGTCAGCATCCGGCCCGCCACCGTGGCGGTCGCGCCGCGGCCGGCCAAGGCCGTGAACCCGGACGCGCGCCCGCCAGACGCCTTGCGCTCCTTCGCGGCACTGACGATCGCGCGCGCGATCGGGTGCTCCGACTTGGCCTCGACCGATGCCGCCAGGCCGAGCACCAGCTCCTCGTCACCCGGCTCTCCGCCGCCGGCGGGAGCTGGGACCACTCGCACCAGCCCCTGCCTGCCGGTGGTCAGCGTGCCGGTCTTGTCGAACAGCACCACGTCGACGTCGCGGGCCTCTTCGAGCGCGGCCCGGCTGCGCACCAGGATGCCCCGCTTGGCGCCGATCGCGGTGGTGAGTTGCGCCACGAGCGGGATCGCCAGCCCGAGGGCGTGCGGGCACGCGATGACGAGCACGGTGACCACCCGCTCGAGCACGAACGCGGGATCGCCGGGACGCAGCAGCAGCCAGACCACCAGCGTGATCACGGCGGCCCCGATCGCCAGGTAGAACAGCCAACCCGCCGCGCGGTCGGCGAGCAGTTGCGCGCCGGACTTGCTGGCCTGCGCCTCGGCGACCAGCTTCATCACGCCGGCCAGCGCGGTGTCATCACCGAGCTTGGTGACCTTGACGGTGAGAGCGCCGGTCTCGCCGTCTCCCCCCGAGTTGACACTCCCCGCGATGACCGACGCACCCAGGGCTTTCGCCACGGGGGTGGACTCTCCGGTGAGGAGCGACTCATCCACCTGGGATGCTCCGTCGACGACCTCGCCGTCCACCGGCACCGAGGCGCCGGGACGCACGATCACCAGGTCGCCCAGCGAGAGCGATGAGACCGGCATCGTCATGCTGTGCTCGCCGTGCAGCACCTCTGCCTCGTCGGGCAGCAGCTTGGCCAGCTCGCCGAGCGCGTCGGATGCTCCCATCACGGCGGCCATCTCGATCCAGTGCCCGAGCAGCATGATCGTGATGAGGGTGGCGAGCTCCCACCAGAAGTCCATGCCCACGAGCCCGAAGGTGACGGCGAGCGAGTAGCCGAACGCCACCAGGATCGCCAGCGAGATCAGCGTCATCATGCCGGGCTGCTTGGCGCGCAGCTCGCCCACCGCCCCGCTCAGGAACACGCGGCCGCCGATCACGAAGATCGCGGTGCCGAACGCGGCGGGGATCCACTGGCTGCCCTCGAACCGCGGGCCGCTCAGCCCGAGGATGTTCTGCAGTCCGGTCGAGAACACCAGGGTCGGAACGGTCAGGACCAGGTTGATCCAGAACAGGCGCTGGAAGTTGCCGTGGTGCATGGCGTGCATGTCGTGACCGCCGTGCGCGCTGGAGCTATGGGCATGGTCCATTTCTGGGCCATGCTGCGACGCCAGCGCCGAGTCCCGTCCCGGGGCTCGGTCGTCACTGTGGTGGTGGTCGTGCTCGCTCATCAGCTCCCCCGGTTGTTCTGCAACTCGAATACATTCAGCAGCTCATCGACCGCATCATCGCGCCGCGATCCGCCCTGCTCGAACATCTCGCTCACATGCGTGCGCAGATGGTTCTCGACGAGCAGCTTGTTGAGGCTGCGCAGCGACTTCTGAATGGCGAGGGTCTGGGTGATGATGTCGACGCAATACGCCTCGTCGTCGATCATCTTCTCGACCCCGCGCAGTTGCCCCTCGAGAATGCGGGCCCGGTGCAGCGCGCGCTTCTTGATATCCGCGATCATGCTGAGAGTGTATACCCCCTGGGGGTATTTCGCGCGGGTACAGTCAGTCGAGTGAAGGTCACCAAATACGAACACGCCACCCTGGTCATCTCGTCGGACGACGCCCTGCTCGTCATCGATCCCGGGATGTTCCTCACGCCCCCCGATTTCACCGGCACCGTCGCCGTGGTGATCACCCACGAGCACGGGGATCACTGGAATGAGCAGAACCTCACCGGCATCCTCGAGAAGGCACCGGACGCCAAGATCTACGGACCCGCGGGAGTCGCGGCCGCGGCATCCGGATTCGAGGTCAACGTCGTCAAGGCGGGCGATGTCGTCACCGTCGAGCCCTTCACGCTCGAGTTCTTCGGCGACAAGCACGCCGTGATCCACGAGAGCCTTCCGGTCGCCGACAACGTCGGTGTGCTGGTCAACGACGAGCTGTACTACGGCGGCGACTCGTACACGGCGCCCGGCAAGCCGGTCGGGACTCTCGCCGCTCCGGTCGGAGCCCCGTGGCTCAAGATCGGCGAGGCCATGGACTACGTGCTCGAGATCAAGCCGAAGCGCGCCTTCTACGTGCACGACATGACGCTCTCGGCCGCCGGCAAGGGCATGGCCAGCGATCGGCTCAAGTGGGCCACCGAGCAGAACGGCGGCGTCTACAAGCCGCTCGAGGTCGGCGACTCGATCGACCTGTAGTCCGGGGGGATGTGACGGTGACGGATCGGGATCCGGACGAGTTCGCGCAGTTCGCGGAGATGTTCGAGAACGCCTCCCGCGACGAGCGGCGGGCGGCGCACGGCCGCGGTCCTGTGGATCCGACCGTCCGCGCCCGGCGCCGAAAGCGGGGGCGCATCATCGCCCTGGTCGTCGCCGGCGTGATCGTCGCGGCGATCGCGGTCTACGTGCCCGTCACCCTGACCGCCCCGGTGGGCGCCGCTGCGGCGACCACGCACCGCCCGGACGTGGCGCCGGGAGCGGCAGCCGCGCTGGCGCTTCCTTCCGAGGGGCAGTCGGCGATCAGCGTGTCGGGAGCCGATGCGTATCTCGGCGCGGGCGCGAGCGGAATCCTGGCGTCGAGCGGCGGCGACGGCGCGGCGCCGATCGCCAGCATCAGCAAGCTCATCACGGCCATGGTCATCCTGAATGCGAAGCCGCTGAACGGATCCGATCCCGGCCCGACGATCACCTTCAGCAAGGCCGACCACGCCCTGTACGACAAGTACTATGTGCTGAACGCGACCATCGCCGCGATGCCGACCGGCAGTTCCATGTCGGAGCGGAACGCGCTCGAGACCATGCTGGTGGTCTCGGCCTGCAACTACGCGGAGGCGCTGGCCGACTGGGCGTTCGGCTCGAACGGCGGCTTCGTGAACGCGACCAAGAAGTGGTTGACGGCCAACGGGCTCACCCACACCAAGATGGTCGAGCCGACCGGTCTCGACCCGCATAACACGAGCACGCCGAGCGACCTGATCGCCCTCGGCAAGCTCGCGATGGCCAACCCGGTGATCCCCGGGATCGTCGCGAAGACCGGCCTCGACATCCCGTTCCTGACGGGCATGCCGAGCACCAACACCCTGCTCGGCGCCGACGGGGTCAACGGGATCAAGACCGGCACCCTCGACGGATACGGCTCGGATCTGCTGTATTCGGCGAAGGTCTCGGTGAACGGGCTCGACCATCCTCTTGCCGTCGTCGGAGTCGTGCTGGGCGGCGCGAGCCGCGAGTCGGTGAACGACGACGTGAGGCACCTGATCGACAGTCTGAAGGCCGGCTTCCATGAGGTGCCGGTCGCCGCGAGCGGCGAGAAGGTCGGCACGTACACGACCCCGTGGGGCGCGTCGGCGAGCATGGTGCTCGGGTCGAGCGCCCAGGTCTTCACATACTCGAACGCCAAGATCACCTCCACCATGACCACCTCGACCCTGAAGACCGGCAAGAACGGCGAGAAGGTCGGAAGCGTCACCTGGACGGCCGGCACCAGCACCGTGACGGTTCCTGTGGTCCTCCAGGGCAGCATCGCGCCGCCGAGCGCCTGGTGGCGGCTCACCCATCCGCAAGAGCTCGGCAGGTAGCCGGGGTCACCGCGACGTCGGCGCGCGGGGTTACCCTGCCGCCATGAGCAATTCCGTCGCCGCAGCGTCGCGGGCCGGGTCGACCGCCGAGTTGCGGGTGGTTCCCGTCACCGAAGCGCCGTGGGACGACGTGCGCACGGTGTTCGGCACCCGCGGCGACCCGTCGACCTGCTGGTGCCAGTTCTTCAAGGTGGATGCCGCGGCCTGGAAGGCGAAGGATCACGCGGCTGCCTTCGAGCAGGCCCTGTGCGAGCAGGTCGACGCCGCCCGCGAATCGCGATCCGCGGGCCCGGGGGTGCTCGCCTATCTGGGTTCGGACGCCGACGGCTGGCAGCCGGTCGGCTGGGCCGCGGTCGAGCCGCGGCCGGCGTATCCGCGGGTGCTGGCCGGACGGATGATGCCGGGCACCGCCGAGTCCGATCGCGATGACCGCGGCGTCTGGGCCGTCACCTGCTTCGTCGTGCGCGTCGGCTTCCGCCGCCGCGGCGTGGCCACGGCTCTGCTGCAGGGCGCGGTCGACGAGGCGCGGCGAGGCGGCGCGCGAGTGGTCGAGGCGTACCCCGTCGACTCCGCAGGTCAGAAGGTCAGCTCGGCCGACCTTTACCACGGGCCGCTCTCGGCCTTCGAAGCGGCAAGATTCGAGATCACCGGCCGGCCGGTCGAGGGCCGTGCGGTAGTTCGGCTCGCGCTCTGAGAAACACTCCGAGAGATCAGAGCTGGGGTACCTGGACTCGAACCAAGAACAACTGAACCAGAATCAGCCGTGTTGCCAATTACACCATACCCCATCGAAAAACCCTGATCAGGGGGCTGTTTCGATGTCGACCCCGCCCCGTCGGCCTGAAAAGATCGTCGGGCGGGCCGTCGTCCAGCATACGACATGCCGCGCTCCCGTCATGACTCGGCCCTTCGCTCCCAGCACGCGGCCGGGCTAGCGGCGGGCGTCGCGCACGGCCCTGACCACCAACTGGACCGTGGCGGCGAGCAGCAGCACGGCGAAGAGGATGCCGGCGAGCTGCGGCGAGAGCGCCGAGGCGATCGCCACGCCGCCGAACGACGCCGCCGCGGCCGTGACGCCGACGATCGCGCCATCGATCACATCCACGAAACCGGCGCGGGCGTTGCGGACGGTGCCGGTCACCGCGCCCGGGATGATCGCGAGCAGCGATGTGCCCTTGGCGAGCAGGTCGCCCGCCCCGAACAGCGCGACCAGGATCGGGACGACGATCACCCCTCCCCCGATGCCGAACAGCCCCGACGCGATCCCCATGACGAGGCCGAGCACGACCAAGCCGGGGATCGAGACCGGCGTCAGCGGAATCCCCCCGGTGCGCGCCGGGATCTCGAGGAACAGCCGCACGGCGACCAGCAGCAGCAACCCGATGAACAGCCACCGCAGCCACCCGATCGACAGCCGGTGCAGCAGGCGCGTTCCGAGGAACGTGCCGGCGACGCCGCCCGCCGCGATGAGGAGCGCGGCCACCAGGTCGACGTGGCCGGTGACGCCGTAGGTGACGGTTCCGACGATCCCAGCCGGGATGATGGCCACCAGGGAGGTGGCGGACGCCCGGCGATGATCGAGCCCGGCGACCGTCGTGAGCAGGGGGACCATGATGATCCCGCCCCCGACGCCGAACGCTCCCGAGAGCACGCCGCCGATCGCGCCGATGAGGATCAGCAGCGACACCTCGCGGACGGTGCGCCGCGGAACCGGCGGGACCGGCCCGACCGGTTCGTCGGGTTCGCCCGATTCGTCCGGTTCGGCGGCGGAGTCGGCTGGCAACGGCATCCCGCTGCTACAGCGCCGCGCGGAAGCGGTCGAGCCGGGCCAGGGTCGACTCCTTGTCGAGGATCTGCATCGACTCGAACAGCGGGGGGCTGATGCGCTTGCCGCTCAGCGCGGTGCGCAGGGGGCCGAAGGCGTCGCGCGGCTTGAGTCCGGCGCCGCCTTCCTCGGGCGGGTCGGTGAGCGTGTGGCGAAGGGTCTGCTCGATCACCGCGGTGGCGAAGTCGTCGAGCTGTTCCAGGGCCGCGTAGGAGGCGTCGAGCAAGAGCTTCGCCTGGTCCGCGTCCTTCGGCAGCGCGTCGGCCTCGTAGACGATCGTGTCATCCGGCTGGAAGAAGAACTCGAGCATGGGGCGGGCTTCGCTGAGCACGGTGATGCGCTCCTGCACGAGCGGTGCGGCCTCGCGGAGGATGGCCCGCTCCGCCGGCGTCGGCGGCTCGCTCACGATGCCCGCCAGGTAGGGAAGCAGGCGCGCCTCGAAATCGTCGGGCTGCAGCATCCGGATGTGGTCGCCGTTGATCGAGTCGGCCTTCTTCTGGTCGAAGCTGGCCGGGTTCGGGTTCACGTCGGCGATGTCGAACGCCGCGACGAACTCCTCGCGGGTGAACACGTCGCGGTCGGGGGCGATCGACCAGCCCAGCAGGGCCAGGTAGTTCATCAGCCCCTCGGGGATGAACCCGCGATCGCGGTGGTGGAACAGGCTCGACTCGGGATCGCGCTTGCTCAGCTTTCTGGTGCCGTCGCCGCGCACGAGCGGCAGGTGGCCGAACCGTGGCACGAAATCAGTCACGCCCAGCTCGATGAGTGCCAGGTACAGCGCGATCTGACGGGGGGTGCTCGACAGGATGTCCTCACCGCGCAGCACGTGCGTGATGCCCATCAGCGCATCGTCGACCGGGTTGACGAAGGTGTAGAGCGGCACCCCGTTCGGGCGCACCACGATGAAGTCGGTGAAGCTGCCCGCCGGAAAGGTGATCGGGCCGCGCACCAGATCGTCGAAGCTCAGGTCGGTGTCTGGCACGCGCAGTCGCAGCGCCGGCGCGCGGCCCTCGGCGCGGTAGGCGTCGCGCTGCTCCTGCGTGAGGTCGCGCTCGAAGTTGTCGTAACCCTGCTTCGGGTCGCGGCCGGCCGCGCGATTGCGGGCCTCCATCTCGTCGGGGGTGACGTAGCTCTCATAGAGGAGGCCGGCGTCCACCATGCGCCGGATCAGGTCCTGATAGATCGGGGTGCGCTGCGACTGCCGGTACGGCGCCTGCGGACCGCCCTTCTCGACGCCCTCGTCCCAGTCGATGCCCATCCAGGTGAGGGCATCGAGGATCTGCAGATAGCTCTCTTCGCTGTCGCGCTCGGCGTCGGTGTCTTCGATGCGGAACACCATCGTGCCGCCTGTGTGGCGCGCGTACGCCCAGTTGAACATGGCGGTGCGCACCAGGCCGACGTGCGGGGTGCCGGTCGGCGATGGGCAGAACCGCACCCGGATCTCCGGGCCGGTGGCGGTGGTGAACGGAACGGTGCTCGAGGGGGTTGACATCGGAATCGAGCCTACCGAGGCTCGCGGCCGTCGGTCTTCCTGTCGGGCTCGGTCAGACCAGCGCGAGCACGGCCGAGGCGCCGATGGCCAGCGCGATACCCACCAGCTGCAGGACGCTCAGGCGCTCTTTGAGCACGAAGAACGCGAGGATGACCGTGCCCAGCGGGTACAGCGCGTTGAGCACGCCCATCACGGCCAGTTCGCCCAGGTGCAGACCCAGGACGAGCAGGATGTTTCCACTCACGAGCAGGACGCCGGCGAGCACCGACTGCACGATGCCCGTTCGGTCGCGCATCCCGGCCAGCTCCCCCGGCCCTCGCCGGATGCGATTGACCACCAGGGCGCCGGTGTAGATGACGGTGGCCATCATCAGATCGCACCACAGCGGCACCAGCCCGGAATCGCGCGGGGTTCTGCCGATGGCGATGACGTACCCGGCGAAGCCGAGGCCGGCGATCGAGCCGTACACGATGGCGCGGGGGGTGAGGCGGGCCGAGTCCCGTTGGCGCGGCACGGCGAGCAGCACCGCCGCCACGACGACCGCGACCAGCGCGGCGTCGCCGAGGGGCGGGATCCGCTCGCCCAGCGCGATGCCGACCACGGCGGGCACCACCGCGTAGATCATCGCAACACCGGGCGAGACGACGCTCATCGGCCCGATCGCCAGGCTGGTGAAGAACGCCCAGGTGCCGATGCCGCCGCCGATGCCGCCGACGAGCCCCAGCACCACGGCCGCCACCGACCAGTGCTGCGCGCTGGAGAAGGTCACGACGGTGGCGATGATGACCGCGGCGATCTGACTCACGAAACTGACCAGCAGGGGGGTGATCCGGCGGGAGGCGAGACCCCCGAAGAAGTCGGAGAAGCCGTAGACCAACGCGCTCGAGAGTCCCAGGAGCGCGATCATTTCAGCAGCGTATCGCCCGGGTGCGACGCGGCCTGGCGGCTCAGGTGAGCAGCGCGGCGGCGAGCGCCATGGCCAGGATGGCGATCCAACTCAGAGCGCCGGCGAGCAGCGCGCGCGGTCCCGAGCTGAGGAGGCGCTCGAGGCGGAGCGACGCGCCGATCGCGAACAACGCGGCCGCCAGCAGGGCCGACTGGACGATGGCGGCGATGGTGAGGGCGGCATCCGGAAGAGGCAGGAAGGTGCGCGCCAGCACGAGGGCGAGGAATCCGACGATGAAGAGCGGCACGATGGCCGGGCGCTGGGCGCTGAACCCCGCGCCGGAGCCGGACTCTCCACGACGCGAGCCTTCGGCGGCCGCGACACGCCTACGCGTCGAGATCGACGTGATCGCCACCATCGGGGCCAGCATCAGCACCCGGGTCAGCTTGACCACGATCGCGACGGCCAGCGCCGCGGCTCCTGCCGTGCCCGCGGTCGCGACGACCTGGCCGACGTCGTGCACACTGGCGCCGACCCAGTGGCCGAAGGTGCCGGCATCCAGCCCCAGGGGCACGGCCAGGGCGGGGAGCACGGCGATCGCCGCGGTGCCGTAGAGGGTGACGAGGGCGATCGGGGTGCCGGTGTCTTTCGGATCCGTTCCGCGGGCCGCGCTCATCGCCCCGACGGCGCTCACGCCGCAGATCGAGAAGCCGGCCGCCAGCATGACCGGCTCATCGCCCGGGAGCCTGAGCGCGCGGGCGATCGCCCAGGTGATCACGAAGCTCGCGCCGACCAGGGCGATGATGGCCACGATGGCGAGCCATCCCAGCTTCGCGATGTCGAACAGGCTGAGCTGCAGGCCGAGCACCACGATCCCGATCCGCAGCACGCGGCGCGCGGCCTGCGTGAGCCCCGGCTTCAGGAATCCGTCGAGCGCCGGGCGCGCAGGCCCGACGCAGCTCACGATGACGCCGAGCACGATCGACGCCGTCAACCAGGGAACGACCGGCAGCAGGGCGTGGATGCCGAATCCGGCCGCTGCTCCGAGCGCCGCGAGCGCGAGGCCCGGCAGCCAGGGCGCGCGCGTCACCACCCGCGGATCACGCCGGGGTCACGGCCGCTGGTCACGCGACGCCGTCCCGGTTGCGCGCCGGATTGCTGAGCGTGCCGATGCCCTCGATGGTGATGTCGATCGTCTGCCCGTGCACGAAGCCGCCGAGGCCGGAGGGGGTGCCCGTCATGATCACGTCGCCGGGCAGCATCGTCCAGACGTTGCTGATGTACTCGATCAGCTCGGGAATCGGGTGCAGTAGATCCTTGGTGTTGCCGTGACGCCGTGCCTCACCGTCGACCGTGCTGCTGATCTCGAGGTTGGTCGGGTCGAGCTCGGTCTCGATCCAGGGGCCGAGCGGGGCGAAGGTGTCGTAGCCCTTCGCGCGGGCCCACTGCCCGTCTGCGAACATCTGGTCGCGGGCCGAGACGTCGTTGCCGCAGGTGTAGCCGAACACGTAATCGGCCCAGTTCTCGGCCTTGACCTGCTTGGCGATCCTGCCGATCACCACCACCAGCTCGGACTCGTGCGTGATGCGCCCCTCGACCGGCGGGATCTGGATCGCGTCTCCCGGGCCGATCACGGCGGTGTTCGGCTTGAGGAAGATCAGCGGGTTGTCCGGCGCATCCACGTTCGCCGCCATGTCTTTGGCGTGCTCTGCGTAGTTCAGACCGACGCAGACCACCTTCGAGCGCGGGATGACGGGAGCCAGCAGTTTCGCGCCGGCGAGCGGCACCCGCTCCCCCGTCGGGTGGTACCCGGCGAACATCGGATCGCCCGCGAGCACCACGAGCTCGGGAGCGCCGGCGTCCTGGTCGTCGACGATGGCGAAGCGGGGGTCGTCTCCGGGCGTGCTGAACCGGGCTACCTTCACGATTCGAGCCTAGCCTTGATGGATGCAGCTGCTGATCGATGGGGAGGCCACCGCCCGCTCCACGTTCCTGATGGCGCACGGGGCGGGGGCCGCCATGGACTCGGCCGGGATGAACGCGCTGGTCGGTCCGCTGGTGAGTCGCGGCATCCGGGTGGTGCGCTTCGAGTTCGGCTACATGGCCGCGCGCCGAGATGGCGTGCGCAGGCCGCCGCCCCGGGCCGACACGCTTGCGCCCGAATACCGCGACGCCGTGGCGGCCGTCCGCGCTGCGGGACCGATCGGCTCGCTGCTGATCGGGGGCAAGTCCATGGGCGGCCGCGTGGCCAGCATGGTCGCCGACGAACTCGCCGACCTCGGATACATCGACGGGCTGGTCTGCCTGGGCTATCCGTTCCATCCGCCCGAGAAGCCCGAGCAACTGCGCACCGCGCACTTGCGCGAACTGCGGGTGCCGACCCTGATCTGCCAGGGGACGCGCGACCCGTTCGGCACCCGCGACGAGGTGCCCGGCTATCAGCTGTCGTCCGCGATCGAGGTGCGTTGGCTGGAGGACGGCGACCACGACCTGCGACCCCGCAAGGCGATCAGCGGACGCAGCTACGCCGAGAACCTGGCCGAGGCCGCGGATGCCGTGGCCGGCTTCGCGGCCGCTCGCTCCGGAGCGCGGCTCGATCCAGAGCACTGAAGCCAGAGCACTTACAGCAGAGCACCGAGGCCAGAGCATCGAGGCCAGAGCACCGAAAGTACGCGCGGAGTGCCGCATTCAGCGCTGAAAGTACGCGGAACCCCGTACTTTCGCGGAATCAGACCGCGTCGAGCCGCATCAGCCAGCCGTGGCGGTCGTCGCGGCGGCCGTACTGGATGTCGGTGAGCTCTTCGCGCAGCGACAGCGCCACGCTGTCTTCCGCAGCCAGCTCGGGCATCCAGATGCCGAACTTCTCGGACTTGATCTCGGAGATCTGGGTGACCACCGCGGCCGTGCCGCATGCGAATGCCTCGATGATCTCGCCCGAGTCGACGCCCTCGCGCCACTCGTCGATCGTCACCGGGCGCTGCTCGACCGTGTAGCCGCGATCGCGCGCCAGGCGCAGCACGGAGTCGAGCGTGATGCCCTCGAGGATCGAGTCGCTGTCGGGCGTGATCAGCCGCTTGTCCTTGGTCACGAGCACCACGTTCATGCCGCCGAGCTCTTCGAGGTACTTGCCCTCCTGAGCGTCGAGGAACAGCACCTGGGCGCAGCCCTGCTCGTAGGCCTCCTGCTGCGCCACGAGTGACGCCGCGTAGTTGCCGCCGGTCTTGGCCGAGCCCATTCCCCCGTGCCCGGCGCGGGTGTACTGGGTCGACAGCCAGATGGACACCGGCGCGATCCCGCTGCTGAAATAGGCGCCCGCGGGGCTGCCGATCACGTAGTAGTTGACCTTGACGGCCGGCCGCACGCCGAGGAACGCCTCTTTGGCGAACATGAAGGGCCGCAGGTAGAGGCTGGTCTCGGGAGCGCTGGGCACCCACGCTCCATCGACGGCCACGAGCTGCTTGATCGACTCGATGAAGTACTCGGTGGGCAGTTCTGGCAGGGCAAGACGACGGGCGGATCGCTGCATCCGCGCCGCGTTCTGCTCGGGGCGGAAGGTCCAGATCGAGCCGTCGGCGTGACGGTATGCCTTGAGCCCCTCGAACACCTCCTGCGCGTAGTGCAGCACGGCGGCGGCCGGGTCGAGCGCGATCGGCCCGTATGGCTGCACGCGCGGACGGTGCCAGCCGCCCTGCTCCGACCAGCAGATGTCGACCATGTGGTCGGTGAAGGTCTTGCCGAAGCCGAGGTCCGGCGAGTTCAGCAGAGCCTCGCGCTCGGCATCCGTTCGCGCGTTCTCGTTGCGAGTGACCTGCCAGAGCAGGCTCTGGGTGGCCATGGGAAGGAGGTTGATCGCCATCTGATGTCCGTCCGTCGTGTGATGTCTAGTCTGCGCCTTTTACGGCGTGCCCAGCTGGGCCCTGATCGCAGCGCCGACCTCGGCGGTCGAGCGCGGTGCCGATCCTCGTGCTGCGAGATCGGCCGTCACCGCCGCCGTGACCCGTTCGGCCGCATCCGCCAGCCCGAGGTGATCGAGCAGCAGCGCGGTGGACAGGATCGCCGCGGTGGGGTCGGCCTTCTGCTGCCCAGCGATGTCCGGGGCCGAACCGTGCACCGGCTCGAACATGCTGGGATACGTGCCGTCCGGGTTGATGTTGCCCGAGGCCGCCAGTCCGATGCCGCCGCTGATTGCGCCGGCCAAGTCGGTGAGGATATCGCCGAAGAGGTTGTCCGTGACGATCACATCGAACCTAGCAGGATCGGTGACCAGGAAGATGGTCGCGGCGTCGACGTGCAGGTAGTCCCATGACACGTCAGGATGGCGCGCCGCCTCGGCCTGCACGGTGCGCGACCAGAGCGATCCCGCGTGAGTCAGCACGTTGGTCTTATGCACCAGGGTGAGCCTCTTGCGGCGCTTCTCGGCCAGCTCGAATGCGTAGCGCACCACGCGCTGCACCCCGTATGCCGTGTTCACGCTGACCTCGTTGGCGATCTCGTGCGGCGAGCCGACGCGGATGCTCCCGCCGTTGCCGACATACGGCCCCTCTGTGCCCTCCCGCACGACGACGAAGTCGACAGCGCCGGGATCGGACAACGGGCTGACCACCCCGGGCAGCAGCACGGTCGGGCGCAGATTGACGTAGTGGTCGAAGGCGAAGCGCAGCGTGAGCAGCAGCCCGCGTTCGATGATGCCGCCCGCGAGCTTCGGATCGCGTGGATCGCCACCGACCGCGCCCAGCAGGATGGCCTCGTGCTTCGCCAGCGACGCCAGGTCTTCGTCGCTCAGGATGTCGCCGGTCTCGAGGTAGTGCCGAGCGCTGAACGGGTACTCGGTGACCCGCAACTCGGCCTCCGCCGCGACGGCCGCGCGCAGCGTCTCGACCGCCTCGGCGATCACCTCGGGCCCGATTCCGTCGCCCGGGATGGTGGCGAGGTCGATGGTGCGCGTCACACGTTCTCCTGCGGATTCGGGGCACCGAACCGGCGCCCATGCAACTGCCAGCCGCCTCCCAGTCGCGAGCGATGAAGGCCGGATTTCCGGGGATCCCCGGTGCTAGCGAGCCTACCCCGCCGACCTGGACGGACGGTCTTGTACCCCGAATGGGGGACAGGCCCTGACTAGGGTCGGTTCCATGAGTATCGGTGTAGGAATCTTCCTGTTCGTTGTCGGCGCCATCCTGCGGTTCGCACTGCGGGTGCAGGTGACCTGGCTCAACCTCGAGTTGGTCGGCGATCTGCTGATGGGCGCGGGCGTGGTCGTGGTCGTCATCGGCATCGTGCTGCTGGTGCGCAAGCGCAGCAGCGTCACGACCGTGCGCACCGCTGTCGACCCGAACAGCGGCGAGAACGTCGCCTCGCGCGAGACCAAAGTCGACCCGCTGCCGTAGCGGCGCGCCCGCGATCGATCCGCTGCGCGAGAACTACTCGTCGACGACGTCGATCTCGCGCAGCGAGTCGGCGTCGATCGCCGTGCGCACGGTCTCGAGCAATCCCTCGGGCACCAGCGAGTCGACGGTGAGCACGCTGAGCGCCTGGCCGCCCGCCCGCTGCCGCGCGATCTGCATGCCCGCGATGTTGATGCC
>Ga0207667_10000847_pt1 | contig 39461 bp, 43 predicted proteins | sample KBSCornC52_FD_184301 | JGI IMG/M metagenome (GOLD analysis project Ga0207667, IMG submission 184301) | Corn rhizosphere microbial communities from Kellogg Biological Station, Michigan, USA - KBS Corn C5-2 (SPAdes) (version 2) | ecosystem: Host-associated > Plants > Roots > Rhizosphere > Soil ...
AAGATTCGCCATTGAACAGGCGGTTGGGCTTTGTTCCGGATGTGGCGTCAACAATGCCGCTGGCCGGAGTGGCCCCCGACAGTGACGAACACCGAAACCCAAATTTAACGATCAACAATTCTGCTAATATGTCCTCCAATGTCCGTTCCCTCGCCACTGGGTCAGACAATCTCACATTACCGCATTCTGGAGAAGCTGGGCGGCGGAGGCATGGGTGTCGTCTTCAAAGCCGAGGACACCCGTTTGCACCGGTTTGTAGCGCTGAAGTTTCTGCCGGAAAACGTTGCCCGAGACCCCCAGGCATTGGCGCGCTTTCAGCGTGAAGCCCAGGCTGCGTCGGCCTTGAGCCACCCTAACATTTGCACAATCTACGACATCGGCGAGCAGGATGGCCGAGCATTCTTGGCCATGGAGTTCCTGGACGGAATCACTCTCAAACACAAAATCGCAGGGAAACCTCTGGAGACAGACATCCTGCTGTCACTAGCGATCGAGATCGCCGATGGATTGGATGCCGCTCATTCGCAGGGCATCGTTCACCGCGATATCAAGCCTGCCAATATCTTCGTGACCAAGCGGGGACATGCGAAGATTCTCGACTTTGGTTTGGCGAAGGTCAACGCTTCGTCGAACGATGCGGCGTCAGCCAACACCATGACGGCTCCGGTCGAAGAGCAGCATCTGACGAGCCCGGGGTCAGCCCTGGGCACGATCTCCTACATGTCTCCGGAACAGGCTCGCGGGAAGGACCTGGATGCTCGCACCGACTTGTTCTCTTTTGGCGCGGTGCTTTACGAGATGGCTACGGGTTCGCTTCCATTTCCTGCAAGTAGTACGGCGGAGATCTTCAAGGCAATCCTCGACGCCAACCCGGTACCCGCGGGGCGCCTGAATGTGCACGCCTCGCCCGAGCTGGAGCGGATCATCAACAAGGCTCTGGAAAAGGACAGAAACCTGCGTTGCCAGAGCGCGGCTGAGATGCGCGCTGACTTGCAGCGGCTCAAACGCGACACGGATTCTGGACGCTCCGGAATTGCGCTTTCCTCATCTGCTTCATCCTCGAGTACGCAGACTCCGCCCGCAGCCGGGCCGAGCGGTTCGACCTCGGCTGCCCCAACAGCGGGATCCGCCTGGAAGAAGCGGGTGGCCGTTGCAGGCGGAGTGGGTGTCATTGTCGCAGCAATAGCCTGGTATCTTCAGTCGCGCCCGGTTGTGCGGCCCACGGTGTCTGGATACGTTCAGGTAACGAATGATGGTGTCCCCAAAGTACTGGTTGGGACGGATGGTGCGCGGCTCTATTTCGAGGAATTCAGCCATGACCCGATTTCGCAGGTTGCGGTATCCGGTGGAGAGATTGCGCGTATCCAAGCCCCGGCTCCCACGATGGTCCCCCTGGCGGTCTCGCCTGACGGGTCGACACTGCTCGTTGCCGACGAAGTAGGACAAACGGCATTCAGTGGACCTTTCTCGGCCTTGCCGGTGCTGGGTGGATCGGCGCGCAGGCTCGGGAGCCTTTCGGGAACAGCAGCCGACTTCTCTCCTGACGGTCGGTTGATCGCTTATGGAAATGGCAATGCCCTTGGGGTGGCAAACAGCGATGGCACTGATCCTCGCACGTTGTTCACTGCGCCCAGTAGAATTGCTGATGTCGCCTGGTCGCCGGACGACAAGACGATTCGTTTCACGGTCTCGTATGGACTTTCCTCCACCGGGGCCCTCTGGCAGATTCGCTCGGATGGCAGCGACGCGCATGAACTCCTTCCGAACTGGGAGTCTCCTCCAAACCAGTGCTGCGGGAGATGGACCCCGGACGGGAAGTATTTTGTCTTTTACTCCTCCCGTAACATCTGGGCCCTGCAGGAAAAGACGAGCTGGTTTGGGAAAGCCGACCGTCAGCCCTTTCAATTGACGTCTGGTCCGATGACTTTCTCCGCGGTGATACCCAGCCGGGATAGCTCGAAACTGTTCGTAACGGGAGCCCTGGCCCGTGCAGAACTGACCCGCTACGACACAAAGTCGGGACAGTTTGCTCCTTATCTCTCCGGAGCATCAGCCGATGGCTCCGCATTCTCAAGAGACGGGCAGTGGGTGGCATATGTCAGTTACCCTGAGGGGACGCTGTGGCGGAGCAGACTTGACGGCAGTGAAAAGGTGCAACTGACCTTTCCACCCCTGAGCGCTCGTTTACCCCAGTGGTCCCCTGATGGAAAACAAATTGCCTTTTTTGCATTTTCTGGTAGTCCGCATCCCAAGGCCTACACAGTAGGGAGCGACGGAGGGCAACTCGCCCAACTGTTGCCAGCGGGAGACTCGGCAGAGGAATGGGATGTGACTTGGTCTCCGGACGGGCAGAAGATTTGCTTTGGCGGAGCACCAGCCGATCCTAACTCCACACTTCATATTCTGGACCTCAAAACCCATAAGATCTCGAGTTTGCCGGACTCTCACGGGCTCTTCTCGGCGCGCTGGTCGCCGGACGGCCGCTATATCGCAGCCATGCCTTTCGCTTCGCGCAGTCTAATGTTATTTGATTTCACTACGCAGAAGTGGCAAGAGATCGCGAAGGTGAGTATGGGTTTCCCCAACTGGTCGAAGGACAGCAACTACATTTACTTCCTGCACGAAGAAGACCAGCCATCGGTTATGCGACTGCGCATAAGCGATCGTAAGATCGAGCGGGTAGCTGATCTGAAGAATTTCCGTCAGGCTGGCCTGTTCAACGTCGCGCTCAGTCTGGCTCCTGACGACTCGCCGCTGCTGCTACGTGATACCGGCACTACGGACATCTACGCGTTCGACTGGAAGATTCAGTAGTACAAACTCCGTATTTATAGACTCTTTGGCATCCGAATGCCTGTGAGCTCTCTCTTGGAGCCAAAGGCCGAGTTCGGGAGAAGCGGAATCCGCGCCTTTCAACGAGGCCATGCCAAGCCCTAGCGTAGTCCTTGCCGGACGTCCTCGCAGCCAGCCACCAGTAAATCTCCTCCCTGTTGCGAATCACAGCGAATGATAAGCGCAAACAACCCAAGTTCAGCTCGCGAAGTCCACTCGGTTTTCGAAGCTTGCAGGCACAGGCTGACTGTACGTCAAATGGGCCGAGCACAATTCACAGTGCCATCGAGTGCCGCTCGTCGTAGAATTCGTGTTTCACAGGCGACAAGTCCGGAAGGAGGCAGCAATGGCGATGGACGTGAAAGGCAGGATACTAGCGGTCTGCAGGCTTGGAATCATTCTTTACAGCGCAAATTGGACATCGAATCCGGCAAGCGCTCAGACCGTCATCGTGGACTCATCGCCCTCTCACGTCAAAAACACGTTCAGCCCTGTGCGGTCTCTGGGCGCGGCGATTGATCGACTAAGGACGGGAGTGCCGGACCACTTACTGACGGACCCGCTGCTGAAAGAGATTCTCAATGCCGGATGGCAGACCGTGACTTACCGGCAGAACACGGAGCTCATGGTCGAGGCATGGCACTGGAATCCACACGGTACATGGAGTGATCCCGAGAAACAACAGGGCTATTTTGTTGGCTCCGCGGAGCCGAGCGATGAGATGATCCGCCATTCATGGGCAGCGCCGCTTCCTCACCGCGGCTTCAGCCGGGGCGACGGAAATGGCTGGTCACGACTTACAGACGGCGACTTGAAATCGTATTGGAAGAGTAATCCTTATCTCACCAAAACCTTTACTGGCGAAGACGATTCTTTGCATCCCCAATGGGTAATGATCGATTTGGGGAGCAAGGTCCCCGTCAACGCCATACGCATTGCCTGGGCCGCGCCTTACGCCACGCATTACGCAGTGCAATTCTGGACTGGAGAACTTGAGCCGTTCTACGAAGGCACCACCAAGGGTACGTGGCAGACCTTTCCGCTCGGCACTGTGACCGTAGGCAAAGGTGGAATGGTTACGCAGAAGTTGCTTTCCTGGGTAATCCCCGTGCGCTATCTCCGTATCTGGATGACGGAATCTTCCAACACCTGCGACAGTCATGGCTCGACGGACAAGCGGAACTGCGTCGGATATGCCGTCAACGAACTATACGTCGGCGCTCTGTCGGACGATGGCCATTTTAATGACTACGTCACCCATTTCCCTGGCCGTAATCAAACCGTGACTTGGCCGTCGTCGGTTGACCCGTGGCACGCGGCATCAGACATCGATCAATCGAGAGGCGATCAGGTCGGCTTCGATTTCTTCTTCACTTGCGGAGTGACCCGCGGACTTCCAACCATGGTTCCAATCGCCATGTTGTATTCCACTCCCGAAGACGCGGCCAACGAGATTGCGTATTTGTACAAACGGCACTACCCCGTCTCCTGGATCGAAATGGGAGAGGAAGCCGACGGGCAACATATGCTTCCGGAAGACTACGGTGCGTTGTACCTGCAATTCGCCAGCGCAATTCACCGCCTCGTGCCTGAGGCCAAGCTTGGCGGGCCTCCGTTCGAGGGAACGCTGGAGGATGTGGAAGTTTGGCCGGGTGCGACGGGCAAGGTCTCATGGCTCGGGCGATTTCTGGATTACTTGAAGGCGCACGGCAGGTTGAACGATTTCACCTTCTTCTCGTTCGAGCATTATCCGTACCAGGACAAGCCCTCCTATTCGTGGGCCGACCTTTATCCTGAGCCGGAGTATGTGCACCACATTGTGCAAGTTTGGAAGGACAATGGCTTACCACCCAATATCCCTTTCTTCATGACCGAAGGCAACATTGGCGGTGGCGCTGGGGTTACAACAGTGAAAGGCGCGTTATGGCTGGCCGATTATGTCGGATCCGTGATGACCGCTGGCGCAAGCGCGACTTATTACTTCCACTACATGCCTTTTCCGGGGCGCTGGTCCAGTGCTTACCCACTTCTTTTAATTGACGAAAACTACAACGTAAAAGGCTATCCTCCACAATACATGGCCTCGCAGGTGATCACGAAAGAGTGGGTCCAGCCAGTGGATGCCCCGCACAAACTCTTCCAAGCTTCAAGCGACGTCGTCGACGCTGCCGGCAATTTGCTTGTCACGGCCTACCCGATCGAGCGTCCGGACGGTCATTGGTCCGTGATGCTGGTCAATCGTGACCAGTTCAACGATCATGCGGTGAAAGTGGTTTTCAACGATAGTGCAACGGGACACGAACTCCACTTCTCGGGCGCGGTAGATCGCATCACGTTCGGATCGAACGAATACACGTGGCATCCGGAAGGGGAACGTGGTCACGCCGATCCCGACGGGCCGCCTGACAAGTCGACGATCAGTGGAGGACCAGACACCCTTTACACTTTACCAATGGCATCCATCACCGTGTTGCGCGGATCGGTCGGAGACCGGTAAAAGCCAGGCTGAGGTCGAGCGTCACCGCGTGCCTGTGAGCCAGGACCTTTCTCTGAGATATTATGATCAACCTCGTAGTGTCGAGGCTCGAGCCCATGACTGATTCAAAGATCACTAGCGCAGCGTTGAGCGCTGTTAAGATTTCTCGATCGAACAGCTTATGGCAAACATGATGAGCCTCAAAACCCGAGGAATTTTTTTTGGCAAGATTACTGCAATGGCGGCGTTACTGCCTGGCCTCAAATTATTCGCCCAACAGGCGCCCGCCGGAGACACATCTTCGCCCGGCGCCAGCAAGGATTTACCTCGTCGTATGGGCGGCGAACATCACACACTAAATGGCATCCATTACATTTCGGGGATCGGAGCCAACGACGGATATCGGAAGGAAGATCACGTGCTCGTCAGTGATCCTTTCGAAAAGCACGTCACGCGCACCATGGAGGCACTCAGAAAGTCAGTCGAGCGTGCCGGCAGCACCATGGACGACATCGTCCATCTTCAAGTCTTTATTTGTCTGCCGTTGGCCGATGGAACCTCCATGCCACCAGGCAAGGCCCGGTTTGACGCCCACCGGGCTCAATACGAGACCTTGAACAACATCTACAAAACCTATTTCTCGCCCGGAAAAGCTCCATCCCGCGCCTGCATGGCGATTGAATGGATCCCGGGCGATTCGCTCATTGAGATTGTCGGCAGCGCCAAAGTCGTGAATTCCGCTGCGCCGGTTGCCGACAAGTAATTTCACGGAGAAGGAAAGTTTAAATATGAACTTTGGATGGAGCCGCCGCTCATTTCTTGCCGCGGTGGGGGCAGCCGGTAGTATTGTCGCCCGCCCCAGAATTGCCGGTGCCAGTATTTTTGGAAAAAAACACAAGGTTGCCTGTGCTGCCTCTAACGATGGCGTGCAGATCGTTCCGATCACCAGCGGCCTCGGTTCCACTGGAGATATCTATGCCGAATTGGGGGTGACGCCGCTTATCAACATCAATGGCACCCTCACGGTCATTGGTGGGTCGGTTATGCATCCCGAAGTCATGGAGTTAATTCGGCGTGGCAACGAACACTTCGTCCTGATCGATGAACTCGAGATCGCCGCCGGCAAGTTCATCGCGAAGCTGTGTAAGTCCCCGGCAGGTTATACGGGTCTGGTCACGGCGGGAGCGGCTGCGGCGCTCGTGGTCGGTTACGCCGGTATGATGACCCAGGATCTCGAGCCTCGGATGCGGGCGATTCCCGATGTGAGTGATTTTCCCAGAAACGAAGTGATCATCCAGACAAGCCATCGTTATCCCTTTGACCACCAGATCCGCCAGACCGGCGCCAAACTGGTCGAGGTCGAGACACGCGAAGAGATGATTGCAGCCATCAATCCGAAAACAATCGCAATCCATTTCACCAATATTCTCTCGGACAAAGGTAAAGTGAGCGGTCCTGAAACCATATCCATCGCCAAAGAGCATGGCCTTTACACCTTCAACGACGCTGCGGCAGATGTCCCACCTGTGAGCCGGCTCTGGGAATATCCCGCCCTTGGCTTCGACTTGGTCGCTTTCAGTGGTGGAAAAGACATCCGTGGTCCACAAGCTGCCGGCATACTGATTGGTAAAGAGGAGTTAATGAGGTACGCACTGCTCAATATGAGCCCTCAGGAAGATCGGATTGGTCGTTGCTGCAAAGTTGGCAAAGAGACCATTTTCGGGATGCTTAAGGCACTTGAGATCTTTGTTAAGCAGGATTATGACGACACGCTTCGTAAATATGACCGCCAAGCCGAAGTCATTACGAATGCTATTGAGAGATTCGGAGTCATGGTGCAGCCCCGCCAGTTCAACCCCCAGGCTCTGGGAAACGTGACCCCCCATTACAGCTGGAAGATTGATCGCTCCAAACTCAACATCAGCGGCCATGAAGTCATGCAGAAGCTGGCAGACACTCGGCCACTCGCAATCGGAAGCCTGGGTGCCGGAGCGAACGGCATGCGCGGAAGGAACCAGGATTCCTCCGCCATTGACACTCGAGCGAGTTATCACGGCTCAAACCGCGATCCGAACACGTTCGGTTTCGCGGTTTGGCAGCTGAAAGACGGCGAGGATCAGTTGATCGCGAATCGGCTGGTCGAGATCTTCAGCCAGACGCCGAGGGCCTAGTCTTCTCTGCGTGATTAATGCTCGGATCTTCGCGGCGATGTACACAAGCGTAAAGTAAACCAGCAAAAGGAGCGGGAGCGCCCTTCGAAAAGTCCTGCACGTCGAGGGGTGCAACAATGTGGACGATCTCGGTGTCCGGTCCGCCAGATGTATTCGGAAAATTTACTGTGAATTGATTGTATTTGTCCGTCTTGTAAGGGGGAATGCCTAGGACCATCTTGATGTTCAAAGCTGACTGGTTCGCCACGACCCAATTTGCCTGATTCGGAGAAAACATAACTATTTTGTCCGGTGTAGTACTGGGTGTCAGGGAAAAGACAATCGAAAAATCAGGGTCGGTTGAGGCGAGCAACCCTCTTCAACTTTGGTGGCGAGGGCAGCGCGCGGTATCGGCTAGTCGAAGAAAAGGGCACGCACGAAAGCACTCCGGACATTGACAAGCAGCGTGCTTCGAAATACGTGTTGCTGCCCGGCGAAACCGAGCTCCTTGCCGATGGGCATTGACGACCTCACGCTCGGTCACCTGGCAAACTGGTTTGAATGCATGCGCTCGCACCAGCAGCCACATTGCACCGTGCGCGAGGGTTTCGCACACTCGGTCGCCTGCATGATGGCCACCGAGCTTACTGGTCGAGAAGGAAGCAATGTTGGAATACGGCCACTGAGACGTTCTCCGACCGGGCACCGGCGGCGTGAAGCTGCGAACGCCTCATCACGCCAGATACCGCCGCGTCTGCTCGATCAGGGCAGCGGTGGGCGCATATGGATCTCCCGGCTCGTCGAACTCGATTGAGCAGTACCCGCGATAGCCGCTTGCTTTCAGAATCCCGAAGGTCTTCTGCATGTCAATGTTGAAGCGCTTACCTTTGTCGTCGACTTCTCCATCTTTCACATGGCAGATGCAGTAGGCATGGCGGAACATGGCCTCGACTGCCCGGTAGTTGAACCCAGCGTCGCCTGTCATCATGGAATTTGCGAAGTCCGGAAGCGCGTGTAGGAATGGATGGTTCACGGCTTCAATCACTTTCACTAAGAAGAAGGCGTCTTCGCTTACCAAGTCGTCGTTCTCGAGATTCACGACAACATTCTTGCTGCTTGCGTGTCCGACCACGTCGCCAAGGCTTTCTGCTGTGCGTTGCACATCCGGCGACGAATCTTTGGCGCGGCTGATGTGTACACGGATACTGGGGCAACCGATCTGCACAGCAACGTCTACGAATTGCTTCGCATGGGTAATCGCCCGTTTGCGAGCGGCGAGATCAGAGTCGTAGAAGCTGTGGTCGCCATCGACAGCAATGTCCACGGCTTTGGCATTGGCAGAGCGTAATGCTTCGCGAAAATGGGCGAGGTCCTCGTTCTGGAGGGAGCTGAAGTGGCGGCTCAGCGGCTCAATGTTGTGAACGTTGAACTTTTTGACGACCTCGGCGGCGAAGTCTTTCAGGTCCATGCCGGGAAGCTTGGGATCGCGATCGCGATTTCCAGGGGCGTTGATGTACGCCCGAAACGGGTACGAGGCCACGGAAATGCGGTCGCGCGGCGAGCTTGGGAATTCAATGTGCGGCTTGGCATCGGCAAGAGCGTTGTGACTGATTCCGGCGAAAGCACGGCCAGCAACGAGGGCTGACGCGTTGGCGACAAATCTACGTCGTGTGATCAGGCACATGGGCGAAGGGATTATAACTGAGGTTCGCATCGACGGAGTTTGGGGGCAATTGCGTTGGCCTTTGTGGCTTGTTTCCGCGCATTAAACCGCACGTGGAGCATTTCTAACTGTTACGAAAGCCATGTCGCTCATTGACCTACTGCCTAAACCCCGAAAGCGCCTGGTTCTCCGTTTCACGTTATCTGCAAAAGGTGTAACGTAAATGCGACGCTACCGCCTGAATAGTTGGCAAACCGAATGGAGAAGAGAGATGCGAATTGAGAAAAAACATAGCAGTATTTCTCGCCGAAGCTTCTTGAAGCAGAGTATTGCCGGCAGCGCCGGCGCCCTGGTTGCGGACGGACTTCTGAGTGCCGAGCCCAGAGCTCAGGAGAAAGTGGACCAGGCCCCAAAACATTCGGGCGCGGCGATGATGGACGTTCCATTTGGGGCGAGAGAGCGGGTGCGACTCGGGATCATTGGGGTCGGCGGGCGCGGCAGTAGCCTGGTACGGGACCTGCTTGCGGTCGAAAACGTTGAGGTAAAAGCCATCTGTGACCTGGTTCCGGAAAAAGTAGCGCGCGCGCAGAAAGCGGTCATGGATGCTGGGCAGCCTCAGCCAGCAGGGTTCAGCAAAGGCCAATGGGATTTCAAGAATCTAACTCAACTCGATTTGGACATTGTTTACATCGCGACGCCCTGGAATTGGCACGTCCCGATGGCGGTCAGCACCATGAAGAATGGTAAGCACGCTGCAGTCGAGGTTCCGGCATGCACAACTCTCGACGAATGCTGGGAACTGGTGGACACGTCAGAAAGCACGCGCCAGCACTGTGTCATTCTCGAGAACTGCTGTTATGGCTCAACGGAGATGATGGTCCAGGCGATGATCAGGGACGGAGTATTCGGCGAGTTAGCACACGCAGAGGCCGCATATCTCCATGACCTGCGAAGCATTCTGACGGGCAATGAAGGCGAAGGCTTGTGGCGACGGTTTCCGCACACCCAGAGGAACGGGAACTTATATCCGACTCATGGACTAGGTCCCGTCGCACATTACTTCAATATTCATCGTGGAGACCGGTTCGACTACATGGTTTCGGTCAGTTCCACGGAGGCGTCGCTCAGCGAATATGTAAAGACAAGATTCCCTGAAACCGATCCAAAACGGGGGGAAAAGTACGTTTGCGGTGATATGAACACGAGCGTGATTAAGACGCTGAAGGGACGAACCATTCTTCTCCAGCATAACGTTGTCAGCCCCCGGCCTTATAGCCGCTTGAATTCGATCTCAGGCACGAAAGGCGCGTTCGCAGATTATCCGCCACGCGTATTTGTAGACGGACAGAAGGAGGAAGCATGGCAGGCCGTCGATAGCTTTCGCGAGAAATATGAACATCCGCTTTGGAAAGAAACAGGTGAGATGGCGCGCAAAACCGGCGGCCATGGCGGCATGGACTACGTGATGAATTACCGCCTGATGGATTGCCTGAAACGTGGTCTGCCTCCCGACATAGACGTTTATGACGCAGCCGCCTGGAGCGCGCCGACGCCGTTGAGTGAAGCGTCAGTAGCTGCCCATGGCGCCCCACAAAAATTTCCTGATTTTACGCGTGGTGGTTGGGATAAGCGTGCGAGTAAGGACTTCGCGAGGATCTGACAGCTCACATTGATTCTCTGCTGATTGAGGATGGAAGTCATGGCAGAATTGGCACAGCTTGAAACTGCGGCGCTGGGACCGCCAGAAGCAAGATTGGAAACGAGCACCCGTCTGGTTTCAATAGACGCGTTCCGTGGCCTGGTCATGGTACTGATGCTCGCCGAGGTGATGCGCCTTCCTGAGGTGGCGCAGGCTTTTCCGCACAGCCTCTTTTGGAGAATTGTCGGCTTTAACACTGAGCACGTGGAGTGGCAAGGGTGCTCGCTGCACGATCTCATCCAGCCAGCATTCTCCTTTTTGGTCGGAGCGGCGCTTCCCTTTTCGATCGCGAGTCGCAGGCGAAAAGGACAAAATCTCACTCAGATGCTTGGCCATGCGGTGTGGCGGTCTTTGTTGTTGATTGTTCTAGGCATTTTTCTGCGCTCGCTTCATTCGCCCCGGACCTACTTCACTTTCGAAGACACACTCACCCAGATCGGATTGGGGTACGTGTTTCTGTTTTTGCTCGGCTTCACCCGGGTGCGAACGCAAGCGATCACACTTGGTGTGATTCTGGTTGGTTTCTGGGCGGCATTTGCACTATATCCGGTGCCGGGAGTGAATTTCGACTATCCGCGGGTTGGAGTTCTACCGAACTGGGAGCACAATTACACCGGATTTTTCGCCCACTGGAACAAAAACTCGAATCTTTCGTGGGCATTCGACGTCTGGTTTCTGAATCTCTTTCCGAGAGAACATCCGTTCGTTTTCAACCAAGGCGGCTGGTCAACCTTGAGCTTCATTCCTACGCTCGGGACGATGATTCTCGGGCTGCTGACCGGCGAATGGCTTAAGGGCAACCGATCCAAAATACAACAGCTGCAAGGGCTGGCAATCGCCGGCGCGGGCTCGCTGCTTCTTGGCCTGTCTCTGCAGTGGGTGGGCGTTTGCCCTATTGTCAAGCGAGTGTGGACGCCGTCTTACACTCTCTACAGCGCTGGCTGGGCGGCGCTGTTACTGGCTGGTTTCTTCGCGCTTATCGACTGGAAAGAATTGCATGATTGGGCGTTCCCGCTCGTTGTAGTGGGAATGAACTCGATAGCAATCTACGTAATGAGCTGGACGATGAAGGGATTCATCGGCGACGCCCTCGATCGGCATTTCAGTGGCGTATTCGGAGTGGCTGGAGCGACTCTTCAGCCAGTGCTTCACGGTTTCGGGGTGTTAGTCGTTTTTTGGTGCATCCTGTTCTGGATGTACCGGAAGAAGATCTTTTTGAGGATATGAGCGAATCACCGACTGTTTCGCAGGCGGATCGCAAGCCTTTCGAATGAAAGTCACACCGCAGCGAATTCCAGCGGTTGTTGATAAACCTCTTACACTCACTCGAGAAGTCCTGTGCCTCCGAACTCGGGCAGAGTTGCACCAAAAACTGCAGCAAAACACCAAAATCCTCGAGTCAGACTCTTTGTTTTGGCACCCTGCCTAACTAGTTGTTGATGAGTAGGTTGCGTGGTGCCCGGGACCGGAATTGAACCGGTACGTCTCTTTCGAGACTCGGGATTTTAAGTCCCGTGCGTCTGCCAGTTTCGCCACCCGGGCAAGCTGATCGCATTCTACCCCAAACCCACTGTTGAGAAAGCTAGTTAGCTCTCATCGTTCGCGCTCGTGCTGTCGAATTTTCGCGAGTCGAAGCCACGGTTTCAGGCCCGATCCTGCCCGAATCCTGCCCGTACTCGCTTCCTGCCTGTATTTTTCGTGCTGCGTCGCGCAGATCGGCTTCGCTCACGATGTTGTATCTATCGAACACGCTCCGCGTTTTGTGACCCGATATTCGCATGGCAACTACCTCGGGCACTCCGCGCCGAACCATATTGCGAACCGCGGAGCGGCGAAGGTCGTGGATGTAAAGACCAATGTACTTCAGCTCCTGCGAGAGCAGTTCTTTCTAGCAGCAACAGCGCAGAACCTGAAGAGGCTGGTGCGGTTCCTCAGCCAACCTCCAAGGCCTGTTCTAGTTACCGCTTAGAGGCCGAAGGAAGCAAACCCGATCGGGCACTTTCGCAGGTAAAAAGACCTTTTGCTGGCCTACTTTTTCAACACCCACGCCTGATTTCATTAGTCCGCGTTTCGCACTTTCGATTCAAGTCTTTCAGCAAAAATTCGATACTCCATGGCGGCCATGTCTGTTCGATCGTGCATGGCATCCAGTTGGTTGCGCAGATCCTGAATCAGAAGATCTTTCTTGCCCTGCAGAAAATAGACCACAGGTAGCCGATAGGCGCGACTTTCGTTGAAAGTCATTCGGTTGTCCTTCAGAGCGTCAGCAACCGCGCCTCTCGATGCCAGCGATTCAATCAACGGATACCCAAACATACGGATGTTATCCCGAAGAGACGCGGCCAGTACTGGATCGGCGGTGCCGAACTCCCATTCAACATACCGTCGCTCAGGCATAAGATAGCCCAGCGAGATGCTTAGAGTGACGCTCCCTCGATGGCCGGCAAGCTCAGCGATCAGATTTTCAACAGCACTATCCCGCAAGCCTACGACAGGGTTAATTCCGATGACGCCGTCGCCGCGATGCGTGGCGGTATTCAGGCCAACAAACATTTCAAAACCAGGGCAAATGGGCCGCAGCAACACGCCATGAATGCTGGTGTAGAAGCCGTCTTCCTTGAGGAAACTCTTTACGGAACGCAGTACATCTTTCACAAGCACGGGATCATTGTAGTCGGCTAGGCAGACTCACGCGATTCATAGTTGGCGTTACATCTCGATAGCACTCAGAATCCCCCGCAAAGGACGAAGAAGAAGCGCAAGCTCGCGTTAATGCCTGTTATCAAACATTGACCGCGTTCATCCAGCCAATGCGGTACTATTCCGTCTCATGAATGGTCGCTACGTCTCTAGAAAAACCAGCAACCAGCAATGCAAAGCTGAGAGGTTCTCCAATGAGGTTTTCCAATTCGGTGCGAAGAGTGCATGGCCTCCGTTTCGTGACGCAGTGCGGGACATCTGGCCTGTTCCGCCGCTCAGTGGGGTAAATGAGTGATAACGTTACAAAAGCTGCACTAGAAAATGGGTAGGCTGCAGGACAAGGTATGTATTGGAGGCGCTGTAATGATTTGGCACTATCAGTTCCGTGGCTGACGAAGCTTCATGAGAAGTACCCGAAATGGGGGACCACGCTGCTGTAGGTGCACGACAGATCTCTCAGCAATAAGGCGTTGAAGAACTTCGCAGCGGATATGCACAAAATTGGGACAGATGCTCTTGCAAACGAAGTTAAGCAGGTGGAGTCCGACGTAGCCGTACTGAACGTCAGCTAGGGAGATTGGTGGCTCATTCTTCCTGATCGCCGCATGATCTTGTGGCGCTACGAATCAGTTGCAGGCCTGCTGGGATGGAAGAAGTCAGATTTTGACGAACGTGAATGCACTGACTACCAGGGCGGGACGGGAGGATGCGTTGGTACTCTCTTCTCGCCAGACGGAGAGTTAATCAACTGACCCGCAGGAAACCGATTGATGAAAACTCGTAATCGCGCTCAAAATCCTGCTTCAGGAGAAAAACTACTAACCTTTGCGCCCTGAGATCGTTCTCCAAACTCGAGCGAGGATATTTCGGGGACCGAGGAGCGCGAATTGTGGCGGCTGAGGATCTCCAAGTTCGACATCAACCCGCGACGCGGTGGGATAGTCGCAGTAGGTGGACAAAATCCGGTCAAGGATTACGGGGTCGGTTCCGGCATATCGGTGGCAGTCCAACTCTTGGGCTTCAAAAACCGCAATAGCTTGTTCGAGTTCCGCCTGTGTTTCAGGCTGTTTTTTCCAACAGCAGTGCGGGACCCCCTCCCCAGTCCAAGCTATGAGATCGGGCGCAATGACGTGAGGAATTCCGCAAGCCAGACACTCCCCGTTCACTACATAAAAATCTCCAGGTGCGGATTTTGGGTGAGGAGTGAATCTAGGTGGAAGCACCATGTTTCATTTTACAATCGCGTTACGCTCATTGGGGTTTCTAATCGCCAGCGACTGTGGCTGTTAGAATCGCCGCACACGCGAAATGAACGAACGAGGGATCGATGGCGAAAACACTATTGACTCGGATCGCGATCTGCAGCTTTCTGCTCACTGCATTGCAGTTCGGCCAGGCCCAGACGATCAAATGGGCTGGACATACCTGGAGAGTCACCAGCGGTGGTATGGCAGGCGTCGCTCGCGGCAATCCCGCCAATGTCAACATCAGCCCGGACGGCTACCTGCATCTCCAGATCGCCAATCGGGGAGGGAAATGGACTGCCGCAGAGTTGTTTACGACCGACAATATGGGATTTGGGACTTACCAGTGGGTTGTACAGGGCGACATCTACAACATGGATCAGACAACCGTGCTCGGACTGTTCACCTACGGGCCTACTCATCACATTGGCGCCGACGCGGAGAACGAAATTGATATTGAATTTTCCCAATGGAACAAGACCTGTCACGGCTGTGATGCTGACTTTACAGTTTATCCATCCACCGGAAATCGTAAGCCGAATGGCGTCTCCAGCTGGGAAGACAACTTCCAAGTCACCGGCGGAAACCTTACCACGGCTAGGATGGAGTGGAGATCCGATCGCGTCGTGTTCACGCTCATGAATGGCGTTCATCCAATCGGATCTGTTGCCGATGTACTCAAGACGGAAACCTATTCTTCCAACACGATCAATATTCCGCAAACAGCCGCACCTGTGGGCATTAATCTCTGGTGCTTCAAGGGGACGCCTTCAAGAAATCAGTCGGCAGTCATTCGCAATTTTCAATTTGTTCCGTACGGAGGTCAGCAAGGAAGGAAACCTTGAAGCGTATGCACACTTGGAGGGGAAGGAGAACGCTTCTGGTTCGGCAAATATTGATAAATCCCTTACCAATAATCATGTTCTCGCGAACTGAGTCCCTGAGCGAAATGTCTGTTGTATAGTAGGCGACACTCCTATGTCAGCCTTGAACACCGCGACCATACTTGACTACATAGAACTTCTAGGAGGCCTTTTTTTTGCGGGTTGTGGGTCTTATTGGATTTTCTGCACAACCGACGGCGGCTTGACTGGAGAAATGCAACTTTGCTCCTGTTCGGAGTGGTCTTGTTGGGTCTTTCTGGAATGAGCTTCTACGTCGTGCTCAACGGTGGCTTGGCCCACTGTGCTTATCCTCTAGCTTTTCGTATCGTAAAGCGGCTCTTGGTCGGAGCAGTCGTTGTGATAACCGTCACGGTAGTCCTTCCCGCTAAGAAAGCACCAGCGCGGTAGTCGAGCATTGTTGACGCAACATCGCCAGAACGCTCAAAGTGCCTGTTTTTGGCGAATAAATACCGCAAAGCGGTGAGAGTACCTGATAGGGGCACTAACGGGTCACAATCCACCGTTGCTACAATGCTAGGCCGTGCTTCACCATGGGGACATCGTCGAGGAAATCGCAACACGGCGTCAGGGTGAGATTGACGCAATAGACCGGTACATTTCAGGGGGTCAAAAGCTACCCCCGGCTCGCTGGCGTGTGCGTTTCGTGGACGGGGAAGAACCGCAGGTACAGTATTTCGTGAAGGAAATGGACCTCAGATTGATCCATTGTCCCCACACCGGATGAGTGCTATTGCCGGTTATCGATAGTTCCAGCATAGTGGGCAGCCGCTGATGAAATCTTTTCTTCAGTATCTAATCGACGCGCTGCGGAATGCTCTTTCAGATGAGCCGACGTACATCGCCTTCGGCCCAACTGTAGCGGCCTTGATGAGTGCATTGACATTCACTTTCTTCATGTCAGGGATCGCCGCGGATTTTGCTCGACGTTGGCAGACGATCGGCATCGCGCCAGGTCAAAATGTCGTTGTGGAATTTCCTGGGCGAACTCTATTCAGCTTGGGGATCGTGGCATTTTGGATATTCGGTTTAGCTCGATTCTTTCGGATCCTTGAGTGGCCCACTTGGTGGGCGGTCCCGTATGTGCTTCTGATCCTTTGCCCCTGGGAGTGGGTCTTCGTTGGCAGAATGGGGGTGGGAGGGGGCTTAGTTTTTGTGACGCTATTCCAGTCGCCAGTATGGTCCGGCGGGCGGTGGAAGCCTCTCGAATGGAAGCTTTAGTGGATCTGTTTCATCATTGCCCGGTGGTCAATACAACATCACTGCGCACTATAACGGGGACGGAATCTTTGGAGGCAGCGACTCCGTTTCAGTTCCAATGACGATCACTCCAGAGACCAGCACCATCTCACTGACCGCTTACACGTACATGAACGGCACTCCGATACCTGTAACCACGGTACCTTACGGAAATTTCCTGTATTTCCACGTAAATGTCTTGAGTGCTTCGGGGAATGGTACGGCGTCCGGGATGGTGACCTTTCAGGATGGGGCAACGACTCTAGGCTCAATTGCGCTGAACAGCAAAGGGGAAGGCGAGCTGGTTTCGGGGGGGTATAGCGCATTTGGCGCTGTCCTCTGTTTACCCGTGGGATCCCACGCGATTACGGCGACCTATTCGGGTGACAACAGCCTGAATGCAAGTTCTACGACGCCAGCAATGACAATAACGATCACCCCAGCGACTCCGTCCGTTTTTTTTGAAAATCTCACGCCCCTGAATATCATCACCAATCAGCAGCTCACGTTGGTTGGCCTGATGAAGGGGACCGGCCCAATTCTTCCGACCGGAACGGTGCAGTTTCTTGACGGGGGGACGCCGATCGGTTCTCCAGTTTCCATCCTTTCAGGGACTTTCAAGGCGATGAATTCTGTGACCTTGTCGGCTCCCGGCACTCACTCGATCAGCATGAGTTATTCCGGGGACAATGTCTACCAGGCATCCAATCTGAACACGTTCGGCCCGCTTTCGGTGACCGTGACGAACCCGGTCGGCATCGCCACCCAGACGCAATTGACGGTACCGGCATCGGTCACCTTTGGGAATATCATCACCTATGCAGTAACGGTCACATCGGCGCAAGCGCCACAGCCAACCGGCACGGTTCAGGTAATTCCGAGCGACTGTCCAGGCTGCCTGAATCCAATCTCGCTACAGAACGGGCCCGGCAGCACACAGCAGGCTCCGATAGGTGCCGGGCCGTTGATCGCAGTCGCCCAATACTCGGGTGACTCGACGTATGCCGCAAGTAGCAGCCCGGCGCAAACCATCATGGTAGCCAAGGCCACGCCTGCCATTGCGGTCCAGGCAAGTGCTTCCGCCGTTGCGTCGGGGGGCAGGGTCAGCCTGACGGCCACCCTTAGCCCTCCAATCACTACCGGCGTAGAATCCTTCCCCACCGATCAGGTGCAGTTTCTGGATTCCCTCAACGGGGGACCGTGCAACCTCTCGCGGCACCTCAGTACCTGACATTCGGAAATGGTTTTCCGCTCGAAGCCGCAACGCTCCCGGTGGCACTCGCCGACGGCACCCACCAGCTCACCGTCCAGTTCTTCGGAGACAGCAATCTCAATGCGGTGAGTTCTGCACCCATTACCGTGACTGTGGGTTCGCAAGCCGCACCACCGGGCAGTTTCGCCATCTCGACAAATCCCACAGCGCAGTCGATAACGGCGGGGCAAAAGGCGATATATTCTCTGAAGATCACTCCCCAGAACGGATTTGCTTCGGCAGTAACTCCGACTTGTACGGGGCTGCCGGCAAACACAACCTGCCTGGCATCACCGGCTTCGGTGGTATTGGACGGGATTGACCCGTCCTCCATCTCAATCACAATCGCGACAACTGCGCGCAGCGCCGCGGCTCTGAAAAAGGAAGGTTCGCGGCTTCCGTATTCATGGGCAATTGCCCTTTTCTTTCTCTCCACTGTCGTGCTGTGTTCACGTCGTCAAGGCCGGATGGCAGGACCTGCGGTCGTGCTTTTGTTGATGAGCTTGAGTTGCGGAGGCGGTAGTTATGGAGGTGGCGGAGGTGGTGGAGGTGGTGGAGGCCGGGGAACACCCACCGGCACCTATACAGTGACCATCACGGCAACATCTGGCAATCTTAGCCGGAGCACGGTTGTATCGCTGACGATCAATTAGGCCCCCAGGCCGTAAATTATCGTGCGTGGGCTTCGGTCCCCCCTGCGATTTAGTACAGTTGTATGCCGCAAGACACGAATGTATTTCAGGCGACCGGCTGTCGTGGGCGACAAGCCACTATGACTGATTGACACAAAACAGGCGAAAAGAACGTAGCAATTACGAACGGTCGTGGGCTTTTCCTATGCGCCTTCGCATCCTCAATCTGCATCTTGTGGCAACCGTTTCTGGCCACTATACTGCGCTCACCTGCCGGATTGCTGTCCGAGGAGGCAACCCATGAGAATCCATCAATCGCAGCTGGAGCGGGCCATGTCGGAGCTTGGCTTCACTCGGGATCAATCCGTGTTGCTTTGGAACAAGCTGGAGTCTCACCCGAGCGTAGAGTCGCGGTTCGAGCCCGCACATGTCGGATATTTCTTTGGGGCGCTCTTAGTAATTGGGGCGATGGGATGGTTCATCACCGATGGATGGGACCGGTTCGCCGGGTGGCAGCTTACGACGATCACTCTTATTTATGCCGCGTTGTTCGTATTTGCAGGATCGCGCGTCTGGCGCACACCGATGTACCGAGTTGCGGGTGGACTGTTAATTACCATGGCAGTTTGCATGACGCCACTGGTTGTATACGGCCTAGAGCGCCAGATCCACTTGTGGCCCCAACTTGATCCCGGATCCTATACGCAATTTCATCCGCTCATTAACGCGAGTTGGGTTGGAATGGAAGTCTGCACCGTCCTCGCTTCGCTCGTGGCCCTTCGATATTTCAAGTTTCCGTTTCTAATGGCTCCAGCGGCCTATGCCCTGTGGTACATGTCGATGGATTTCACCGGCCTTATTTTCGGCAAAAGCTGGACTTTTCGCCAACTATGCGTCGTTTCCGTGATCTTCGGCCTGTCGATGTTGTTGGGTGCCTATTGGCTGGAAGGAAAGGGCGAACTGGACTTCTCTTTTTGGGGCTATCTCTTCGGTTTACTAGCTTTCACGGGCGGACTATCCCTGATGGAGAGCACCAGCGAGTGGTCAAAGTTCGGTTACTTGCTCATTCACATTGCCCTGGTCGGTATCTCCCTGTTTCTCAAGCGCAAGGTATTTTTAGTTTTCGGAGCTATCGGTATTTTTGGGTACCTATGCAACCAGGCCTACACGCATTTTCGAGACTCCGTGGCTTTCCCGTTCGTTCTCAGTGCGATTGGTATTGCATTGATTTTCCTTGCGATGCAGTACAAGCGTAACGAACTCGCATTACAAAAGAGAGCCGCCATCTGGCTGGGGCGGAGCGCAGGCGCGGGATCGGAGCACGTCTAAACGCAGCTTAATTGCCACGCCCAGCCATGGCGATAGATCGTTTTTGCTCATCGTCAGCACGACGTACTTCCTTTGGCTGATAATGTGGGCGTGAAACCTGGCAATAAAGCCGACCGCTTTGGCCAGGTTCGGTCGCGCAGGCTGCGACAGGATGAGGATTCTGACCTCATACGTAAACTGGCCTCCTGGATCGCCCGCCAGAACCGGGAAAGCTGGATGAGCCGATGGATCATTCCGTTTTTCAACTCATTCAAACGGTGAGACTTAGTAGATCACTCCCGTTTCACTTCCAATTCACTTGCCTGGTATCGAGTGGCACGATATCTCCTTCACAGTAAGGAGGAGATTCGTATGCTCAACAGATTCGGTTTGCTTCTCGCACTCGGTTTGATTGTCTCAACCCCGGTCGCAGCGCAGGTAACCATCACTGATACGCATGAGGGTGGCAAGCCCGTGCCCAAGCCTGCCCCGTTCAACATGAAGTCCCTAACCCAGGGCCAGAATGTCTCCCAGCAGACACCGCTTAGCAATCGCGCCATCATTCAGATGGTCCAGAGCGGCAAGCAGGAAACCGCCATTCTGGCAGCCATACGCTCAAGTGGCGGCAACTTCGACTTTTCATCCGGGGGATGCTCAGCTCTTCGCGGCGCTCATGTCAGCCAGACCATTCTTAATGCGATGGGCGGCAGTGGTGGGTCGCAATGCACTTCGTCAATGCCGAGTCCAGGTGCCGTTCAAAGCCAGCCCACAGGCGGTATGCTCCTGGGAAAGCGAAATGCGACCTTGCTGAGTGGCAGCGGGGGGCACGGAGCTGCCACAGCCACACCGTCGAACGGAGGCGATCCGGTTGCTCTCAATCCGCAGCCACTGCCGCCACGCACGGGCAAGACTTTGTTGGGAAACTCTGCCGCGGCGAGCTCCACCTCGCCTGCCGCCGGTGCCACGAAAACAAAATTGCAACCCGCTGGAGCAACTTCCCTTGCACCAAGTCAAACCAAATCTGCGACGGGGAAATCCGGCACAACCGGAACCGCAACTGCTCCACAGCGGTAGAACTGAAAAGGCCACGCCCCTTAGCGTGGCCTTTACCAATTCTGGCAACAAATGCGGTCTGCGCCTTGGCACTCCCTGCCAGCCAGTGGCCTGTTCGCTAGATCGACATTCAAGCGGGTACTGCTGTCAGATGAACCAATCCGACGCAGGAAATCTGAATTCCCCTCTTTCTGCCGGGTCCGGACCTATACTCCTTGCATGAAGACCATCCTGATTACGGGAGCAAGCCGGGGCATCGGCGCTGCGGCCGCACGTCTGGCTGCCGGCCGCGGCTATGCCGTCTGTATCAACTACCGCAAGAATGCACCTGCTGCAGACTTGCTGGTGCGAGAGATCGAAGGCAAAGGTGGAAAAGCTATTGCGATCCAGGCCGATGTCGCTGTAGAGCCGGAAGTAGTCAGACTTTTTGAAAAGGTGGACACGTCTCTCGGTCCACTGAGCGCACTCGTCAATAATGCTGGCATTGTTGAGCAACAAATGCGTCTCGATCAGATGACAGCGGATCGGCTGCAACGTATTTTCAATACGAATGTGACTGCGAGCTTCCTTTGTTCCCGCGAGGCGGTACGCAGGATGTCTACACGGTATGGCGGTAAAGGGGGAGTGATTGTGAACGTGTCGTCGATGGCGGCGCAGCTAGGTGCTCCTGGTGAATACATCGACTATGCGGCCACGAAAGCGGCTGTTGACGCATTAACAGTCGGCTTGGCTAAGGAGGTGGCGGCCGAAGGTATTCGTGTAAACGCGGTTCGTCCCGGCATCATCCATACCGAAATCCATGCCAGTGGAGGCGAGCCTAACCGCGTCGAGCGGGTGAAAGACTCGATCCCCATGAAGCGGGGCGGCCTGCCACAAGAGGTGGCCAACGCGATCTTATGGCTGGTCAGTGACGAAGCCTCATACTGCGCAGGTGCGTTCATTAATGTCAGCGGCGGAAGATAGAAACCGCTTTACGTCTTCTGCAAGTTCATTTGGAAGAGTTGAAGTTCATCTATGACGCCGAGCTATCAAGTTCCTAGCAATTCGAGATGTGCTCATTGAAAACACCCAGGAACGAAAGGTTCAAAGTTGTGATAATGCCTGGTTTTCTCAACTATGATCGGGTGACTATGGCCATCGTCGTGACAAGTCCTGCCACATACACCTTGTTAAGGTACACGGTAACTCTGATCTTCATTTCATACGTCCTGCTCCAGGCCCGAAAGCCCGATAAGTGGCTGGGCACGGTAATGGCTCGGGCCATGAATCGGGGGCACCAAACCATGACCGACTGGGGTTTGTGCCACGCGACGATCGGTGATCAGTTCAAAATCCTAGACGTAGGGTGTGGCGGCGGTAGGACAATTCAGAAGTTGGCAACGGCCGCATCAGGCGGGACGGTATACGGGATTGACTATGCCGACGGCAGCATTGCGGTTTCCCGGGCGCACAATGCACAACTGATCACGGCCGGGCGTGTCGTGATACAGAAAGCCTCGGTGTCGCAGCTTCCGTTCCCTGACAATACCTTCGATCTAGTGACGGCCATCGAGACTCAGTACTATTGGCCTGATCTCAAGGGAGACATGCGCGAGATTCTGCGGGTTTTGAAACCTACCGGAAGCTTGGTGGTTATTGCGGAGATGTACAAAGGTGGAAAGTATGACTGGCTCAAATGGCCGGTGATGTGGTTATTGCGATCCTCGCACCTGAGCGTGAACGATCATCGAGAACTGTTTACAGCAACCGGATATGTAAATGTTCAGATCGTCGAAGAAATCAACCGGGGCTGGATCTGCGGGATAGCCACGAAGCCCGCAAAGCTGTGACAGTGCTCGGGTTCAATCATTCCCGTCGATCACTGTCGACTTGGAATTCTTCCCGTTTGTCACCGATAGTAGCCTTGTCTCGCCTCTACGACCAGGCCCTTTTGCAGCCTCTTAACCTCCGGGGCGAATTCGACCTTTATGGTGCAGAAAGTACCTTGAGGATTCGCTGCAGAGGGACTATACCCGAGGGTATAGCGCAGACGAAGGTCATCGATCAATTCAGCCAGTTTGGCAGGCAACTTTTTCTCGTTGGATTCCACCACTATGCCGCCTGTGGTTTTAGCGTATTTGTAGACATCCCCGGGGGGATGCATCAAGCGGTCGATGTGGTCGGTGCCTACCGCCGTGCGGTAATGTGCGTCGTCTTCGTCGGACATCAAGCTTCGCTTCACCAAGGTGCACACAACGGTTCCAGTGCGAAAGAGTTGCTCCAGAGCCTGTTTCTCAGTATGCAGTTCTTTTCCCGAAAGACTTGCTCCCATCCGATTCTTTACTTCGTCCGAAGGAGTATTGGGGACGTTATCGGTAAACCAGAGAATGACCCGTCGACTGTCTGGATTCTTTACGACGGACAGGTACTTAGCTGCTTGATAGATACCTTCGTTGAAGAATGCGGCTTCTCGGTTCTTCAGGTGGGTAGCATTTTCGATGGCGGCCGCGGCCAAAGCACGGTCCGCGGTAAAGCCTTGCACGAGATAAGTCGAAGCCGCGTAGACAACAACAGCAACTTCGTCTTGTGGCCTCAAGCGTTGTAGAGCCAACAGAGCGCCTCGGCTAAGCGACTGCAGGACAGGACGCACGCTGTCAGTAAGATCAATCAAGAGAACGATCGACAAAGGAAGCTTGTCTTGACTGAACGTGGTAATTCGCTGCTCGATCCCATCCTCGTAAACCCGCAGATCGTCCTGTTTGAGTGTGCCCACGATCTGGTTTGTTTTCTTATTAACAACCTGTACATCCACCAATACCAAGCGCACATCGGAGTGAACCGTGCTTTTCTCGTGATTCAAACCAGAGTCGTCACATCCAGCAAGCCCCTGTACGACGAGCAGCCAGCAAGCAACAGTCATAGCTGTAAGTGGTCGCATGAGTTTTTGTGCAGAATCATAGCACCGCCCAACGGACTGGGTCAGAGATAGGAATTTTTCGCCAGTTTGCCCGAAAGGACACACCGGATACCTCGCGGCCAGCCGAATCGCCAAGATCAAACCGAATGGCACGCATATTCCGACGATTGAATAGATGGCTAAAAAACTGAGTCGCCATTTACAGGGACCGTGTCATGGCTTCTCTTGCCAGCCTAGGAATGCAGAGAACCAACAGGATCTCCCAGGCTATTTCCTCGGCAAGAAGCAGATGGTTAGCGCTGGGAAGAGAAACGTAGCGAGCGCTGGGGATTCCGGCGGCCAATTGGCGTCCATGTTCAGTCGAGACCACGTGGTCGCGATCGCAGTGCACCACCAGCGTCGGGACTTGCACCTGTCGCAAGAGTCCCCGTACATCGATGTTCGAGTCGATCTCCATTAGTCGCGCAGCATTTTCGGCAGAGGTTGACATCCGCTGCAGATCGTCGAACCATTTCTCGTGGATCGGCGTGGCGTTGGGCATGAAACGGTTGGTAAACATTCGGCAGAATGCGGGTTGGTGAAATCCCCATCCGAGCCGAGTCAGGCTGATCAGTGCACGCCGGGCCTCGATCTCTTCCGCGCTTCCGTGACGGAAGATTCCGGCGGGAAACGCGCCATAGAGAACTAGTTTGTTGACCCGCTCCGGATGCTTCACCGCGTAGGCGATGGCGATCGCGCCGCCCCTTGAAATTCCGAGCAGAGAAAAGCGCTCGAGCCCAGCTGCATCTACCACCGTTTCCAGATCACGCACCCAGGTGTCAAAGCTCACATCAGGAACATCGCGCTGCGACATGCCGTTGCCACGCTCGTCGTAACGGATAACTCGATGGTGTTTGCTGAGCTCTGTCCACCAGTGCTGCCAGATAGGGCTTCCCCACTCGAAGTCCAAATGTGTGAGCCAGTTCGATGCCTTGACCAAGGGCGAACCATCTCCGATGCTCGCCCAAGCAAGGCGCACGCCATCCTCCGTAACCGAAAACCTTATGTCCTGGCGGGGCAGCGGAGTTATGAACTGGTCTCCTCTCGCCACAGCTTGCGAAGCCGCTGAAGACGTGACGACGTTCTTAACTGGCGCTACAAATCGGTAACCGTGCCGTGGCACGGTTTCGATGTACTTCGCTGGATAGAACAGTTTCCGCAACTGCGAAATGCAGTAGTCCAGATTGTTGTCTTCGACGATGGAGTCTGGCCATACGGACTCCATGAACGCATCTTTGCGCACGAGCTTGCCGGCATTTTCCGCTAGCACGCGAAGGGTGTCGAACAGTTTGCCCCGCAGGCAGACTTCCTCGTTGTCACGAAGCAGCCTTCGTTCGTCCAGGTCGAGGCGGTAATTATCAAAGATATATTGAGCCATTTGCCGCACTGCGCCTGCTCGTCGGGCACCCACAGAACATCCGCAGGCCCCACATGGCTGGTTATTCTACCAGCGGAAATGAGCTGTCGAAGGTCAGTGAGTGGCATGGCCTGGTTTCAACAATCACCCGCCCATCGCAGAGAAAGCTCAAAAAGCGAATGTCGCAAGACGGGCGCCGCCAGCTAACCCTCCTTGACCCAGACCCATGAGACACGACCAAAAGAGCATGCCCGCTCTGCGGTGAGCCCATCGAGCGCCTAGCCCTATTCATAGAAGAACACCTCTGCACGTCGCCACATGATAGCGGCAGATCGCCGTACCAGCCTGGTCTTGTGTGATACGATTCTCAGCATCTTTCGTCCGCACTGCGTCCAATTCCTTCGCGGGGGTGCCGACATGGCAGAAGCAGCCGCTGCGTTATCTGTTTCAACCGGGAAGTCCAAGACCGCACAGATCCTCGGGTATTTGCTATGGACCATTCTCGTCGTTCTGGCCGTTGGATTTATTCTGAAGTACGTCTTTCACTACTACCTTAATTACAATCAGAAAGCCTACGATCCATATTGGCCACGGCGAGCGGGCTTGCTTCTACACATCAGTGGGGGAACGCTCGCTCTGCTGACCGCGCCCTGGCAGTTCTTTACCGGGTTGCGCGGCAAGTCGATGAAATCGCACCCTTGGACCGGAAGGATATTTCTGATTGGTGTGGCGATGGGCGTGACCGGCGCGACCTACCTGGCGTTGACCACGACGTTCGGCTGGGCCTGGGGATTCGGGATCATGGGCTTGGCCGCAGCCTGGATTACCACTACAGGCATGGCATGGTACGCAATCCGCAACGGACTAGTGCAGATTCACAAGCGATGGATGACTCGTGCCTATGTGGTCACGTTCGGGTTCGTGACGTTCCGAGTGTTCAATGACTACGGGCCAACTTCACATCTGAAGCCTCCCAATGATTTAGCGATCACCTTGGCTTGGGCGTGCTGGGTCATTCCGCTGGCCGTGACCGAACTCATATTTCATTTGAGAGATATGCACAAGGTGCTTACAAAGCGGGCGTAGACTCGGCGCTTTGGATGGACTGCCCGGAAACTGCAGCGTATCCCTTCGCGACGATCTTGGCTTTTGGTCCGGAGCTGGCGATAAACGCATACTGGTGCAGGTGTTGGCAAATCGCCGTACCACTCAATGGCACGGGATTTGCGGTTCCACAATGCGTCCTTTCAAACCATACTTCCTGTGCAGTTCACACCGGGCCAGGGTAGTTGGCGAGAATGCCAGTATTACTCATGAGTGCTGGCGCGGGACTCCAACTTTGCTTTCCAGCCTCTCTCAGCTTCCTCGGCACATTCTTTGAACACGTCGTGGCTAAACCTGCGATTGGCAGCCGCCACACTCACCTTGTTGTAGTTGTCCGCGTAGGCTCGTACGTCCTCGGAGACGATGCAAAGGGCCACAGCACGAAAATGGATGCCGTAGCGTTCTTTCAGCAGACGAATGTATTCGTGTCGCCACGGGCTAGGCAGGCCGTACCCCAATACTTCATAGTGGTTTTGCTCGGTATCACGTTGGGCGTCTATTTCACCTCGAAGCGAGGCAGTAGCCGACCACAGCCAAGAGCACAGGATCAAGCAGCAGAAAGCGGTCGTGACGCCTGCCAGAGTCTTGTGCCTGCTAAAGAAATTACGCATGAGTCTTTAAAGGTTCTCAGTCGTAGAACGTACTACCCTTAACGATCTTGCGGAGTTTATTGGGAAGAGTTGCCGTCCTTGCGCGGCGACGTACAATCAAATCCATGGCGAAGAACTCCGTTTCCCGTGGCGCGGTCCACAACGTTCCGGCGGATCTACGAAAAATTCTCATGTCTGACCCGGCGGCCCGGGCAAAATGGGAAGATATTACGCCACTCGCCCGTAATGAGTGGATCTGCTGGGTTATTTCTGTAAAGAAACCCGAAACCAGAAAGCAGCACATTGAGCGGGTACGCACGGAGCTTAAAGAAGGTATGCGCCGACCTTGTTGCTGGCCTGGCTGCCCTCACCGCTGAACATAGTTGGCGACAATCCCTAGGTCGTTCATTGCCCCCGAGTCAGGCGAAAAACAGCGCGCGGCTGGATATCGCCTATCGTCAACAACCTATCGGAAACCTTCGTACAGGTCCCCGGGGTTTTGCAAATGCGAATGCGCAGATATTCGATATTTCTTCTGATGATCCCAGCTTCAGATCTCTTGGCGTGTGGTGGAAGTGGAGCCTATCACGTTCCCAGAACGACGAGAGAAAGTGCTTCGGGGGAATGGCGATGAAAATCTGGTTTGGGGGGATCGTGGCAATGCTGTATCACTGATCCAAGCTGGGACAGGCGTATGCAGCCAAAGCTTCAGCTGTTTCCAAGCAGGGCCCATGTCTCGCCATGAGCGAATTTCTCGACTCGTTCAGCTCCATGACTTGAGTACCAATTTCTCCACACCGCAGGATCGTTAGGTAGCGGTTCGTCCGTGATCTCCCTCAGCGCCTGATATACCCACATGCGAGTCGTTTCATTTAACGACGGATCATCGCTTAGCTCAAGCAGTCCGGGGACAGCCTTCATGCGCTGTACGCGAGTCAGCATTCCCGATTTGGCCATGCTACAACCGGCGCGTTCGCGCACATCCATCGATGGATCGTTGCGGATGACGTCAAGAAAATGATTGATCGTATCGTCTATGCCGATATGGGCCATACCTTCAACTGCCCAGAAGCGGGTCTGTTGATCTTTGTCGTGAATCCACTCTCCGAGGGCCTCGTAGATCTTCTGTGTCGCCACTCCACGATTGGCTAACATCCCGAGTTCCCACTCATACCAGCCCCGATACTTTTCGTCCGCCGCAGCGTGTTGCAACAGGCGATTTGCGGTTTCATCCGCCTTATCGAAGCCATTCACCACCAGGTTGATTTCAATGGCCGCCGCACGCACTCGCAAGTCGTTGGAGTACAAAGCAGTCTCTTCGAGACTCTGCCAGCGTTCGGTCCGCTGCACATTGCCTTTCCAACTTGCCAGATATTTGGGAATGAGATCGGTCGCGCCCCGATCATGATTTACTGCTTCCTGGAGCAGAAATTCCATTTGCTGCTGTGGGTGCTGGGTCTTCAGCCACTGGAGATTGTGTTCGGAAAGCTTGCCGCTATCAGTAGCAACCGGCCTCCCAGGCACCCGGATCAATTCACCGGTGTCCGGGCTACCACGTTTGGACTCCTGAGCCCCTGCGAGAAGGGCGACCATAGAGGCAAAAGCTAACCACCGTAGCTTTCGTTGTAATCGGGCCAAACTGTCGGTTGCATTCACCTTAGGCCAAGTCTAGAGCATCTAGGTTGATAGTCAAGTGACACAAGGATTGAACTCGATAAATCGCTATGCTCATCGAGAAGGGCGAACAACTGCCTGTTAACAACAGTAATGCCGCTAATGCCCTAGGGTATACGATGACGTACCTGAGCATTGCATATTAGGATCACACCGTTTTTGTTGGTTGGAGTGCTTTTGCTGTGCAATCATTCAGCCGCCCAAGTTCGTGTGTGCTTCCCTGAGCCCCACACACTTTCCGATGACCTCCAATCCACTCTCCAAACGCGCCTCGCGACATTCGTAACTGCGCAGGCTCAGGGGCAGTGGGACGACATAGCCAAGTTGCTCGGCAATCAAAGGCGTTTCCGTGAAAGCTCCTACAAGCACGTGGTCTGTGGGAGGAACAGCGACATTTCAGACCTCCTCGGCAACATGGCTAGAAGAGACACAGATAAGAGCGTACCGTGATCAGGGCAAGTGGTACTTTGTACCACCGCAGCTAGCTATGCAGAACAAGTGGGAAGAAATTCACTACACCGAAGCAGACTTCAGTCAGGATCGCCGGGACGAGATTGAGGTTCCAAACCCTCCATCGGCTCCCGTCGAAATCACCGACGTGCACGTATATATGGATCGAAAGTACCCATCCTTTCGAAACATTAAGTTCAAACTCCGCAACAATACGTCAAAGAGGGCTGTCGCGCTCAGCGTAAGGATCGGCAATGAATCTGGGACCGCAGAAATGAGTGGGCCTTTCGAGTTAGAAGCGAAGAAACAAATTTCCATCGAAGAAACTGTTGCGGCTTATGGTGATTTTTGCGGTGGACTTTTTAAAGACGCCATGGTCGTCAAGGACGTATCTTTCGCTGATGGCTCAGGATGGGAGTTCAAAAAACCTGTGGGCAATGACAGGGCACCGGAATGAGTGCCATTCTTGGCGATCGCGGTAGGGACACCAGTTGCCTGGTGCCCCCCGCACAGACCCGGACGGGCGCTCATTAGCGCATCCGGTTCTTCTCTCGGATCGTGGCGGCAACTACATCTTCGCCGCACACTCCTCCACCTGTGGGACACGCGCAGTCCCGCACTGTGTCGGGTACGTGTCAAGTGAAGGAGTGTTCTCCTTGAGCCGCAGCCTTCCCTCCTCGCTCTCCGCCGACAAGATTCTGCCTTTGTTCGAGTGATTCATCGGTACTACGCCGCGGTGTGACTCCTCGAAGACGTACACGCGGGACTTGTGGCCTAAGCCTTCTCCCGCCGATCTGCCGTCGGTGTGGACAGCGGATGTCTCCGAGGTCTCCCGGTTCTCGTGCATGAAGTTTCTAGGCGTGCCGTGGGGTCTTCGACTACGCCGGACCGAACAAGAACTCGCGCTTGCGCTCCTGTCCGTGTGGCCTTCCGCGCATATTAACCGCGTCGGCGTCCGGGTTGTATGTTTTCGCAGCTCAATAGCCCACCCCGCCTATCCTCTATCTACGCTTCACTGCGTCCCTCACGGTAGCAGCGCAAGACTCGAGGCCAAGTGGATCGCTACTCCCTTCTTGTAAGGCTCTTTCATCCTCTACCTCATGCCGGTTTATCCCGGCGCACTAATATCTCGATTTCACTCAAAGTGGCTGCCGGGGATTTTGCGCGTTGATGCGTGTTTTCAGCAACTACAATTGGGTGGCCAGTCTGCAAAAGCTCCAAATCTTATGGATCACATCACTGAGTTTCTCCGCGCCGAGAACGAGTCACTTTTCGCATATCTGAAAGCCAATTCCGTCTACGACCGTGAGACCGACACATATCGTCTCCATGCTCGTCCCGACCTCACGGGTGAATTGCGTGATCTTATTGCAGAAACTGACATCCCCTGCGACTGGAAATCAAAACAAGTTGGATCTACGGCTATCCCGTGATCGCGAATCACAATGGCATCGTCTTTGCGTGGACAGGAGGAACCCACGATATTTTTCTGCGCATTAGGGAGGACCGGGTTGATGCTGCTTGTAAGGATGGCGCAAGAATAGACCCGACTTATCCGCCCGAGTGGCTCAACTTCTACATCACGCATTTGGGGCAAGACTGGCGGGAAACCGTGAAACGATGGGTGAAAATCGCCTACGAAGACGCTGCTTCACTCGGCTTGACCCACTCGACCGTCGAGAAATCTCGATAACGCTCAAAATGCCCCGTCTTGGGCGAAAGAAAAGCGCAAAGTGGTGAGATTACCTGTCTCTTGGCAAACCCGAAGGAATCTACTATCGCGAAACTGGCACAAGAATGTAGCTGTCGTTCAGCCACTGAACTTTCAGGGACAAATTCCCGTCAGCTATAGATTCATCGCTAACATCTTTTCCTGTTCCATAGTTGATCTGGCTGAATTCGTTTTTGTTTACGGTCAACTGCACGAGCAGGCGGCTGCCCTTCTGGATCTGGCGACTAATGAGCGGGGTCCCGCGGATGGCGATCGACTCGATTGCGCCGGGTCGCAGTAAGTGTCGAGTCGTCGGGTCCTTGGCGAAACTAGCCCGTCCCAGGTAATAACCCAGATTGAATAGTTCACCGTTAACCTCGAGTTCATAAAACGCCATGGTGATATCCATATCCCTCTTATTGATCACCGCTTTAAGCACTCCCGAAATGCAGCCTGAGATCGAGAATGATCTCTCGAAGGGAGTACTGACGAATGCGAAGCCATTGCCGGGCGAAAGGTTCTTGACGATGACGCCCGAGGGATAGAGGTTGTTGCGGGCCGATGGGTCGCGATTCACGAAATCGACAGTCTGCTCAAGGGCCGCTCGCGTCTTGAGAGGCGTGTCCTTCAGCTCATATAGCCCTGTGGGCCAGCTTCCTGATTGGGGACTTGCATCCGACTTAACATTGGACAGGTAGAGCTTTATCGTACCGTTGCTCATTTTCCGAACTGACTCAGCATGTCTCCAGACGTTCTTCCCCATAACCTCGTAATTGATTTTGGCCTTTATTAGCTCCGGCTTTTTCCCACCTTTCATCACGTAATCCAGCCATTCGAAGGTGAGCTTCAGTGTGTCGAATTGAGCCACGGGGTCAATGCTGTAGCCGCCTGCAAACCCTGGCTTATAAGTTCCTTGAGCTCCCTGGTGATCGTAGGGACCGATGATGAGGTAATCCTCAGCGCGTTTGTTATACGCATAGTGCTGATTGAGGTAGTAAAGTCCTGCAACCTGTGCAGGATCGAAGTATCCCGCGACCTGCAACACAGGAATATTGATCCTTGAGAAGTCGGTGCGGTAAGGAGCGAGCGACTGCCAATATCTGTCGAAAGCAGGATGTTGAAGCTGGCGCTGCAAGACCTTGTTTACGGTGCCGTCCACCTGGTCTAGCTCCCGGTAGGGCCTGCCGCTTGCATACCAGCGCTCATTGAGTGAGTTCCAGCGTTCCGCATTGTTGGTTGCATCATCGAGATATTTGTTGTTCGTGACATACGGGACGAACTGGTAGTTGGCGTTCTGGAAAACGTGGTTCGCCATCGGGAGTACCAAACCGGGATGGACCGCCGACCATGGCACAATAGTTTTCAGTGCCGGGTGAACACGCTTGGTTGCCGCCCATTGCGCGAATCCTTCATAGCTGCCTCCGTACATACCTACCTGGCCGTCGCTCCAAGGCTGTTTGCTGATCCAGTCGATCGCGTCGAACGCATCCTGCGCCTCGTGTTCCCAGGGGACAATCTCACCAGCGCTGCAAGCCTTACCGCGGGTATCGGCGACCACTCCAATGTATCTATTGGCAGCAGCGTTTCGGGCCTTCTCGATCTCTCGTAAGCCCGCGTAGATCGTGAAGTTCAGCGCAGCGGGGAGTCGGGCGGCTTTCTTCGGCCGTACCACGAGAGCGCACAGCGTTGCCCCATCCCTCGTCGGAATGCGCACATCTTTGTCAATGTCGTAGCGCCTGAGATCGTCCTCCGCTATGAGAGCATCCATGTACGGGATCAGGGTCTTGTACTCGACGTACAGTTGGTAATTCCGGATCAGATCGAGCGTCGATTGTAGGTCGATTCCTTGATTGTCTTGATGAGTGCGGATGATTTCGTTTACGTTGGCGCGAAACCGCCCGACCGGCCCCCAAAGCCAATAGATAGCTCCGTTCGCCTCTTGGTCATTAAGCTTTGTAAACAGAAAGCGAAACGAAGACTGCAACGCTTCCTGGGGCGATGAACCTCCTGCAATCAGCGGCGCGGCCCTCACCGTTATTTCATCGGGCGCGAGGTCTGCCGCCGAGTGGGAGGGCACCGCTGCATACGACGCTCGTATCGAATCTAGAGTCGATTGAGCTTCCGCATATTGCCCGGCTACCATTTGCAGGCGGAATAGATTCCTGAGATAGCGGTCCCGATCGGCATCGGAGTAAATGGCGATGGCTCGCGCCGCAAGATCCGGCAACTTCCGTGCGAGTTGCACGTCGTCTTCGGGTGAAATCACCGGAATATTGAGCTGCTGTGACCACGTTGGAGTAGCAAAGAGCAGAGATAAGAGACCGATGACCAATCCTTTATTCACAGTGGGATCCTGTTCTCCTTTGACGATCTCAACCGCAAGCGGTAAGCGAACCGCAGCGGGCCTTTTAAAGGCAACCACTCTCCATATCACGCAAGATTCCGTCGCTAAAAACGATCGTACATTGGGGAGCCAAAATCCTCCCCGAGGTCCATGAGTGTAGTCTCCTGTGACTGTTGAAAAAGTCCGCTTTCGTCGAAAACACTCGAAAGTTGAGGGATATGAAATGCCTTGAAATTCGAGAAGATCGCTTATAACGCATCCTGACGCAATTTAATTTTTGCGATTTTGACGCAAAAGAGTTTTTCAACAGGCACTCCTTATCAACAATCAGCACAAGGAACTCAGCTTTGATCGTTGTCGCTTCAGCCTTGGGGAACTCCGGCTTTACGAAAGACAATGATTGAGCTATCAAGGCCGGCTTTCGCGGCTGCTTCCGGTGTCATGTCTTTCGTTCGCCCGAAGACTTCCACGCTGAGGGCATCGCAGTAGTGGATGCTGTGGAGCGCCTGCAAGAAGCCGGTCAAGTTGATGACACCTTCGCCCGGCAGCAGACGCTGACTATCGTGGATCTGGTCTGGCGGCACGTTCGGCGAATCATTGAAATGGACATGCACGATAGCATCTCGGCCGGCGGCAATGATGTCCTCTGTGGTGGCACCTGCATGGTGCCAGTGCCAGGTATCGAGCAGCAGTCCGACGTTGGGACCGCACTCCTTGGCGAAGGCCAGCATATCGTTCATGCGCCAAATGAATTCATATTTGTACGCCTTGCGAAGTTCGAGCGGACCTAGAAACTCGAGGCCGAGGCGGACATTGGAGCCCGCCAGGATGCGAGCAATTTCTGTAAACCGCCGCTTATAGATTTGGCGCAGTTCGTCTTTTGGCGTATCGCTCGACGGCATGATGTAGGTGATCATGCGCGGGCAATGGATCTCGGCAGCGAACCGGGCGGCTGAGTCGAGCTGGGTGAGCGAGGTCTGGAAGGTTGCGTCGTCCTTCCTAAATTCGACCGGCAAGTCGATGGCGGCTGGCCGGATCTTAAGGCTGGCAAGCAGGTCGTTGGTAGCGCTGGCGCCAGCTCGCATGGTTGGGCGCAGCATGATGTCCGTACCGGGAAAGCCAATTTTCGCGGCCAAGCGCGCAAAGTCCGGCCACTGAACCCGGCCTTGCGACAGGACACTGTTCAAGGACAGGAACATCTTGCGCTCGTCGGCGAAAGCTCTGGCTAGCGGGGCTACGGCTAGCAATTTGACCAACGATCGTCTGGATATGAAGTGAGCCATGCGCTGTCGATCATATTCCTAAATGTGGCTGGCGAAGTGAAAATACGGTGGCCAGGAACGGGCTAAGGACTCTACCGATGGTTTGGAGTGATAATGCCTGATGGTGTCAATCAATGGGCGTAGAATTGGCCCAATGACTGCATTTCTGAAGCGCGTGCGCTGGGCGGTTCTTCGGCGTTGTGATGTGCTTGTGATTCGACTCTGCCGACTGTTCCATATCAGGTTGTCCAATGACTCGCTTTGGAGTCCACACAAACTGGTAAGGTTCAGACCTCATCAGGTGCTTCCGCGTGTCATCGTTGAAGTTCAACCGATGGCTCGATGAACGTAATTGCCAATCATCAAGCTTTCGATTCAATCTGCAACGGTGGATGCGCAGGCGAATGGTTTCGATGAATAGGAAACTGCGCCGGTCGGGTCTTCTTTTGATCTTTGTCACATCGCTATGCTTCGCTGGATCTCGTTGTGCCGATGCCGGAATGCGCCAAGCTTCGATCGGCGGCAATACCATCCGAGGCAGCGTTATTCTGAGTAAGAAACCTGTCCAGTTCACACCGGTCCGGATATATTTTTCATCCGGTAAAGCGGCATGGAGTGGAGCGACGGATGCAAACGGGAATTTCGCGTCAAATGAGTTACCCCCAGGGGGATATCGCCTAGATATCGAACATTGGGGCAGTACCGAGATCCAGCTCCGCCCGAATCTTCATACGGGAACCAGTAACAAAACTCCATTATGGAATCTTTTCCTCAGCGATCATTCTTGTGTCATGACCGCGATGATTTGGTGAATTGATCTCGCTGTTGAGAAATCCCGATATCCCCCATTGAGATAGCGAGAGACGACGATGCTCGAGTTGGATCAGGCACCGATTCGCGCTCAGTGACTACATCCAGTAGCACTTCCCACAGCCCATCCGATTAAACCAAGCAATGCTGCTCCCTGCGCGGCAGCAGTGCCACGGGAGTTATTCTTCGGGTTGGCTGTCGCTCCGATCGTGGCTCCAATACCGGCTCCGGCGAGCGCTCCAATGAGGCCACGCTTGCCTCGTCGGCACCCGGAGTCCGCCCCAAACATGCGCGGTCTCATCTGACGCCCCGGGGGAATGTTGATGCGACTGCGAGGGTGCTGGGCGAAGACGTCACAATAGGTGCCGTCTTGAAAACGGCAGCCATTACTCGGCCCACGCACTGTGGGCGTCTGGTTTGAGGGTGTTCTAGCTTCGGTTGGCTGTGCGATCTGGGCCAACGCCGTGGCGGCGAATAGACCAAATGCTAGAAGGATTGAACAGGCCTGCTTTGTCATGGGCACTACTGTAGCGTTCGCCTGATTCGCAATATGCCCCTGCTATGACACTTCCCAGACTGTCACACCAACTCCAACGCGGCGTCGGCTTGCCCAAGTGTGAAACGAACCTAATGGTTGGCGATACCTCCTCTTCTCGTCCATCTCTGCGTTTAGCTCTTGGCAGGAACACAGCATTGCATGGACGGCTGTATCCGCTGTTTTCGCAATCCTATTCTTGACAGTCCTGCTGCGAAGGTTTCGCTTGAACGTATAACTGTCGAGAAAAGGCGGGATCAGAATCGAGGAGCCATCTGAGGTGAGTTGGTCGCGCTGCATAGCTTTCCACATGCATGAGCTCTTATAGCAAATAACGTGTGATTAGCGCCCTTGAGGATCCAGCAAATCGGCGGTAGTTCGGCAACTGTGGTCAACTGGCGTTAAATCTGTGCCCAATACGAAGCTGCGGAAGCGTTCTCGAACAAAGCTTCCAGAACTCATTGATCGAAAGTGGACGATTGTCGCGCGTCTGGTACGCGCTCCAGTTTACTTCCCAGTCGGGTGCGCGTTGCCGATGTCGTCGCTGACCCGCGCTAAGTCTACAATCCTGACTGGCTCCCACGTCCGTCCGCCGTCGCTCGACCATGACTCCTCAAAGTGAGGCGAGCTCGACGCTATCTGCGACCAGACATATCGATTCAGCAGCGATTTGCCGTTCAGCGTGTCCTGCACGAAGAACTCACCTCGCCTATTCCTAAATTCGCCCACATTCGGCAGCCCTATCTTGCCATCCTTGCTGCTTGCGAAATAGACATACCATTGGTGACTCTGCGGATTGTAGGTGTACAACATCAGGCCGACAGGTCCATTGGCGCTGGCACCTGTGGACAACTCGAGTAGGGCGCCGTCCCAAATCTTTTGGAAAACTTCAGTACCATCAGACTCGATCCACCCATCAGATCCAGCCAGGGGGTGAGCGCGGTACTTCGTATGCGCTTTCCAAGTGCCGGTCAGCGGATCGAAATCGTGCTGGCCGTCGTGATCGGCGCTCGCGATTGGCGATCCGAGCTTGGTGACTTCTGAACTCGTTTGGGCGGAGGCGAAAGTGGAGCAAAAAATAACGAGAAAAGCTCTGAACAACAAGGCGAGAAGATGTTTCCTGAGAGTCATGGCTTCTCCTTCTGAAAGCCTTTCTGGGCCATGTCGTCGAACTGCTGGTCAATTACTACGAATATGATTTTTTCCAGCCCCTTGCTGTGGATAAAGGCTCGATCAGTCACTGATTCGTTCAGCTATGCCTGCCCGAGACCCGAACTGAAGAGGCTTCGGAGCCCTAAACTTAGCGTGCAGATTTCAGGAACGGCGGATCTGTCTGCCTTTGACCAATGGAAAATAAAGGACCAGAAATGTTGTAAACGCCCCGCCAATCACTAGAGCAGCAATCCATACCTTGGAAGGAATCACTTCTTCTGGCGGATGGTAGCGCACTACAAAGTAACAATTCATCCACATCAGAATGCTCGACACCAGCCCCGGCGAGTATTCATTGAAGCGAATTGACCAGCCAACATGCCAGATTCCGTTGCAGGCGCGTTCGATCACCCATGCCAGCGGCAGGATCGCCCATGCACCACGACGAACGTCATACAGGACGACGCTGGCGATCATGACCACGAAATACCCGGCATTAAACCAAAAAAACTTCGTCCAGGAGTACTCCGGCCACCAGTGCTGGCGCACCTTCTCCACGAAGCTGCTCCCAGCAGCGACTCGTCGATGCAATGTACGACGTAAGCAGCCACCATGAACCAAAACGAGAAAAGCAGTGGCACGCGCATATGGATTGTTGTTTGAGTTTAGCTTGTTCTCAATTTACTCAGCGCTCGCGGTTTCCCACATCACAATCGACAGCCTTCTTTCATTTCGCTAGCTCATCGCGGTTCTGCTTTGCCCAATCACTGTCTGCAGGCACGGCTTTCAGTGGCGGGTTGCCTTCAGTTCCGCAAGCGCACGGACCTTGCATTTTAGTCCTCGGTCACACAAGCACAGGATTTTGTTTTCAAGCAAGCACATACGTAGACGATCTGGTCGCGTTTACCTGGAGATTCAGCATAGGAGCAGCAAAGAGTAAAAGCTATACGAACTAGCTCGACTTCTCACGATTGTTCCTTTCGGGAGTGAACTTGTTTTGATTGCTCGAATGTCTCACTAGCGGGACCCCGAAGAAAATATCCACTTGAAGCTTTAGGCATGTAACCATTCTTCTTTGAAGCGGCGGGCGATAGACCTTCCACCCTGGCGAAAAATCGCGATTGCACTCAAAATACCCTGAAAAGGCGAATACAAGGAAACGTCCCGTCCACAATTCTTCTGACAGGGATTTGCAAACCTCGGGTCGAAGATGGCTCTTTTAAGGCCTTGAACTCGTCACCCCCGTGCATTCCACAAGACTAGACTGCGGCATTCGGACGAAAACCCCTACGATGTGCCGATAAAAATCATTCAGATTGAGAACAAAGACTGATTGAGAACAAAGACTGAAGCACATCGTCTGGCGTCAATGATGCAATCGCCTGTTTACATCAGCTATCGTGGTGTAGTGATCAAAAGCTGAGAACAGACAAGGAGTTCAAGTGCAATCTGAAATTAAGGTAGGGCAACGTTTCAAGTTCAAGATATTGCCCGACAACAATTCGCCAGAGCGGCAGGCGGTAGTAACTAGCGTACTCTCTAATAGAGAAGAAGGACTCGGGCCGGAGGTGGACTTCTATTTTGCATATTGGGTGGAGGCTCACGAACTTCCAGAAACAGGGGTTCCGACAACGTTGGTGTTTGAGCGTGGAACTGACGGAAACGTATACCTCAACGGATGTCAGGTTGGCATCACTTTGCTGACGTGATCTTCCGCTTAGGAACATCGGCTTTGAGACCCCGCTCTGTCTGCTCGCATGCGAGTCTACAATCACGATGGGAGAAGATTCATGAATTCCGGCTTTGCGTTGTTCCTGGCCTTCGGTATTGGAGTAGTAGCAGGGTTGCGATCCATGACGGCGCCGGCGATTGTAGCCTGGGCGGCGCGCCTGGATTGGATCAATCTTTCCGGCTCTCACCTGGCCTTCATGGGCTCGGCTTGGGCAGTCGGAATCTTCACTCTTGGCGCATTGGCCGAATTCGTTGCTGATCAAGTTCCCACCACTCCCGCACGTACGACTGCCGGCCCACTAGCTGCGCGAATTGTAATGGGTTCGCTTACGGGTGCGTGCCTGGGCTTTGCTGGAGGTGCGTCACTTTGGCTGGGGGCGTTGATCGGGGCAATCGGCGCAATCGCCGGAGGGTTCGGCGGCTATCAGGCGCGCGTCAGACTGGTTCAAGGCCTTCGCGTTCCGGATATTGTGATTGCAATTCCAGAAGACCTGATCGCGATCGGATCGGGACTGTTTCTAGTTTCCAGATTCTTACTTACTCGGATTTAGAGCCGACATTGTCATGGAATCAATTGCACTCAAATGTATGGTCCGCCGCCGGACTGCAAGAGGTTTTGAAGGTTTGCCAAAATAATAGTCTGCGTAAATGTATCC
>Ga0207667_10000848_pt1 | contig 39432 bp, 66 predicted proteins | sample KBSCornC52_FD_184301 | JGI IMG/M metagenome (GOLD analysis project Ga0207667, IMG submission 184301) | Corn rhizosphere microbial communities from Kellogg Biological Station, Michigan, USA - KBS Corn C5-2 (SPAdes) (version 2) | ecosystem: Host-associated > Plants > Roots > Rhizosphere > Soil ...
GCAGGCGAACGCCGCCGGCGACGATCCGCAGGGGACGCTCGCATGAGCACCGACGTCACCCATCCGCGCGTCATCTTCCCGGCGTCGCAAGAGGTCGGCGCGGGCGAGGAACTCGACCTCTCCGACCTTGACCAGGTCGCCGCGTGGTCGCACGAGTTGGGGAAGCTGTGGGGCGCAGTCCGCTTTGCGAAGGACATCGTCGACACCGAGCTGCGCAGCCGCCTCGCAGCCGACGGCCGCGTCAGCATGATCCTCGCCGACGGCGCGCTCGAGGTCACCGAGGAGCCCGGCCGCGCGGCGTATGACGGCGAGAAGCTCGCGCAGGGCCTCCTCGACGCGGGGCTCGATCGCGACGTCGTCGCCGCCATGTTCAAGCCCGAACTGCGCGACGCGCGCGAGCTCGGCAAGCTCGAGCGGCGCAGCGACGCGATCGCGAAGGCAGCCGAGGCAGCCAGGACGCGCGGCCGTGGCCGGATCAAGGTCAGCCGGAAACGTGCTGCGGTGCCCGCGCCCGTCATCCCCGGGTATGTGCGCGAGGCGTCGGCCGCGATCACCCGTGAGGACGACGACGCTCGGGCGCGAGGCATCTGATGCGCGTGGGCAAGGCGAAGGACGCGGCCGAGTTGCTCGGCGTGCACGTCAACCGCGTCTACGAGATGGCGCAGACGGGCGAGATCCCGAGCCTGCGACGTGTCGGTCCCGAGCTCCGGTTCGACATGGACGCGCTCGAGGCATGGCTACGCGGCGAGACCGAAGAGGCCCCGAAGTGAGCTCCGGCCACACAATGGGTGATCGCGTGCGGTTGGCCCTCGCGCGGTGGTACTACGACCTGCGTCCTGCTCAGGCGGGTAAGCAGGGGCTCGTGTACCGCCTGTTGCTCAAACCGACCCGGAGGACGCGATGACCAATAGTGCTGCCAAGACGCTCGTGATCGAGATCCCGTTCCCGACGAAGGCGGACGGGTCGCCATGGCCCGACACAGCGTGGATCGAGTTCGCATCCAAGGGCGCCCTCGCCGCGTGTAGCGCCTTCGCCGTTGGCAGCGGCGCCCTCTTCAACGACGCGACGCTGACGGTGCGCGATGACTGACCACCGCACAAGTGTGAATCGTATGTACGTAGGCCCGCACGAGTTCCGTGCCCTACGCCGCCGCGATGCCAGCCGCGACGACGGCCGCTGTCGCGCCTGCTTCCGGCCGCGATCGGCGCATCCGGTCACGGGGTGGGTCGAGGCGCGGCCGGTGTGGAACATGCGGAAGGCCGACCGTGCCTGACCGCACAACAGTGATTCCCATGGCAGAGCCTCAACGATGCCCGGACGGGAAGGTATGCACCGAGAACTGCGGAGATCGGCTCTGCGTCTACGAGTACCGCAGGACTGGCACTCGCGAGTCCTGCCCGAATCCTGGGTGCATCCGCGAACGCGGGCACAACGGTCGATGCGAACGCGCGACTGGTTTTCACGCGGTGGAGCGCGAAGCGGTGGACGTGCTGATCTACCGGACCGAACTGGACGCCGTGAAGGAGGTGCTGCTCGCTGTGGGCGCACCCGTGAAGCTGCCCGACACTTACGACCGGCTGTGCAACCTCTACCTGCGAGCCGATAAGGCGATGAACCGTGCCTGACCATGCGACTGGTTCTCGCGTGCCGCCACGGCCGGAGACGCCTAACCCGATGAAACCGTGGGGCCGCGCGACACGAGGAGGAGATATGCCCGACCGAATCACACCCACGGACACTCTCAAGGAGTACGGCCACCTGTGGCCCGCTGACGCGGCGAAGCGTGGTCACGCGGTGACGATCTACGTGCCCGACCACGCCACGAAGGAACAGGTCGACCACATCCAGGAGACGCTCCAGATCGCCGTGGACAAGCTGCCCGACCGCGCGTTCATCATCGTGGACTTGCCTAGGGGGTTGTCGGCCGATCTCGCTATCGAGTTAAAGCGGGAGATGCAGCAGATCGCCGATGAGGTTTCGCGGGAGTTTCCAGGTGCGTGACCCGCACGCGACACCTGAGCCGCCGTGCCACGGTTGCCCGGCCGAACCCTCGGTTGGCCCTGATGGCTTGTGGATGTGCCTCCTGCCGCTCGACCGATGCTCTCCCGAGTCGAAGAAACAGTGCATCTACTGCTCGCTGATGGCGACGCGGGAGTACCGGCAGAAGGTCATCCGCGAGTTCGGGAGGATTCCGAATGTCTACCCGTGACCCGCACGCGACACCGCCAGAACGGGATGCCACGCCTGATGAGGCATTTGAGTTGGGAAAGACTGCCGGTTGGGACGAGGGGTATCGGGCTGCCAAAGCTGAGGGCGCGTCCGTCGAACCCCCCAGCTTCGTGCTGGCGCAGGCCATCATGCGAATCGTCCGAGAGGGCGGCCCCTACGTGGAGGCAGCCATCGAGAACGAGTGCGCCCACGCGCTCAGAAAGGCGCGTGAGTCGTGACTGACCGCACGAGTGTGAAACCCGTGGCGACCCCTGGATGCCGCTACTTCCTGGCCGAGCAGACGGGGCCGATGTCCATCCGGCTCGTGGACGGCTGCCACGAAGCCCCGGAGGGAGTCGCCAAGGCGGCGAAGCTGCACGGTCGCATCTTCGGCTCTACGGGGCCGTGGCTCATGGTCGAGATCACGCCCGTCCCTGACATCGACGTGCCTATCAACGAGGACGCGGCCGGCACCTGCCGCGACCTGATCGATGGAACCATAGGACAGTGATTCCCGTGGTTATGTCGAGTTTGTGGAGGCGAGGATCGTGACCGAGAAGAATGCCATAACACCCGGGGTGGTTCTAGGGCGGCAGGTCTGGCCCGTGACCAACGCGCGCTGCTCCCACGCTCGGTGCGCCGACAAGGACGGCTACATCGCCCAGATGGTCTGCACCAACTGCCGAGACGAGGTTCCCTTCCTCATCACGAAGGGCCACTACAAGCCCAGCCACCTCGGGCCGGAATGCCCGAACTGTGGATGCCGGGAGTGGGCGAGTGCCTGACCATACGACTGGTTCTCCCGTGGTGATCGTGCTCCCAACCGTGGAGGAGTTGTGCGAGGCGATGGCCGCTACCGGCGACCGGCCAGGTTTCACGGTCACGCGCGATGCGAACGGTTATCCGCGTTTCGCAGCCGCCGTGCTGGAACTGCTGGAGGCGAGACGTGTCTGACCGCACCACACCTGAACGTGCGGCGCAGGCGCAAGACTCCCTTCGGGAGCAGATGATCCGTGTCTATCGTCGCGCTTGCCAGGATGGCGAGTACGACGCTGCCGACTGGATCGCCCGAGCCTTCTTCGACAGGGGCAAGGATGCCTGACCGCACGACCAGCAATCGCGTCCGCGAGGCGATGGCGATCTACAGCCGCCACCACCCGGGCCACGCTTGCCCGGAATGCCTTGAGGAGATCCTGAACCTTCGATCGCCCTGCTCGCCTGCACGCTCGAGCTCCGTGCCAGTGGCGGGTAAACCAGTCGCCTCGGAGGCATCCGAGGTCAAGACGGGGGATGGCCCGAGCGGCAGGGGCGATCAATGACTGACCACGCGACCCCGTACCCCATGGTGAGAGGAGTGTGACCGATGGCTGGTTCCTACCGGCATATCACGGATGACGAGGGGCGGTTCCGGTTCGGCGGCCCCAACGACAGCACGATCGAGAACATGAGCGACGCTTACGAGATGGCCGAGGAGATGTACGGGATGATCTGGTATCTCGCGCAGAGCTACTCCGACCCGGCTGGGGCCGTCGAGAACGCCCGTCGGAACTACCGCGCCGGCATTTTGGCGTCGCCTGGGGTGGTCGAACCCGAGTGAACCATGGGACTTCGCATTGTGTTGAATCGAAAGGAGCCTGTGATGGAGATCGGTAAGCCGGAACGGGTCATCACGATCGAGCCCGTCAAGGAGCCCATTCCGAAGCGCGAACCAGCGCCTGAGCCCGACCGTGATCCGGTTCGCGAGCCTGAGAAGGCACCGGCATGAGCGACATCGTGCCTGACGGCATTGAGCCGATCGTCGCGTGGCGGCAATGGCGCATCAGCTTCGAGCGCGGCGTCGGCCAGCGCCCCATTCTCGGCAGCGTCGCTCACAAACTCTCATGGCCCAGCCGCGAACGCGCTGAGGCGACCTGCGCTGGCGGCCATGACCACGCCGCGCCTGACGTCAACTGCCGCTGCGGGCTGTACGCGAAGCGCTTGCTCGGCTCGCTGATCGAGGAGTACGAGCCCGCGATGACCCGGCCGCCGGACTTCGCTATCGTCGGCCGTTGCCACTTCTGGGGGCAGATCGTCGAGCACGAAGGTGGCATCCGAGCCCAGTACGGCTATCCAGACCGTCTCTGGCTGATCATCCCGGAGTTGTGGGACGACATGGACGCGATGGCGATGCTGTTCCGCGAGATGATGCCGACTTGCGACATGCTCCAGGACGCTTACGGCGTCCCCTGCACGCCCGCTTTCGTGCGCGAGCTGGAGGAGATCTCCGGCGAGGTGGATCACCGCTGGGGCATGAGCATCTTCGCGATGCGGCCGCAAGACCGCGCTGAATACAGACGGTCGTGGCGCGTGATGTTGGGCTACGGGAGCAGCAGCACGGCGAAGCCCACTCAGTACACCGTCTCGCAGGGCGGCAAGGTCGCGATCACGACGAACACTAAGTCGCTCGAGTACGCGCTCAAATCTGCGAACTCGGCGCTGGTCGGCACCTTCAGCGATACGACACCGTCGGTCAGCCGTGTGCGCCGGTTCATGTGGGCAGCCACCTTCGCGAACGTCGTGTGTGCCCTCGTCAACCTCGGCTTCGCGTTCAAGCTGCTGTGAAGCGGAACACTTTACCAAGTCATGTGCGGCGCTCAGGCCGAGAGGTACGCATCCAGGCGTTGGATTGCACCCGACCAGGAATGCCGGAACAGGTGGCTGTACACGTCCAGGGTCTGCGTCGCGTTCGAGTGGCCCAACTGCTCCGAGACCTCCTTCACGTTCAGGCCCGCGGCGATCATGATGCTGGCGGCCGCGTGCCGGAGATCGTGGAAACGGACTTGGTCGAGCCCACAACTGGCGCGCGCCCGCTGCCACGACTTCTGCAGGACGCTGGCCGTCACGGGCACGACCATCTCCGCCTCGTACTCGGCGAGGTGGAGTGCGAGCGCGTCGACGACGATGCTCGGCAGGTAGACGTTCCGCGGCCGGTCGGTCTTCGTCGACTCAAGGGCGCCGCTGGTCTTATTCCGCGCTCGGTGCACGAAGACGCGCGGCGGGACGACTTCATCGCCGATCTTCTCGGCGGCGAGATGGACGTCTCGCCGGTGCAGCGCGAGCAGCTCGCCCTCGCGAAGCCCGCAGTAGCCGGCGAGCAGGACGGGCGCCCACAGACGAGCGTCGCTCGCGGCGGCGAGGTCGTCGACCTCCTGGCGCGTCGGGATCGTCAGCACCGGTCGACGCACGGCCGGCAGGTCGGGCTTCGGGATCGCGGCCCGCATCTTGCCGCGCCGCTGCGCGTGCTGCAGGACGAGCGCGAGCACGGAGTAGCAGCCGCGGATCGTCTTCGGTGCCATCGTGCGACCGCCACGCACGGGCGTGTCCTCGAGGTCGGCGATGAACTGCTCCACCCGCTCGTAGGTGAGGTCAGCGATCGGCGTCGACCCGAGCAGGCGGCGGATGTGCGCCAGGTGGTCTTCGTACCGCTCGGCGGCGCGCGGCTTGATGCTGCGCTGCTTCGTCTTCCACCAGGCGTCGCAGAGGACGTTGACGGTGACCGATCGGGGAGCGAGGTCGTAGCCGCGTCGGCGCTGATCGGTGCGCGCCTCCTCCATGTGTTCCTGCACCTCGCGGCGCGTGTCGGCCGTGTAGCTCAGCGTCCGTCCATCGAGAGCCTTCCACCGGCCGCGGAACCGCCCGCTAGGCAGCTCCTCGATCGACCCCGTTCCCCGTTGGCGGCGCTTCGGCTTCGATGGCACGAGACCATCATAGCCGGATCGCGACACGTTGTAATGCCACGATCCGGCGTTTCTGGCTCTGTTGCGGGCTTTGAGGTATCGGGGCGCCGAGATTCGAACTCGCCTAGGCGTCTACACGCATCGCCACGGTTGACCCGGAATCGCCTGGAAGCGCCACGAATCACACGCGCCGCGGATCATGTCGAAGATGTTGCGCGGCGTGGCTGCTGGGCCTGTCCTAACTCCACGATCATGCCACGGAGGCCCTCGTGAGCGACGGCCGGTACTCGCCTGAGTTCAAGGCCGAGGCGCTCACGCTCATGCGTCGGATCGGCCGGAAGCCCGCTGCGCGCCAGCTCGGGATATCCGCGAACACGCTGCGCCGATGGGAGAAGCCCGATCTGTATGCCCGCCAACTGGCCGCGTCGGCGGATGCGAAGTGGCGGCGCAAGCAGTTGTGCGTCCGCGGGTGTGGCCGGCTCGTGTCCTACGACAGCCTGACAGGCGTATGCATCGACTGCACGAACGCCGATCGCGCGGCCAAACACGGCACGCGCAGCTGCTACAGCATCGGCTGCCGCTGCGACGACTGTCGCGAGGCGAACCGCGTCTACATGGCCGAGTGCCGGCACAGTGGTAAGCCGCCGACGCACGGCCTGAGCGGCTACAAGAACTACGGCTGCCGCTGCCGCATCTGCACGGCGGCGAACACCACCTATTGCCGCGCGGAGTACGCGCGCCGGAAGGCCCTCGCGTGAGCCGCGGCGCGCCCCCCGCACTGAGCAGCCTGCGTGTGCCCGCGCGCGCTGTCCGAGCAGCGCAGCGCGCCCAGTGCCCTGACTGCCACGACGTCGTCCCCACCCGCAACGGACTGATCGCCGGCCACTACGCCGCCGGCACCGAACTCTGCAGCGGCTCGAGCACGCCCGTGCCGAGCGACACCCGACCAGCAGGAGGATCAGCATGAGCGCCACCCAGACCACCGATCAGACGCAGGCGTTCGACGACGCCGACTATGCCGACCCGCGGCTGCGGCTCGACCAGGTCGACGGCAAGGACGTCAACAAGATCAGCGTCCGCTTCTCGGGCACCGTCGAGCTCACCCGTACCAACCCCGACCACGTCGCGCTGTTCCGCCGGCTCGTGCTCGGCAAGGAGATCGACGTCGCGGAGCTGCTCGCGCCGACCGGGCGCGTCGTCGGCCGGCAGAACCGGCAGGTGCTCGGCAGCGACGGCTACGTCACCGACCTGGTGCAGACCGCCGTCGTCAGCGTCACCAACATCGGCGGGTTCGCCGCTGACCCGAAGCCGGGCGATGACGGCTACGACGACCCGGGGCAGGAGTGATGGACGCCGACGAGTTCGCGGTCGAGGTGGCCGCCGTGGCGTCGCCCGGGCAGACGGTGTTCCTCGAGACCACGAAGCTGCTGAACAGCGCCCAGATGGATGTCGTCCGTGACCGTCTCGACGGGGTCGAGAAGCGCACCGGCGTGCACGTCGTGCTCACGCAGGGCGTGCGCGTCGCGCGGATCGAAGTCGACCAGCCGTGATCCGCCTCCAGTTTCAGCGCGCCCGCCGGAAGCTCGCAGCCGCGTTGGAGGCCGCATGATCCAGCCTCGTCTGCCCGGCACGACCGTCGCGCCGATCTGGGACCCCCCCGAGCGTGAGTTCCAACGCACCGTAATTCAGGGCGCGCACGCCCTCGGCTGGATCGTCGCGCACTTCCACACCATCAAGGACGCGCGCCGCGGCTGGGTCACACCCGCGGCGGCCGATGGCGCCGGATGGCCCGACCTCGTCCTCGTCGGACGCGGCCAGATCCTTTTCCGCGAGCTGAAGACGCGCACGGGACGGCTCAGCGTCGACCAGGCCGCGTGGGGCGAACACCTGACAACGGCCGGCGCCGACTACGCCGTCTGGCGGCCGCAGGACTGGCCCGACCGGATCATGCTCGAGCTCGGCGGGAAGGTCGCAGCGTGAACCCGACCTACGTCGTCGACCACGCGCTCGACACCGCACTCGACCACCGCGTCGAGTTGCACCACCGCCGACACGCCGGCGACATCGACGTCCCAACGTACATCGAAGGGCTGCGCCAGGTGCGCGAGGTCGAGGATGCGCTCGAAGCGATCAGACGACGCCGCGGCGCGACCACCAGCCGCGCGTACGAGATCACAATCCAGGAGCGCGCGTGAAGACGGTCATCCTCCAGCTGCGCTGCCCGAACTGCCGGTGCGAGGTGCTAGCCGAAGTCCACCACGTCGGCCACGCGCGCCGCTGCCAGTGCCCATGGTGCGACCGGCGCCTACGCATCCCCACGAAGCCGAAAGCCGTGGCATGAGCGTCGTCGACCGACACCCCCGCAGCGTGAACGACCCACAGCTTCAACTCGACCTTGATGGTTCGCACGCAACCGACATCCCGTTCAGCGAGTGGATCCGATCGCTGCCGCCGACACCATGGTCGCTCAACGAATGTGCCCCGCCCGCCTCCGGCACGCCGAGAATCGAGGCTCATGGCTGACCTCGAACCGATCCGCAGCATCATCCCGAAGGTGTTCGACGCGGCCGCGGACGCCGCCGAGCGCCGCCACGTCACCGACGAACTCAACCGCCTCGTCCCCGCCGGCCCCGAGCCTGAGCGCGACGACCTCACCATCTACGCCGAACCCGGACCCGCGCCGCTGCCCTGGCCAACCGGTCTCCAGAGCCGACTCGCGCAGATCCTCGAAGCCGCCCAGTGCCTCGACGCCGACACCGTCATCAGGATCACGCTCGGACTGATGGACGACACGAATCTGATCCAGCGCCAAGAAGAGCACATCGCGCTACGGCGCCGGCAGGAGCCACGCTAGGCAGGCATGGGCCATGCACCTGGGCAGACGACGCGACCACCCTCGGCGCCAGCCGACCCGTCCACCAACGGTCGGCCGCGGTTCCGCGCCCTCACCACCGGCGAGCTGCTGCAGCTGCCACCACCGACATTCCTGCTCGAACCGTTCATCGTCCGAAACGCGCTCAACCTCATCTTCGGGCCGAGCGGCACATACAAGAGCTTCATCATCCTCGACTGGGCACTCTGCATCGCCACCGGCCGTCCCTGGCACGGCACACCCGTCGACCAGGGCCCCGTCCTGTTCATCGCCGGCGAGGGCAGCGGCGGCATCCCGAAACGGATCTACGCCTGGGCGCACGCCCACAACGTCGCCTTCCCCGACACCATCACGTGGATCCCCGAAGCCGTCCCACTCCGCGACAAGAGCGCCGTCACCGAACTCGCCGGCATCGTCGAGAACCTCTCCCAGAAGCCCGCGCTCATCATCGTCGAGACGTACGCGCGCAGCCTCGCCGGCGGCAACGAGAACTCCGGCGAAGACGCAGGCGCCGTCGTCGCCAGCCTCGACCAGCTCCGCACCATGACCGGCGCCGCGATCCTGATGAGCCACCACACCGGGTGGGAGCAGACCAGCCGCGAGCGCGGCCACTCCAGCCTGCCCGCCGCGCTCGACAGCTCGATCCGCGTCAGCCGCCCCGCCCCGCTGAACGTCACCCTGCACTGCCAGAAGGCGAAGGACGCCGAGGAGTTCGACGACGTCCACCTCACCCTCGAACCGACGCAGGGCAGCCTCATCGTCGCCAAGAAGGCCGACCCGGCCACCGCCCAGGAATCCACCCGCGACGCGATCCTCAGCTTCGTGATCGAGAACCCGGGCACGCTCACCCGCCAGATCGTCGACGCGATGCCCGGCCGCGCCGCCGACACGAGCCGCATCCTACGGAAAATGTGCGAAGGCTCAGACGCGCCTCTACGCATCGAAAAGCGCGGACAGGCACACCACCATTTCGCTACCCGTTTCCCGGCCCGGGAAACGGTGGGAAACGGTTCTCAGGGGCAACCCACCCTCGATCGTTTCCCCGGCGTGCAACACCCCGTAGGGGTGGCACCCGGGAAACGGTTAGAGGAGCCGAGTCCGCAAACCGTTTCCCAGCCCCCCGACGACATCCCCTTCTGAGAGAGGTTCACATGACGCCGAACCACACCCCATTCGAGATCGGCGACCGCGTTCAGATCCGCGCCGACGCAGCTGCTCAAGGACTCGCTCCGTCATGGGCGGCAGCGACCGCCGCGACCGTTCTCAGCATGACCGCCGGAACCGCCACCGTTCTCAGCATCATCGGCGACCACGTCCAGGTCGCCTTCGACCTCTGGGTCACCGACTCGGCCCGCGCTCAGATCGTGCCCTGGCTCAACCACGTCGCTCTGGAGCCAGCCGACGAGTGAGCGACTGGCCGACGTATCGCCGCATCGCCAAAGAGGTCTGCACCCCTCGCGAACTCGACGTGCTCGCCTACTACGTCGCCGGCGTCCCGCCCTACCGCATCGCGCTCGCGCTCGGCATCAGCCGCCGCACCGTCCGCGACCGCCTCGACCGCGTCGACCGCAAGGTCACCAATCATCCCGACTGGAAGGAGACAGCGTGAACCACCTCAGCACCAGGTTCCGCGTCGCCACGCTCGCCAAGCAGATCGAGCGCAACGCCGCCAAGCCGACCATCGACGACGCGCCCGCCGATCCTCGCGCCCTGCCAGGCGACCCGATCCGCCTCAGAGGCATCCCCGTCGTCGGCCGCGGAGTCGCCGGCGCGACCCGCGGCTCGAGCCCCCACCAAGTCGCGTGACCTGGCTCCGTCCGCACCCCGCTGCTACCATTCCCCGCGGCGATCGCAGTGTCCCAGACACGCCCGCCACCGCAGGTGCCACAGCTACGCCCAAAGCCGCCCATCGAGGCGGTTTTTTCATGCCCGAACTCTCCGAATATCACCGCCAGGTGAGCGTCGAAGCTGCCCTCAACCGGCTGCCCACACGCGACGAGTTAGCGGAAATCCGACCCGAACGCATCCACCGCCTGTGCGAGTTCCTCGCCATCTGCATCCGCATGGCGCGCAGCTCGCCGAACCCGAGCTGGTGGAGCATCCACGCGATCTGGGCGATCCAACGCCTCGAACGGCTCAACTACGGCTTCCCCGAGTGCGACCCCGTCCTCGTCGACGTGATCCGAGTAGCCGCGTGACCGAGTACATCGGCACCACGACCGCGCGTTGCCCGAGCTGTGGCGCCGCCGTCTTGTCGAAGAGCGGCCACCGCGTAACCGTCACCTGCGCCTGCTTGCCGAAGAACACGCTCACCGCAGTCGGCAAGACGCCGCTCACACACAACGGGACGTCGCAGACGAAGGTCGTCTTCCAGCCGTGATCAGCGCGATCGCCGACGCCGTCCGGTGGACGTGGAGCGGCGGCTACAACATCGTCAGCGGACCACTCGCCGACATCACTCTGCTCGGCCTGTTCGGCATCGCCTACCGCCGCCTCAACTGTCACGTCACCGGCTGCCGCCACATCGGCCTGCACCACGTCGCCGGCACCGGCTACGTCACCTGCCGACGCCACCACCCCACCATCAGCGCCGGCCCGGTCACCGTCGACCAGGTGCACCACGCGCACCGCAAAGCGAACGAGCCGACGTCGCTCCACTTCGACGCGCGACCGCTGCTCCACACCACGCGCGTACACGGACCGCGCACCACACGACCAGGCGCGCCCCAGTGAGCAGAGTCCTCAAGGTGTGCACCTACCCCAACTGTGGCCGCGTCGGATGCACCGAACACCAACGCATCAGACAGCAGCGCCAAGACGCACGCCGCGACCACCGCCGCAAGCGCGACGGCAGAACCCTCTCCAGCTGGCAACGCACACGCACCGTCGTCCTCAACCGAGACGGACACGAATGCCAGCTCCAGCTCGACGACCAGTGCACCCTCATCGCCACGACCGTCCACAAACGCGCAGGTGGATACCACACCACCGAGCTCGACGGCTACATCAGTGCCTGCCGGCACTGCCACGGCGTCGTCGATGGCAAGGGGGGGAGGCCACGACGCCGAAGCTCCAATGCCCCCGCGCTCATGGCACCCGCAAAGTGTACGGTTTCCGAGCTTTCGAGGTCGGTGGGGCGTGCCGGGGCGTGACCCGAAGCCGTCGGCGCTGCGCCGGCGACGCAACAAGGACACGAGCGCGGTGGTCAGGCTCGCTGGGACTGGTCGGAGGGCGCCGACGCTGCCGGGGCGGAAGTGGACGGCGGCGACGCGCACCTGGTGGTCGACGATATGGGCGTCGCCGATGTCGCAGGTGTGGCTGGACGCGGACGTTCCGGCGTTGATCCGGCTGGCGCGGTTGACTGACCAGGTGAATCGGGGCGAGTACGCGGGTGTGGTGCTCGCGGAGATCCGCCAGCTCGAGGATCGGTTCGGCTTGTCGCCGTTGGCGCGGCGCCGGCTGGCGTGGGAGCTCGAGCAGGCGACGGGCGCGAAGGACGGCGATGCGGACTCGTCGGACACGGCCGCCGCGAAGGCTGAGGAGGAGGGTCGGTGGCTTCGAGCCGTCTCCGACTAGACCGCACGCTCGGCCCGGTGGTCGGCATGTGGATCGAGTCGAACCTCGTGCACGGGCCCGGCGATGTGCAGGGTCAGCGGATCCAGCTTGACGATGAGCAGGCGCGGTTCCTGTGCCGGGCGTACGAGCTCGATGATCGCGGCCGGCGGAAGATCCGCCGTGCGGTGTTCAGCCGGCCGAAGGGTCGGGCGAAGAGCGAGTTCGGCGCGATGATCGCATGCGCGGAGGCGGCGGGGCCGGTGCGGTTCAACGGGTGGGATCACGATGGCCGGCCGATGGGCCGCCCGGTGCAGGCGCCGTACATCCCGATCGCGGCGACGGAGGAGGGCCAGGCGCAGGAGAACACGTACTCGGTGATCGAGTACATGCTGAAGAACGGGCCGATCGCGTCGCGGATGCCGCTCGACGTGGGTGTCACGCGGACGTACCTGCCGGATGGCGGGAAGATCCAGGCTGTGAGTGCCAAGGCGACGTCGAAGGACGGCGGCCGTGAGACGTTCAGCCTGTTCGACGAGACGCACCTCTACATCACGCCGGAGCTGCACCGCTTGCATGCGACGATCCGCCGCAACCTGATGAAGCGGCGCGCGGCCGAGCCGTGGTGCCTCGAGCCGACGACGATGTACGCGCCGGACGAGGGCAGCGTCGCCGAGAACGCGCACCGTTACGCGCTGAAGATCGCGGCCGGCGAGCTGCACGACCCGGGGTTCCTGTTCGACCATCGCCAGGCGCCGACCGACTTCGACTGGGACGACGACGAGCAGCTGCGCGCCGCGCTTGTCGAGGTGTACGGCGAGGCGGCGGAGTGGATGGACATCGAGCGGCTGCTCGCTGACGCGCGCGACCCGGAGATGGACGAGAGCGACTTCCGCCGCTACTTCCTGAACATCCCGACGGCCGGCTCGGATGCGTGGCTGCCCGACGGCGCGTGGGCGGCGTGCGCAGATCCTGGCCGCGTCGTGAAGCGGGGGGCGGCGATCACGCTCGGCTTCGACGGCAGCTACAACGAGGACGCGACCGGCCTGGTCGGCTGCACGATCGAAGAGGTGCCGCACCTGTTCGTAATCGGCGTGTGGGAGCGGCCGCCGACCGCGCGCAACTGGGTGGTGCCACGCGACGACGTGAAGATGGCCGTCCACCACGCCTTCGAGACGTACGACGTGCGCGAGTTCCCTGCCGACCCTCCGGGGTGGCGTGAGGAGATCGACGCCTGGGCGGATCGGTACGGGTCGCCGCCGGTGATCGAATACGAGCACAACAAGACGACGATCATGGCGCCGGCGTGCAAGCAGTTCTACAGCGACGTCGTCCGCCATCAGCTCACCCACGACGGTAGCGAGGCGCTCGCGCGGCACATCGCGAACTGCCGCACGAAGGACACGCCCGACGGCGCGTACGTGCGGAAGGAGTCGCGCCACTCGAAGAAGAAGGTCGACCTGGCCGTCGCCGCGATCACCGCGAAGGATCGCGCCAGCCTCGCGCCCGTCAGCGTCGGCGGGTTCATGTGGGCCGACGACGGCTTCGACGACGAGGAGCTCGACGAGCTCGAGCGCGAGGACGACCAGGAGTGAGTTGGTTCTCGCCGCCGGCGCCGCCGTTGAAGCGCCTGCTCGTGTCCGTGCACTACGAGCAGCGGGATGAGACCGGCGGCTGGTCGTCGCAGACGATTGAGGGCATCATCGACGGGCACGCCGACCCGGCCACCGGGCGGTACCGCGTGCATGACGTCGACGGTCGCTACTACCTGACGCACGCCGAGCGTGTCTACTCGGTCGACGAGCGTGCGAAGGTGACGGGCGAGACGGCGATCGACCGCAGCCGCGTGATCCTGGTGCAGATCCTCGGCGAGGACGCGCGATGAAGATCGGGTCGTCGGCAGCGCCTACTGCCCATGCGCCTCGTGCCGGCTTCACGAGGGGACGGCCCGAGTGATCCTGCGCACGCCATACGGCAGCCGCGAGGAGCGCCTGTTCGAGATGAGCGCGTTCATCCCGCGGCCAGGCTCGCTCGACTCGTTCGTCGACGGCCCGCTGCGCACGCCAGCGCTGATGGTCGCCGCCGTCGCGTGTTGTGTGCGGCTCATCAGCGAATCGCTCGCGTGCTGCCAGATCACGACCGGCATCGGGTCGGGCATGTCGTGGGTGCCTCGGCCGAACACGTGGCAGGCGCAGCTGTTCGCCGACCCGGCGCCCGTCGAGGGGTGGACGCCGTTCGACCTGACATCGGACACGATCAGCGCCGTCGAGATCGGTCGGCACAGCTTCCTGTGGAAGGTGAAGGGCAAGGAGAAGGTGCAGGAGCTCTACCCGATCGACCCGGACTACGTCCGCGTCACGCGCAGCGGCCCGTTCGGCAAGTCCGGCCCGAAGGTGATCCAGGCGCGCGTCGAGGGCGAGGTCCGCGACGTGACCGCGAGCGTCGTGCACATCCGTGGCTGGTCGCCGCTTCCCGCCGTCGACGGCATCTCCACCGTCGGCCTGCACGCGCGGCCGTTGTCGATCGCGCAGCAGTTCGACGAGTTCCGCGGCCGCTACTTCGCGAACGACGGTTTGCCGGGGATCATCCTGAACGTCCAGGGCCAGCCGACGAAGAACCAGCGCCGCGACATCCTCGACTCCTGGGTGAAACGCCACGGAGGCGCCAGGCAGACGAACCGGCCCGGCCTCGTCTGGGGCGGCACGACGGTCGAGAAGCTCGACACCGACCTGCAGAAGGCGCAGGCCGCCGACGTCGCCGACTCGATCACCCGCGACGTCGCGCGGATGTTCCGCGTCGTGCCGCTCGAGATGCTGCACGCGACCGTGCGGCAGTTCGAGCCGCCCGAGAGTCTGCGCGACAAGTTCTCGCTGCTGACGCTGAAGTCGCGCGCGCGCCGGTTCGAAGCGGCGCTGTACGCCGACCGCGACCTGTTCCCCGACCGCCGGCCGACGGCCGTTCGGCCGAAGCTCGACATGAGCGAGTTCCTATACGGCGACATCCTGACGACGTCGACGATCGTGCACGACCTGGTGCAGGTCGGCGTGCTCACCCAGAACGAGGGCCGCGCACTGATGGGCCTGCCGCCGTCGAGCGACCCGCTCGCCGACACGCTCCAGCAGACGCCCGTCGGCGGAGCGCCCAACTCGGCCGGTGTGCCGCAGAGTGATTCCGACCGCGAGTCGGATACCGAAGCCAAGGCTCTTGTCGCCAGCCTGATGCGTCAGATCGCAGCCGGGAACGTACCGGCGCTGAACGGCCACCACTGACCCCGTGACCATCCGCCCCCATCACCCGAGCGTCGGGAGGTAGACGCATGGACCCAGACGAACTGCGAAGCGTCGTCGGCTCGACCAGCCTCTCGCTCGGCGCGCGCGACGAGACGTGGGACGCCGGCGCCGCCCGCAAGGCGCTGCACCAGGACGATTACTCCAAGGCGTTCTTCTACCGGGATCCCAGCGGCGACCCGGCGACGCTGGCCGCGTACAAGCTGCCGTTCGCGAGCCCGAGCGGTGGCCTTCACGCCGTGTGGGGTGGAGTCACCGCGGCGGCGCAGCGGCTCTCCTCGCTGCAGGGCGTCAGCGACTCGGACATCGCCGGGATCAAGAAGAAGATCGCGGTCTACTACCGCAAGGCCGCGTCGAAGTACGACGACGACACCATCCAGGTGCCCTGGTCGAGCGGCTCCAGCGCGACCGGCGGCGACGTCGAGATGCGTTACTGCGTCGCGCCGATCACCCACGTCGACGTGCGGGACACGACCGGCAACGGCGACGACACGTGGACGATGAGCGGCTACGCCGCCGTCTTCAACCAGCAGACGCTGCTCTACGACGGCAAGTTCGTCCGGATCACCGAGGACATCGACCCGGGCGCGTTCGACGAGCTGCTGCGCAGTCAGGCGCTCGGCCAGCCCGACGGCGTCGTCCACTTCAACTTCGGCCACGACATGAACCGCGCCGTCGCCGCGACCGACGTCACCGCCGGCCAGCCCGGCAGCCTCGCGTTGCGCGCCGACAGCCACGGCCTGAACTTCCTCGCCAAGGTGCCGCGCGACGACCCGGACGGCGTCGCGATGGCCGTCAAGATGCGCACCGGCGTGCTCCGCCAGGCGTCGTTCGCGTTCACCGTCGACCAGGCCGACTGGACGACGACCGAGAACGCCGAAGGCCCCGACGAAGATCACCGCCGCATCACTCGGGTGCGCCACCTCTACGACGTCTGCGCGACCGCCCAGGGCGCGTATCCACAGACCGTCTCACAGCTTCGCAGCTACGCTGCGGGGATCGGTCAGCTCGCCGCGCTGTTCGGCGAGGGCCAGCCGCATCATCCGGGTCTCCGGGGTGCGTCGACCATCAACTCCGATCGGGAGGGTGGTCGTGGAGACAGTCGAGCTCGCCGCACGCGCGAGCTCGAGGCGATGCGCATGCAGGTCGCGGTCGCCGAGTCCCATCACTCCAGGAGGACACGATGAGCATGCTGTGCGACTACGAGCTCGCACGCCTGCGCCGGATCGAGTTCCTGATCCCGATCATGGGCGGCGACCCCGCCCTCGACACGGATCCGAAGCTCGCCGAGGCGCGGAAGCGGCACAACGCCGCGATCGACGAGATGCGCAAGGCGGCCGACGCCTACGCCGACCTCTCCGATGACGCCTCTGACGAGGAGCGCGAGAAGGCAAAGACGCTGTTCGACGAGAAGCGGTCGGCGCAGACGGCGGCGCTTGCCGACGTCGAGCGGTTCGAGGAGATCGCCGCGGCGCGCGCCGTCCAGCGGTCTCCCGAGCAGGACCCGGACGATGACAGCGTCCGGCGTAGCGACAACAAGGGCAAGGGCGGAACGCAGGTGCGCGAGCCGCTGACCTACTCGGTCGACCGGCCGGAGCGCAGCTGGCTGCTCGACCTCGCCCGTCGCAAGATGGGCGTCGGCGACTCCGAGGGCGCCCGGTCCCGCCTCGAGGCGCACCGCAACGAGATGCGCGTCGAGCTGAAGGACCGCGAGGAGCGACAGCAGCGCCGGTTCACGCGCGAGTACGAGGCGTGGCTCGACGGTGAGGTCCGCAGCGGCAACATCACGCGGCGGATGGCCGAGGCGCTCGTCGGCCACGGCTACCAGGAGCGCGCCGTGTCACGGATCGACGGTTCGGCCGGCGAGTTCGTCCCGCCGCTCGACCTGATCGACGAGTACGCGCCGTTCCTGCGGGCGGGCCGCCCCTTCGGAAACGCGGTGCGGACGCTGCCGCTGCCGCAGGGCACCGACCTGATCAACATCCCGCGCATCACGACGGGGTCGCTGACCGGGTTCCAGCCGCAGGACAACCAGAACGTGACGAGCCAGGACCTCGCGTCGGCGATGGTCGCGGCGCCGGTGCGCACGCTCGCCGGCCAGCTCGACGTGTCGATCCAGGTGCTGGAGCAGTCGCCGGTCGCGTTCGACCAGATCGCATTCCGTGATCTGGCGGCCGACTACGCCTTCCAGCTGAACACGGCGCTGTGGAACGGCGTCGGCGGCCCCGGCCAGCTGCTCGGCCTGCTGAACGTCGTCGGCATCGCCACGCAGACGTTCACCAGCGGCTCGCCGACGGCGGCGCTTGCCTACCCGAAGATCGCGGGTGCGCTGAACCTCGCCGCAACAAACCGCAAGATGCCGGCCACGTCGCTTTGGATGCACACCCAGCGGATGTACTGGCTCGGCAGCCAGCTCGACTCGCAGAACCGGCCGCTGCTTCCGCCCAGCGACTCGAACCCGATGAACGCGATGGGCGTCGTCGACAACGTCGCGCAGGGCGACACGCCGCTGCGGCTGCTCGGCTGCCCCGTCCACGTCGACCTGACCATCCCGACGAACATCTCGGCCAACCAGGACGTGATCGTCGCGACGCGCACGGACGACCACATCCTGTTCGAGGGCGACATGCGCGCCCGCGTCCTGGAGGAGATCCTCAGCGGCTCGCTCGGCGTCCGCTTCCAGATCTACTCGTACGTCGCCTGGACGGGCGGCCGCCTCCCGCAGGCCACCGCCGTCGTGTCCGGCACCGGCCTGACGACGCCCAGCTTCTAGACCAGGAAGGAGGAGACAGCCCAGTGGCAACCCAGGATCACGCATTCCGCAACAACACGTACAAGCAGTCGCTCGCCCCGGCGGCGCGGCTCACCGGCGGATCGCCGTTCAACGGCACCGGCGTCGACACCGCCGGCTACGAGTCGGCGTGCGCGCTGATCGACTTCGGCGCCTGGACGGACGGCACGCACACGCCGAAGCTCCAGGACTCTCCGGACAACTCGACGTTCACCGACGTCGCGGCAGGCAACCTCGACGGCAGCTTCACCGCCGTGTCGAGCGGCGCCGGCCAGAACCAGACCTACAAGGTCGGGTACAAGGGCGCGCAGCGGTACCTGCGCGTCGTCATGACCGTCGCGGGCACGACCACCGGCGCCGTGAGCGCCGCCACGATCGTGCTCGGCGACCCGATCGCCATCCCGGCACCGTAAGGAGGTAGAGCAGTATGGCGAAGACCGCCACTCCCGGCGGCCCCGAGGTCGCGATCACCGACCCGTTCGAGGTGACGCACCGCGAGAACATCGTCGCGGGCCTCTACGACGAGCGGCGCGGCTACGAGCAGCGCGTCGCGATCGCCGAGGCTGAAGGCAACAAGGCCGCCGCCGGCCACATGCGCAAGCACATCGACTGGGTGAACGCGGAGCTCGCCCGGTTCGGTGAGGACGTCAAGGTCGCGAAGGCCGCACCGTCCGACGACGGCGACGAGTTCGCCGGCCTGACCCGCGACGAGCTGAACGCCGTCGCGGCCGACGCCGGTGTCGAGGATGCCGAAAAGCTCCCCAACAAGGACGCCGTCGTTGAGGCGATCCTCGAGGCGCGTGGCTGACAAGCCACAGCCGAAGCAGCCAGAGCCGCGGCGGGACAACCCGCCGCGGCCTCGGCCGCCCCGAGAACTTTCGCCGCTGGAGAAGCGGCCCTACCCGCCCGCGGGCGTGGAACGCAGGTAGCGTGGCGTCGAGCATCCCCGCGTTCAAGGCGGCGCTGTTCACCGCACTACAGGCGCGCCCGAACCTCGCCACCGTGCAGGTCACCTACGGCGGCCCGTGGCCGATGCCGGAAGGCGAGTGGATCTGGCTCGCCGGCGTCAGCGGCCAGCAGGAAGCCGCCGCGATCGGCAACCAGCGCCGCGAGGAGCGGTACCGACTCAACATCCTGATCCGCGTCACGCAGACCGGGAACGAGTCGGCACAGCCGACGACGGAGCGGTGCTTCGCGCTCTTCAACGAGATCGAGCAGACGCTGCGCGCCGACCCGACGCAAGGCCAGTCGGTACGCGAGTCGTATCCGACCGGTCCGATCGAGCTCGCCGAGGACGTCACCAGCGACGGGTCGCAATGGGTGAGCGAACTCTTGGTCACCGTCGAAGCGCGGAAGCGGGTGAGCGCGCTGTGAGCATGTTCCCCGCCGAGAGCGAGACGCAGGTGACGCTGATCAACCAGGTCTGGCGCGCTCGCCCGTGTAGTGACCTCGCATGGTGGCTGCGTGCTTGGCGCGGCCTCGCGAAGCCCGCTCCGGGCGAGTGGCGCCGGCGCGCGCGGCCCCGTATCGGCCGCGCGCATGATGCCTTCACGCCGACGTGCCGCGCCTGCTGGGCCACGCCAAAGCGGCCGGACGCGCCGTACGTCGCAGCGTCGACCGACCCGACTCGACTGGAGGAGCGATGAGCAAGGTGGACACGAGCGACCTGGTCGCTCACCTGCAGGCCGAGTACGTCGGCCTTCGCCAGGAGGTCAGCGAGATCACCGACGAGGGCCTCGTCACCACGATCGTCGACACCCACCCGGTGCGCAGCGCGCAGATCCGCGAGCAACTCGCGGCGCTCGGCGCGGAAGTGCCCGAGATCGAAGGAGAGGAGGCGTAACCGATGGCGTTCGGAACCGGCACCCACGTCACCACCAACGGCGCGAAGATCATCGCCGCGCGTATCCAGACGACCGCGCCCGGCGCCGGGTCGGTCACGCCGCCCGCGCTGGGAAGCGCCGCACCGAAGCAGGTCGCGATGGGCCTCGGCGCGACCACCGCCGCGCGCACCGCCGCGACGACGGACACGAGCCTGTCGAAGGAGGTCGAGGCGCGCGTCACCGGTGCCGAGACGGTCACCAACAACGTCTACCAGGTCGTCGGCACGCAGACGAACACGAGCGCCGGCGTCGAGGCGATCGACGAGGCCGGCCTGTTCGACACGAGCGCCACCACGACCACCTCCGGCGCGGCCGCCGCAGCGACGACGCTGCCGCTGGCAAGCGGCGTCTTCCAGGCGACCGGCACCGTCTTCGCGATCAACGAGACGACGCCGGCTAACGGCGCGCAGACGATCACCATCACCGCCGGCGGCAACACGACCTCGGCGACGGTCACGCCCCTCACCGGCGCCGTGTCGAACGGCGACCGGATCGTGCAGGGCAACATGGCCACCACCGCGACGTTCGCGGTCGTCAACCTCCAGATCGGCGACTCGCTTCAGCAGACCTGGCAGATCACCAACACCGCGACCTGAGATGACCATCCAGGCAAAGACAGGCGAGGACTACATCGACCACGCCGACGCGCGCTGGGTCCACACCGCCTGCATCCTGCACCGCGCCGACGGTGGCGACGGCTCGGGACACAACCCGAAGTGCCCAGCGTGCGTGGAGACGGCGCGCGAGACGGTCGCGCACATCAAGGCGGTCGAAACGAATGCCTAGCCTCGACTCCAGTCAGCGCCAGTCGGCTGCCTACGCCGAGGGCCTGAAGCGCGAACTGCGCCGCCACTACCGAGCCGCCACTCGGCGCGGCAGCTCGGCCTTCGACGACATGCTGCGACGCAGCCGCGAGTTCTGGGCGCAGTACGACGAGATCAACACGCGGTACTGCCCCTGGGACCCCGTCTATTCCGGCACCCGCGCCGGCGTCACCCAGGCCGCGTCGACCGCCGACCTCTGGACGCTCTCGGTCGGATCAACCGGCCAGCTGCGCATCCTCGAGTCGTTCGTCGGTGGAGAGTCGACGGCGAGCGCCGTCGCGCGCCTGGCGATGCAACGATCAACGGGCGGCGCGACGCCGACGAACCAGACGCCGGAGAAGGCGTCGACCAGGTCGCCGAGCGCGGTCGCGACGTTCGCGACCACCTGGACGACTCAGCCGACGCTCTCAGGTAACCCGTTCCTGTTCCACGCCTTTAACACGTTCGGCGGGACAGACCGGTGGGTGCCACAGCCAGGTGAAGAGGTGTACCTCGTGAACTCGGAGATCCTGAGCCTGCGCCCGCAGACAGCGACGTCGAACATCTACAGCGCCCACGTCGTCTGGGAAGAGATGTAGTTGGGCGTCTACTCCTCCGGCACCTCGGCCACGAGGACGAACAACCGGTGGGCGGGCTACGCACTCCCCGCGAACCCTGGCTACACGCGGTTCCTGCGCTCGCATATCTACGTCGAAGGCGGCGGCACCAACACGACGGTCCAGCGGTGGTTCTGGCAGCGCGTCACCGCCCTCACCGTCACCGCAGCGACCGCCGAGAAAGCATCGACGCGATCCCCCGCTTTCGCCGGGACGGCAGGGAATGCCGAATCCGTCGCCGGCACGCTTGCGGGCAACCCGTACTACTACTACGGCGCGGGCCAGGAGCGGTTCCTCACGATGCGGCACCTGGCGTATCCGCGTCCGAACGCGAACCCCGTCCTGATCGACGCCGAGCAGGGCGTCGTCGGCGCGAACGTCACCACCGGCGTGTCGAACGTCTACGACAACGACACCGTCTTCAGCGACGACGTCCCGCACGTCCCGGCCGACCACCTTCCGCGGCGCCGCAGCCGTGACGCGGGATGGTGGCACATCTACAGGCATGGCACCGAGTTGTCCGGCGCAGGCGCGAACCAGATCGTCAGCAACGGCCGCGCGGCCCTCGTCTACCAGGTCGGTCGGAACCGGAACGTCGGATGGTCGACGCACGGGTTTATCCTCCTCAACTCGTCCGGGCCGACCACGAACTTCCTGACGCTGACCTGCTCGACCAACGTCAGCGCGCTGCTGCAGAACCAGACAGGCAAGCCGCTCGCAGGCGCGGTCACCGACAGCGCGACACGCACGAGCCAGACAGCGAAGCCGCTGGCGGCCGCAGTCACCGACAGCGCCGGTCTCGCCCGCCAAGCCGCCAAGCCGCTCGCCGCGAGCCAGAACGCGAGCTCGGCAATCACGAGACGGATGAGCCGCAGCTACCCCGTCAGCGTGACCGGCTCTGCCGCTGTTTCCCGGCAGACCGCGAAGACGCTGGCCGTGAGTGTGACCGGCTCGGCCGCGACCACGCGGCGAATCGCGAGGACGCTGCAAGCGGCGCTGAACGACTCGGCGAGTCTGACGAAGCAGACCGCGAAGACACTAGCGGCGAGCCTGAACGACTCGGCCAGCATTGCGCTCACGAAAGTGCACGTACTCCTGCTCGCCTGCTCGACGAACGTGAGCGCCGCAGTCACCCGACAGGTGACGCGCGTCCTCGCCGCGGCGCTGAACGACTCGGCCACCGTCACGAAGCAGACGTCGAAGCCAGTCACGGCGACGAACTCGACGTCGACCACGCTGCAGCGGCGCCCGTCGAAGACGTTCGCCGCCTCGGAGACGGCGTCGGCGGTCGCGCAGCGCCGTGTCGGGCGCTCCTTCGCGGCTACCGCGACCGCCGGCGCCTCGGTCACGAGGCGCACGGGCCGCACGCTCGCCGCGTCGACGAGCTCAAGCGCCGTGCTGCGCCGCCAGCCTGGGAAGCTGTTCGTGCCGCAGGTGATCCTGGGCGCGGTAGCGACGATGGTGAAGCAGGGCATCGCGCACGCGCTGGGGCGCAGCTTCGGCGTCCATGGCCGCCAGGCCGGGTTCGGTGTCTCGGCGAGCGAGGCGACGATGCGCACCGCGCCGCGGCAGGCGGGGCTCTCTGCCGGCGCGAGCCAGGCCGAGTTGGGCGTCGACGCGAGCCAGGCTAACTTCGACGAGCCGGACCCGCTGCCATGAGCATCCTGCAACGAGTCGTCGGCCAGCAGTCGCCGACGATCAACGACCTGATCTCGCTGACCGACCCATCGTTCGACCTGACAGGCTGCTCGAGCCACTTCCGGATGCGCGTGCCCGGCAAGAGCGTATCCGCGATCGACGAGTCAGAGGCGGTGACCGGCACTACGGCGCCGCCGAACTCGACCGCCGCCACCGTCTACACGCCGAGCGTCACCTTCGCCGCGCTCCCGAGCGGGCTCTACGAGTTCTGGCACACCGTCACACTCTCGGGCGGTGCTGTGCAGGACACGCCGGAGCAGCTCATCTACCTGAGCCAGCACGCGCAGATGCCGGGCGACCTGTGCTCGATCGGCGACGTCAAGGTCGCGTTCGAGCCGGCGATGCAGGTCACGACCCGAGACGCGCGGATCGCGGGCCTCATCGTGGCCGCGTCGCAGATGCTGAACCAGCAGCTCGACCGCGAACTCACCCCGCAGAGCACAGCCCTCACGCGCCGCTTCCGCGTCGCCTACGAGGGCGACGACCTGCACGCCGGCCAGGAAGTCGACCTCGCGCCGTACGACCTGCGTTCGGCCAGCTCGGTCGTGCTGCATCCCGAGTCGTCATCGCCGACGACGCTGGTCGCGAACACCGACTACGTCCTCGAGCCGTTGAACGCGCCCGACACCGGCACCTACACGCGGCTGAAGCTGTCGGACCTGCTCGTCTACTCGAGCACCTTCCAGATCGGGTTCGGGTACGCCAACCTCGACATCACCGGCAACTGGGGCGCGTGGACGACGGACACCGTCCCCCAGGTCGTGCGCGAGGCATGCGTCGACACTGTCCGCTCCTGGATGCGGCAGAACCCGGCCGCCTACGCCTATGCCGAGCAGAACGACCCGGGCATGCTCACCCCGGCCCCGGCGCCGACGTTCTCGATCCCGCCGGGAGCCTGGAAGAAGGTCCAGTACCTCAAGCGAATGTGGCTCTAGGAGGGACAGCGATGAAGGTCAGATACATCGGCCCGCACGTGGACGGCGTCGAGGTCGTCACGGCCGGGTTCGCCGGCCAGGACGCGCCGCGCGTCAAGGTCGCGCACGGCGAAGCGTTCGAGACCACGAAGGAACACGCCGAACTGCTGCTCCAGCAGCCGGACAACTGGGAGGCCGCCAAGCCGGCGGCGAAGCCGAAGACGAAGGAAGGTGAGCAGGAATGACCGTAGTCGCCTCTGGCCTCGGCGCCCAGTTCGGGATGGCCGTCGAGCCCTACACCAACGAGGTGCAGACGATCTCAGGGACGCCGAGCGGCACGTTCGGGCTCGTGTTCGACGGTGCCAACACCGTCACCACCCTCGCAACGAACGCGAGCGCCGCGAGCATCCAGACGGCGCTTAACAACCTCGTGAACCTCGGCAACGGCGCCGGGTCGACGTTCGGTGTGACGTGCACCGGCGGCCCGCTGCCGACCACCGTCAACGTCACCTTCAGCGGCACCCTCGTCGCTGCTCGCAACGTGCCACAGCTGAGCGTCCAGGGTGCCATCACCGGCCTCACGTTCGCGACGCCGACGCCCGGGACCGGATATGGCAGCGGCGCGACAGCGACCCGGTTCCTGGAGATCGATAGCGAATCGCTCGGCCTCGACGTGGGGCGCATCGAGTCGGCCGCGCTGCGCGCCGGCAACCGCGTGCTGCGCACCGACCGGTGGGTCAGCGGCAAGAGGGACGCCAGCGGCGACATCAACTTCGAGGTCGCGACGACCGGGTTCGGGCTCCTGTTCAAGCAGATGTTCGGCGCGAGCGCGATCACGACGCCGACGAACGGCGTCCTCACCCGCGACCACACCTACACGATCGCCGACCCGACCGCGCAGAGCCAGGTCTACCAGTTCGGCCGCCCCGACACGAACGGCAACGCGAACCCGTTCACCTACCCGGGCGGCAAGATCATGAGCTGGGAGCTGTCCACCGACATCGACGGGCTATTGATGCTGAAGGTCACCGTCAACTGTCAGGACGAGCAGCAGACCGTCGCGCTCGCCGCCGCCGCGTTCCCGACGCAGCAGCCGCTGAGCTGGGTCGGCGGCGCGATCTCGATGGGCGGCGCGAACGTCGGCTACTGCACCAAGATCTCGGTCACCGGCGACCTCGCCCTCAACGCTGGCCGCTACTTCCAGAACAACAGCGTGCTGAAGAAGGAGCCGCTGCCGAATGCGTTCGCCAACCTCGGCGGCACGGTCAGCCTCGAGTTCTTCGACACGAGCGCCTACAACCGTTACGTGAACGGGCAGCTCGCCCAGATCGTCACCACCTGGACGGGCCCGCAGATCGAAGCCGTCACCCCGACCTATTTCAACACCGTCCAGGCGACGATCCCCAACGCGCGCTTCGACGGCACCACCCCGAACATCGCAGGCGCGGACGTCCTCGCGTTCGACCAGCCGTTCAAGGCGCTCTACGACGGCGCGAGCAGCCCGATCACGCTCCTCTACCGCACGACCGACACCGTCGACTGATGGCAGTCGAGTTCGGGATCGAGGTGGAAGGACTGCAGGAGGCCGTCGCCGCGCTGACGGGATTCCGCGTCCGGATGCGAGTCCGCCTCGCTGACACGCTCCGCGACGGCGCCGACCTCGTCCGGAAGGGCGCGAGCGGCCAGGCCGTCCTGCGCGGCGACGTGTATCACGGCAAGCCAACCGACCACGGCGACCCAGGCCGGATGCCCGGCGACCTGGCCCACAAGATCAAGGTGCAGATGCGCAGCCTCTTCACCTACGACGTCGTCGAGTACAGCCGCACCCGCAGCCGCGCCTACCCGGGCGGCTACCCGTACCCGCGGCGGATCGAATACGGCCCGGGCGGCAAAGCATTCATGGCGCCTACCGCTCGTCTGATGTCGCCGCTGGTCGAACGGATGGTGAGCGACATGATCGACGAGCTCGAAGCTGAGGAGGATCTGTAGATGGCCCACATCACCATCGACGGCACGACCTACCCGATGCCGCAGACGAGCGACCTCACGCTCGGCGAGATGGAGGCGGCCTCGGCGCTGGGCGCGAAGGTGCCGACCAGTTCCGAGGACGCGCTCGACCCGACGTGGGTGCGCGCCCTGATCTGCATCGCGATGCGTCGCGCCGGCGAGACGGTCGACCCGGAAGCCCTCAAGGAGCTCCGGTTCGGCGACATCGACTGGGAAGAGGATCCGGGTGATGCCGTCCCTCCTCCAAACAGGGCGCAGCGGCGCGCCGGCGCGAAAACCGCCAAGCGGAAGAGTGGCAGCTAGGTGACGACCCGGCGCTCCTGTGGACGCCGACTCTCGGCGCCCAGTTCCACCTGCAGCCGAGCGAGCTCAGGTATCTCCGCGTGAGCCAGATCGAGATGATCCACGACGCGCTGAAGCAGCTGCACCGCGAGGCGGAAGAGGCGCAGCGAGCCGCGAGGCGGATGCGTGGCTAGGGACATCCGAATCCGGATTACGGGCAGCAGCGGCGACCTGGAACGCGCGGCCGCCGAGGCGGGGATCGCGCTTGAGATTCTCGGGAAGGACGCCGACCGCAGCGGCAAGAAGCTGAAGGGGTTTTCGAGCGGCATCCCGTTCATTGGCGGTTCGCTCGACGGCCTCAACAAGGATCTGCTGAAGACGGCGGGCGGGTTCCTGTCCGCGATCCCGGGCATGGAGGGGTTCGGCCAGGAGTTGGTGCAGATGGCGCCGATGCTCGCGCCGATCCTGTCATGGGCTGAGGCGATCCCGGTCGCGATGTTCGGCGTCCTGTTCGCCGTGAACGCGCTCACTCTCGGGCTCGGGATGCTGCTCGCAGTCATCGGTGACCTGGTCGCGCCCGTCGCTCTCGTCACTGGCCTGCTCGGCGGCCTCGGCATCGCGTTCGTGCTCGCCGGGAAGAAGGCGTTCGGCGGCGGCGGCGCGCTCAGCGGCCAGCTCAGCGTCCTCAAGCACCAGTTCGACAACCTCACAACGACGCTCGCGAACGACTTCATGCCGGTGTTCCGGTTCCTGATCGACAACGCCCACCAGGCGCTCAGGTATCTGAATCAGATCGCGCATCTGCCGCTCGCCGAGGCGTTCAAGAGCCTCGCCACGACGGGCGTACAGGCCGTCACCCGGTTCCTCAACCAGGTCGGCCACATGCTCGCGCGGCCGATCAAGCTCGCCCTGCGGATCGCGTTCGGATCCGGGAAGGGCGGCAACGAGGTGTCGAGCGCCGTTTCTGGCTTGTGGAACCAGTTCGTTCGTTTCTGGACGGGGTACACGAAGACGCAGCGTCTCAACTTCAACGGCCACGTCGTCGTGACGCAGACGCAGGTCGACGGCGCGCTCCAGCCGTTCCTGGACTGGTTTAACCGGCACAACTTCACCGCTCAGGGCGAGAAGATCGCGAACACCATCATGGGCGGCGTCGCGAAGATCGCGGGGCCGCTCTCGACGCTGCTCGGGCACATCTTCCTACAAGCCGGCCAGAAGGCGTTCAGCCAACTATGGAGCCTCGGGAACCGGCCGCTCATCAACATCGTGCCGACGAAAGCGGTTCTGAACGACATCAAACAGGTCGCGATTGATGCGTGGCACTACGACGCCGCACATCTGAAGGAGATCCTCGGCGGCGCGTTCCTGGTCGTCGCGAAGCTCGGCCGGAACGCCTGGAATGACGTGAAGCAGGATGCGTCGGGCGTGTGGCACGCCATCGCCACGATCGCGCGCGTCGAGGCCGGCTCGATCGCGACCGCTGTGCGCACCCTCCTGTCGAAAGCGTGGAACGCGACGAAGTCCGCGGCCGGCGATGCATTCCACTACGCCAGGAACCTCGCAGGGGGGATCCTCGCGAGCATCCAGGGATGGATTCAGGGGAAGGTCGCCGGGGCGTGGAACGCGGTGAAGAACGCCGCACAGCGGGTCTGGAACTTCATCAGCGGCCTGTTCTCGAAGGTGCTTTCGGTGCACATCTCGTGGCCGAGCCCGCCGGGCTGGGTGACGAGCCTGCTCGGCGGCGCGGGCGGCCTGCTCGGCAAGATCCCTCACAGCATCCCCAGCTTCGCCCAGTCCGTACCGAGCGTCGCGCAGGCCATCTCGCAGGCCGGCTCCGCGTCTGGGCTGACCGTCGTCAACTTCACACAGCACGTGCACGGCACCGTCGTCGACACCGCCGGCCTTGCCCGCGCGACGCGGCGCGGATTGACCCAACTCGGCCGCGTCGGCACCATTCGCGGCGACGTCCTCGAACGCACCCCGCTGGTGAGCCAGTGACCACCGCGCTGTGGCCGACCGTGCACCTGTACGCCGACTTCGCCGGCGCGCCGCTCTCGTCGCACTCGAACCCCGCCGACATCGCGGGCGACCTCGTCGGCTTCCAGACACACCGCGGCCGTGACAACACGGCCAGCACCTTCGACGTCGGCAGTTGCACCCTTGTGCTCGACAACACCCTCGGCCAGTACGGGCCGACCTACACCCAGACGCCGTGGGCCGGGAACATCCAGCCGATGAAATGGATGCGCCTCTGGTGTGTCGCAGGCGCCGCGGTGCCGAACATCTTCGAGGGCTACGTCGACGGGTGGACGCTCGTCACCAGCGGCACCGGCGAGGAGTACGTGACGGTGACGCTCAGCGACGCCTTCAAGATCCTGAACCTGTTCCAGTGGACGGGCGGATCGACGAGCGCGACGACCGACCAGCGCATCCAGACGGTCGAGCAGCTCGCCGGTTTCACCAGCTTCGGCCACCTCGACACGGGGCTCAGCACCGTGCCCGCCATCCTGGCGCCCGCGAATCTGAACGGGCTGCAGCACTGCCAGGACGTCGCGAATACCGAGGACGGCCAGTACTACATCGGCATGAACACGCCCACCGTCGGAGCGGCGGGCTTCGTGTTCGAGAGCCGCTACCACCGCTCGACGGCCTCCCGGTCGACGACGAGCCAGGCCACGCTGATCGACGACGGCACCGGCACCATCGACTACGAGGACAACCAGAGCTTCGCCTACGACGACAGCCAGATCTGGACGAGTTCGACCGTCACCGACGGCAACGGCGACACGTTCACCTACACAGACACGAGCTCGGCGATCACCAACTACCTGAACCGCACCCAGACCGTCTCGATCCTGACCACGGCGCCGAACGAGGGCGCCGACCGCGCCGCGTGGACGGTTCAGTCGTCGCTCGGCCAGCTCAACCAGGTCCGGATCGACGGGATCACCGTCGACCCCGTCTTCGCCGCCACCGCCTCCGGCACCACCACGCTCTGGCAGACGCTCCTCAGCCTCGACATCAGCGACCGGGTCACCGTCAAACGCACCGCGCCGCCATCGACGCTGCACGGCCTCCCGTCGAACCAGATCACCGGCGACTTCTTCATCGAGCGGATCGACCATTCCGTCAGCCTCGCCGACGGCTATTGGCAGGTCACGTTCGGCCTGAGCGCCGTCACCCAGACCGCGCCGAACTGGCTCATCATCGGCACCGGCAAGCTCGGCACCACCGGCGGCGCCAACACCGCAGTCCTCGGATACTGATGCCCTACCCGATCCCGCCACGTCCTCGCGCCGCCGAGGCAGTCAGCCGCGCCTACGTGAACCACGGCCGGTGGGTCGTCGACTGTGAGTGCGGGAACGCCGTCGAGGCTGTCACCGACCCGCTGCCATACCAGATCCGGATCGGACAGAAGAAGTGGCGGTGCGAGCCGTGGACGCCCGAGGCGCACCCGGACGGGTTCTGCGGGTCGCGGTACACCGTGCTTTGGCCGCGCCATGCCGACCGCATCATGGCGATCCTCAAACACCGGCCGCGCGCGTCGAACCAGAACTGGATGCCGGGCGAGCCTCTCAGCCTGCTCGTCGCGGAGAACCTCGAGCATGGATGCGCCGTCCCCGACGATGAGGTAGGTGCCTAGTGGCCTGGACGAGCCCGATCACCTTCGTCACCGGCAACGTGCTCACGGCCGCCCAGATGAACACCTACGTCCGCGACAACACGAACTTCGTTCACTCGCCGCCCGGGTGTCTCGCCACCGTCGGCGGCACCCAATCCATCGCCACCGCCACGAACACCGCCTGCAACTTCACGCTCGCCGACATCTACGACACCGACTCGATGCACGACAACGTCGGCGCGCCGAGCATCATCACGATCAACACGACCGGCGTCTACTTCTTCTGGGGCGCACGCGAATACGCGCCCAACAACACCGGCCGCCGCAGCCTAGGAATAGAGATGGTGAATCCCGGCGTGGAAATCGCCGTTTACACCGACCCCGCGCCGCTCGCCGCGACGAACTCAGTCCTGAACGTTTCGGGCACCTACAAGGTCACCGCCGGCGTCGACACCGTCCGCCTGCTCACGATCCAGACATCAGGCGTCGCCCTGAACCTGCTCGGCACTGCGAGCGCCGGCATATTCGACAGCGCCGCCGCGTTCTTCGGCGCCCAATGGATCAGCGACGGGACATGACCGTAGGCAGGGTCGATGAATGAGCGAACCGCAGGAGCCCAGCTATGAACCCGTTCATCGTCCCGCTCCTGGCCGTCCCTGTCGTGCTCGGCATCGACTGGTCAAGCGTCAGCGGCGGCAGCCTCGCGATCATCGGCACCCTCGTCCTGATCGCCGGGTTCGGGTTGCGGTACACGTCGAGCGGCAGCGAGGCGCGCGACATGCTCAAGACGATGAACGAGGAGCTGCGCGCCGACAACGCCGAGCTCCGCGGCGAACGCGAATCGCTCCTCGAAGCGCAGGAAGCGCTGAAAGATGACATCCACAAGCGCGAGCTCGAGACGATGGAACGCGAGAAGGTGATCGCCGAGTTACGCGCCCGCCCGGACACGACCGAACTGATGCGCCGGCAGGACGACAACCACACCGCGGCGATGGAGATCGCGGAGAAGACGGCGGAGACGCTCGAGCGCGTCGTCGGGATGCAGGGCGACCTGCAAGCGATCGTCGCGGCCAGCCTCAACCGGCCGCAGCGCCGCACCGACCCAGGCACGTAGGGCCGCCGCGAGCGACCACGACGACCCCGCCAGAACCCTACCCAACCCATTCGAGAGCGACCTCGAAAGGAGCGCAGCAGCATGCCACTACTGATCGACCGGAGCAACAACAACGGCGCCGACGACTACGCCGTCGCCCACAAGGCGGGCGTGACACACGGCTCGTTCAAGGCGACCGACGGCGTGGTGATGGCGGACGGCAAGATGTTCGTCGACGCGACCTACACCGACCGGATGGCTCGAGCTCAGAAGTCCGGGATCATCTGCGGCGCCTACCACTTCGCGCAGCACGGCGACCCGGTCGCCGAGGCCGACCACTTCCTGAGCGTGATCGGCACGCCCAGCGCCGGGCATCTGCGGCCGTGTCTCGACCTGGAAGAGGGCCAGTCGGCTGCGTGGGCCGACGCCTTCGTCCGCCACATTCAGGCGAAGCTCGGGTACCTGCCCATCCTGTACGGGTCGACGAGCCAGATCCCCGCCGTCCGCGCCGGCAGCACCGCCGCCCGCGCGTGCCCGTGGTGGCGCGCCGAGTACGGCCCGAACGACGGCGCCCGCCACCCGTTGCAGGGCGGCGACATGGGCGCCGCGGCGCACCAATACACCAGCGTCGCCCACATCACCGGCATCGAAGGGCACACCGACGCGAGCGTGTTCCTGGCGTCGCCCGTCGCGATGCTCGTCCCTGCGACGCGGCCGAAGTGGCACCGCCCCGACGGAGTCACGGTGCATTGGGTCGGCGGAGACGGCAAGCCCAGGTCGGGCGATTTCCGCGGCCTCGGATGGTTCCAGTTCCGCCACCCGCGCGCATGGTGGCGCGGCACCGTCACGTCCAAGCCGACCGCGAAGAAGAAGCCGTGACCGAGCCGCCGATCAACATCCACGTCCATTCGACGCTCAGCCGCCGCCAACGCGCGCAGCTGCGCAGAGCCCTCTACAAGGAGGAACCAGCCGTGTCCGTAGTCCCCGTGAAGTCCGCGCCGGCGAAGCCGGGGTGGCAGACCACCGAGTTCTGGGTCACCGTCCTCACCGCCGTCGGCGCCACCGCCGCCGCGGCGACCAACAACCTGCCGCCGCGCTACGCCACGCTCGCCACGACCATCAGCGTCGTCGCCTACGCCATCAGCCGCGGCCTCGCCAAACACTAGGAGGATCCTCATGAGCTGGACTCGACCAGAACCAAGCCTGCACCTCCTGCTCTGCATCGTCGCGCTCGTGATCGGCGTGCTCGTCTGGGCGAACGCGATCCACGTCTCCACGCTGCACGCAGCTGCGGGCCTCATCGTCGTCATCGTCGCCGTCCTGAGCGCGCTCTAGGTGGCAGCCGTCCCGACAATCGACGTCGTGAACGAGTCGACCGTCCTCGGCGACGCGGACGTCACGCCCGTCGTCCACGCCTTGCACGCGCAGGTCGCCGACGACTTCCGCCCCCACTGGGATGCCGGGTGTCGCCTCGTCCAGGCGAAGGCGATCGGCGCGACGAGTTGGGGGCTCGTCATCCTCGACGACTCTGACCAGGCCGGCGCGCTCGGCTACCACGACCTCACCGCCAACGGCCTGCCGCTCGGCACGGTGTTCGCGAAAGACGTCCTCGCCGACGGCATGAGCTGGACGGTCACGGCGAGCCATGAACTGTTGGAGATGCTCGCCGATCCGTGGATCGACGCGGCCGTCCAGGTCGCCTCGAGCACGTTCTACAGCCTCGAGGTGTGCGACGCCTGCGAGGACGACTCGTTCGGCTACACGATCCAAGGGGTCGAGGTCAGCGACTTCGTGCTCCCCGCCTGGTTCCGATCGGACGCCGCGACGGGCCCGTTCGACCAGCGCGGCCACATCACCCAGCCGCTCGAGCTGCTGACCGGGGGTTACATCGGTGAGTGGACGCCGAGCCGCGGGTGGACGCAGAAGGTGGCCGACGAGCACGCACCCGTCAGCCGCCGCATCCCGCTACGGCAGAAGAAACACGAAGGCGTCGCGCTCACCCGATCAACCCGAGGAGCAGTCTGATGGCAGCCGACACGCCGTTCACCTACTGGTTCACCGTCGACCACGTCTACGACGGCGACACCGTCATGGGCCGGCTCGACCTCGGCCTTGGCATCTATCTCGGCGGCCTGCCGACGATCCAGCAGGCGCACGACCTCGTGTCCTACTCGGTGCGCCTCTACGGCATCAACTCGCCCGAGCTCAACAGCCCGGACCCGGCGACGCGCACCGCAGCCGAGGCGGCGAAGGCGAACCTGCAGACGCTGCTCCAGCCGGGCGAGTACATCCGCGTCGTGTCGATGGGGTGGGACAAGTACACGAAACGCATCGACGGCATCCCATACTCGCCGCAAGGCGTCGACTGCTGCCAGGCGCAGCTCGACGGCGGGTTCGCCATCCCGTACCTCGTCTGAGGTCGGAGGCTCGTGTGGGCAGACCGAGCGTCGACAGGATCGGCGCGAAGCGAAGAGGAGGTCTAGTGACCGATTCGTCGTCTATTCCCATGCGCCCTCGCGGCGCTCACCCTCCTGTGCGTCGCGGGCCCAGCTTCGGCGCATGTCCCGTTCCCGCGGCCGCCAGTCCAGCGATCTTCGTGTGGTTCCCGGTCGGCGCCGGCGCTATGCCGCCTGCACTGGTGGGTTCGACGCACATGGTCGCTCGAGCGTGCGCGACACCAGCCACGTTCTCCGTACTGGTTCACGGCTGAACACCACCCCGCGCAAGCGCCGTGGCTCGCCCGCCGCATCGCATGGCGCGCTCGAGCCCACCGCGCTAGCCTGATCCCCATCGCGCCGTGGCCGCCCGGGTGGCTCGCCGACGCACTCTGCGTCCACCACTACGAGGGCGCGTGGAACGCCGACACCGGGAACGGCTACTACGGCGGGATGCAGTTCGACCTCTCAACGTGGGAGGCGAACGGCGGTGAGGGTCGCCCCGACCTCGCGACGCCGCGCGCGCAGCTGCTCGTCGCGCTCGCGACGTGGCGGCACCGCGGCTGGGAGCCGTGGCCGAACACGGCCGCGATGTGCGGCCTGCTCTAGCCCGCCGCGGGCGGCTTCGTCACGTGGTGCACTTCCACGACGTGTGGCCGGCCACGGTCGCTGCACGCGATCGCCAGCGCCACGACCCACCCGACGAACGTCCAGCCGAGTAGGCCGTTGATGACGGCGACGGTCCCGATCTGGCGGTGCCGGATGACAGCTACGATCGTCGGCACCCAGTACGCCGCGAGGATGACGATGATCCCGATCCCGCCGCTGGGATGGTCTGCGATCGCGACGAAGATCGAGAACGCGATGAAGACTGCGATCAGTCCGAGCGGCACCGCGAGGGTCCAGAAGAGGACGGGGTGGCTGCGCCTCATGGCGTCCATGTCAGCCTCCTGATGTTGGCTATTCGCCGGCCGGCCGTCCATGCCTTGCATGTGGGCCATGTGAGCAGGTTCATGCGGGTCTCCTAGCGTGATGAGACATACTTGACACGTTGCCAGTGGCAAGCATAGAGTTTGACAGTTTCTTCACACGGGCGCGGGGGGCGCGGGCGATGGCGGCGGATGCTGATCTGGTCAAGATGATCGACGCCTGGATCCGTTACCTGATCGCCCTCCGCGCCGAGGTCGCGGACGAGGATCGCCCGGACCCGGTGTATCGCCCGGCGGGCCACCGGTCGGAGTGGGCGGGTCCTGTGCGGCGCCCGGGCCGCTGACGCCATCCAGGAGCTCGGCGACGGTCACGCCGAGTGCCATCCGGATCGCCTCGATCGTTCCGAGCCGAGGATCCGTGCCCTTGCGCTCAACGTTGTCCCAGGTGCCGGCCGGGACGCCTGTGCGCCTGTCCGCTTCTGCGGGGCTTTTGTAGCCACGTTCGATGCGGAGTCGTCGTACTCGTGTCCCGAAGGTCTCATCCATGTTCGCTACGGCGAGAATGCCATGCCTTGTTCGCCGCGTCAAACTAGACGTCCCTCAGAAGGGGGATCTTCCGGCTAATCTGCTTCGGCTAGTTGACAGCGGCTAGTTAGCCGTATAGGGTGCGCCTCGATGAAGTTCAATGGGCGGGCACTCAGGCAGATCAGGGAAGACCGCGGGCTGACGCAGGAACAGCTTGCAGCTGCGATCGACGGCACCTTCGGCACCATCTCGAAGCTCGAGCGTGAGGTCGGCGGAGAGCCTCGGCTGTCGACGATCACGAAGATCGCTGCCGCGCTCGACGTGCCCGTCTCCGACCTGCTCACCGAAGAGGCCGTCGCGTGAAGCAGACCGCCGTCCTTCGGTTTTTCCTGGGTGCGCTGCTCGGCTGGGCCGTGTTCACCGGCGCGTTCGCCGCGAAGGCGTTCGGCCATCCGACCGCGACGTTCCTCAGCGCCCGCACGACGATTCGTGTGCACGGCGAGCTCGTGCTCGGCCATCACGTCCGCGTCTGCTCGTGGCGGCCCGGCGACGCTCGCGTCCGCGGCCTCGTCCGCTACTCGAAGCGGCTGCACACCGTTCCAGGGTGGGCGCTGGCCGGCCAGCGGACGAGCCGCGCGGTCTGCAGCCTGAACGGCGGGACGTATCGCACCGCTCCGGGCGCCGGCCAGTACCGGCCGAGCGGGACGCTCTTCGCTGGCGGTCGACGTGTGCGGGGCGTGACGGACGCGCCCGCCGTCGGCTTCCTCTCCCGCGGCCGCGTCGTGTTCGGCGCTCGCGCAGCTCGGAAGGCTGGCAGCGGCAACATCATGAACGGGCTCGCGTTCCTCGTCAGTGGTGGCCACCCGCTGCTCCAGCACTCGGACGCGGCGTGGACGACGCCGAAGCAGTTCACCTGTGGCGCGCCCGGCACCGACGGGACGTATGGGTGCAGCCGCTCGAACCTGGTGCAGTTCCGGAACGGCCGCGTCGGCCTGGTCGAGATCGGCCATGCGTCGATGCCGCTCGCCGCGCGGATCCTTGTCCGTATGGGCGCCCGCGAAGCCGTCACCTTCGACTCGGGTGGCGCCGCCTTGATGTGGACACTCCAAGGCTCGCACAACACCGGCAGCCGCACCCAGGTCGGCCACCTGATGGGAGCGACCGTCGGCTCGGTCTGGAAGCGCAGGATCCCCGACGCGATCATCGTGAACGCGAGGCCGCTGTGAAGACTGGATACGTCGTCCAGGTGAACACGGGGCGCGGCTGGCGCAAGCGCCGCGACATCCACGTCATCACCGACGGGCGCCACTACGAGAAGCAGGACGACGGCACCGAGGTCGAGGTCATCCATGAGGGCAGCGGTCGCCGCCGCGCCGAGCGGCTCGCCTCGGCCTGCGAAGCCGCGCCGCGAGCGACGAGCTCGAGCGACGGCTACCAGCACCGCGTGATCGAGGTGGATCTGTGAAGCGCCTCGGGATCTGTGCGTTCGTCGCCGGCCTGGTCGTCGGGCAGACGTTCAACGGCCCGGTCACCGAAGCGATCGGTATCTACATGCTCGCGCTGGCCGCGCTGCTCGCTGTCTCCTACGCGCTCACGTCGACCGTGCGGGGAGCAGCCCGATGAACCTCGTCTGTCTCCTGGTCGGTCATCGGTGGCGGCGGATGCGTGGCGGCTATCGGAACCGTCAGCAGTGCGAGCGGTGCCGCACCTATCGATGGGCGGACGAGCGATGAGCTTCCTATTCGGACTGGTGATCGGGATCTTTCTCGGCGGCACGGGCGGCGTCATCCTCGCCGCGATGCTCGCTGGCGCTGCGGCTTCGGATGCGCAGCGCCCAAAGCCTGACCCTGGGCGTCCCCTCTGTCCTGACTCCCCACAAGGGAGTCGACGCCCGGGGTCAGGGAGTTCCAAGGGCGGCGACCGAGCCGTCTAAAACCAGCGGCCCGGCCACAGTCTGGTTCCCCCCAGAGGCCGAGCCGCATAGTCAAGGAGAAGGGTACATGCACAAGAAGAGGGCACTCACCATCGGGATCGCCGCGTTGGCGATCGCCGCGCCCGTGGCACAGGCGAATCCGGCGAACAGCATCCAGCCGGCGCACGTCTACTTCGGCGCCGTCCATTCGGGTAGCCACCCGAATCGGATCGTCCGGCTGCACAATGGGACAGGCGCGCTCGAGCGGATCACGAGCATCGGCGTCTCCGGAAGCGGCGGCGGCAAGTTCACCCTCGTCGGCAAGTCGGCGCTGATCGACGCGACGCTGCTGCCGCGGTGCGTCGTCGGGATGCGGCTCGGGGTCGGCGGCTCGTGCGTCTTCGACGTCCGCGTGCACACGACCCGCGTGGGCTGGTGGCGGTCGGTGCTCGGCGTCCACTTCGACAGCGGCAACTTCGGCAGCGCCGAGCTGCGCGCGCACGTGGTGGCACCGTGACGCTCCTCAACCTCTTGACGTGGGTCGCGCACTTGTTCGACGTGCACGGCGCGCACCGGGTCGGCTTCGGCGCGGTCAGCCACCACCTCGGCTGGGTGATGTCTAAGCACTGGATCGTCAAGATCTGCTACCGCGGATCGGCGGGGTGCGGCATCTGATGCCGACCATCCACACGGATACGGGCGCGCCTTCGGGCGCGCCCTTCCGCCCCACCCTCGCCGGCGCGCTCGCGGCTGCGCACAGCGCGATCGACGCCGGCGACAAGGCATGCGAGCTGCTGGAACAGATCGAGCGCGACCTGGAGATGCGCCGCCCGCTCCGCGAGATTCGGCTGCTCCTCGAAGACGTCGAGGTGTGGACGACGCTGGCGAAGCGCGAGACGGACCGGATCTACCTCTACATCAACCATATGAAGGAGAAGCATGGCTGGCACGACTGAACTCGCAACCGTCGACCCGGCGCGCGTCGTCGCCACCAGCGGCGCCCACTTCACCAGCGACCAGGTCGAGGTCGTCCGTAACCTGTTCGCGCAGGGAGCGACCGAAGACGAGCTCGTGGTGTTCCTGTCGATCGCGCAGAAGTACGACCTCGACCCGTTCGCGCGCGAGATCTGGTGCATCTGCGAGCTCGACGACGACGGGTCGCGGAAGCTCGACCGGAACGGCAAGCCGCGGCCGCCGATGATCCAGGCAAGCCGCGCCGGGTGGCGGAAGGTCGCGCAGCGCGACCCGCGCTGCGCCGGCATCGAAGCCAGCGCCGTCTACTCCAAGGACACGTTCCGGCGCCTCCCGGACGGGCGCGTCGAACACGTGATCTGCCTCGACGTCACCGACAAGGGCGCGCAGGACCGCGGGAAGATCGTCGGGGCCTACGCGCTCGTGTTCCGCCACGACTGGGCGCGGCCCGCGTACGCCTGGGCGAGCTGGCAGGACTACGGCGTCCCCCAGGTCGCCGAGCGCGAGGGCCGCAACGGCCAGAAGTACAAGCCGACGTACAGCCCCTGGTACAAGTATCCGAGCGCGATGATCGAGAAGCAGGCGGAGTCGATGGCGCTCCGCCAGGCCTTTCCGCTCGGCGCGATCGCCAGCGGCGACGATCGCGACGTCGAGCTCTCCCACACCGACGTGCTCGAGTTGCCGGCCGAGACCACCACCGACCCGCATGCGCGGGGGACTCGGCCGGCCCAAGACGGCGCGCCGCGCCCGACCCAGGATGCCCCGCCCACGGCATCTGGCTCCCCGGAGTCTGACCACTCCGATGGGTCGGACGCGGCCGCCACCGCTGGCGATCCGCAGCGTCCCGTGGGCGATGCGGCCGAAACGGGCTCTGCCACCAATTGGTCTGGTGACCCCGTGCGGGACGCTGCGGCCGCCGCGCGCCTGCGCGTCGATGAGATCGGCTCAGCCCAACTCTCCGGCGCCGCGACGAGCGACGTCACAGGATTGTGCACGGCGGCGAAGCCGATGAAACGCGCCGACCTCGTCCGCGTCGCCCGATGGTCGACGCGCAACGATCAGTGGCCGGCGATGGCCCTCGCCGAACTCGACGAGGCACGCGCCAGCGAGCTCGTCCAGTTCTTCGCCGACGCCGCGCCGATCGACCGAGAGGCGCTCGTCGCCGCCGTGGTCGAGTGGGAAGCCGAGCAGGCGAACGCCGCCGGCGACGATCCGCAGGGGACGCTCGCATGAGCACCGACGTCACCCATCCGCGCGTCATCTTCCCGGCGTCGCAAGAGGTCGGCGCGGGCGAGGAACTCGACCTCTCCGACC